>Ga0208299_1000238_pt1 | contig 52631 bp, 52 predicted proteins | sample 15_taG_FD_184089 | JGI IMG/M metagenome (GOLD analysis project Ga0208299, IMG submission 184089) | Marine viral communities from the Subarctic Pacific Ocean - 15_ETSP_OMZ_AT15312 metaG (SPAdes) (version 2) | ecosystem: Environmental > Aquatic > Marine > Oceanic | place: Pacific Ocean | collected... | reverse complement strand
AGTTGAACATATCGATCCTCCCCCAATTCCCACACGAATCGAATCTGCCCCCCATGAAGCCAGGGCATCAAAACCCTTCAACGTTGCGACATTTCCGGCCATAATATGAACTGATTCGCCGAGTCGATCTTTGAGCGTCTTTAGACACCTTTCCATAGCCATATGGTGCCCATGGGCGGTGTCGACACAAATTACAGAAGCACCAACAGATCGAAGGGCCAGCGCGCGTTCTTCAAAATCTCCAGTCATACCAATCGCAGCGGCCATTCTCGCCGCGGGTTCTTCAAAGAGAGCCCGGGCAACGTGCCTAACTTGCTCTTCAATTTCATTATATCTGTGTATGATACCCAATCCCCCGAATTTTGACATAGCTAGAGCCATCCTATCTTCTGTAATTGTATCCATTGGGCTAGAAATAACAGGTAGCTTTAAGTGTATATTTTTATCCAGATCACTTCCAATATTAATCTGTGTTCTGCTTTCAATGTCGCTATACCTGGGTATTAATAATACATCATCATATGATAATCCTTCTTTCACTTTTTCTCCTTGTCTTTAAAAATTTGTAAATATCTGTTGAGATACCATACTGCTTTTTCAATATCCTGTGCTGGATTGTCTTTATATTTATGTCTAGAAATATATTTAATTGCATTTCCACAGTGAAAATCTAAACTCCAATCCTCTATTACATCGATGGTTTCAAACTTTCCTGCATTATAGTGTTTTGGGTGATCGATCTTGGGATAGTAAATTTCTTCTCCCAAAATTATATCTGGCAATGGCGTTACGCGCGCATAACTCTCCTGATTGTTTGATTTAAGTTTGTCCTTTTGTTTCTCATCAGAAAATGGATATTCTAAGGTCATCTGTAGCCACTCTTTTTTATTAATTTTCATTTAAAAGCCCCAGCTGCCATTAAGTGGGTTTTCTCTATCTTTATCCGTGCTTCCTAAAGCACCAGAACCCCTGTCTGATATAGTGATGGGGTGGCGATAGAGTTTTTTATCAGGTACCTCGATAGTCCTAAAAGAAACAACCGGCACCATTACAACTTGAGCAATCTTGTCGTAGTTTGATACTACTTGAGGCTCATTTCCAATATTGTGGAGATCAATAAATACTTCTCCGTCATAGCCACTATCAATGACGTGTGCACCGACCACTATTGATCGCTTAGCTCCCATACTTGATCGATTACACACCTGAAGCATATAGCCATGTGGTATGCCAAATCTTAATCCCGTTGGTACAACGGCATTGTGCCCGGGCTCTATGGTTATTTCCTCCAGAAGATCGGCATACACATCTAATCCGGCATCTGAAGGGTTGGCTCTAGTCGGAATTCTTATTCCGTCATGCTCCCTGGTAAATTCAATTATCATTCTTCTCTCCTAGGTCCTTATTTATTTCTTTAAGAAGATCTTGAGCTTTTTGCCAACATTCTGGGCAATATAGATTAACAACTCCTTCTTTGTGGCGCACAATAACACTCCAGGTTGTTATATCTTCTCTTGATCTTTTATTAAAAAGCCTGGCGCAAACCAAACATTCATCACCCAATTTATCGAATAAACTGATCTTTTGTGCAATGTCGCCCTTAATCTCTTTAATCTTTTTTTTCATCTTATTACGACGAATTTTTCTATTTGCACCACTCATTTATCATACACCTTTTTTTACTTAATATCAACCTAATAATTTAAAATTATGATACATTGAGCGTGTGGAGAAACCCCACGTATCATTGTGATCTAACTTGGCCATATACGGACGGTTTAAGTGGAGTTTGTCGCTGTCTCTCACACCCCAACATCTAATCTTTGTAGCAGTCGCGGTCGTATCAATAGCGTTAACAATCCAATATGGTTTTCCATTTTTAGTTTTCTTTTTGACAACCTCTCTGGGAATGAACCAAGCAACCTTTAAGTTATTATCCCATTTTCCTAAAGGAGGCACGCAGTGCTGTTCTAGGCTAGAGATTATATCTTCGTTCATTACCAATTCAAATGGGAAAAGACCGGTTAGCTCGCTGATGTCATAAATTCTTTTTTCATTAGAAAAATCTCCCATTTTTTCATAAATTTCAATATTTTCCTTGAATCTCTTTTTATTTTTAGGACGATCATCAACAACAGCAGCCCAAAAATGCTTAAGACCGGTAAATCTCTCATCGATTAAATCGTTCAAAGCTCCAGATCTGCACAAAGCATCCAGTCCTTTTTTGTTTAACTTGGAATAGGTTATCTCTTCGTTGAAAAGTAGATCTTCTGGCGTGTTAAACGGTCTATGATCCATAATTTGTTTAATTGCCTTTTCTCCCAGACCTTTGATAGAGCTTAATGGTTGAATCAGAGTCTTGCTATCCTCGCTAATCTCCCACTGTAAACCCGATGTATTGATATTGACCTTTTCGATTTTAAAACCATATTTCTTAGCTAAACTAATGGCCAATTCTTTGCGTGATTCCGGCTCTTTATCTAGAAAAGCTGCAACCCAGCATTCTGGATAATAATTTAAAAGCCAGGCACATTGATAAGAAAGGAGACTATAAGCGACAGCATGAGACTTATTAAACCCATACCCACTAAAATACTCAAAGTTTCTCCAGAGTGATTCTCCGGTGGCTCGATCAATTGACTTAGTAAGGCAGCCTCTAATGAATTTTTCTCTAATTTTTTCTTTTTCTTTAACACCTTTACCTGTTCCTTTTTTCGTTAATAACTTGCGAAGTTTATTTCCTTCGTCCAGTGTTATATTTTTACCTAATTTGTGAGCCAGCAGCGCTATCTGCTCTTGAAAGATAAGAAACCCTGCAGTCTCTTCAGTAACTTCTTTTACCAGATCATTAACGTATTGTATTTCTGAAGGATTTCGTTTTGCCTTTACGTATGATTTATCGACATTGGCGCTCAAAGGGCCCGGGCGATAAATTGATGTAATGGCAGAAATGTCAATAATACTGGTCGGTTTTGCTGATTTACAAAATCTTTGCGCGCCGTCGTTCGTAAACTGAAAGACACCGATAAACTTACCTTTTTGAAAAATATTGGTGTATACTTGACTATCAGCAAGATCAATTTTATCTGGATGCAAGCAAGTATCATAATAATTTTTAATTTCCTGATATGAGGGATTCTCAATTCCCATATAACGTTGAAGGACATGTCCAATACAAGATTGAATCATCGCCAACGTTGAAAGGCCAAGCAAATCAAATTTAATAAACCCTAATGGCTCAAGATGTCTAACATTTTGGCCTTCGGCCCATGGAGTTTGTATTACACCCCCTCTATTGATGAGAGGCATATGTTTATCTAAATCTTCGCCGATAACAACTCCTCCGGCATGCCGGCTGACTGAACGGACCTGTCCATATAAAGCTTCAATGTGTGTCTTAATGTGGGGATATTTCTTAAGAAATGTTTGTAGGCTATCAGAATGTTCCATTACCTCTTCAAAAGCTGGAATATATAATCCAGCCTTGATTCCTTTGGCTTGCTTCGCTTTTGGAGTGGCCTCTCTAACCATTACATTTGTAACCTTATTAACTTCAATGAAGGGCACTTCATAAAACTTACTAATATCTTTAACCAAGGATCTCAGTTGGAGAGTGTTATAATTTGAAATAGGAACAACCGTTGTATCCCCCCATTCTTCTGCTAGAATTTCTTTCAATCCAAATGCATCGCTAACATCATAGTCAATATCAGGATAGTCAGTGGTATCGGCGCGCAAAAAACGACTGAACAACAAACCATATTTGATTGGATCAACTTGCGTAATTCCAAGCACATAGGCAACAAGGGAGCCCGCAGCAGAGCCGCGGCCCGGGCCAGAAAGCATATTATCATTCGCTTTGTCAGCAATTGCTTTCATAGTCAAAAAATATTTCGAAAAGCCACGATCCACAATTACATTCAATTCATGCTGCAGTCGCTTTGTATATTCTTCTTTTTCGCCTAGCTCCAAATTTCGAAGAGCGCCGACAGAAATTTTAAGAAGCGCTTCGTCAGCAGTTTCTCCCTCTGGTACAACAAAGTTTGGCAACCGAACAGTGTCATCTGGCATGAAGTCATCAATTCTCTCATTTGCAATATGATGGGTCTTTACAAGAGAGTCATAAATTAAATTATCATCATATATTACACCACATTCTTCAGAGTACTTCTTGTAGGACTCCCACATCTGATCGCCATTTTTTGGATACAGTTCCATCCCCATCTCATCGACATCGATAGGCAGCTCAGAAGTCAACCATTCTGGTTTATTAGTGCGATTAAGAAAGCCTAAGCGCCTGTATAGTTCACGATCCTTAAATGCTTCTGGATTCGGATAATGACTGTCTGCCGTAGAAATAAGCTCTAGGCCAGTCTCTTGGTGCATTTGTATTACATATTGATTTAGCTCATGTTGCTCCGGAACATTATTCCATTGTAGCTCTCCATACCAGCGATCTCCTAAGATGCTCTGCATTTTATGCGTTGTCTCGCGCATTGCATCTAAGATTGCATCAGGTCCATCATCACGATTGTCCCAATAATTACCAGCGTAAACACCGCCCAAACAAGCAGACGAAGCGATAATCCCTTCATTATATTTCTCTAATAAGTTATAATCGACGCGAGGGTAACGATAAAAGTTATCTCCTTGGTGTGTTTCCGACACAATTTTAAAAATATTGCTAAGACCTGTTTGATTTTGTGCAATCAAAACCAAATGGCGCCGGGCTTTAATAATATTATTTTTTTGCTTCGAAGCGGCTTCGTCTTCGGTGACTAATCTGCCGTCATCTTTCTCTAAATTTTTCGCCGACTTCTTGTCAGCCTTCGCTTCGTCATACGCTTCCTTCCATTTAATGATTGAGGGTACAAAATAGGCTTCGACGCCAAAAATTGGCTTAAATTCTTTACCCTCATTTTTCATCTTCTTAGCATGCATAACCTGATAAGAAGTTCCGTTCATATTGCCATGGTCTGTTAACGCCAAAGCGTTGCAACCATTCTTATATGCAAAATCCATATGGTCCTGTGGATATCCAAACCCGTCGAATGGGGATCCTACGACACTGTGTGCGTGCAGGCCCACAAATGGAATTTTGCTTTCTATTCTATTCATCTTTATAGTCCTCTACTCTTTCTACCATCTTATTATAGTAACCATCATCGATTTCGCAACCAATAAAGTTTCTTTTTGTGTTCAGGGCGGCAACTGCTGTTGTTCCGGATCCCAAGAAGCAGTCCAATACCGTATCTTCTTCATTAGAATGTTTAAGTATTAATTCTTCAAATAGCTTTAAGCTTTTTTGTGTTGGATGAAATCTATCTTTACCATGGTATATCGGATACCTATAGATTCCATTGTCGTATTCGCTATTGAAAACTGGCTTTGACTTTTTAACACCAGTCAAAGCAATTTCCCGAGAATTAGTTAGATAGTTAATTTTGCTATTGATCGGTACGGGATTTGTCTTTACCCACTCAATCAATCTAATTTGTTTAAATTTTGAAGCCTCCATTATTCTCTTAAGAGACGTAATCTTCCATAAATCATAGAACATAATCATTGTACCGGAAGGCTTCAAGACCCTATATATTTGTTCTATATACGGTAATAGATTTAATTCTTTCTTATCCCATTCGCCAAAATCTAAACTGATTCCAAATCTTCTCAATGTTCTTTCTGTCTGGGGCGAGCCGTCCGGCTTGGTCAGACTATCAATAAAACCAGATGGCCTAGATATCTCGTATGGAGGATCTGTTAGAACAAGATCAATGGAATCCTTCTCCAGCGAGCAAAGAAACTCGTATGCATCCTGTTTTCGAAGATCAATCATCTTATCTTTTCTCCAATTGTTGTAATTTGTTTGTTTGTTAAGGTGGCGCCTAAACGCGGATCTTTTCTAATAGATTCGCTGAAGTATTGCTTCTTAAATTTTGGCAAAAGCAAATTTAAAACGTCAGCGCCAGACGCCTTCCAGATTTCCTCAATTTCTCCACAATCACTAAACCTAGTGAAATAATGTTCTGAGTACTTTCCTATCTTCTCTTCTGTCAGGTACTTTCTTTGTTCAGGCCAAGTTTGCTGTACCGATACACCATTATAAGTCGCTTTGATCTTTTTTTCTGTTGTGCTTTTGTATTCGACTGGTCGGCCGGCTTCATTGTAGGCGTCAGCCCCAGAAAAAGTTGGCGCCATTGTGTGTCCCAACTCCAAAGCGGTCATTATCTCTTTTGACCTGGCGTAGTTATATGGATCGCCGTATCCATATTCTTTGCAAGTATATCCCAAGACTTCAAATAACTTCTTTGTTATTTTGGCCCTATCTGATTGGGGTATGTATGGTATTTGACGCTTTAGGGTATCAATTAATTTTTCCATATCTTCATTATAGCAACTAGCTATTCAATGTCAATAATAAAAACTAAAATGTACTCATATATCTCTCGCCGCGATCACACAAAAATGTAACTGCAGCACCATTAATATTATTTTCCTCTAGCCACCGTTCTGCTCCCAAGACATTTGCTCCAGAACTGATTCCAACAAATAAGCCATCTTCCCTGGCCAAGCGTTTTGCTCTTTCTATCGCATCTTGAGTTGAAACTTTAATCTCTTCATCAATTAAATTTCTATCAACTAAAAAGTCGGCACCATCGTTAATTCCTTGAATTCCGTGAGTTTTTGCGTCTTCTGCGGGCGCAACCAGAATTGTGGACATCCCCTTGTCTAGCTTGATCAAAGCCCGTCTGACGCCCATAATCGTACCTCCTGTGCCAGATCCACATATCAATGCGGATATGTTCTTTTTTTCCTTGACAAAGAGTTGACGGATGATTTCTTTTGCGGTTGTCATCTCATGGCACTCTATATTGTGTAAGTTTCCAAATTGGTTTGGAGACCAAAAGTTAGTATTTTCTGCCAACATTTTATCGCGAAGCTGAATTGCCTCTTGAAAGGCACTGCAGCCTACCTCAATTATTTCAGCCCCGAACAATTCCATCATTTGCTTACGCTCAGGGCTCATGTTGCAAGGCATTATTATTTTAACCTTATAGCCCCTTACAGAACCCAACATAGCAAAAGCAATACCAGTATTTCCACTCGTGGCTTCGATGATCGTGTAGCCACTTTTAATTTTTCCTTCTTCTTCTGCTCTCTTGAGAGTATAAAGCGCCAGTCTGTCCTTAATGCTTCCGGTGGGATTAAATGTTTCAAGCTTGGCATATAATTTTTCTCCTAAACGAATTAACGGTGTGTTACCAATAGTATTTTCTACACTCATTCAAACTCCTTAACTAGTTATCAACTCCAATTTTATTCCATTCTTTATAGGTTAAAACTGAACGTGGGATTCCTTTACATTCTACTCCCTTTTCTCCAATATATTTACAATAATCTTTCCAATTATCAATTTTATAATAATGTGGAAGTTCCTTTATATTAGATCCTTCCAAAGATAGTGTATCGAACACTTCGTTTAGTTTAAAAAAACGATATGAAAATCTTTCATTAATAGGGAGTTTTTCCTTTCTAGTTTCGTCTGTATATACTCCAGTCGATTTAATTTTAACTTCTGATACCAATTGTTTGTAGTCTTCATAGTCAAACGTAAAACCCATATATTCTCCATCAATGATAGTTTTATTATCATACGAAAAAAAGAATTGTTTATCTGTTGATATCTCTCGTCTGTGATCTCTGGGTAACCAATGGTCATAAACACCATATGGAAAGGCAACATAAAAGCGTCGTGGTTTGAGCCAAGTACTTAAACCGCTGGATATTTTATTTGCCATCCAGGCGCCATATAATATGCTCCACCCCAAACAATCTCTTTTTTTTCTATCTCGTGGATGAATTGGGATATAGTGAATTGAAACTCGTTTTTGATGTGCCTTTTTATCATGCTCAAAGTGCCTGTGAGTCCAAACTGGATCATTGATATATTCACCCAAACGATATCGTATTAGCGGCTGCATATCATCATTGCAAACAACCCAGATTGTCTCACATCCTGCGTACGCACATTCCAACACGGCTCTTTCGACAGCTAAGTAATCTTGGCCAATTGGCATCAAACAATCATGCCATGGCATATTAAAATCTAACGGCTGTCCAGCGACGGGTACTATACCTGCTAAATGAAACCCACTCAATTATACCTCGCTTTAAGACCTAAAGCTATTCGGTCTCTGGTCACGATTCTTCAAGTGCGGCGGGCTCTGAAGTTGTAGCCCCACTAAAACCGCCCTTAGTTTCGTCATGGGCGCCTGGTCCGCAACCGGTACCGCCATACTCTACAACGACTTCTTCTAGGTCTTTATGGTATTGACAGGCTGCACCAGCAGAATCTTCTTCACAGGCCGGCCAACTTTTTAAAAGGCCTTCCAAGGCAGCCATTAAAGTTGCAGTGGATGCTTGGCCTTTCGCTCTCCGGAGATCCTCATCTCTATAGGGAGAGGGTGTCGGAGTGGTACCTTGGCGTGCGCGGTGTGCAGCAATATCTTTTGCCAACTGCGAATCGCGGCCTCGTTGGCCGATCTCGGCTAATGATACAATTTCCTCTTTGACAATCTGTGCTAGCTCTTCTTTTGTAATTCCCATTTCAGCTCTTCTTTTGGCCTTGCGAGCTGCTCTTTCCGCTTCTTTTCGTTGGCCAATTTCTTGCGATCTTTGATCCCGTCTTTCCTTCGCAGTCAGTCCCCACGCCGGCTCCGGCTCGGACCACCGTGTTTTCCACGTCTCGGCTGGCTCCGTGTCGGTTTCCTCTTCAGGCGCGACTTCAGGGGTTTCTTCAGGGGCCTCTTCAGGGGTTTCTTCTTTTGATTTACCAAATGTAAACTTTGGCAATCTCGGTAATCGAAACTTAATTCTTTCATCTAATTCCTCTCTAATAATTTGTACCAATTGTTCTTTTGTAATTTTCATATAAAAATCCCTTCTTCCTGGTAATTAGTTGACTTAATGGGTAAAATCTCTCTTTTTTGTAGCTCTATTCTAAGGGGGAGATTATAGCCATTTCCGTGACCCGTACCCTTAATTCCTGCATTTCTCATTATATGAAGAATCTTTAATCTAGATATAGAATCGGAATATTCTATATCATTGAGCTGTTTTTTCGTTAAAAAAGACTCTGCAACTAAATCTTTATATTGTTTATTTCCCGCAATCCGCGGCGATAAATAAAAATAAATCTTTTTTACAAACTCGGAATCGTCGTAGAAATGATCATGATTATGTTTCATTCCTGATTTAACCGCAAACCAATCAAATACACGATACTTCTCTATTTCAAAATCTGGAAAAGGCAAGCCGTGCACGTTATCCGTATCAAAAACACGCAAATTTGAAAATCTCAAAAATTGCCTGGAAAAAATATTTGAAGATATCGACATTTCATTTTTTTCTAGATTGATGCGGACTGACTCAATGTTAGCTCCAAAAGGATGAAGACCCTTCATATTAAGCAAATAAGAAAGGCGTTTCCAAACTTCCAGCTTGGAAACGCCAGCCTCAAATTTTATATCCCCCAGATCAATTTCATGAAGGAGGGTATCGAAAGGAAATATAACAGCCATATTGTTAAAGAGTATATGGCTGCTTGTTTTGTACGCGCATATAACTGCATCTAAATCACTACCTATTACAATGCTGGAACAATTAAATGAAAATAATTCAGCACCCATCTTCCGCTTTCGACATTATCTCTCTCGTCTTATATATATTGGCATGCCACTTCTTTAAAAGTCTGTAGTGTTTCGGCCTTTCTTTACATCGTCCGCCTATCTTTTTATAACGAATTCCGGTGACCCAAGCTGCTAGCCAAATCCTTCCATCAGTTTTATATCTACATCGTCTCTTAACTTTTGGTATCTGATTGGCAATATGTCTCATCCAGCCGGCAGCTGCTTGCTTTGGGTCTGTTCTATCTAGGCCAGGGAACATTTTTTCATAAATTGGCCACATCTGCAGAATACCTATGGCCATAGGAGTTTTCTTGCTCTTGCTAAACTTTCTGTCGCCCTTGGCTTTGGGATTGAAGCCCGATTCCATACAAGCTGCAGCTAAAATCATACCTCTCATTTCGGGCGGAGGATTAAAGGACTTTTCAATCTTAACCAAATGCCACAATAAGTCAACATCCACATTAGCGCGTGACCAGCGACAGTTATCTAGTGCTTCTTTGACTAATTCGTCATAGGTAACGGGCTTTTTCAATTCAAAAGTATTAGCTTCCACTGGTGGGGCTGAAACAGTGCCCACCACCATACTCATCATCACAATAAAACTATTCATTTTCTCTTCTCCTGACGTCTCCATAGGAATCAACCGCAGTCGGCCAAAGCTCTGCTATAATTTCAAGCACTGCCTTTGCAACTTTTTGGATTTCTGGCTGGGCTCCTTCATGGATTCTTAAGTCTATAAATTTAAGTAGGTTGTTAAGGTTACAAGTTCCATAATATTCTGTATACATATTTTGTGGAAGGACTCCCCTTGCTTGTTCTCTACAAACTCCTGATTTAATTAATTTTTTGTATAGTTGTAAAGAATTTAAATGATGATGCATCACCATGTAGGAAACGCTCTGGCCTCCATGGACCGCGTCGGGATTGATTATCGGATCACCTAGATCATCGATGTTGCTGGCCTGTCTGTTGTCTGTATGCTGTGTCCTAAACACCTTGGGTTCATAAAATCTTATATCCACATCGGTATAGCGCCGGCTAATCTCGTTATAAGACCAAGTTCTATGGCGATGATGCTGGCTTCTAACGAATAAAGGTACTGTAAATCTAAACGTAGCTACATTATGTTCAAATGTAGAAGTGTGACGATTGTGCACGAGGTATTTAATTAGTTTCTCGTCCTTCTCATCAAGGATATCTTTGTGTTTACCAAAAGATACTCTCGCTGCATTAACAATAGTCAGGTCGTTCCCCATATAATCTACTAGTTCAACCGTGCCTATTCCGTCTCCATACAAATCAATCGCAATGTTCTTTTCTTTCATTCAGCCTCTATTATACATTGGATATAATTTTCCAGCAGCAGCGAAAATGTTTTACCATTGAGGGGGATGTTCTCTAACATTGAATTATTATAAACAATTCGATCTCCTTCTTTCACATCAATCTTATATTCACTCGGACAAGCTAAGATTCTTGCGACGCCATATGGCGAAGCTTGTCTATAGCCTTCCGGAAGTAGTATGCTGCACTCTTCTTGTTCTTCTTCATTAGAGAGTGGTTCAACTAAAAAATAACGATTAGTCGGCTTTATTTTCACATCAGACTCCAACTTTCTTTGAAAGCTTCTCGTAGATGTCGGTAAATTGATCAAAATCCTCTCCGGACTTCATCATACGGTAAGCTCTCACGGCAAAACGTAGCTCATCCTTACTTATCCAGCCATTTTCTACATAATTCTTCTTAAGGTCGCGACGGTGCTCCTTGTACGGCTCCATCTCGTCCTCAACGGCCTTGAAAGCCTTAATAAACTCAACAATATACTCATCACTTGTCTTTTCGGTTGTCTGGTTAGACATATATAACTCCTTTTTATATTAACACAATAGTAACTCTTTTTTAAGAGTTAAGTAATTTCGCACGCTCCTCCCGAGCATGCTAACTCTCCCTGGAGGTCGGTATTATCTTCAAATTCAACAACCTTTGTTAAGTCAACATCACGAAGTGAATCATATAGAACCTGATACTTTTCCTTTGAACACTCCTCAAATGGCGGCTGCACATATGTGTGATCTTCATAAGGGAGAACAGAAAGTCCATTATAGCAATCTCTATTGTCCCACATCCACTCTCCAACGTCTGTCCATTCGTCATTTCTTATTGAAAGAGTCGCAGAAACATTATGTGTATTTTGACCTCGACGGTGGCCGGCTCGAATCCAGCCCTCGGTTACCGCCTTTATGCGCTTTAACAGTTGAAGAGTGCTTTCTTTGCGAGTAACCGCAGACGACGGCGCGCTTTGTGGAATAGTAATTACAGCAGTATCATGGGGTCTAAAATATTCATCTTCAATTAATTCTGGATGGTGAATCATCAAGTGCGTATAAATTGATTCATTTTTACCAACTCGGACACGACGTAAATAATATTCACTGTGCCACGGATGAATCCCGCTTGAAGTACCCAGCGCTAAAGATGTAGTACCGGCTGGCTTTACCGTAGTACATCTTGCCGCTGTCTTAACACCAATCAGTTTGGCAACTCTAGAGTTTTCCCTCTTCACCGCTTGTGCGGCCTTCTTCATATCTAATTCTGTTACTTTACCAGATGCAATACCAGTCATAGACACCCCAATGAGTGCTTCTTTTTCAGTTTGTTTCTGCCAAATATCACGTAGATAATGAAAATCTGTATAACCGGCTTGAAGTGTGCCAATCAAAGTCGCAGCCTTAACTCTATTTTCATATTCTTCTTGCGTCTCAAGATCAGAAGTGTTAACTTCTGTCAAGTTACAGAACTGATATGGACGCAAAGCAATTTCACAACACGGATTCGTTCCCCAATCCTTGTCGTTCGAGAAATAAAAGCCAGGTTCGCCAGAACCAGAGGCCTTTACCCTCTCCCAAAGATCCATAAAATACTCTTTTTCAATTCTATGTCTCAATAAAACTACTGAGTTGTTTGCCCGCCCTCTTTGGGGATTTTCTTCCCACCATCTTCCTGTTTTTGCAGCGAGCATTTCTTCATCGTCTGCCGAAAAAAGTGAGATAAGAGCAGCACGACGAATCCCCCCGGCAAGAACAGCATCAGCAATGTAGCAAATAATATCATGAACCTCAACAGGTCGTAGTTTGTCACCAGTTTCTTTCTCCCTTAGTATGCCCTCTATCTTTACCAGGCATTCTCGTAACGGTTGTGGCCCGGGGGCCTTGCCTCCACTAGTAACTAGTAGGGCGCCCTTGGGGCGGATATCAGAAAAATCAAATCTTATTGGAGTACCCCCAAAAAGATAACTTTTCATCAAGGCTTTGATGGCGTCGGCCCAGCCCTCTATAGAATCACCAATCAAATATCGTTTTGTTCTTTTCGATATAGGCTTCTGAATTTCAGGAAGCTTCTCAACGTGGTGCTTCTGTACACTAAATCCAACACCAGTTCCCCCAAGAAGGAGAAACATTGTTTCACTAAAAGATAGCCAATCATCAATAGGAAGGTAGGCACAATTATAAATACGGTTAGGAGCGACCTCAATTGGCTTACCACCGAACTGCATAGATCGCATAGATGGAAGTACTTTCTTGTCGTATACATACTTGTAGGCATTTTCAATTTCCTCCTTAAGCTTTGGGTACTTTTTAAGGTGCATATTTTTATTTCGTGTAACTAGTTCACTCCAGACTTCTCTTCTCTTCTTGCGCGGTAGAAACCGAGCATACTTCATGTAGACCGTTATATCAGACAATATTTTATTTGACAATTCCATTTTGTTTTTCTCCTATGAACTTTTTATATGCCTCTTTTAAGCTTTTTCGTTCTTCTTTCGCGACAGTCATCTTAATGTCTCCAATGGTTTCATCAGTCTGCTCTAATACTTTTATCTTTACATTACTGGTGTCCATAAAAATAGGAAATATAATACCATCTGGCCCATTCCTATTTTTGGCGATAAACATTCTACCGGTATTTGCATTTTTATCCCTGATCGTTCTCGATATTGTAAAAATAAAATCAGCAACGAAGCACTTATTAAATGCCTCTGAAATAGATTCCATAGTTATAACCTCCGCATTTAAGCCCGAACGATTGGTTTGTGAAGCTGTCCAAATAGGACATTTAAATTCTTGTGCCAAAGCTCTTAATCCTTCATAAATAGACTCCAACTCTTCTCTTTTCTCCCTAAAACGCGAGGTTGTTTTGAGCAAATCAGCGTAATCTACTAGAATTAAATCGATTTCTTTGTCAGATTTTTTTAATTTTTCTAAATGTAGGCGCAAAGTATTAACAGAAGCAGATTTTGTTGGGTATTCTTTAATGATTAATTCTCCCTCAACGTCGATGCTACTTTCGTATACCGTCTCTTTCAAGGCGTGCAAGTCTTGAAGTTTGATTCCGCTTATACAACTATCATAGCGCTGGCCAGTCCTCTCTTCCGAAAGTTCCAAAGTGTAGTGTACAACACTCTTCCCCTCTCTTAAAGCAGAGGTACCCAGGTGTGCCAAAACCATAGACTTGCCAGCACCTGTTGGAGCAATAACAACACCCAGTTCACCCTTACCCAGGCCGCTTTTGCTTATCTTATCAATTTTTTCCCATCCAGTTGTAACGGGATTTCTTGCACGCAGAAGGTACCTGGATTCGAAATCTTTCTTAAAGTCATGACCAAAATTATTATCGCTGCCCAACTTAAGGGCACAATCAATAACATCCTTGATCTCATCAAATGAAGAATTTTGTAATAAATCTACAGACTTAATCATCGCTTCTTTTAACTTTTGCTTCTTGCAAAAGTCTAGAGATGTTTCTTTGATATAGTCACTATCATTTATTTTTCTGATACATGTTCTGGCGAAATAATCTCGTACTTGTTTTTGTGTCGTTTCATTTTCGCTAGCCAGATCAGTTCTCAAGATACTAGCTACGATATTTTTAGTTGGATGAACTCCATACTTTTTTCTATAATCAAAAACTTTACTAACAAAAACTCGCAAATACTTCAATTCAAAAAAACTAGTATCTAACACTTCTTCTATTTGATCTGAAAAAGGACGATCTTCTAGAATTAGATGTACCAGTGTTTCTTGGAAGGACTTGCCGTATTTGGAAAAACCAATTTCTTCGGTCATCTGTGCCTCACCACTGTTTGTTATAATATATTATCGAATATACTAATTGTCAATAACAATTCTTCTGAAACACGCTTGAAGTTCTAGCCAATCTAGATCGCCAAAGCCGTCATTTGTCATATGTTTAATAACTTCGGTCTTGTTGAAGGTTATGTCTGCATTTTTGATTGTTTCTCGAATCGTTTTTTTAGCATCGATATTTAAACTTGGAGTATACAACTGCATCATCTGGTAGTTTCTTTCCAAAATGTTCGTTTTGGAAACTACGTTTCGATAAACTTTTAGTTCATTTTCTCGGAGCTGATCTTTAGAGTATGTTACGATGTCAGCTATGGTTTTGCTCTCCTCTTCAACCAGAAAAGGAAATCTTTTACTAACTGTTTTCAGGCCACAATTACCAATACCTTCTAAGTTATCAGACTTGTCTCCTGCCATAGCTCTAGCTAGCGCAAAATTGTTTGGATGAATTCCAAATCTCTCAACAATATTTCTTTTGTTTAAAACTTCTTTTTGGATGGGACGATACAAAACCGTTTCTCCATTCAAGAGTTGAAGAAAGTCTTTGTCGCTTGAGACTATTATCTTTTGCGATCCCTCTAACTGTGGAAGATTAGAAATATATGCTATAATATCATCAGCCTCAACTCCACTAAAAATTAACTGTATGACCGGCATGTTGTTGAAGTATTCAACAATGCGTTGCATTTGCCAAATTTTATTTGATTTTTCTTCATTCTCTGTAAGAGTTCTGATATCTCGATTTAAGCGCAGCGGTTTTCGGCCGGCCTTATAATCCTTTTTCATTAACTTACGTTTCTTTGATCCGCCTTCTCCATCCCAACAAATAATAATCTTATCCGGCTTAGTTTCACGACAAATCTTTTGTAAAGATTTGACGGTACCGACTAGGCCGCCAATTGGCTGGCCGTTATTTGAAAGAGACGGGTTGACGATGTAAGAACGAAAAAATAAATTTAATTGATCTATTAACAGTATTCTTTTAGGCAATATTATTCTCTTTAGTTCTCTCTAAACTCTACTTTGCTAACGGTTAGCACACGAAAAGAGTATACGCCATCAATTTTACGAGCTTGTTGGCTTATTTCTTTTAAGTCCTCGGACAAAGATTCTTTAATTCTTAAAAATTTAATACGCAGTTTAGCCTGTTCTTTATAAAGAGATAAGGGTTTCGCCGGGCCTATGACAGCAACGATCGTTATTTTACATACCGCTCGTATTTGATCTAATATTTCTGTTAAATTCTTTTCTCTGTTGGAGTCTAACATCACAAGAGCTTCATAGAAATCTCTTTCCAAAGCTTCATAAACCAAGTCTTTAATTATTTTTTTATATTTCATTATCGTCTCTCAGTAATTAATTAGTCAGCTTTTGCCATAAACTTATAATTTGTAAGATCTTATTTCTCTATCTCCGGCGGTGTATATCACCTTCTTTACTCCGCAGTGCTTGAGTACTTCGTGGCACATTAGACAAGGCTTGGATAATCTATACTCACCCTTCCTATTAATCCTTGTAACATAAACTGTGGCGCCACTAGTCTTCGACTTATTAACTCCCATAATGCAGCCAATTTCTGCATGATGTGTGGCGTGGCCACGATCCGGTCGTCTGAACCTGTTACCAAGAGAATTAAACTTGTCCTTATTAAAGGATGTGTTCAATACAGAGCCTCCCTTGACCAAGACGGCGCCGTGCTTTATCTTGCCATAGGTGCTTTGTGTTGCCATACTCTTTGCCATCTCTATAAAACGTTGTTGTCTACGAGATGGTTCAAGTAAAAAATCAGCAATATAATTCCTGTCCTTAAACGGCTTATCATCCTCCTTGTTCATTGTGCTCTCCATTAATTAAAGAGTAGGCACACTACTATCATTGTAAAGATAATAATCTAATATCTTACAATAATACGACGATGGTGCCGATGATGATGATATGCTCTGTTTGGCGACCTATATATATAGTGATGAATCCGGCCGCGCTTGTTATATACTGGAATTGAATTTGGTGAAATTTGACGAGTGGCCCTGGCGTGGGAAGACCCGGGATGGCCATAGTGCGCTTGGGTTGCGCTATGGCCACCATATATATGTCCGGACGGGCGATACGAATTATAATCATCCGCGTATACATAACGCGTGCATGAAGATATCATAGCAAAACAAATTAAAATTATAAACTTATTCATTTTTCTTCCCCATCTATATCATAATATTCTGATGCGTCACCGACACGATCCTTGAATTTCAATATAATCTCTCTATCCATAATGTCAAGTACCCTGCTCTTAAATTTCTCACTTTGAAGCTTCTCCTTCCACTTTGATGCTTGAAACTTTTCACTACTACCATCTTCATATGTTAGATTATACCAGGCGCCGGCTTGTTTTATACTTTCTGTACCCTTTATGGCTTCAAACCAGCTTTCTTCATCTTGAATAAAAATATCTCCACCCCAAAGAATTTTGAAAGTGCATTGACGACCTTGTGTACCAAAGCGACTTTTCTTGAGTGTACATTTAACTTCAGATCCAACCCTGAAGCCGCGGCCATCCGTTATGAAAGAAGCCTTTGCTTTACGACCCGTAAGCCATATGCGTAATGAATAAGCATACGTTAATGCTTTTCCGCCCGGGGTCACATAAGGTGTAGTCATCGCTTCAGCTATATTATTTGTAATATTAGTCTTAAGTTGGTTTAAGACCAAGAGCGTTGACTTGGAGTTGGCAATTGGTACCGTTAGTTTTGACATCCCTTTCGAAAGGATCCTCGCTTTGACAGCCATAGAAGATTGTGGATTAAAATCTCCCTCTATATCACTTATAGCTGGTGTGAGAGCCAAACTATCCCAAATAAATAACATTTTGTTTTCATTAGATCCAAGCAGCTCTTCTATTGTTTCTAAGACAAATTCAACACTTTGTGCTTGTACATATAAAAGCTTATCTAGATCACACCCAGCCTTCTCCAAGAAACTTGGATCAATAGCAGATTCTGAATCGAAATAAATTACATCAATATCCATTTTCTGAGCATTGGCTGCAACTTGTGCTGCCATATAAGATTTACCACTACTCTCCAGGCCAGCAATTTCAACAATTTTTCCTACTGGAACTCCAGCCAATTGTCCTCGACATATTATGCTATCAAGCCAGCGTGAACCAGTGGGAATCCAGTCTTTAACTTCAGTTGGGTTATCTTCCCTCAAATTATGTGCGACGGTCACACCCACCTTTTTGTTGATGAGGTTGCGCATTTCATTTAAGTTTAGTCTTCCAAGTTTATTCGGCTTCTTCGCCACTTGTCGCCTCGGTATTCTTTACTTCTACCAGCTCAACTTCAAAATTAAGATCTTTTCCAGACAATGGGTGGTTGTGATCTAGTACAACTTCGTCATCGTCAACAGATGATATAGTTGCTAAAATAGTTTTACCGAGTGTGTTTTTTCCCATAACTCTGCCGCCGACAATAAATTCAAAATCTTTCGGAAATGCAGACTTGGGTACATTAACAACAGCTGCTTGGTTGGGATCGCCATAAGCATTCTCCAGTCTAAATGACCTAGATTCGCCGACAAGCATGCCAGTAATTTCTTCCTCAAAGCCGGGTACCATATTTCCTGCTCCCATTTTGAAATCAAGCGTTTGATCTCGTGACAGCGAATCATCAAAAACCGTTCCGTCATCAAGAGTTCCTTTGTAATGAAGTCTTACTTCACTTCCATTTTCTACTTTACTCATTATATTTTCCTTTTTTATAGAGTGAGGCACCTATAACCCCGTGCCTCCCTGCGGACATAAGCAACCTATGAAAGAAGCTCAGCAAAAGCCTTGTCTACGGCGTTACCGCCTGATGCAGGAGCAGGGGCTTCAACCTGCGCATCCTCTCCCAGCAAAAACTCATCAAGCATTTCTTGAACCTGTGCCGGAGTTTTACGCTCGAAGAGCGTTGTAAAATCAGGGATCGAGTCCAACAATTGTGCTGTAGTTTCAGCACTCTTTGTCATTGGCGACGGCCGACGGCGTGGCGTAATGCTGGTTTGTGGAAACTGAGCGCCGGGAGGCTTACCGTAATTAATAGTTAAATCGGTACCATCTTCGGTATCTGTAATATCTCCGTAATCCGGATTGAGAACCAGGTTAAGTAACTCTGCATATGCAGTCTTACCAAATCCCCAAACACGCACGCCCTTCTCTTCCTCTCCTCTCACAAGGACAGGGGCAAAAAAGCGCTGGCGCGCAGAAAGATTCTTTGCCATCTTAATGCTCTCTTCCGTACCCTCATTCCAGAGTTGACGTACGAATGAATCAAGCGGATCATCCTCTCCAAAATTCTTCTTAGGGCTAAGGAAGCCAGGGTTCTTACCTACATTGTAGTGGAACCAGTACTCCCTAAACGGATCACCGTCCGAGGTGGGAACAATACGAATAGTTGTTTCCCCATCTTGAGGTCTCCAAAAAGTATCTCGGTTACCATTTTTGTTTTGAAGGGCTTCTGCCTTCGCTCTCATTTTGTCCATATCTAAAGCCATTATATTCTCCTTTTTTCTTAGATAGAGTCAGTCTGATTAATCTCTCAAACTGCTGTTACATACATTATACTCACTATGAGCAAAAAGTAAACATTTAAATTTAAAAATTTTCTTCCTGTATCATAGTTGCGCTTGCGATAACGTAGCCGTAATTCTGCTCATAATCATTTGAATATATGCCATACGATGCTTTCGTATTTTCGCTAATGCTACTCTTGACTTGTTCTAGTGTAGTCGCAAGAAGTTGAGAGTCAATCTCTAATTGTTTTTCGCAAAAAGAATAATAAAACTTATATTCGCGCGTGTATTCTAGGGGATAAAATAATTTTCTCTCGCCGGAGTCAACATTCAGAATTCCAAACGTTGATATTTTGGCTGTCGGAATTGGGTCGGAAAAAGTATTCATTATAGAGTCTATATTATCATAGACATTTGTCATATGAACAGTGTTGACTATTAAATCATTTATTTTTTCATAATATGTGGTGATCGGTATACCACCTAATATTTTTTCTACCATTGGATTTGAAATAATGAATAGCCTTCTGAAAACGTCGGAGCGCGCATATTGTTGCAACACTTGAAAGGTGATCTTATCTTGTATTCCCTTCTTGTCCGAGATTAAAGATGCATCTGGTTTTATATAAAGAATATATATATCTCTGCTATTTAATTGTTCTAAAATTCTCAAAACAGATCCAGAAATTGTTCCGCCGCCGGCGATAATGAACAAGTAGGGAGGTTTCGCATCTTTTAAAAAATATTCCAAAGAAGGGCAAAACGACTCGTATTCTTCATGTGAGTTTTGCAGTGGTATCTGTTTAAACTTAGACATTTTATGATGGGCTGAGTCAATGCCGTATACATCATATTGAGAATGCTGTGAAAAACTTGCAGCAATTCTGCAGCCGGCGTTTCCCAAACCAATTATTGTTTCCAATTTATTTCCTTACGAATTTGGGCCCACATCTTTGACCATGGTTCTTTGCTGGCCGCTAGCTTTAAGTTTGTCTTCTAGAAAGCTTGCTAGTGCCCTATTAAAGTCTGGCATCGGCGCAGTGGGGTCATGGCGAATAAGCATTTCTGTATAGCGAACTACGTTTTTATAATGATCACTTTTTAGGAACTCTACTTCGGTTTTATTATCTAAAATTCCTAGCAAAGCCGGATCTACACAAAACATATCAAAAAGTTCTTTAAATTTTCCTTCAGCAGCACTTTCGGGATCCTTTCTTGCTTTCTTTAATATGGCTATGAATATAACGGCGCCGATGCCGACAAGGGCTGCTGTACCACCTGATGCAGCTGCGAAGGCGGAGAAGGCCGTGAACTCTCCCAAAGCTGCAGCCATGGTAAAAGCCGTACTGATAGTGGCAGTGCCATATTTAGCATATTTTGCCTGAACCTCTTTCTTACTCAATTCATTAACGGCAATATCAATCGCCATTACAAGATCTATTGCTTTTCGTACATTGCATGGAGGGAGACTAGCTTCGCTCAATTGAATAAATTCAGAATATCCGCGCCAGCCCTCCATTATGAACTTCATCTCAGCCATGGCTCATACCTCGGTCGAGGTGTCTTCTGGGCCGCTAGCTGGCAATTCAGCTTGTGCCGCTCTTTCTGAGGCGCCTTTCGCCCTTGAGAACAAGTCAACAATGCTTCCTTCGGGACGTACTAGTTTATGGATTTTTACCAGCAAGTCGGCAATTAACTGAGGATTGTTTTTTCTCTTAAGTACCTCTAGTCTGGTGCTGATAGCGGTAACACCAATCATAGCTTCGGCAATCTCCTCAGAAAGACTTGCGCCTTCAGAAATACTTTGCACCTCTTCTTTGATTAAGATTCTTAATTTTTCTTTTGTTAATTTCATAAACTCACCCCATCAATGTAACAATAAATAGTATCTTATGTTTCAATATACTTCATGTTTCCGAAATCTTTACCCATACTTAAGTTTACTTTAAATTTACCTAGCTTGGTATTTTCAAATATTTTTACAAGTTCGGAAAATATTTCTCTATCTTCCTTTTTAAAATCCAATACGATACTATCATGTATACAAAACGCAACGTTGCTAGCTCGGTTTTTCAAGGCATCGATAATTTTAATTGTCCTCTCTAAAACCAAATCACTTGTTACGCTCTGTATTACATAGTTTAAGGCGTGATGATCATCTGCTTCGATGCTTCTGCCAAAACATGTTTTAACAACGTTGTCGGTGTAATATTTATTTAAAATTTTATCCTTATCGAAGACATTTTCAAGCCTAGGATTTTTTGCCCTTGGATTATAAAGCCAAGCAAAAACTTTCTTTTTAACCACTTCACGACTTAAAGGTACTTTAAAGACATTCTTTCCTATCCAGGTATGGATATCCTCATCCGGCTGCTTGGCGCCTAAAAGACCCAAAAAAGTCCTTAATTCGGCGGCGTTATAATCAAGCTCAATAAAAAAATCATTATTTGGTTTGATCAAGGAGCGATATTCTTTTCCAAGAGTTAGAATCGGAAAACTATTTTGTGTAGTGGTAAGACGACCTGTCTTTGTACCAAAAATATTATATTCTATCTGCGGCTTGGAACTCATTAATTTCTTTTTTAACTTTAAAGACCTGTAATTTGTCTTGCCCTCAAAAATAGAAAAATCTAAATTCAATTTTTGTTTGCTGATCTGGCAAATCATCTTTTGTATGCTTAGTAAAAAATTATAATTTTTGGGTTTTTCAAAATTTTCAAAAACGTGCTTTGTTATTTCATTTCTAAGATCAAAGTGCTCCAGCAAAAATTGCTGTGGTGCAAGATCGTAAAAACACACATCATCTAAATTTATTTTTGCCTCATTGAAAGAGCACAAGTATGCTTTCATCTTATCTAAAGAAGCATTCCAGTCCTCAGAAAGATTCTCTGGACACATATCTTCATACGATTTACCATAACAGTACAGACTAGCATATTCTATGTTATTGTGGTGCGTATCCTTGCTGTACTTCCAGGTGCCAGTTAATCCTTGGGGCCATTGTTCGCGATAAAATTGTCCATTGGCGTATACCGCAACACACTCTTCTTTATAATCTAATTTCTGAAAAATCAAAATGTTTTTACGTTAACGTTTAACTCTCTATTGATTCCTTTAATAGTCTTACTCAGACCATGCACTTTATAATACGGAATTATATCATTTCGAAATTTTTTATTCATCTCGTAGTCATCAATAAGTTTACGTTCTTCTACCATCCTCAAATAATAGTAGACACGAAGCCAGAAAAGTTCACCATATTGTTGTGCATAATTGCTAGCCAAGTCGAGTTGTCCCTTAAAGAAGCAATCTTCTGGTTTTCTTGTAATCGTCTTAATTTTTGTTATTTTCTCAAAGGAATACGTGCTCCACTTTTTACAGGGATCTGCTACGGCCATTGTCGGCCGTTTCAAAACATAATTGTTGTACAACTCTACCATATAATGCCTCAAAATAGAAATTTCTACATCATATGCACTTTTGTAAAATCTCTTAAAAGGTTTGTTCATTTTTTCATAACTGTAAGGAACGCCGTACTTAGACATTTTTTGTGCTATTTTTTTGTTAAGAGTCATATTGGCAACGAGGCGCCATGGCGCATTTTTATCAACAAGAAAACCAAATTGTTCAGCAGTTTTCACATAAAAGTTTATATCAATATCTGATAGGAAGCCACTTTTAATTGTATCATCGGAATAATCTAAATTATGTACATCAACGATTAAACCACTAATTCTAGGATTGCAATGTTTTGATCTCGTGAATGCAGATAATGTAACAGGAAGTTGTCTTGTTATACTCCGGACAAATTCAACAAATATTCTTACAAAGCTTTCAAGGTTAAGTATTTTTTTCTGTCTTTGGGGCGTTAAATAAAATTCGTTAAAGGCACTAGATAAATTTTGTAAATAATTCGAATATTCATTACTCAAAGAAACCCATCCTTTTTTAACCTCGGGGCTGAAAAATATATTTTCTTTTTTCAATCCTCGTGCGCCGGCTTGTAATTTGTATCTAGAAACATACTCCATCATATCGTTGTAAGCATCAACAACAAAAGCTAGCCCAAAAACAGTCTTCTTGGCTGAATATTGTTTTAAATAATGTTCATCTACATAAATCGGATCTCCATTCATATCAACCCTACCGTAGAGATTTCCACCAAATTTCCAAAAATTAATTTGTTTTGTGTCCTCAAGATAATCAGTCTGAAAGGCAAAATTTTTATAAAAATTTCTTTTTTCAAACGTCTCTTCTGCAGAAAGAAAATTATTTGCGCCTATGGTGGAGTACTCGTTAAAGCCTTTTCTAGGTTTGAGGTTTTTTTCTACTAGTTTATTTTCTTTATAAGACATAAATATTTACTCACTTTGTATTTTATTATATGCGTTTGTTTAATGTAGCTACCAAGTTCGATGGCCCTAGAAGCGCTTAAGCTCACAGGATGTCGAGGCCTCCGGGGGGGCTGAGCAGCTCGGACTTGGGGGGAGGCGGAACTTCGGCGCCGGCGTCCTGCTCGCCTTCGGGAGCGAGCAATCCTTGCTTCTCAGTCTCGGATGGCTTTTTCTCTGTGGCGGATTTCGGCGTAACATTCTCAGTTTTAGGTTCATTGCCGGAAGACGTCCATATGGCAGAAATATTAGTTGTAAAATTACCATTCGCTAATGTACTCTCCACTTTGTCTACTTGATAATAGCCGCCTAGGCGTATACGACTAGCTACAGAATTCTGGTCGCGCGGGTCGCCTAGGCCCAGCGGCCTAGACTGTACATAAATCAACTGTCCAGGTACAAATAAGCTATTACCCACCAATTCAGCATTAAAATTATATATAGATCCTCCACCTAGATCATTAGCTATATTATTTGTGCCTATTACTTTCGCTTCACCGAGAAATGGGGCATCATTTTTTTCAAAAGTAAGGCCTTTAATAATGCCAGAATCAGAACCCAGAGTAAAATAATATATACCTTTTCTTAAATCATCCATTCGTTGGCCGGAGAGCGCACCAGATCTATGTCCTCTCGCGTACAACAACAAAAAATCATATACCGGTGCGTCTGCAGTTTTTAACCACGCAGCTGAAACTGGCGTGATATCATCCACCTTTACACTTCCGCCGGTGAGGTTCGGCTTAAGACCAGAAAGCTGTACGCTCATCGCCTGGGTGTTTATCGAAGTGAAAACCTTACTTTCACTATCAACACACTGCTCTCCCATTGCTGCCGGTAATAACTCTCCTATTAAATCATTAATTAAGTTCCTTAGCAAATAAGAATCTCTTTGTGGAGAAATCACTTTTTTGACAAACCAGGCTTGAAAAAGGTGCAAAGAAATAGGTATATCTGCAATGCTGATTGCAGCAGAAATAGAAAGATCACAAGGATTAACGATAGACATTGGTCCAACCAATAATCTTACTTTGGAAACAGGAGATTTCTTATAATCAGAACTCTCATTCAGTACGTCATAGCAAGCTTCTAATAAATCACCAAAAAAGAAATACATCACCCTTACTTTTGTAGCGTCTAAGGGGCTTAAGCCAGGTTTTAGCTTTTTAAGCGCCTCGGTAGCTTTTTGCGAAGATTCCTCTCTAGTCTGATCGTCAACAACCCACTCTGTTGTTCCCTGCTTAGCGATCTGATCAACGGCCTCATCGACTTCTCCGGACCGAGTGGTCGACGTCACCATCTCCCCCTGGGTGCCCACTATTTTATTGTAGTTTGCAATCAAATCTGCGCAGTTTTTTGCTTGAGATGATTGGCTTTCGTCTCGAATTTTTTGGCTTCCTTGGGGCCCCTGTCCGGCGACGGCGGCGGCGTGCTGACCGGCGGCGGGGGTTCGGCCGTGTCGACCAACTTGTGACAAATCAACATCCATAAAGAAAATCGTTGCGCCCTGGTCGTCCGGATCAAAAAATCTATCTAAAATCTTTCTATAGGTTTTCGCACGAAGGGTGGAATTAATTCGGTTGCGCGCCTCTTGCTGAGATTTGATGCTCTCATCTATATCTTCGGTGGACGAAGAGTCTGGATTTGTGCCCGGGCTACCGGGGGACTGGCCGGTTTGTTCTAGGCGTTTTTGTCGGTCGGTTTGCGAGCGCTCCAGGCTAGCGTTGATCTGATCTTGGCGTTTTTTATCTTCAGCATCGGGAATTAATAGATCAGTTTCCGGGGCGGATAGGGCGCCTTCGACCCACGCGTGATATTCAATCTCTAAGGAAGCAGTACCATCTATTCTAAAATCAAACGTATGATTCTTCAAAGTTAAATTTAGAGTAGTCTGTGTGCTGTGCAAAATATCTTTTAAGTTAGTGCTTATGTCCGCTGTATTTGGCCTAGCCCAGCCAACCATTAATTTAATACGATAATCCTCTGCATGATATCTAGTTTCATTTCCGCGGCCAGGAGGCCGGACTATCAAATCAGAATAAGTATACTCCTCGCCATCCGGAGACGTTCTTTTTTTTGTTAAAGACGTAAGATTTTGAAAAAATATTTTGAGTGTACACCTTATATTATTAGAAATCTCAGCCGGCTGTGATGCTAAAAGTTCAAAATTCACACTCTCGATTCCAACATCTTGGCCTCTGCCGCTCATATCTGCAAAAATAGAAACCGGGGAACTGCCGGCAGTAAAACTCCCTTCACTAAAAAGAAATTCAACCACCCTATCTTTTTCTGTGGACTCGCCAATTACTTTAAATAATCGTATCATCGGCTGCATATGCGCAAGTTCTTTCGATGTTATTTTGAACAGTTCTTCGGCGCCGCTAACATTTGTTATCTTGCTTACTAGTTCGTATATATCCCCCGACGGTGGCGTCTTGATTTTAAAAAAATTCTTATAAGCACCCACGGGATTATTCACACTAAACTTTGTTCCTCCCCCGGTCAAGCCCATCGATAAATTTCTCATTAAAAAACATTGCGCCTGAAAGCGCGCTTCGTATGCCGCATCAATATCATTTTCGATCGTCTGTTTGGTGGTTGTTACCATAATTTATTTTATGTCTCTAGAACAGACAACGCCTCCTCTAAATTAATAGGTATAAATATAACATCACCAATCTCGTTAGAAAAATCTCCCGGCCTTTTGTTTATCCAGGCAATCACCCACCAATATCTCGAATCTCCAAACGCTCTAAAAGCTAATTTTTCATATCTATCTCCGACTTTCCATATATGCTGTGCCAAGTGAAGTCTGGCAACTTGTGATTGGGTTGGATATACCAGTGTCGGACTTCTATAATGATGAATCCCGACAACACCACGAGATTTAAAAAGATCTTTATAAATTTCATTTGTATTTAGGGTCTTGTGTCTTAGCGCATATCTTGAAACTGCCATTTTTTTCTCCTATTTAATCGTTTGGTGCGGTGTGGGACATCTCAAGGTCGGCCGCATTAGGATCGCCACCAAGCATATTGGACGCCTGGCCGTGGGCGACGGATGCCGCGGCACTGTTTGGATCAGAATAATTCTTTGCAGTGTGGGCAGTCGTCATAGACAGTCTACCAGTACCATATGGATAAGTTTCGCCGGGCCCTCTAAATACTGAATTATTATATCCCAAAGCGTGGGAGTGCAACACTGTAAACTCACAACTAATTTGTAGTGTTTTTGGAACAAACATCGAGGCTCCTCCACCAAATAGACCTCCGCCGCCTTCAGTAAAAAAGCCGGCTTCCAGCTTTGGTTTAAACGAAAATGATTTTATAACACCATAAATAAATTCATCTCCGGACGGGTGTTGGATTAAATTACCAAAACTTAATTTAAATATAGGCGCCTCCGACAACGTTGCTACGGAGGCGTTTTCATTGTATGTCGGATACATGGAACGAATCATTATCTGAGCCATGTCCATATTTACCATTGCTTCTTTGGTACCATATGACGGCGCGTCAAAACTAAAATTAATTGTTCTTTTAGTATTTTGATAGGTCATAATTGGATCCATTCGAGCATAAACCTCCTGTTCATTCCATTTAGAATCAAATTTATCTTCATAAGCTGTCAAAAAAGCTTTAAATTCAGCATTTTGTTCATACTGTCGTGCATTTTGAAAAATTATTTTTTGGCCCGCTTCAAAAAGAAAATCAGAATTATCTGCACCCTCAAATGTTCCTGCCATTTTTTATGACCTCCTTACAATTGCGCTATGTTTCTTGTTGAGATATGTCTCAACAGCTTTTGCAATAACTTTTGTTCCCGCCGTATCCATTACCAAGAGGACGTCTTGACCCTTCTCTTCAACATCCGATGCACCTGTTAGCGTAGTTGTGAGATTACCAATCATCGACGAAAGGCCACCAAGAGCTGCAGCAACAACAGTACCGGTACCCATTTCGTTAATTTGAATCATCATATTTTCCAACGCTCTTACTTTTGTTTCGTCAACTCCAACTGTCGCTTTTATCGTCTCGGCAGCTGCAGTAAGTACACCAGACGCTTCTGGGCCCATTTCTGCTAGGTTTTCGAACCCTTCGGTCAATAAAGCAAATTTAAGCACAGAAGAGGTTGGCATAGCCGACATAACTTGTCCGACATCCTTCAGATTTTTTGTAACATTCATCAAGCCGGCGGATCCGGCGGCCATGGCTTCAAACATATGTGCCATAGAAAGTGCAATAACGGCGACAACAACACCCAACGCAATCAGCGGAGGTAGAGTTAACCAGGATGAAAGAGCAAAAATAACGAGCGCACCAGTAAGCATTACTATCGCTGCGGCAAACATAACCAAACCAGGAGCTGCCAGCAAAGCAAACAACCCTATTAATACCAAGCTAGCACCCAATACTACAAGAGCCGCAACAACAATAACGACGGCTATAGCGATAATAGTCAAAGCAACCGCTGCCATAAGAAGAGCGACACCAAAGCCAATAGCACCTATTCCAGCCATCAAAAATCCTGCGCCGGCCATAATAAGTGCTGCTCCGGTAAATAACATTGCTACGCCGAAGGCCATCATTGGGCCTGTGGCGCCTCCGCCGGCAATTGCCAAGCCGATCATCAAGCCAATCAATATTGCTAATCCGATATATAGGGGAGGGGAGTGAATAGAGGCAAAAAGCGCGTATCCTATTAGCAACAGTGCCGCGGCGAGGAGGCCGACAAAAAGCGCTGCCTTGATACTACTCAAGCCAAGCACTGTTTGCGCCGCACTATATGCCCAAGTTATGGGAGTTAAGATAGCCAACCCAGCTGCAGCTGCATATATTGCCGCGGTATACGCAGCTTTAATTGGCAACAAGAGCATATATTTAGCAGCCGAAACAATGCTTGCTTGAGCATTTGTTATTTTTGCAGCCGTATTTAAACCAGTTGCTGCAGCCTCGACGCCGTCTGCAACTGTATTTGCGCCGGTAGCGGTTAATTCCGCTCCCAAGGCGACGGTTACAGAACCAGAGGCTGTGGCATTAGTTCCTTTTGCAATCGTGTTTGCTGCTATGGCTTGGCCGTTGGCTCCATATAGCAAAGTTGATGTAGATCTTCTGGCATTTGCACCTTCTTCGACGACGGTACTTTCGAGATTAGATGCGGTATTTGCTTCAGTGGCAGCTGCCACAGTGGCCTGGGCAGCTGCCAATTGCGCGTCCATTAAAATTGCTCTTGCGGCTGCAGCTGCCTTGAGCTTCATTACATAAGTAAGAACCGTCATGGCGGCGGCCAAAGAAAGAATACCGCCAGTGATCACTGGACCGGCAATTTTCGTCATCCAATCCAAAACAGTCTTCAATCCTGCGGCGATGGGGCCAACAAAAGCAGAAATAGATTGCATTATGCTCTCAATCGATTCTTTAAAGTTACGTGATCGATCAGCCAATTCTTGTAGTTCATCTGGAGAAAGCAAAGTCGCCTCTCCCTTATCCAGTTTATTTAATCTCGCATCTAGTCCATCAATTGACATACCAAAAAGCCTATTAGCCTCGTCCATATCAGTGATTCCAATTGCAGCTGCAATTGCTTTTTGTTCATACTTACCCAGTGATCCAAAAGCTTTACCCTGCGCCTTGATAGATTTGTGAATTGCCCGAATTCTATCATTTTCTGACATTTCTACCATTTTAAGGCTATTGAGATAATCACCACCTAATATGCCGTTTAAACGACCGGTCGCTTCGGCGGCGCCTCGAAAGGTATCAAATTGGCTTGTTATGTTTAATAACCTACTGGTTTCAACACCAGTTTCTTTTGCCATGGCCGACAACTCCATATAAATTCCTGTGAGTTTTTTAGCATCCCTGCTATAAGCAGCCAACGTTGGCATAGCGGCTTGTAAATCAGAACTCAATTTTGCAATCGGAATATCCATTGCGCGGGAGGCTTTAATTAATTGGCTGGTCATCGCCATCGATTTGGTCGCGCCCATACCAAGTGTTTTGTTAAAGGTATTAAGCAAAGGTACTGATATATCAGAAGATACACCTATCCTATCCATTGTGGCAACAAAGCTCCCCAACTCAATACGAGACGTCTCAGATATATCGGTAAAGCTCTGCATACCAGCATATAATGCCTTTAAGGCTTCGCTAGATCCATCAATTGTAACGCCATACCTAGAGGTCTCATCCCTAACAGTCGTTATTATCTCACCATATTCTTCACCCGCGCCGGTCGACTTATAGAAACTAGCTTGCGCAGAGTCTAACGCTCCGATCATCATTGTTGTGCCTTCCATGACTTTCATAGACATGGAGCCTATTATATTCTGAACTCCAGCAAATGCTTTTTCGGCGGCCTTTGCCATACTGAAAGATGCTTTCTCTACGCTGCCAAGATTGCCAATCATTCCAAAGAGAGATTGATTCCAACTATCGCTTGTAAAACTTAGCGGGCCCAATCGTCCTGTTAAGCCATCAAAAGAACTACCCAGCCCGTCGGCCGCGGCTGCAGCCTCAAGATGTCTTTTTACTAACAACGAGGATGCGGCAATCTGCTTTTCAAAGTTTTCTATTTGATCTTTGTTAACTTCGGCATTTGCCTTTAGTGCCTTAACATTCTTTCTCAGCGCATCGCGGATAGCCTTTAAAGCATATGCATGCGCCTTCTCTTTATTAACTACCGTCTCAAGTCCATCAGATAGTTCGTCCAGATAACGCTTGTGTTTTTGTGCACCGAGAGCACCCAGCTCTTGTTTTCTAGTTGCCTCATCGAGACTAAGGCTCATTCGTCTAACTGCTTCTTCAGCAGAAAGAGCACTACCAGAAAAATCTTGTACTTCTTCTTTTAAGGCGGCGATAAGCTCTTCAGCCTCTTCGGCCTCTAGGCCAAGCTTTTCAATAAGCCTTATTGCGTCTTTTAACGCCATTTACAGTTTCCCCCTACTTAAATGGCCACTTAATACCCGTTTTTCTAAAAAATGTATTTGCTGCTTTTTCAAGTTTGAATTTATTTTTATATGTCCTGGCATCACTTAAGCCGTGATCTTGAGCCAGCCTCATATAATCTTTCTCTTTTGCCAAGACATTCATAAAACTTTCAACTTCTGATTTTGTACCAGATATTTTAACATCAGGCACTGGGCCTCCGAACATACCACGCAAAATCCACTTTACCCAGCTGCCAAACATGCCAAGCCAAGATTCATTAAGCTTTTCTTTCCTCGCCACACCAAGATCAACAACCATTTTTGATAATTGATCTTCTGTTAAGGTCTTTTGTTCTTCCATGGAAAGTCTCCCAAGAGTAAATATAATACTATTGTAAATAGTATTTTATAAAAAAAGCCGAGAAGCATTTCTCGGCTTATTTCTTATCGTTTTGATTTAGCCTTCCTCATAGCATCTTCTTGAGCAGCGTTTTCTTCTTCAAATTGTCTCTGCAATCTTCTAAGAAACCAAGTACGAAGACCGACAGGCAAACTATAGGCTTCTGTAAAACTCCAACCACCATGATATTTGAGGACAAAAAACTGTTCGTAAACAGCCTCCATATAGTTATTACTGAGGCCAAAAAAAGTCCGCAGTAAAGGGCACCTCCATTAGTGCATCTGCACCGCAAGTGGAACAAGAAAAATCTTGTGTTAAATCTATATTGGGACTTAATTTCTTATAAATATTTCTTAAATATCTAGAGTCTGAAGCCGGTACCACATTAATAAAACTATTAAGCTGTGTTTTATCTGTTATTCCACTCACAGAAACAATATATAGCCTCATTTGATCTGTTAGGGTTGTTTCGCCTAAACTATGTTTTCTTTTTTGTTCCATAGATTTAGTTAACCACTTTTCATCTTTTCCGCTCAAAAGACGCACCTCGACATCAACTTCCATTTTTGGCAAAGTAACAATAAATGTTCCTTTCTCTGTCTTACTAAAAGATTCTTCTTGGTCATCCGGATAAGTGAGCCCCGCTTCACTTAGAAAAAAAGTATGTTCTCCGACAGTATTACACACTGGGCAGGATACTTTGGTTGAATATTCATCACCATATGCTATGCGCCTGGTGCTAATAATAATTGCATTTTTATCACCTACAAGCAAATCATCAACTTTTATGCGTTTATCAACAATAATGCTTTGTAATAGCCTATCAATTGCAATACCTTTTTTTAACAAAGTTCTGGAAGTTAAAATATCTTCTTCTTTCGCCGTCATGTGGCGAACTTCAATCGATTCCTGATCACACAAAGGATGGGAAGCGGAATAGAATTGACCCCTTGAGGGCAATTCAACAAATTCCGTTGGTACCACAAAAGTTAAGCCAGTGGAACTATTGGCTGCCGGCGGCTGTATTGCAGCTGCCGGCGGATCGGAAACGTGAGTGCGTGCCGGGACGCGCTCATCATTATTTCTAACAGACATTTCTACCTCTCTTATGTCTAACTTCGTCTATTATAGTTTATTTTTAAAAAATTTTAAATATTTTTTTGCTAGGCGTCGTCGGCGCCGAGACCCTCGGGGGTACCAGGAGCGGCCGTCGTGCCAGCTGCGCCGATGATTTCCGGAGCAGGCATACCTGACACCGATACGTTGTCGTTATTAAGCTTTGCAAAATCATAACGTAATGTTAATGTAATTTCAGTCAAATCATCACTAGTATAATCCAACTCGCCCCACTTTACATCTTTAATCCAGCAGTTATAAAGAATCCAAGATTCAACAGGATCATGTGTCTGGGCCTCGGGAGGGCTTCCCAGGACAGACGGCACAACTGTGCCTTGTGTGCCAATTTGATCAATTCTCACGCGTCCAAGAGCGGAGACAGCATCAGACTTATTAATAGTCAAGGTGTCAAACGCATCTTCCGGTGGTGACCAGCCACTCCATCTAATAATATTATAAATTGTAGCCGTTGCATCGGGGGTTACAGGATCAACCAATGTGACATCAATTGTTTGCCACTCCAGGCGGCCCGGGTAGTAAAACTTGTGATTTAAGTAGTCGTGGTTAATTTCTGTAATGGAAAAAGATGGTTTTGAAACTTTTTTGCATATCCAAGTGGGGATACCGCCCAAGTATAAAAGCCATCTAAAATTTCTTTTAGGCTCCGGAACTTGTGCTGAGACGTCTGACCAAAAAGGCATTGTATTAATTCTCCTGTTTTTTGTAATGCTTTAAAGCATATGTTGTATTATTAACTAGTATTAATATTTTTTTTTAATCCTCAAAAGAAGCACCAGTTCTTGTTACCATAAAATCAATTGCGATATATTCGATGGCGCGGGCTGGCTTCAAGAAAATCTTAGCATATAAGATGTTTCTGTCAATCAAATCAGGCGTTGTTGTAGTTTCGTCAAGAATAATTTTGTAATCCGCTAACCCTAAGCGTGTCTTGACACCCTTCAGGAAGGGATCAACTTGGCCAACAAATCTATTCCAAGTAACTTGTACGTTCTGGTCAAATAATACTCCCGCAGCCATTCTGGAGATATTCTTTTTAATGAAAATAAGAAGTCTTCTAACATTAATTCTGTCCAAAGCAGACGGTGTTATTTGCAAAGTCTTTTGTCCAAAAACAACAATTCCTTCCGCAGGGAATGATGCAATCGGATTAATATTGGCTTCGTAAAGCTTATCTCTGTTTTTAGCAGAGAGTTTCTCCGTGACACCAATAACTGTTAATCCGGAAGATCCAGCACTCAGGCCCCCTCTATTAAAGCCCGCGGGCGCGAACCATGGTTCTGTAGACGCCTCAGAAGATGCCATCGTTCCTAAAGCCACCACCGAAGGAGGCACTTTTAAGTTGACGTCGGATGATGCATCCGTGATAAGAGCCCAGGGATAATATGTGCAGCCATAACTTGAATTGATGCTACGATCTTGCAAGTTTGCCACAACTTCTCTTACATTGCCATATCTATCGTATGTGTTGGTTTTCTTAATTTCCGGAGTGGGCACAAATACATCCGGCAAATCAATAATTGCTAAAGCATCCCCCCTCTCGGTACAAACGTCAACGAGCTTTTCTGTAAGACCGGCGTTAGTAATACCGGGCATTGTAACAATGTTAAATTCATAATCCTCCACAGAGCTAATAATATCAATTGCCTCTTCTATCGTATTATATTCATAACTAGTTTTTGAATCGCCGGCGGCGGCTAGCAAAATTTTGTTTGTGAAGGGCTCGCGCTCTGTGATGTCCAAACCATCGAAACCGCCATGCATAGGAACAATAAAACGATTGATTCCTAGTTTCTGAAGCAAGAATCGCCAGCCGCCCGGATATAGATTGCTTTCGCCGGCGGTACCATCATTGGCTAAGCCGGCCGTCTTCGCGGTGATCGATGACCCGTTGATAGTAGATGTACCAGCGCGTGAGCCAGAGATCCACAGAACGTGATTTGCGTCGTCCGGATTTGGGCTATCAGAAGTAAATGAGCCGCTAATATCATCCAATGTAAAGTAGAATGGAGATACCGTATTGCTTCCCGCAGTATGAGTTTCGTCTTTAAGGTATTGCGGAAGAGGACGAAGTAAATCTAGCGTGCTGGGTTCAAAATCTGTATTTGACGTTGTTTTACCAGAGTAAAAGCCAAAATATGCCTTCTTGGGATCACTAAACCCACCATCAGCAGAAGATGCGCGACAAGTAATTGTCGGCCACTTGAAGGATCCGGTAAAGCCTATGGTGCCACTGATAAACGCACCGGACTTGCCGGCATATGCGATCGATTCGCCTTGCGCAAATTGCTTGGTCTCGACGGCAGCTGCCGTCGTAGTAGATCCTTCAACGTAAGGGGTGGCGGCCTCACCAAGGATTGAGAAATTATACGGGCGCGGAGGGGCTTCGAAACCAAATGGTAGCAAAGCCGGATCCATGCCTGATTCATCTAATTCTTGATTCATTTCAACACGAAGATACTGAGATTTATTACGATATGCGCCATATGTTCTCAGGCGACGCTGGGTTGTATCAAATCTTGTAAATTGATCTCCCAATCTAGCTGCAAGGTAATTTCTTGAAGCAGGGTTTAAACTAAGCCCACTGTAACGTTCCACAACTTGTTGTTCTTGATCGTGATCCCTAAGTCGGCGGATAACAACCGTAAAGGTGCCAAAAGGATTGTTATCATTAGTCGATGGCATAATATCCTCAATTGCAACTTTTAGATTATGCATATCCCATTGGCCGGCCTGGTGTGAAACAAAGCGGAAAAGTTGTTGACAATCAGCAGGTTTCATAGATCCTGTTGGACCCATATGTTGACTAAAAATCCAAGGAGATTTGGCCGGCTGAGCGTCCATTCTCATATTAGCCCATTGCTCGTCGGCGCCACCGCCGGACGACTTTGCCAGGCCCAACACAACACCAAAAATATCACCCTCTTGAGAACCAGCGCTGGCTAAAACATGTGTTTCGACAGCTTTTTCGTATGTTTCACCTAGCCAATAATTTTTAGAATTTGTTGTAATAAGGGAATTAATCAATGTTGGATTTGTATCAAAAACTTTTCGAATGTGTTTTGAAGATCCATCGGCAAAATCAAAGGTAACTGACTTTGTAACTTCTCCGGCATTATCGCGGATGTCGAGGACAAAGCGCGCATTGGGGCCGGCAGATTTAATCATATTTGAATTGGAAGAAGTTACAAATGACTCCCCTAGTGTAGTTTCAACGCCCAAGATGAAGACTTTTTCATCGAGAGTATCCCCATATCCCTGCACTGTCCACGCAGCGTGAGTCGGCGTAGGAACAACTGAAAGAGTCGCGCTATTTCCTGCGTTGCCGACGTCAGCGTTGTTTGTGACAGTGACTATATCACCCGCTCGAACCGCAGACCAATTAGCATGCGCGTGAATAGCATCCTTCAAGTTCTCGGCAGTCAAAGTATCAGCAGTTGCTTCAGTAAGGTGCGGGTTGACGAGAAAGCCGTAACTGCCTGTTCCATTCGCAGTAAACTCACTTATATCACCACCTTCAGTCTTAAGACGCACCCGGGAAGCACCGGTGCTAGTACCGCTAGTGACATCGGCATCAGTCATGATGCCACCACCTGCTAACTGTATAGTTGGAGTTACTGACCAAGTATCACCGGTGGGGCCGCCATACCACCCGTAGTTATTGGCATAATCAGCAACGCCGGAACCCTGAGAGCCTCTAGCTTGAATTTTTACGCCGTCAGTGTTAACAACAGACGCCACCAGAGGAGTTGTTGTTAGGCCGCCGGAGTCTCCGCCGGCGGTGTCATCATTCGTGCCGGCTGTGCCGCCCAGCTGCCATGAAGCTCCAAAGGTAAATTCTTCGGTCGTGCCGGCCTCGCCGCCGCCTGTAGAATAGCCGGTATCACGCTTTAAGGCCTGAACGATACGATTAGCCAAAGTGGCCGCGGAGGTCAAATCTCCGCTGTCGGAACCTCTACAAGAAATACGACACTCATGAGAGCCAACCGTACCAAGGACGCCGGCGGATGTACTCGTCGCGTCGGCGTTATTGATTATAGTAATAGTATGATTCTGAAGTGCTGCCCCGGCGCCGTCTAAGAATTCCGTGTTATCAGAAAAGTCAAAAATAATTTGCTGACCGTCTAATACAGTTCTATCTAATGATCTTATAAAGATACCTTTGTTGAGGGTGTTCTCTCCATCAGAGAGAATAGCGCCGTCGCCGGTGGCCAAGTCATCTCTGGTATCGAGTGCAAGAGTGCCGGTTGCTGCAGTGCCTCCGATACCGGGTGAGCCGCGAGTCGAACCCGATAGGGTAACAGAGCCCTCTGCAACATACCAAACAGCAGCCAGTGTGCCAGTTGTCGGGAAGGCCGTGACGATACCATTTAGCGGGTCGTCGGTGCTAGCGGAAGGAACAAGCCAGAGTCCATATGCGCCGCCGCCAGTATCTGAAGCAGAAACTGTCTTCATTGAGCCTTTCGTGGCGCCATCCCAAGTCCACCAACCGGCTCGGGCTGAGTCAGTTGCCACAGAAGCATGAGCTTTGCCAACTAATCGCATAAATGTCAGAGGAGAATTGTTTGCCAGCCAAGCCTGTGCTGCATATGCTGCATATGTAGGCGCAGCGGATCCATCAGTGGAGCGCCAAATATCCTTTCCAGGGACGCCGGGATTAGGCGAGCCAAATATTTGTATAAATTCAGAATATGATGATACCTGTACTGGTCTATTGCCCGGGCCTCTCGTAGAGCGACCTATGACCAAAGGCCCAACCCCGACGGCTGCCTTTGGAATTTGTGATTTGTCTATTTCATTTAGAAAAACACCTGGTGAAACAAATTTAAACTTTTTGACTGACATTGCTTAGCCTCCTTACATATAAAATTAGTTTTGTATAAGCTTGTTGCTAATATTATAATTCTTTAATAAATAGTAACATTTAAATCCAAACTCCATAAGAGTTCTAAATTAATCTCTGAATTGTTTATCGCTTTCCAAGTTCTGTGTTGTCCCCGGAATGTCGCCCATTACCACTCTTTCTCTTCCTATTTTTACATCAACAAAGTTTTCTTTAACAATAATTTTAGAACCCTCTTGATTTTTACCTGTGCCGATGATATAACCCAAAACTTTTATATCAACTTTTGTTTCGTACTTTCTTTCCCCTTCTTCTAAATTAGAAATATTATTCTCTACGGAAAAATCTTGCTGTACAAACGCCTCATATCTATGATTATTGCGAGCTAGAGTAGCGTAATTAATGTGGCTGCCTATGCGTATAAACGGCTCAATCATTTCATTTATTTGTTGTTGATATTCCGCTCTTAAAGTAACAGAGTACAGCAATTCGATATATGTTGGAGCAGGTATTGTATACGTCTGATATACGACTTTTTTATTTTTTGATACTTTATTGCCGGCACCAATTGTTGGAAAATTATCTTGTTTATTGAGTCGATAAGAATCAGCATTTGCAAATTTCTGAGTTTTTTCTTGATTTATTCTTCTTGCAATTGTGATGGCTCCGCCTCTTTCGTTTGTTAGCGCATTTCCAAAAATACCACCTTTCCTTGATAAATCTTTTGTTATTGAACTCCTTTCAATGGTGATGGCCGGCAAAGTAAAAACTCCTTCAATATTTCTAAAATCTTTATTGTGTTTGATTTGGAAGGCGCGCTCGGGTGTGACCCAGATAACAGGAGTTTCTTTCCACCCCTTGTTGGTTGTGGTGAATATATTTAAACCATCGATGTAGTCGTACAAAGCGAAATCAATATTTTCAATATTCGCTGGCTGTATATGTATCTCTTTAATTACCGAAGGGTCTTCCAAGCCAGTACGTACAGACTTTTGTTTATCATCAACTGGCATCGAACAAACCCTCTCTGGATCTAATACACTTCGCTGTTACTTCAAATCGATGATCAATTTGGCCAAATAGTTGTTTTTGTTCCTGCAGAGAAACTATTTGATAATAAAGACTACCGTACAAAACAAAATCGCCTTCGCGAACAAATAAATTTTGATCTTCAGTTAAACGTCTTTTATGAAAATGAACAGTCATATTAGTATCTTTGTCTAAACCATATTTATCTGTACTGGTTTGTATGCCTTCCCATTCTATTAGTGCATAAACACGAATAGGTGGTAAAAATGTCTTTTCAATTGCTTCACCATATAAAGAATGAAAATCAGTATGTTTTGTGCTTATCGGATAATATAAAACCTGCTGTCCTATTACTCTCTCAATAAGTTCATCATTTACCTGCTTAACTAAATCACGTTCTTTCTTGCCTAAAAATAAAGGCGGCGGCGGCGCGGCCGGCTGAGACCATTTTTTTGAATCATCTGGCATATTTCACCCCTTTAACCAACGAAAACGCCGGCCGGTACATTTTTGAAAGCTTCGTTTGTATTGCTTATCATCTTAGATTCAGTTTCAACCAACTTATCATAAGTCATTTCGCTCAATATCGTCTTTAGTTCTTCTCTTAATTTTTCTTGCTCTTCTTTCGCTTGTGATAATAAGTCTGAAGCGTTAAGGGTGACTGATTCTCCAGGAATTGGAATGGTGGCAAATTTTCCTCTGATTTGGCCTAGCATTTCTTTTGCCAATGATAATCCAAATCTTCTTATCCACTGTTTGCCTATACTATTAATATTCCTATAGGGCAAATTGGCAAACGGAAGGGTGTTTAAGTTGTTAACCCCGTCCAATCCTGTTTCGCTGGTGGAACTTTCTATCCAAACATCTTCTTGAACGGTAAAGCGAACCCAAAATCTTTGTGGAGTGGTGGTGGTGGGAACAGGATGTAATCTTAAAAGGTTATTTCTTAGTTCAAATGAATAATGTGAATTTCTTGTGTATATAGCATCTTCATAGGCCATGGCTTGCAACTTGTTTTGCCATGGGGGGATAACTTCAAACGTAGAATCATCCGCGAACATACCATATGTAGACAAGTTACCCACTGAATTCATCCCGCCATAATATCCATAGAATCTCCACATTGCGTGAGGAGTTTTAAAATAAACTTGCTTAATTGTAACTTTCTTATTACCCACCAGATTATAATACGCAGAATCAGACTCTAAACTAGCTACTTTAATCAACGCTTGCAAATCATATTCTTGTTGTTTGTCGCCGGTGGCGAATGAAGCAGAATATTCAGTCGTCAGGCCGCCAGCAGATACTTCTTCTGACATACGATCGCCAATTCTTCTTGCATATGCGAAATTAAATTTTGGAAATTTAAGAGCCGCTGGCGATTTGCCCTCCAGGCTTGCTGAAAGAGGGCCGGTCAAATGACCATCATGATCAAAAGTACCAGTTGCGGCGCCTAGGACATTTGTTAATACGCTCTTGCCTTGATAAATATTAATAATATATGAATATTCTAATACCGCCTCTTCATAGGCAGCATATATATTCTCTTCCGTTAGTTCTACATCTAAAACATCACCGCCAAGTTTTTTATATGTATAGGCAACTTGATCTAGTGCGCCAGATATAAAATTTGTATCATAAAGGTCACTTCCAACATCAGCATACATACCAAAGGGATATGATGTGGTTGCTTGTGCTCTAGATTCTGTTCCGGTAACCGGAAGCGTGATCGCACTTACCTGACTGGCTGGAGTTAACGTTGGTACGGCCATTCATGATGCCTCCTTTATGTTGTAATTAGTATTCGAATAAAAGAAAACCCCGCCTCAATTGAAAAACTGAAGCGGGGCTTCTTAAGCCTATGGTTTTATTTTATTAACCTAGCATATGTTGTACAACAACGAGGCCGTACATATCAGGTCGAACCATCTTCTTAGCGTAACGAGTCATCACGCCCTTACGGGGCACGAAGTCCTCGGTACCGAAGATCGTCGGGGTGACCTGTAGCGGGACATAAGGAGAGTATACGTAGCCACTTTCGAGGAAGCTACCACCCTTACGGCCAACTAGAACCAAGTTACGCGGGAAGTAGGGATCAACCCAGACATCCCATTTCTTGGAAATACTACCTGCCTTTACGGCACCAACAGTACCCTTGTCAGAGTCTGCCGTGACGTCAGCACGGAACCCAGCAGTAAACTCAAGGATGTTCGCAACCTCCGGTGAAGTAACCAGGAAGTTAGCACCACCACGAAGAGTCTTTCTGTGGATCTGCGCCGAAATGTCATTAATGGTCTCGACAAGGGTCTCATACCATTCAGAAACATTACCGGTAAAGTCAGCACCAAGCAAGTTATCAGCATCATCAATACCACCAGTTGCCCAATCTTCGACCACAGTACCGTTCGAACGATTGACGAATCGACCAGGACGACGCGACCAGTGATAAGTACCAGCAGTAGCACCCTTGACCAGATCCTCAAGAATCTCACGATCAATTTCTAGAGCAATCTGCTCAGAAAGAATGCTAGTAAGCTCGACTTCGGCATCCAAGTTGTGGTAGGCATTGAGATCCTGTCCCAATTCCGGAGTCCACTTGGCTTTGAGCTTCTTGGTGACAGCGGTGACACTTATCGAGTCGACCTTGATATCGATCTCGGGAATGTCAGTCGTGACGTCACTAAAAACGCCGCTAACCGTGGTACCATCAGACTCTAAGAGCCACTCAGTTCCGCCAACAACGGCTCCAATGGCATGATCGCCAGAAACCGCACTGAATGCATCAGCCGTTGGATATTCAAAACCCAGAGTTGAAACGCCTGTATGGCCCACGAGGGAACCCGTGAGAAGTCGCAAACCAGCTACCGTATTAGTATCAGCTTGCCAAACCATAAGAATTTGGTCTTTGTTAACTGTCGTTGAGCCATCGTGTCCGCGGGAACCCGAGTAACAAGTCAAACGACGTACCAAAGAACCACTAACCTTCAGGTCGGTGAGCGCGCTGGTCCCGGTGGAGCCGGTATATGCAATCCCCACTAAATTATCAAGATTAAGCCTATTGAAAACACTACGAGCGACAGAAGTAATAGCAACACGCTTGCCGACCAGATCCGGATCATTGCGACAAATAGCATCAAGCTGTACTTGAGCAGATAATGTAGTAACATCAGTCGGGCCCGCGGCGTTGCCGTCGCAGTTCCAGGAGTCGCCGTCGGAACCACCGACCGTACCCGACAAGAACACCACAGCTGCGCCGGCAGTAATCGCGCCGCTGTTGTCGGCCAAAATAGTACCACTCATCGGTGAAGAGTAGCCATTATTGAGGTTATAGAAGCCGCCACCTTCTTCGGTGAGATCCGTAACTCCGCCAGTCAGCTCTTGACCAACAACGCCGCCGCCATATAGCGAATCGCCGCCGACCGGGCCAGAAGCCACAGTATCGGTCTGCGTTACGCCGGCATATGCGCCGCGTGAATCAGTATGCTGGAAGTCTAGGAAGAAGATGAGGCCAGAAGGCAAACTCATCGGCTGAACCGAAACAAGGTCATTGGCGATCAATCCGCCAAAGACGCGTCGAACAATGGGAAATGCAACGGAAGCAAAGCCCTGAACGTCTCCACCAGCCATTGAGCTAGCTTCTTTTAATAGCTGAGAAGCCTGGTTCTCCAGGAGACGCGCCATAGTATTTTTGCGATGATCTCCATCGAGACCTTCTAGAAGGCCAGTACGCTCCCACTTGTTAAGTAGGGCCGCTCCTTCTTCTTTGAGGGATCTTTCTACAATACCCTCGGTAAGTTTTTCTAAAACAGACATTTTTTTATCCTCCTTAAATGATATTTTTAATTTTAATCTGCAGAATCCAAACCAGCCAAAAGCTTCCAACGATCTACAGTTGGATCTTTACGCTGTTTTGCTTCTTGTCCTCTGGACAATAATATTGTTGAAGTAGTTCTATTAACGGCTTCGCTCAACGATTTTGGCTGCTTATTCTTTGAAGCATTACCCGGTGCGCTTTGAAGTGTATCATAAATAACTTTCGCTTCTTCAACGGTCTCAGATTTTGTTAAAGCTTCGACAATTTGTTTTTTTTGTCGCTCATTCAAGGAGTCGTTTGACAAAATCCTGTTAGAATATAATAATTTTGCATTTGAAGTGTTCGATTCATTTAGATCCTCTCGAAGGTTTTTGAATACCCCCAAAAGTTGCATATATTTTTCTCTCGCCTCTTCAAAATTATTTTTATTATTTTCATTAATTTTTGTTAAATTTTTGTTGTTTTCTTCTAAATTTTTGTTTGTCTCTTGCAGAGCTTGAACAGCTTTTTGTACCGTTTCAAGCTCTTCTTTGTATTGTGAATCTTGGGCCATGGCAAGAAGCTCTTCATCTGCCAAGTTAAGCACTGCATCGGGGGTGCCGCGCCAGCCAGACTTTGCTGGTTTAATATCAACAGCTAACTCTTCTATAATAGAAGAAAGAAGTTCTTCACTTAAATCTACTTCTTCTGTGATCTCGGTATTTTCGCCCATAACGCCCAAAGCGGCTTCTTCGTGTGTTTCTTCCGGAAATTCTTCAAATTCTTCCACGCCCCTACTTAACTGATCAAAATCAATCTCTATTTCTTCCTCTGCTTCCGGACAGGGACATAAATTTTCCCCATCCGTTGCGGCAAGTGGTATATCTTCAACCGCCGGATCTACCTCTTCTGGGGCTATCCCGCCCAACATAGGATCCGCGCCGCCAAGATCCGCCAAAGGATCCTCTTCCGGCTGTTCTAGAAGAACTGCAACCGCATCTTTAATCTGAGTAGAGTATTTTTCAATTACTAGCGCTTCCGCATTTTTCAAAGCAACTTCTCTTAGCGCATTCGCATCAATGACTGCCTGTTCTAACATTGTGGACATTATAATCTCCCGAAAGAAAACAATTTATCAAAAATAAATAGTTATATATTTTGTTAAATTCCCTTTTTACCACTTATTTACCATAATTCAATGCTCTCCTGTTAACTCGTAAGGGTGAACGCCGAACCGTCGGGAATAACTGTTATCGCCTCACTGCTGGAGCCAACATTAGTAACTTGGAATAGGAAATTACGAGCCGAGCCGGGGACAACAGTATAAGTCCCGGCGGCGTTTCCGGTCGGGTCGCTCACACCAGATCCAAGATCTAGTATAATATTCTGGGCGCCGTTGCCGCCGCCTGTGTCAAAATCAAAATTACAAAGTTTAAATTTAAATACCTGGTTTACAACACATCCTGGAATTGCAGCAACTATTTGAGCTGCGGTTGGTGTGATATCGGTACGAGCAGCGGACAGCGCGCCGTTTGTGCCGCGGGCCAGTGCAGCTGAAATTAGTTGCGCAACAGTTATGGTATGGTTGCCATCAGTATTAATAATATTAAGCGTCACTGTATCTATTATCGGGCCGTTCGCACGTATGGCTGGCGCAGGGTGGGCAGCATCTGTTCGCACAGAAATGGTGCCTCCGTCGATCTTAAGATCTGATATGTCTCCTGTTCCTGGTTTAAATCCCATTGTTTCTTTTCTCCTATTGTGTTTGTCCAGAGCCAGACAACGCATACATTTCATGTGTCGGAATATGCGTAAGTTCCGCCACTACTCTATACTCTCTATTCGAGCCATTATTTGGCGTAGATAGGTATATTTCTTTACACTTGACGTTAAACGTATAAGAATCTTCATTTGAATCTAGTTCAACAAAGTGGTATCCGGCAATGACACGATTTGCAATTGCGGCGCTGTGGAAATGAACCCTCAATGTATGATCAGCAGATGAAGGGGTATCGTGCCTTATAACGGTAACAGATTTAGTAATACTTGGGAACTCAATTTTATGTTCTGCATCTGCTCCCAAAGTCGCGGATCCTGTAATCCAAGGTACACCACTTACAAGATATGAATTAGTGTTACCCAGACCGGGGGCCATATAGCCTCTACCGATTGGTTGTTGAGTTTTTTTATCGACTGGATATGCCATTTTTACTTTCTCCTATTTTGTTTAACGGCGGCGGATTCGTTTCGTTCTCTCTCTGCTTTTCTAGCATTTTCCTTTTTTTTAAGTTTTTCTCGGCGCCGTCTGTCCGATGGTTTTTCATAAAACATATTTTCTCGGTATGCTTCTATTATTTTTTCTTTTTTAACTTTTTTCATAAATTTTCTAATCATTCTGCGGGGGTCGCCTTTGGCTTCTCTCAAAGTTACTTGTACATTTACTGGTCTTTTTTTGGCCATTTTTTTTCCTTATATCAAATGCTTCCATTTACCTGCAGCCAAGTCTAATATACCATCAATATTTACGCCGGCAGCTGTTGACTGTACCCCGGATAAGGGCCCGGGAGAACTATTTTCCGGTAAAGTGGGCTTTGTACCCTCAAAAACATCAACATTATTATCAAACTTAAAAGACTCGTTCAGCCTGCGAATTCTTTCTTGACGTTGTTTTTCCATTTTTTCTTCAAGATCCCTCGTCCCTTGTGGTGCTGGCTCTGGCTTTTCTTGCTTTGTGATAGTCAGGCCTTCTGCAACAATTCTTTGATTGGCCATACCGCTCACAACTTCAGTAATAATTCCAGATAGCACACCCTCTTCGAAAATGCATTCTTTAATACATTCTTTAATGAGGGGTTTAAGAATTTTTTTAAGTTCATTTTTTTTCATATCAATCTCTCAAAATATCATCAATAATATTATTGATTTTTTCCTTCTTTGTCATATTTTTATTTTCGTTTATATACAGGCTAATCTCTGGAGATACATTCGTTTGCTTATTCAAATAAGCTCCAGGAGTGGATGGCTCTGAAACCATATCAAAACATATTAATTGAAAATCATCCTCTACCATTGTTTGACCTTGCACTTCTTTTACAGTACCCAAGCCTCTAGATGATATGCCTAATTTAACACCTGCCTTCAACAAATCTTTAAGTATTCTGCCGGAAGGCGTATCGAGTACCTCAAATTTTCCCATAACCGAAGAGCCATCCCACCACATCTTTACGGCAAGATGCGAAGCATTTTTAAGATTAATTACACTATCATCCGGATGATCAAGCTCCCCTAAAGCGCGCCGCTCGTGAATAGCTTTCTGGTAGTTCTCTACTTCCCTCTGAAGAGTATCCTGCTTATAGATCCTGCCATTACCATTTCTTGTGCCAGATTTTTGACAAACCCCCACAAGATAAACAGCGTTTTCATTAACAACGCGTCGACGTTCAGATTCTGTTAAAACATCCATAGCACATTGGCCGTCCGGACATAGTTCAAAATATTCTTGTAATAATTCTTTTGCCATATTTTTATCAAAAGCGAGGCTCACCCTCGCGCGATTTTGCTCCCCTTGCAGCAGCGACGAACTTCTGAAATATTTCTTTTTTTCATTTTTACCTCTTTTGTTGTTTTATTGAAACGTTGAAACCATTATCACCTATTATAGAACTAATAAAGTAACTAGTTCCCGCTGATAACCACCCCAAAATTAATGGGTTAACATAATTATAATCAAAACTAAATAGTTCTGTTAACCCATTAATACTCCACAAAAATACACCAGACCAGAAACCAATGCACAGTGGACAATTAAAAAATTTTCCCATCACACCTTCTTCCGGCCGGATCTTATCAAAAATGGCGCCATATACGATAATGAAGGTTAGCCCATAGGCACAAAGTATAAAATATAATAATTCCATTTCTTGCCTATAAACGATAAATATTTGAAATACCGAAGGGGCGTACGCCTGGGCGGATGGCACCCTTGTTGGCATCGTGATATTTTTCGGGATCAAATTCGGTTGATTCTTCAGCACCGGGCTGAGATAGATACTCTTCAAATTCTCTATCGTAAGCTTTTTCGAATTCAAAGTATGGTTTTTCTTCTTCTATGAACTTGCCGATCGTGAATAAAGATATTTGTACTGGATTGTATTCTTGAGACTCCAATATGCTGGCTTCCATTGAAGAGTAAATATTACCGCCCTGAACGGATTCAAAATCGACTACTCCCTTTTTAGTCAAAAAACTAAATAATCTATTTTGAGCTTCATATACATGGTCGCCTAAAATATCTTTAGCAAAGGCTACAATTTTTTTCTTTCCGGGCATTAAAACAATGTCAATGTCTTTATGATCAAAAATCATTACATCCCCACTGAGTGTTTTTCTGGCATTCAACATGATAGAGGCTTGAGGCGCGGCGTCCTTTTGTTCACCAACTTTGATTTTAATTGCTTCTGGTGTATTTTCAGGCTCGCCTACTTTAATATTGATAGCCATCGTTATATTACCTCTTTCACTAAAGATTGTATTTTAAGTATTTTCTCTACCAACTTAATGTTGATTTTTTCATTTTTAAAATCGTCTACTAACGACATAATTTTCTTAAATTTCACCACGGTGTTGTCGTCTTCATTTTTTACTGTTGCTTCTTTGATAACGCCCTTAAGGCGATATAGCTCTTCATTCAAAAATATTTTAAATTCTAAGCCGTTATCAGCAAAAGAAATAATGTATTTGTTGAGTAAAGTCCTCTGTTGCTCATCCAGGGATTCGTATTTATTATTATATTTATTAACAAAATTCTGATATACCAGAACATCAGATGGGATCTGTTTGCTTTCGTCCTCTTTTTTATCAACAAGAAGCTTTCTTATCACCCCCTCTTCTAAAAGTGCACGTTCTTTAAATTTTATATCTTCGTTAAAGAGTTGTTGTATGGATGCTAAAAATTTGTAATCAGATATAAAATTCGAAAATACATCTTTCGAAAGATCTTTATTAATTTGACTTATTAGCTTAGTTTGGCTTTCAAATATTTCTTCCTTGTTTAATCCGATATATTCAAAGCGCGCTTCGGCAAAGACCTTTTCTGCTACGCGGGGAGTAACTCGCGAACATCCCAAAATAGTTTTAAACAATATTAGTTCTTTTCCAAGAGTTGTGTTTTTATTAAAGTTTTCTTTTATAATTTTAATAACTTTTTCTTTTTTGTCGGCGTCGCTGGCAACAACACTCTTTGTTAACTCTTGAATAAGAATTTCAAAAAGAAAAGCTGTGTTTCTCTTTTTGTTGTGTCTAAATTTCATCTTTTGTTGGCTCCGTCTCTTCCATTTCTTTAATTAGTCTTCTAATTTCATTACTAACTTCAAATATCTTCTTTTCCTCTCTATCAAAGTTAGATTCTGTGCCTTCCGATAAAGTATTTTTATATAAACTTCTCAGTGGACCGTAGCCCTTGAATACGTTTCTCGTACCGGAAGAGGCCATCTCTCTGTTAATTTTGTAACTTTTATTTCGGGCGCCCATATCCCTCTTATCATCTTTGGCTGGTATATACCACTTGTCTTTTGATTTTGGCGTTGTTGTTTCTATACCAGCATAAGATCGTTTATATTTTTTTGATAATCCATGCTTCTCATCATCTCTCTTCGCGGGAGCGGCGAGGAGGACGCTCTCCTCTGCCCCGGCTTCTTCTTCGGCGCCGGGTAATTCTTCGGCGTCGCCAAGTTCGCCTTCGCCGCCAAGCTCTCCCTCTCCTCCAAACTCGCCTTCGACGTCGCCTAGGTCTAAATCTGCGCCGGCGCCAAGTTCACCACCCTCGGCAGTAATTCCTTCTGACGCCTTTTCAAGCATAGCTGTAAATTTCTTATCATAAAACATCTCTCTCTGCATTCGTAAGAATTCTTCTTCAGTGAGGTTAAATAGATGATCAGCAATCCAGCGCTTGCTAAAATATCCCTCTGTGGCTGCAGCAGCGGTATCAAATTTAGTCCTCCAGTGTTCAAGTTCTTGGAGTGCTGCTAATTTTGAAGGGTTTTGCAAAGTGAGGTTAAATGTAAGTAAATCTATTCCTCGATATCCCAGCGTAAACAAATGTACTACACCAATTTTTTCAAGTTCTGATACCACGGCCCTTTGTAATCTTTGTACAGTCCGTGCAAATCGAATATCTTTTTGCGCCAATGTTGTTTTGTCTTCTTCGCCACCTTCACCCCTGGACAGATATGAAGCTGGTACTTTAAGAGCTGAGAATAGTTTATCCCTTAAGTATTTTACATCATCAATATCGCCAGTATACGTGCCACCTGGTAGGCTTTCAACTTTAGAACTAGTTCCTCCTCGAACAGGGATAAAATAATCTTCTTCAATGCTCATTGGATTATAACGCAAATCAACGCGGCCGCTATCAATATCAACAATTTGATTACGCTTCATTTGAGTCATAACTTTTTGCATATATTGTTCAATATCTACAGGAGCAATATTGCCCACATCAATATAAAAAACTCTTCGCTCCGGAGAGCGAACGATACGATATGCCATCATAGCATCTTCCAAAAGGGTTAGCTGGCGCCAGATCCTTCGGGCCGGCTCGCAAACTGACGTTCCATATGGAGAATATTTATCATTTCCAAGAATTCTGAAATGTGCTATCTGCCAATTTTCCAATGTCAGGCCGCCGGCGTTCCATTGAAATTGTACATAATTTGGATTTGTCTTATCTTCGCCTTCTAGCCTTTCAATTTCTTGTGGCGGGAGGCCGATGACATGTTGTATGCCTTGCTCCGCATCCATATCCAGATATAGAAAAAAATCACCATATTTACACATACTCCGACACCAGCCAAATAAATTAAACTCGATATTCAATACTTTATGATATAAACTATCTAATATATTTTTAATTTCTTCATTGGGGCAGCGGATTGCCAACAACGGAGTCAAATCAGAAGAAGTGGTCATTTCATCAGCATATATATCCAGCGCAGATGCAATCTCTGGAGTATATTCCATTTGATCAAAGTCTATATATCGATCTGCTCGATTTTGAGCAGCCATATAATTGGCCTGAATCGAATCATATGGGTTATATTCTGATTTTTTAAAGTTTTGGCCACTAGCCGAGGATATTTTATAATTTCCTAATTGGGCGCGCGTAGGTCGATGAGGGTACTGACGACGATAATTAACCAGTGGACCAGATAAAAGTCTCGTTAATTTTCTAAATAATGTACTTCTTGAATTTTTTGGATTTTTAGTTGAATCCGCCATGTTTTATCCTTTTAGCAGCCATATGAATTCTTCATACTTCTGTTTTTCTTGTTCTTGTTTTTTAATTCTATAGCCATGCATTCCATTGATGGCTGTATTCATTATATTACTATTTTTTTGCATAGAGTTTAAGAAAGCTTTTTTATATTCTATATCTTTTTTGCCCGCTTCGAACGCAGTATCTTTTGCCCAGCAACCTATAGAGCATGCTATTGTTAAATCATCGTTGTAGCCCCTCATAGCCTGTGGCTTACCGTGGTGCCACACAAATGTTTTCATTTCATTATATAGTCTTTTAGAATATATTGTAATTAGTTTATTCCTAATCATTTCTTCCATTTTCGCTATTACCAGAGGTCTTGTTTTTTGTGTCATCGAAAAACCAACAACAGTATTATTTTTATTTTCGGCCGTGATAGGATCAACGTATTCGTGTGAAGATTTATAAGAATAATAAAGATTAGGATATTCTCTTTCTTGAAGCTTATCCAACACTGTCCAGCCAATAGAATTATTTTCTACAACAACCATACAATTACCATATTCTTTTCCAACCTCATTCAACATATTCGCAAACACATCTGGTGTTGGCTTGCCTTGATATTCTCCAATAATTTCCATAGTTTCTACTTTATAAATATGAAAAGCTGAAAAATCTTTTCCGTCGCCGCGGGCGACGTCGGCAGCTAAAAGATATGTAAATTCAGATAGATGTTCCTCCCAAATCCAAAAGTTTCTATCAAAGCCAGTTTTATATTTTGGATCTTTTAAACTAGATTCAATAATCGCCATATCATCTGGATGGAAGACTGTTTCTCCGGACATATTAAAATTACATTCTAACTCCTGAGCAATCTGTCGACGAGACATATTCTTTGTTTCTTTATCAAACCACTCTCCGTCTCTTTCCGGGTGTACATGCCACCGTAATGTAGTTAAATAAAAATCATTTCTTTCTTCTTGCGCGTCGGTACAAGTCTGGTGAAACCAATTTCCGACGCCATTCGGTGTTGAAAGTGCAATACAACGGCCGCCGGTTGAAAGTGTGGGATATAGGCCAGTCCACAACTCATCCAAGCCCTCAACGTGAGCCGCTTCGTCAATAACCAACAAAGATAATGCTTCCGAGCGGCCGGCATCTTGAGATGTTGATGTAGCTTTAATCTGCGAGCCGTTCGTAAGTTCAAAAGAAGTTCTGTTATCAATTGAAATTCTAGCAATTTTCATCCATTCCGGTAGATTTTTATGAATTGCTTTTACCTTTTTAACAAGATTGGATGCTGTCTTAAATTGTGTAGCGATAACAAGCACATTCTTTTCTTTATGAAACATCATCAACCAGGCAACATAGGCCGCCGTAATAGTAGAAATTCCAAGCTGGCGCGCCTTTAGAATAACATTAAAACGATGATCATCAAAGTTGTTTACCAACTCTGTTTGAAAATCATACGTCTTGAAAGGAATTAAACCATACTGAGGGTGAGAAATCCTTGCATAAGTATTAATAAAATAAACCGGATCTTTACCAGATTTTATAATCTCTTTTACAATTTCTTCTTTTTCCGGTTGATAGGCCATAGGGGAATTAACCCCCTCTTTGGTTCTTATTTTCTGGTTTTTTACCCCATCCACCTTGTTCTATAAATTTCTTGAATTGGCCTTCAAGCTTATCTTTGCTTGGCTTTGAACGATCCTCGACTGATTCTAAGCCGCCAATTTTATACATTTTGCTGGCATTCACAAAGACTCTTACTTTAGATGTTGATTGCACTAAAATATCGGGCTCACCAACTTCTTTTAGCGAAAGAGTATTACCAGTGATTTTTTTATATTCTTTTTTAAGCCACTTGCCTATATCGCCCAATGTACTGTTGATTTCATTTTCAAACTTTGTTCCATATACGTCCTTTAACCTAATATCAGATTGGTATGAAACGATTAAATGGTTACCATCGATTTTACATTTAAAGCCGTCTATGGTTCGCGAATCTTTAATAACGTCGCCTTCTTCTCTTTTGAGGCCAAGGGATATTGGCTCGCCTTTTTCATCGTGAGCGCCATCATATGCATTTGCAGCTGCTTGCGCAATTCCTCTGATTATATCTAAAGTTACTTGTGACATTTATTTTCTCCTAGGCGTCGGGCGCTTAACCATTGTTCTTCGCGGTCTTCGACATAATTAATATAGCATTTTTCACAACATTCATATTTGTTCATATATATGTCATCCCTAACTGTGCGAAGCCTATTTTGACAATTTGGACAATTATTTCTAATTTCTCTATTAAGTAGTTTTTTAGACATAAAAAACCCTTTTACTTCTACTTTCTCTTCTTGCTCGTGTATCACTCTCATCTTTTTCGCGTAGTCTTTAACTTGTTCAAGATAATCGTCTTCTTTGGAACTATCCCACTCTTTCTTGGGATTCTGAATTGCCTCTTCACCATACCTGGCAGAAATAGCTTTTTCAAGTTGGGCTATTTTATTCCAATCTTTTTCCATATTATAAATAGTTTTGCAAAATAAAATGGGCTCCGAGAACATCGTCCCAGAGCCCTAAGTTTACAATATAATCCTATGCATTGTTAACAACAATTTATCAAATTAATTTTTTAATTGCCTCATAAGATCATCAATTTGTACCTGTTGTTCTTTCATACCCTCAACCAAAAGTGCAGTCATTCGGGCATAGTCCATTGCATAACCGCCCTCCTCCCCAGTGGTTTGAACAACTTCAGGAACAACCTTCTCAACTTCTTGGGCAATAAAGCCAATATCGCTTTTACCATCGCCCTTCCAGTTATAGGTAACACCCTGCAGGCTCCTAACTTTATCAAGAGCATCGCCCATTGGCTGAATATTCTCTTTGAGAGATTCATCAGAATAGGTAACAAAAGAGTGCCCCTTGACAACGCCATAAGTGGAATTGTTCTCAAGGGTAAGCCCAGCCCCGTTACCAAAAATCATAGTCTTATCTGCCCCCGCGCAAAGCGCGGTAAAAGTAATGCTGCCATCCTCTTCGGTGTCAGTAACGTCTTCAGACAATACCTTAATTGATGCATACAGTGTAGCAGCATTGCCCGAGTCGTCACCATAAAATCGGATAAGACCCAACTGGTCATCATCGCCTTCTCCAGCGCCATTGTCCAAGATAAAGTCCATAACGGGTCCAGCAGCGAGGTCACCAGTATTCTTAAGTGTCAGAACCGGTTCCGACGTTGTTTCTGTTGCTTGCTGAAGCGTAAGACCACTATCTTGAACGTGAGTTAGGGTAATATCGCTATTCGCTCCGAAGTGAATCACGCATTCGTCAGACAACAAATATAAATCATCGCCAACCACTGCATCTAAAGCAACACTCAGTCCGCCGTCTGTTTGTAGAGAACCATCCGTTGTGCTTGTTGCAGCAGTAGTATCATCAACAATTACTCTTCCAGAGGTGGTAAGCTGAACCATAGAA
>Ga0208299_1000237_pt1 | contig 52763 bp, 67 predicted proteins | sample 15_taG_FD_184089 | JGI IMG/M metagenome (GOLD analysis project Ga0208299, IMG submission 184089) | Marine viral communities from the Subarctic Pacific Ocean - 15_ETSP_OMZ_AT15312 metaG (SPAdes) (version 2) | ecosystem: Environmental > Aquatic > Marine > Oceanic | place: Pacific Ocean | collected... | reverse complement strand
CAAGGAAGTAGCTGTAGATAACCCTCAGTTCGTTGGTCTCTAGGACAGCTATGCGAACCTCCCCGCGAGGACGACCCTTCTTGAGGAGCGACGGGTCAGACGAAGGCACCCAGTACGCCACCACAAGCTCAGTAGAGCCACCCCAGGTGTAAGTCCCAAGAGTAAGCACCTCAGCCTCTTCAAGGGGGTTACTCTGAACAGGCGCACCTGAGGAGACAACAACTCCCTCCTCAGTGGACAAACCAATAGAACGCTTTGGGCTCCACTCAACTAGACGCTGATACCCAAGAGCCTTTACGACCTCTCCCCTCAGGGAGAACTCGACTCCGTCCATGTCATCAGAAGAGCCCTTGCCCTGCCAGACACGGGTGTCTAGACCTGCGACATTCGCAGGCTCAAAGACCTGTAGCTTTCCTCTGGCTTTAGACATCGGCTAAGCCCTGAAGTTACTGTCGTCAGAGCCAGAGGCGTACAGCCAAGTCCCCTTGCCTACAACCCTTCGCCCGCCTCTCCCAATCAAGACACGCTGCTGGAAGTTGAGCCTGTCTTGCATGATCATCCTCTGGATACCTGTCTCGTAACGTCGCTGAACAGCGTTAGCTCTGGCCTGCTCATCCTCTGCATTGAGCATCAGCATCTCAGCGCCATCAAGAAGAGTGGTCGAGTAGCCTGAGTCAAACATCGGACGGTCGTCGTCGTCATCAAGCCTGAGAGCTTCCATCATCAGGAGCATGTGAACTTGGTAGGTGGAGTCTGGGTACGGGTAGAGCGTCAGGAACATAGTAGAGGCGCTGTCAGGGCCTCTGGTTCCTAAGTAGTCGTCAGACTCGTCGTCAACAACCGCAACAGACTGCTCAAGCTTGTCCCTAAGAAGGTATGGAACAGACCCACCAGCAGTGCTCCTGTAGATGCGGAGGACGTAGTCCTTGCGAGCCACTACCGTGGGCAGCGTAACCCGGTTCTGGGCAGCGCTTAAGGTAACGCTAGACTCTTCGCTCAGGGAGGACTCGGCCCCAGACTTCTGGTCGTAGAAGCTGTACCAGTACTTATAGGTAGCGCCAACAGTTAGAAGCCCACCCGCTCCCGCCGTTAGAGCCCCGAAGTCACTGACCTTCTTGCGCGGCCTGTAGATAGGCTTCTTCTCTATGACAGAGCAAGCAGTGGGCTGACCAGAGACATCCTTGTCACGCATGGACATCGTGGCTGGCTGGATAGCCTCTAGGCTTAGAGCGTAGGAGGTAGAGCCTGTGAAGAGAGAGGACTCAATGATTGACTCTGTGCCCAGGGGGAGGGCCACTTCGTCGTAGATGAACTTGACCGTGCCCTCTTCGGTCGCGGTTGTCGATGTCCCTGTGAACGGCCTGTCGAGGATCATTTGAGTCCCCGTACTGTTCATGTCGATGACTGTGTAGAAAGCGCTGTCGATAAGCACTCTCTTGCCCAACACTGTGGGGCCAGGGATTTTGTTAGCACCAAAGCCAACTTCGTTTTCGCCGTTAGTGTAGACGACACCGTTTACGCCAGCCGCTGTTCCAGTGACTGTAGTGCTTGCGTGAGTGTTCGCAGTATATTCCCTGCGAAGCCAGCCCCACTTACGCCTAGAGCAGATGTCTAGGTACGCCTGATTAATCCGGCGATTGAGTTTAGCGTCGGAGGCTGAGTAGTCCTCACGCCGCTCTTGGAGAGCCGTTCTGAGTTCCGAAAGGTTCACGAACGACCCTCCTTAAGCGAGTGAGTTTTTAGACTAAGCCTTGCGACGGTATCGGACCTGAAGATCAAGAGAGATTTCAGACGCGGTTCCATTGTCTTCGCTCTTAACCAGCGACATCATAAGAACGCGACCCTTCGGAACAACGGGTGTCGCAATAGGGACATCGTAAAAAACAGAGTCAGCCAACCCACCAGTCCCACTGGCAGTGGTGTCTATCGTGGCGTGGGTTGTGCTGGCTACGGCACCGCTATCCATGGAACTCACCTCAATCGTCAACCACTGTGCCGCAGCAGCATCTAGGGCAGACTCACCAACGATCTGAACCTTCTCCAAGTAGATGTCAGCGTCATCTACAATCAACACAACACCACCTTCGTCTAGCCCATCCCCATCTGGGGGGCTCTCCCAGCTTCTTGAAACACTCTCCATAACTGAATAACCGTGTGGAGCGTAATCTTTCGCTACCCGGCTAACATGTGCTGCAACAGCCATAATTCTAATCTCCTAGTTGCGTAAGGCAGGGGGCCGAAGCCCCCCACCTGACACACGTTGTTTATTATGCGCCGCCGAACGGACGGAGCCATACGTTGATAACAGAGGTCAGGCCAGCGCCGAGAGCCTCTAGAGCAACGCCACGAATCAAGCCGATTGAAGCCGCAGTATTGGCAACAGAGATATTTCCACCGTTCATGCCGGAGATAACCAACCAGTCGTTGCCAGGAGAGATGTCAAGCAAGTCTCCTACTGCGATACCGCCGACAGGAGCAAGCACCTGAACCTGGGCAGCGCCTCCAACGCGAATAATCATTCCGTCAAGGGTCTGGATGCTAGCCCCAGTCGGCGCGACAACAGAGCCCGTCACCGAAAAGAAGCCAGAACCAACGTCCAACGGGTTGTCGGCCCATCCATTGTCGGCACCACCCGCTGCGGGCGTAACGGCTCCATAGCCATCCTGCCCAACTGCGCCCTGCGCGAAGTCAATCTGCACAACATCACCAGCGACGACAGCGGCACCAGTATCATTACGAACACCAATGTCCAGCGTAAGAGCTGAACCACCAAACATAAAATCAGACATTTTAGTATCCCTCTCTTAGCTTAAAACTGAATCGCGCCAGCGAAATCGACGCAGCCCTGACGGGACAACGACGACGCAACCAGCATCGAGGTGAAGTAGGTATGGCTGAGGATCACATCGCTGTTAGGCGGCGTGAGGAACTCAGTCTGACGGAAGTCGTCCGAAGACAGGATGGCGAGCTGAAGGCCAATGGCCGTGCCCTTACCCTGAACAAGCGGGTTCTTTCCGGGAACCTCAAAGTATTCCGGCTTCAGGTTGAAGTCGGTGACTCCGCGCTTTCCACTGGTCGTCAAGAAGAAGGTCTTGCCAGTTCCTGAGAGTTCCTCATCGGGGACCACGGGGGTTCCGTTGAAGAGCAGGTTCTCAAAGCCCTGGTTCCACATCGCAACGTCACGCTCTTCCTGGTTAGGAGCAACGAGTCGCTTGAAGAAGCGGTAGACCTGCGGGTCCGTCAGGATGATGTCAGGATGAGTGCCCTTCTTAGAGCAGTTCATGTAGACCTCTTCCCAAACGTCTAGACCATCAGTGCCGAACGCAGTGATTGCGCCGTACTGGTTCTGCCACGTAGAAGTGAAATCACCCTTCGCGATCCCGCCAACGTTGCCTGTCTGAGTTCCGAAAGTAGCGAAGTCCAGCATTGACTGAAGTCCGTTAATTTCTTTCGGAGTGGTCGAGGTGGCGGACTCTGCGCCACCATCAGCGTACATCTGACGAGCAAGGTCGTTAATCATGCTGATCTTAGAAATCGCCTGCTTGGCCTGAAGGAGGTTGACGATCTGGTACTTGCCACGGTTCTGAGCAAGCTCAGTGTTGTCAATGACCATCGAAGCGCGGTTCTTGTACCAGTTGGGGTAGCGGGCCTTGGTAGGACCGTCTTCCGCAGTGGTAGAGAAAGTCTCATAAGTGCCAATGGCACCAATGTTCTGCGACTCGGTGAGGACCACGGGGACACGACACTCAGTGCCTCCCTCGTAGATAACTGCGCCCTGGCGGTACATGTGCCAGAGGAGAGGGTTAGCCTGAACGATCTCCATCGCTACCGAAGCGCGTTCTGCCGCTGCGGTAGTCGAGTAGACCCGGTTCCAAGTAATAGTAGCTTGTGGATTTGCCACGATATTTCCTTATCTAGTTAGAAATTGTCTGGATTCAAGCCAGCTTCTTTGAGGGCTCTGGTGGCTGCATCAAGCATAGACTCTCGCCTAGGCTTAACAACGGTTCCACTACGAGCCGACACAGGAGCAGCCTGACGACGCTTTCGACTTTTTTGTTTAGTAGATACTGCCTTCATCTCAGCCTGTGCAACACGGGCAGCGAGACGGATGGCAGCGGCGGGGTTGACCTGTGCCAACTGAGCAAGCTCAGGATCATTATCAATGATCTGACCTGTCAGCGGCGCAAGCTTCTGGTGATCGAGGTTGGGAGCAGAGGAAGCAAACTGTCGGTAAGCCCCTGTAACTCTCTCTCGATGTGCAACGGGTTGCATCTCCTGGGCCAAGTTCTTGATGCCGGAGGCTTCAAGTCTTTTCTGAACCTCCTTCTCAACGTAATAGGAGATTACGTCTTCAGGCTTTGCTCCCTGAGAAAGGTCAGGAGGACTATCCTCTTCAACTTCCTCAACGGGAGCCTGAGCTTCCTGTCGTGCAAGCACGGCAGCATTGGCAGCGTCGATAGAATCAAAGTACTTATTTTCAAGAGTAGCCATTCGCTGCATTCTTTTAGTGAACGCAGCCTGCATGTTCTTGTAAGAAGCCTTTAACTCTTCAGGAAGCTCTTCAGGGTTTCCACCCCAGAAAGAATCCTCGTCGCTTTCTTGCTCAGGTTCAACTTGGTCAGCTAGATGCTCTTCTTCACCATAGGCATCGTCAGCCTCACTACCGATCTCTTCAGAATTATCCTCGTCGAGGGTTTCTTCAAAGTTGTCGATGGGCGTCTCTAGTGTCATGGTTCCTCCAAACGCATTATCGCGTGATCTGGATATGAGTTTAACCAGAAAGTTTTGTCAAGTACCATCGGAACCATGCCAAACGAAAATATAAAAATTCAGATGTCTTCCTCAGAAATCTCAACCTGGGTCGAAAAGATCGAGGAGTCAGAAAGGATTATTGAGGAAAACCACCTCCCAATTTGGCGCTCTGTCCAGCATGCCTACTCGGCTGAAGGGGCTGGAGGGCCAGACGGTCTCCACTTTGAAGAGGGGCAGGAGGTTAACTTCAACTTCCTCTTGGCTAACGCCAACACCATCATTCCTGGGGTCATCTCAGCCAACCCATATATTTACGTTAAGCCTCGTCGTCCCGGTGACAAAGAGTCTGCTCGCGTGGCAGAGACTGCTTTGAATTACATCTGGAATGAGATTGACGGAAACAGAACAACTCGCAGCGTTGTCTTAGACACCATCCTGTTTGGCATAGGTGTGGCTAAGGTTGGCTACGAGGGGAGTGGCTCCTTCTACACAGAGGAAGACTACGACAGTGGTCCAGAGAAGCCGCTGCCTGGGAACGAGCAGGACGGAGCCCTTACCGCTGAGCAACAGCGACAGCTTCGTAGAATCATGGCAGACGACCAGATGTCGTTTGAGGAAGGCCCTGACGACAACCCAACGTACAACAGGGTTTGCCCGTGGGACCTACTCATCCCCCCTGGATACACAGACCTTAAGAAGTGCCCTTGGGTTTGCGAGCGAATGATTGTTCGTCTTGACGACCTGAGAGAAGACGACAGGTTTAACGTCCCCCACAGCGTTGTTGCTGACTCCTGGCTTGAAGAGGCAATCCCAGCAACCCTTACTGGGTACTCGGCTCATAACAATCTCAACCAGCCCGAGATTGAGCCTGAGTATGTAACGCTCTATGAGGTTCGATACTGGGGTGATGCGGGTGACGGGCTTCGTCGTTACGTCATGTGGATGCTTAAGAACCCAGGAACTGGTGATGCTCAGGATTCTATCCTTCGGCACATCGCAGACCCGATTGAGATGAAGGGCTACCCCTACGAAGTCCTTCGCTTTGTCGATGTCCCTAACAACTTCTACAGCACGCGAGTGGCTGACCTCTACTCCATCAAGGACATCTCTCAGCGTCTTAACGACGAGTGGGCTTACATCCTTAGGCACCACCGCTTGTCTTCACGGCGCAAGTTCGTTGCTGCCCCTGGAGCCCTTGAGTCTGGTCAGCTTGCTGGACTCCTTGAGTCTGAGGAAGACATGGCTGTAGCTGAGGTTCCTGCCAGCGTGGCTAGAATTCAGGATGCTCTCATGCTTCTTCCTGAAGCTCCCCCTCCGAGTACCACTCCAATGGTTCTTAGTGGTCTGTCTAAGCTGATGTATGAGATCTCAGGCATTGACTCCTTCCAGCGTGGAGGAGCAAGCCGCAAGGGGACCACAGCGACTGAGGTCGCTATTGCCTCTGCTGCTACTAAGGGTCGTGTTGGTATGCGCCTAGAGGGAACAGAGAAGTTCATCTCAAACATTGGTCGCAAGATGCTTTCAATCATGCGTCAGTACTTCGACGAGGTTCGTTACCTAAGGATTGACGGTGATGCTGGGGATGATGAGTTCATCTCCTTCACTGCCTCTGACATCCAGGGCTTCTACGATGTGAACATTCAGGCTGGGTCTACAATCCCAGTTGATCCTGCGGAAGAGCAGAGAGCCTTTATGGGTCTGCTTCAGACTATCCAGGGAGTCACTGGGACGCTTGCTCCTCTGGTTCAGGGAGGAGTGCTTCCTCCTGACACAATTCAAAACTTCATGGATCAAGCCTTCAAGGTATGGCGGCAAGACAAGAGAGTCCTTGTCGGTCCCTTGTCGCAGCTACAAGGAGCAGCTATCTCTGCCGGGGCTGCTGGGCAAGCGGCTGAAGGAGGCGTAGAGGACACTGGTGTAGGGGCTGAAGGAGAGTCCCTCGCCGGAACTGGGCCGAGAGAGGTAGCTCCATCCAGCGCTGACGCTGTGATGGGCAGATTCTAAAACTAAGGGGAAGTAATGCGTATTTACGACATGAAGTGTGTGAGCCCGCTGTGCAGCAGGGATTTTGCCTGGACAACAAAGTCAGCCATCTACGACATCGCTGAGCGGTCTAACTTTAGAGAGGTCCGCTGTTGGCACTGCGGTCGTTTCGGAGCCGCGATAGCAGCAAGCGTTGACATCCCAAGCCCTAACGAAGAGAAGGCTCCGACAGCGCACCCCACCAGGGATGCCATCGAAGCTCTCCTTAGGAAGCAGGGGGAGATGCGCTTAAAGGACATCGTAGAGGCTAGCGGCCTGCCGAAAGAGGATGTGTACGAGGTTGTATACAAGAATCCAGGCGACATCGTGAAGACAGGGTGGGGAGTCTACGGGCTTACTGCCGCCTCTTCCCACTGAGTAGCCTTCTCGTAGCAGACTGACTCTGCTCGTAAGTAGACCAGTCCTCATCTGACCACTGGTTGTGGTCCATAGCCCTGTCCATGTCCACTTCTGTGGCATTGATCTTCGTCATGCCTCCAGGGGTGTAGTGGGCGACTGCCACAGCAATCATCGCTGACACACAAGCGTCATCATTCTTTCCAGGGGGAGCGCCCATCCTCGCCTGCAAGGAATCAATGCCGTCACGGCTATAGAGGACGGTGCGCGTGTACGCCTCCATCTCATCAAGTACAGCCCGCGACCTAATTTTTACATAAGCCTCCTTGATAGACTTCTGCATCAGACCAACCATCGCAGGCTTTGTCTTTCTGTTCGTGTCCCACCCAAGGTGGATCCCAGGACCACCAAGCGTGTCTGTAGTGATTCGCCTGTACAGGTTCCAATACCTAGAGCGCTCAAGCAGAGCAATCAGACCAGCCCCAAGGCCAGTCACCTCTGGGGCTAGAATGGCGTTGTTGTAGTAAATGGCGACAAGAAGACACAGGGGGGACAGAGCGTCTAACTCAATCTTGCCCCTCCACTCAGCAACCTGCTCAAGGGTGGCTAAGTTGAAGACACACAGGTGGTCCCAGTCCCCACTCCCAGTCCCCTTGCTAACGTCAGCGCTAACTATGTACCGACACCCTGGCTCTGGGTCCTCCCAAACAGACATCCTCCCCATACCGTCAGACGCCTCATCAAGAACTGGCTTGTAGGTGGAGTAAAGACGCTCTCTCCCTAGCGGGTAGTTGCTTATATCCCTTATTTCGTACCACTTATGTGGAGGAGCCACATTCTCAGCGGGCTTAATAGCGCCAGAGTACGGGAGACACATCTCGCACCAACACCCATGAATGTTCTTCTGAGCCTGGACGGCGTCCCTGTCGAACACAGGAGAGCCTGAGGCGCTGAAAGCCTCCTCGTCAGTGCTTGGGTACTCCTGATGGAATCTCTCTACTGAGCCACCACACTTGGAAGCAATCGTCTCTCTTCGCCATGACAGGTTCTCTAGGTCAATCCACTCCCCGAAGTTCTCAAGAAGAGCCCTCTCTTCTGGGTTAATAGACTTCTCAAACTCCTCTGGAGAACACTTAAGAGGACGAGTGTACTCATCAACAATAAACCACGGAGTGAAGTAGGCGAACCAAGTTGAGTCGGGGTCTCCTGGGTACTTCTTCTTAAGCGGCATCCAGGGGTAGGGCTCCTCGTTCCAGACCCTGGCACCTAGGTACATTGTGTGGTGAAAGTCTCCTGAGCCGTTACAGGTAGACTCGGCAAAGGCAAAGGTCCCTGGCTCGTCAGGCATAGACTGGAGCGTGGCTAAAAAGTAACGCTCTGGTTGCTTATAGAAGGCTACCTCTGAGAAGTGAGCGAGCCTAGCTGTCGTTCCGCGAGCGTCTTCTGCACTCTTCGCAGTCATCACTGTAAGTCTGCTTCGTAGACCGTTAGGGCCAACAGGCGCTCTGAAGTCTAATTCAGCCCTGTTGTTGTACTTCGTTAGTGGCTGAAGACGGGCAGGGAGGTTGTCTAAGAAGAGCTTTGTCTTTGTAAAGATGCTGTGAACAGCGTGGTCTGCGTGGGCAGCAATCAACCCAGCCTCATCACGCCTCGTCACACACCTGTGGAACATCCAGCCTTGGACGTGGGTACTGCACCCTGCCTGCCTAGCCTTGGCCTCCCAGACTCTGATGGGTATTCCTGCTGCATCCATCTCATCAAGCATCTTCTGTCTGAGCACTTGGCTCTTGTTCAGCTTGAACGGGATTAGCTCACCCTTCTTAGTCTGGATGAACAGGTTCTTCTCCGCGAAGGTGGTGAAGTCCTTGTTCTCGTCAAGAAGAAGTTCCGCCTCTCCTAATTCGTCGGACGTTCTCTGGGTTCGTTTTTTGACCGCCACGTCTAGACTCCCTTATCCAGAGCGGAAGCGTCTTTTTCATGTACGCGATGCTCTTCTTGTGAACCATTCGGCAGTGGTACCTGCTCCCCGCCTTCGTTCCTTCGTACACGACAAAGGCTATGTCTAGCCCGTTCATCCTGTCGAAGATTCGTCTCATTATAATCTTACTAATCCCAAGCTCAGTAGAGCAGGGGATCATGGCTAAGTAGCCCTTAGCTGTAGCTAGCTTGAACGCTTCTGTAGCTTTGTCGTGAGTGAATACGAGGGCATCAGGAGGGAGGGGAGGTCCGAGTACAAAGGTGCCGTCTGCTGAGGGCCACCTGTCTCTCTTGTCCATGCACCGATAGCGTTGGTAGATCTCCCAGTCATACCGCTCATAGTCATCAGCAAACTCAGGGACTCCCGCCACTATCTCCCCACTTCTTGCGCTCTCTATAGCGCCTAACCGCTTCAGCGTGCTTCACTCGACCCACGTCTGACCTCTGCCACTCAGCAGTGGCCTCTGAGCAGCACACTCTACAACGAGAGTTCCTGCCATCCATCATTCTGCGGGCTACCCCGAAGTCATCAATATGGAGGATGAGGTTGCACTTAGTGCATGTTTTGTGGGTGACGCTAGGGTCCCAAACAGGCTCAGCTTCAGACCTAGCTCTGCTCGACTTAGCCACACAAGGGGCACAGCTAGCCCGCCTACCGTCCTTAGACCTTGAGTCTCGGTGGAAAGAAGAAAGAGGGAGAGACTCATCACACTTGGTGCAACGCTTGCTCACCTTTTCTTGAACGTCCCGTCATCGAGTCGTTCCCAGCCCTTTCGCACACCACGGGGGAACCTGAACCACTCAGTCTCTGAGATGATGCAGACAGGCTCAGCCTTAGGCTCAGGCTTAGCCTCAACCACCTCTACAGCTTCTTCTTCAGCAGCCTCAGACTCTTCAGCTGTCTTAATCATGTCGATGTTTCTACCGATGTCTGCCATGAGGGAGCTTCGGTGCTTACCGTCAATCTCTGCTTGAAGAAGTTCCTCAAGGCCAGCAATATCAAGTTCACAGAGACGGGCTCTGGCTTGTTTCACTGTAAGTTCGCTAGGATTAAACATTACTTCTCCAGTAGGTGTGCCGACACAATAAACAAGGCACCCAGATAGGGCAAGAAAATGGCAGTTAAGAAGAAGTCACCGAAGAAGAAGGCTGGGGCAGCTAAGTGCCTCCCTAAGCGGCAGAGCGTTAAGCGCATGAACACTGCTCGCAAGAAGCTTAAGCCCGGTGGGGCTAAAGGTAAGTACTAATGATATCTATCAAGGCATCCCAATCTAGAAGGAAGAAATACTAATGAACATCCCTAAGAAGCATCTCGTTGAGGACGTAGAGAAGGCGATCAAGGAGGCTGAGGAGCACCATGATGAGCCTCAGATGCCTGGAGTTAAGATCGTCGTGAACATCGGCGGTCCTCCTGTGCCTAAGCACTCTCGTAAGCCTATGCGCCGTAAGGTGATGAAAGCTCAGAAGAAAGAGAAGCCTAAGGGTAAGAAGCGCAAGGGAGTCATTGGTCCTATGGAAGAGGCGCTTAAGGGCGCTTACTAACCATGCCTTCCCCCGGTTTTCGTAGAAGCCTTCCCCTCCTAGACTTGTCTCCTGCTGAGTCTACTCAGATTCGTATTGACCCTGAGCAAGAGCTACCAACCTACGAACTAGCCCTTGCGGCTGCTCAGGCTGGGTCATTGGGAGGTTCCATCGGGGGTCCGCCTCTCAGGGCTATCCGTGGCGGCTCCGAGTTATGGTCTGACCCTTTCATAGCGGACAGGGGCCGGACCACGGAGGTCGATCTCGGTGGCGGCAGGAAGGTCAACGTTGGGGGTAGCACGTATGGGGATCTGGCTGATGCCATGTTTGTCGATCAATACACGAAGAATCCAGGCGCTAGAGGGAGGTTGTCGGTCCATCTCCCAGGGATGCGGAGGCACCGACCCCTCAGTCACCGGGTAGACCCCGAACGACTCGTAGTCACTTATAGCAGCCTTCCGCGAGGCGTTCTTCGCGGCCAGGAGACTGGGTTCACTGGATACCTCCGAGCCCTTCAGGAGGCGCAGAAGATGGGCCTTGGGTACTCGTCCGACTCAAGCCTCAACTCTATGTCCAGGCGCGTCTACGAGAAGCTTCAGGAGAAGGGTATACCGTTTGTTCCGAGAGAGTTTTACCGGGACATTGATGGGGATCTCGTAGGCGCGCCTCACACAAGCCCCCTGTTCGACATCACACCAGAGGAGTTGGCGAAGGTTGACCTAGACGAGATCATGGCCGCAGGAGGTCCGGCATCCACGGCGCATGTGCCGCCACGAGCCCCCGATATGTCGAATGTGCCGCCTGGCGAACGGGCTAAAGCATTCCTTCGTGCTGGGGGGGTAAAGAAGATGCTTAAATCCGCCTTCAGCCCGGCAAGCCTCCTCATGGACGCAACGATAGGCGCTGGAGTCGGAGCAGCCTCTGCCCTTGCTGGGTACGCAGCAGGACAGCCGCGCTCAGCCGGGGTCTTCAACCTCCCTGGAGAGTATCAGCAGGCTCTCAGTCAAGAAGACCTCCTAGCTCAGATTGAGGCTAAGAACGTCAGGAAAGAAGCCCTTCGTCAGAAGTACATTGACGAGGTTAACGCTCTCCACGGACCCGGCACCTTGCAGCCTGGAGCCAGGATTGAGGAAATCAGCAACTACCTAGGCCCTGTTCGCGGGCTTCAAGGACGATAACCATGCCTCCCAAGTCAGTCCAAACAAGAACCCCCCTCTATGCCCCACAGGAGCGAAGCTCTATGGCGGGGCCTGTTGAGTCGTTTCTTCGTGGTGTGGGTGTCCCGCTAGACCTTGCTGGGCCTGCTGCTGCGGGAGGCATGTACTGGGGGAGAGGCCCTGAGACCATCCTTCGGGAATTCGCTGATGGGGGGCACGGAGGAAGAAGGCTCTCTAACGAAGCCTACTTAAGACTCGTTAACCCAGCAGGGAGAGCGGGGGGGACTGTTGGGCCTCTCATTCAGGGTGCCCTTCAAGAGCAGGCTATAGACAGGGGGGCGCAGCAGGCTGCGGAAGCTGCCGCTGAGCAGAGGCTCTCTGCCGCTCTTCGTGGAGCGCCCACGCCCTCAACAGTAGCTCGACCTAGCGCCCTTCGGGCAGCAGCTAGGGGGGCTCTGAAGCCAGCCGTGCCACTAACTCTAGCTATGGGTACTGCTGGGGCTGTGTCTGGGCCAGCAGGAAGAGCCTACGCTAGGTCAGCGGGGAACCCTACGGCTCAAACAGAGCCAAGGCTTGTGCCTGGGGGAGCCTTCCAGCCAGAGGGCTCTGTGTTTAGGGACGAGTCCATCCAAACTCAGGGTGACGTAGAAGCTCTGCTGTCAGAGATGGCGAGAGAGCGAGCTAGGAGTCAGGCAGCGGAAAACCTCCAAGGTATTGAGCAGGCTCTTGAAGTAGAGAGATACCTCAGACAAGGCGCTCCTTACGTGGCTATCGCAGAAGACTTTGAGCCGCTTGAGATCTCACCCTAGCGTCCTTCTCGCATACTCAGCAATAAGCACAGCGTCAGCCATACCATCATGTGGGACTCTCTTACGCCCTGGTGTGAGGTCGATGCCAGGGAAGAGCTGAGTAGCGAGGACTACTGCGTCTTCCTTTCCTTGCTTCCTCTCTTTTCCAGACCTCTTCGGGAGAGAGAGCGCTTTTTTCCAGGCTTGAGGGGTGGGCTCTACATAGCGCGCCCCGATTGCGACAAGCATTCCCTTGAGGAACCCCCAATTTGTGCCTGCGGTAAGTGTGGACTTGACCCCCTCACCGGGTCTGACTGAGATCTTCTCTAGAGCAGCCTCAACCTTCCCTAGCCCCTTCATCTCAGCGAACCATGCCTTAATCGCATGATAGTCCTGAGGGCCAGCGCTCCCGTTCACTCTAGGCATGGCGATTACAGAGAGGAGGTTCCCCTCTGCGTCTACAGCGGCTAGCCCGCCAGTCATGCCGGGGTCAGCACCAACAAACACCCTCATCTCATCTCCATTGCCATAGTAATGAGGTGCAGAGGGTAGCCAAACGCCTCCTCGTACTCCCGCCTGAACACCTTAGCAGCCGCATACAGGCGCTCCTCTCGCACTAGCTTCACAGAAGCCGCCCTGAAGCGAGGAGACTCTATGAGGGCGCTGTCTGGAGTCCCAACAGAGTGAGCCTTAGCTGCCCAGCGTGCGAAGTCGTCCATCCAGCCTAAAGTAGCGGCTCTCATGGCTAACCAGCTTGCCACAATGAGTAGTCCGTCCTTCGCTCCGCGCTCTACTGCGTATGCGTAGGTCTTTGCGGCGAATAAGCGCCAGTCTTCGTAGGGAAGGTCGTGAAGGCGGCAGTGGTCCTTGCCGTACTCGTAAGAAAACAGCCTGAGTAGCGTGTCACTCATCGTCTGCTCGTTATCCAGCCGTTACCGGGCTCCCAAGAGCAGTGAGCGGTGCCTGTAGGACCGTTTCTCTGGGCTCTTACGATCATCTCAAGGTCAGAGACAGGCTCATGGTCCTCATCGTAGATGGAATGGCGGTAAACGAAGATGACAGCGTCTGCATCTTGCTCAATTTGGCCTGAGTCACGAAGGTCTGAGAGCATGGGGCGCTTATTCTCCCTGTATTCGCAGCTACGGTTCAGCTGAGCGAGCACAAAGATAGGAATATTAAGCTCCATAGACAGTCTCTTGAAGGCAGAGCTAGCTTCAGCCACTTGTCGCTCTCTGCTGTTCTCCTTAGGGAGCTTCAGAAGCTGTAGGTAGTCCACTGCAGCGGCACAGATGTCTAGATTGCTCTTCTGCATGCGGATAGACATGAGAGCAGCGCCTAGGCTCTTAGGTTTATCGTCGTAATAGACAGGCAGACCGTCCCAGCGAGACAAGATCTTACTTCTAACTCCCTCTAGGTCTTCTGCGGTCTCTCCTAGGTTCGCCTCAGACATCGCAATCCTCTCTCCAATCTGCATCTCGTTCATCTCAGCACTGATAGAGAGCGTAGGAGCCCCGTTGTATCTAGCGATGTTAGAGAGAAGGGTCATCATCACAGCGCTCTTACCCATCTTGGGCCTGCCACCGATAATCACCATCTGCCCAGGTCTGACTTTGAGGATGCTGTCTAGAGCAGGGATACCAGTGGAGATAAGCGTGTTCGTCTTCAAGCCCATCCTCTGGGCCTGTAGGTCGTCTAGGTAGTCCTTAGTGATGTCGTGGGCTGTCCGTGGCTCTGAACGGCCCTCAGGAGCCCAGGAGGCTAGGTTTGTGATGGTGCTCGACAGCTTAATTAGCTCAGAGAAGGGGGAGCCGTTCTCTTCGTGGTCAAGGATACGTCTAGCCGCATCAACCATGTATTGCCTACGCGCCGTTTCAATCACGTTAGAGACGTAGTGCTCTACGTTCTTCCTGATAGCAGGGACAGAGGTGATGTCGTCCACCACCTTCCCGAAGTGCTGCCAGTCAGTGAAGTGCCTTCTGTCCCCCACGTTGTCAGCGAACCGCTCAGTCAGAGTGGCTCTGTCTGGGCCGACGCCTCTCTCTCTGTCTTCTACAAAGGCAGACCAGAACAAGCGGTGAGTAGGAGAGGAGAAGTGGTCTCTCTTAACTCCAACAGCAGTAGCTTCATCAACAACAATGGGGCTCCTCAAGCAAAGAGCGAGGATGGCTTTCTCTGAGTCAAAAGCCACTACGCACCTGCCTTCACGTTGTAGATAGAGACAACAACGTCTATGTCATCAGGAGCAGGGACACCGTAGTACGAGCAGTACTTCTTAATGAGTTCCTCAGTGAGTGGCCCTCTGCTGTCCATCCACCTAGTTAGCTTTAGCTCAGGCTTTCTGTTGTTCCTCTTCAGCCATCTAGCTGAGTCAATAGAGACAACAACAGTCCCTCTGCCTTTCTTCTCTGCGCTCTCTTGAGCCCGCTTAAACCAGCGAGACATGAACATCCTGACGTTCTTCTTCTCTCTACTTGGCCTCTCCATCTCCCACATCATCGCTAGACGTATCTCAGCGAGTAGGTCTACGTCAGGGAAGATCTTCTGAGCATGCCTAACCCAAGTAGGGAGTGAAGCAGGGTTTCCTGCTTTACGACCCCAATGCTCACTCATGAAACCAGAAATAACTAAAGGATCTGTCGTATCCATCACACAACTCCACACTAAGCCCAACAAAGAGCATCAACGAAAGAAGCCTTCAATAAGAAGACCAGCCTAATCATCAGCACTACAAGTCCGCTGCTCAGCCTGACCTCCTCAGGAAGCTATCCCAAGGAGGCCACATAGGCTGGCGCGTGCTCTTACAAGCTAACGACTCAACCACAGTACTACACTACGCCGACACAGTCAACATAGACAAAAAGAAAAACCTCTCCCTCCCCCTATTGACACAACTCTCTCTACTCTTCACACTAGAGGGCGCGTCTGGGAGGGGAAGCTTAACTAGTACTAGTAGTAATAGTCAGTAGTACTAGTCAGTAGTACTAGTAGTAATAGTTACTAGTAGTACTAGTCTTACTAGTTACTACTTTAATAAAAGAACAGAGTTTTAGAGGGGGGTGCAGGGGGGAGACCTTTTTAAGTTTGGAATTCCCTAGTGATACCAGCCTCTTAGAGAGCCTATCCCTCAGGAGTCTCTAAAGTCTCCATCGTGAAGTAGTCAAACTCTGCATAAGACACCTCTTCATCAATAGCTTCTCTAGCATCAGCCTCTAAGGCGTCTAGAAGAGCCTGGAAGGCCTCATCAGGTGTCCTGCCTAGGCTCACAGCAGTCAAAGCGAACCTATAGGCATTCACAGGGCTCTCAGCAGCATCACTAGTCATCAATGTGTCTCCTCTTCACCAACTGTAGACGAACCTAGCATTCATTACACGCTGTCACAGTAACTACGCAGTTAATAAGCTGACATAGTCACTGCCCATGCTTACCTGGCCTATGTGATGACACAGTATCCGTGGGTGCTTATCTGGCATAAATATATATACAGCCCACGACCCCCCCTGGGGGGTGGGTTCGACCTCTCGCGTCTGCCTCGATACGGGTCACCTAGTGTAGTCAATCGACTACGAATACACCCACTACCGAACGACTACCGAACGCTCCGCTGTAGTCACTCGTCTACAGCCCTCAGCCCCGGTATCGGCCTGAAAATTGCCCTTGCAAGCGCCATGCCAGAATAATCAATCTAATGTTAATCATTGCTAAGGTAATGCTAAATCGTCGAGAAGGGCCCTGAGAGGCCGTTCCTTGCATTCTGCCCTTGCATTGGACCTAGGACCCCTAGAATCGACTAGGATCGATTTTAGCTTTTTCCTTAATGATTTCAGGTACTTACAGAGGTCGTGCAACGCTGTTATGCACATTGCATGCCACATTGCACTGTCAAGAATATGTAAAGTAGGGGTATTACCGAACGTATACCGAACACCACCCAACAACTACCGAACACGCGTACTACCTATGAAGGATACGACCTCTCCCACGCGCGTCTCCTATAAGCGCCTATCCCGTGTCGTCTTTTGGTGGTTCGGGCCCTAGCCCATGATTTCTCCCTTGCAAGAGCTATGCCAGTTTATCAATTACAACCGGGCAGTTTTATGCCCGATGCATATGCAATGGTAATGTGCAACAATTCTGAGGTCAACACGACGTTGACACGGCCATGAGCCAACAAACAAACCTTATTTATTTTACGGAATAAATAACTAGGAGATAGAAAACATGCCTACCAACACCAACAAGAACAAGACGACCGGAATCAAGAAGACCGCCTACTCCTCTTTTGAGGCCAGCACTCAAAAGGCGAACCGCGGCAAGCGAGTGACCCGTCTAGAGGAGACGGCTGCGATGTTCCTGAACCGTCTACGCAAGACTCCCACGTTCCGAGAGTCTTTCTCTGTGTCGCCCACCGCTCACGTGACCTTTGGTCCTGGCCAGTCCGTGTGGAGTAAGGAGAATCCCACCGATGGCCTTGCCCGCGTCAAGACCACACTCGGCCGCGAGGAGGACGAGAATGGTCTGCCTATCTGGCTGCTAGAGATTCCTGAAGGATTCTCATGTGACCACGAGGGTGCCGTGTTTCAAGTCGCTATCGGTTGTGCCGTAGTCGCAGCTCAGCACGGGAAGGGCCTGAGCAAGACGCAAGTTGAGCACCTGAAGACGAAGGGCCACACGCAATTCCAAACCTATGGCGTCAAGCGTGGCAAGGTCAGCATCGCTCTGTCCTTGCTAGGCTTTGAGCCTGTCGTCGTGTGGGAGCGTGGCGTCGCGAGTGTCCGTCCTATCGGTGGAGCAGCGTCAAACATCTCCTACCTTGACAGCAAGCTCGCAGCGTTTGAGGCACTCGCGACGGGCTCGTCTAACATCTCGGTCGCCCTGACGCGGGCAGCTAAGGGCGAGGACAGCGACGAGGAGAGCAAGGGCGGGAGCAAGGCTACCCTCGACTTCGGAACTAACGAGGCTCGTCAAAAGGTCATGAACATCCTAGGCGCTCCGTCAGTCGCGGAGCTTGAGCGCATCATCCTAGGGATGGTAGAGGCTCGCTGCGACGAAGTGACCGCCGAAGTCAAGAGCGAAGTCCGCAAGCTGCGCGCCAGCTAGGAAGGAGCCGGGCAGTCGTCCCCTGCGGGGGGCGGCTGACGGGGGTACACCCCCTGCTCGCTTGAGCACCACCCCTTATTTATTCCGATAAATAAATAACTCAGGAGAAATCATGAACCGTCCCCTTGCCCTCTTTACTTGCCCGCGTACCGCAGACTGCTACCTCGTCACCGCTGACGAGTCTGGCCGTTGGATGTACGAAGGCCAGCGCGTGTCCCTTCGATGCGGGAACTACTTCCCCTCCACCGGGCGCATCGAGACTCGTTGGCCCGTGTCCCCCGTAGATGAGGGCATGTCGTGGCACACAAAAGCACTCGGTGCTATCGCGAGCCTCAACCTGTCCGTAGCTAGTCGATAACCTTTCACTCTTATTTATTCCGATAAATAAATAACTCAGGAGAAATCATCATGACAAGCAAGACCGAAACAATCGAGATCGACGGAGTCAAGTACCCCGTCCCCACTATCGAGCAGCTTAAAGACTGGACCTTTGACGGCGTCTGCGAGTGTCCCGATGGCTGCGAGACTGAGCCGGACGGAGACTGCGAGCACGGCCAGCAGTCGTGGCTCCTCATTCTCGGCTACATCTAAGCCACTTAACCCTTAACCCTTAGAAGTTAAAACCACAGGAGAAATCAGCATGAACAGTCCCGAAGATAGAACCCTACTCGCCCACCTGCATCTATCCGTCTACCTCGCATCCCCCACAATCGCTAATCGGCAGGAACTTGAGGCCCTTCTAGATCAGGCTAAGTCTGGCAATAGGGCGAAGCTAAACGCCCTACTCAAGGAGGACATCGACCAGTGCGACGACGACGACGAATCGGTCGATGAGTGTGACGCCTGCGCATCTACCGATGTTTCGTACCCCTACACCACGCTGGGCTATCTGTGTACTCGTTGCCGTAGTGCCTACCACGGTCGATTCTCTAACGTGAAGTAGCGCTCTGCTAGCAGGCACGGGCTCCCCCCGTGTCTGCGATGCAGCGTGTTGCTGCTACCTACTTTTAAAAGACCACTTTTAAAACAACCCACAACAACTCAGGAGAAATCATGGCTGACTTACTCGCCACCTACCGCGCTGCGCGAGCAGCATTCCGGACGGACCCTTCCGCACCTAACGCGCAAGCTGTAACGCTCGCTCGCCAGACCTACCTCACCTACCGACGATTGAACAGGAGCTAAGAACATGACTGAAGCCGAACTAAACACCGTTGCTGTAAAGCTTACTGAGCTAGCGGACAATCTCTCGGAGTTGCCTAGTTGTGCCGACGATGGCGTACCCACTGACGCACTCATGACCGCTGTCAGTTTCTTCTCTAAGCAGTGTGCAGACCTCGCGGATGAGCTTAGAGAAGCCACACCCTTAACCCTTAGAAGTTAAACCCCAACAGGAGAACACGACATGACCTACAGCGAAGAAGAATGCGACAGGCGAGATCTCGCCGCGACCATAGAAGAATACGACAGGCAAGAACTCGCCGCGACCAATCGAGAACTCGCCGCCCTCTCACACGCACCCGCCGATATCAGGGCTGAACGCAAAGACGAATTCTCTCTAGACCTACACCTCCGACCTGAGCTAGTGGCTGATCGCATCCGTTGGATTGAGAACGGAGACTACGGGAGGGGTGCTCAGATTCTCGGGCGACAACTGAAGAAGAGGGGCCTCGGGCTCTACCCTCTCATTGGTCAGCTTGAATGGAGGTGCTCTGCTATCGACGCTCGACGTGCCTACATCGACTCTCAATAACCCTTAACCCCTAGAAGTTAAAACCTAACTAACCAACACAGGAGAATAAGAACATGACGACAAAGATTATCTACAACAACTGCTACGGGGGCTTCGGCCTATCAGACCTTGCTGAGGCGGCACTGCTCCGCGCTGGGTGTACAGAGGAGGAGGTGTACGACTTCCGCTACGAGAACCGACACGACCCGCGACTGGTTCACGTTGTCGAGACTATGGGATACGAGATAGCGGGCGGTCCCTGCTCTGAACTCTGCGTGGCTACGATCCCCGGCACCAAGTATCGGCTGACCGAGTACGACGGAATGGAGAGCGTCGATACGCCGGACACAGTCAGGTGGATCAACGCTACCCAAACCAGCTAACCCTTATTTATTCAGCCGAATAAATAACTCTTAGAAGTTAAAACCTAACCAACACAGGAGAATAAGAACATGAGCAAAGCAAAGATCAACAAACTGAAGACTGCACTTGAAGCCTACCTCGCTGAACTAGCAGGCCCACCGCTTGAGTGGTGCGTAGATGATGCTGGTGTGTGGACTGGTGACAAGGCGGGTAGCGCCGATGCGGTGATGCACTACGACGGTGCGGGCTACGACATCCTATCTTGCTCTGGAGACTACGCCTACATCTCAGGTGGGGAGAGTAAGTACCACGAGAAACTCTACGTCATAGCTAAGGACCACGGGTTCACGGCGGAGCCACGGAACAACTGGTCGATGGGCTTTTACCTTGATTAAGTTAAAGCGAAACGACCTCTCAGATTAATTTAAAATAAACCTTGACACGGCTATGGCATAGTGCTATATTCGTAAGCAGTGGACATACCTCCACCAACTAACAGGAGATAAGACATGGACGATTTTTCTTGCACCTTCAAAGTGACCTTCATCATCCACACTGACGCTGACCCGTCTGAAGTATTAGACCAAGCCATTGAGGCGGCAAAGTCTGTCGCGGACTACTGCGACGGAGAGACTAACGAGGACGACGTGTGTGTGGCACACGTTCAAGAGAAGGTCGCGGCACCTCGCATCATTATCGGCACCATCGTCTAACCCTGTAACTCTTAGAAGTTAAAACCAACTCAACCTTAACGCCTAGCCGGGGGCTAATCCGGCAGGAGAAAAACATGTACGACTTACTGCAAGCACGGGCTGCGCTTGAGGGCGCTGGCTTCCGTGTCACCAAGACCACCACCAAGAACAATCGCAACGGGGTCATCCTCTGGCGGGGACCCTCTATCTTCGATGGTGTCGAGATCGTGGTGATTGCTACTGGACTGACCAACCGCACGGCGAACGACAAGACAGGCGACGAGATACAGACCTGGATCTTGTTCGTATCCATGCACCCAAGCGAGGCACTGAAGACAGGTGCTGACGTGTCAATCTGTGGCGACTGCAAGCACAGGCCACAGTCTCTCGACGTAGCCAAGGGCAAGACCCTCCCCAAGCGTAGCTGCTACGTCAGGATGGATGCGCCTGCCAGCGTGTGGAAGTGCTTCAATCGAGGCGGCTACGCCCACATCGATGACTACCCTGGGGCACACGACCTAATGGGCGACAGGATGCGGCGTATCGGGAGCTACGGCGACCCTGCTGCAGTCCCCCTGTCTGTATGGAAGATGTACGTGGGAAGCTGGGACGACACCAAGCGCACAGGCTACACCCACCAGTGGCGTAACTCGCCTGAGTTAAAGCCCTACGTCATGGCGAGCGTTGACACTGAGGCTGAGTACTGGGAAGCACGCGGGCTAGGCTGGCGCACCTTCCGTATCAAGGGTGAGGACGACGACATGCTGCGCGGTGAGTTCGCCTGCCCTGCCAGCGAAGAACAAGACAAGCGCTTGAACTGCGATACCTGCGGGGCATGCGATGGCAACCCTAAGAACAAGAGCATGGCTGGCTCGCCAGTCATTAACGTCCACGGCGTAGGCAAGAAGTACTTCGCTGTGATCACTAACTAACCTTATTTATTCAGCCGAATAAATAACTCACAGGAGATAGACATGTTCAAGGACAGAAACTTCCGTGGTCGCAAGACCCTACCCAAGGCTCACTCAGACCTAGACAGGCCAGCGATGGAGGGTGCTCAGGTTGAAATCAGGGCGATGTACTCCCTGCTCATCGACCTAGCTGGTGACATCGGGGTGCCAGTCAATGAGGTGGACGCTGCGATATCTAAACGAATCAGCAACACCGTGGCTGACAGCCGTGGCTACCTGAAGCCCACCACTCACAACCCATAACTCTTAGAAGTTAAAACCCAGGAGATAGACATGAGAATGCCAGACGAAAACCTAATGGACGCCATCGCACAGAGGGACCTCTTGTACACATTCATGGCCCGCGTATCCGTACAACGAGAAGAAGCCAACAGCATCCTTAAGGAGATGTTGGGGGAAGACATGGCTTCACACAAAGAGACAGGAGCAGACCGCGAGATTGACTACACGTTCGCCCGTGAGGTCATCAAGTTTATCGACGCCACTGAGCACTACTACAACAACGAACAGGAGTAAGAACATGAAAGACAACAACTACAGAAACCGAACTGATACCCCGATGGCACTACACGCTATCGCTCAACCCCTAGTGGACAGCATGCACGCTGAGATACGCATGCTCTACTGGATGCTGAAGGAGCAGATTGGTCACGGAAGCTACCGAGTGGAGTTACTTGAGCGAATGATTGCTGACCACATCGAGCGAAGCGAGGGGGGGGACTGATGTACATATGCAGAGTGTGCGGATACAGCACCAACAAACCACGCTGGCCTAGGGGCTACTGCCCTTACTGTAGCGCCGAGACACCGCCAATTCCATGGCCCAACCTTAACAAGGAGAAACGAACATGACCTACGCAACCTACCTACCCGTTACCCAAGAGATCCTAGACCTGCATCAGACCGGGAAGAGGTTCGCCCCTACCCGTGCCTATCAGGCGTTAGACCACAGGCTGAACGATGGGACAGCCATCATCCCTGATGCCCAAGTAGCGGACAGTATTGTCCAGGCTGCAGCAGGTGGACTCACTATCCCCGTTGTAATCAGCGAGGGCAGCTACAGGGTGCGCGCTGATGTCGAAGAGGCCCAGAGGCTACGGTCTGAGGCGTTCGCTGCAAGCTGTGCTCAACAGGGGCACGACGGCAGGGAGCGCGACACCTCGCGCTGCAATACCTGCGACACCAAGGGACCGGGCTACATGCACTACGCACCGAATGCAACGGGCTGGGCTACGCCTGTCCTGTTCATCGGTGACTGCTGCGAGGGATGACATGGAAGACGAAGACTATGACCACGGCTATCACATCTACGGCTGCGATGTATGCGGCTGGTTGGGATGGACAGACACAGGAAACTGTGAGGACTGCATCACATGTCGTGAATGCGGCAAGCCTTACACAGACACAGCTCCTTGCGAGTGCAAGGACGAAGAGGAGGAAGCATGAACAACGACGAAGACAAAGCTAACTGCATGACAACTGCGATGGATAGAGGGCCAGTCTACTTTGCGCTTTGGTGCCGATACCACGGCATTGACCCAACGCCACTCATGCGGCGGCACTGTGTGAACACAGCAAGGGCGTGGAAAGCCATTGAACAACTAGAGAAGAAGAGCGAGTAACTCTTAACCCTTAGAAGTTAAAACCAACACACAACACAAGGAGAATGAACATGACAAAACTACACACACCTGGGCCGTGGACAGCCATCGTTACAGCGAAGGCTTGCTTCCACCGTGGAAACCGAGTCTCGATAGTATGGGGGAACCTTGACTGCCTCTGTGCCCCCGAGGAGCCTGACCCGGATGGGGTGCTACTTGGCATACCCTGCCTCTGTGCCGCCCAAACCGTAGCCGAAGTGTGGCCCGCCGATGACGATAGCGATATCGCAGACGGAAAGCTCATAGCTGCTGCCCCTGACCTGCTCGCCGCTGCCCGGCGGGTCGTTCGTAACCCCAGCAATCAGCACGCACTGGATGCCCTAGCCAAGGCTATCCACGATGCGGCTGGCCCGCTCCACTGCGAGCACTGCGAAGGGAGCGGGTATGTCCAATGCGACTACGACGAAACCACACCATGCACACACTGCCTTGATGGTCGTGAGGTAGCTGAACAGGAGGCTAAGAATGTTTGAAGCAATACGACAATGGCTGTGGCAACGACGTGAGCGACAGCTCTACGCTGACATGTCACGCAGGATTAACCGTGACAGAGATAAGATGCGTCCTATCATGCCCTTCAGGATGGGCGAGGACGACCGTGACTACCTCTAGAATCCATCCTGCTAGTTCGCAGGGGCCTGGGCTTAGGCTCACTCTCTGCGAGCTAAGCACGGGGCTCTGAGAGGCTTGCTTAACCAGGGTAGTTGCCTCCGCAATAGGCTGCTCCCATTACTATATAGGGATCAAAAGCTGCAGTACTACTACTAGTACTACTTACTACTTACTACTTACCTAGTAGCTATCTCCTCTACTCCCCCGTCTAGGGGGTGAAGAGGAGAGGAGATAGCTACGCTTACATCTAGTAACAGGAGAACTAAACATGCAATACAAACACACTATCGTCAGTGAAGATCCAGCTGACTTCCTCCTTACCTGCAAGGCACATGAACTGTGCTTCAGGTGTGAGGGGAAGGTCGAAGACGGGCTACCACTAGGCGCAGTACACCAGCACAAGAGCGTCACAACCATCACGGGAGGTCCCCTCTGTAGTGACTGCTCTGTGGCCTTCGTCCTCTGGCTAAGTGAGTCTAATAAATAACTAGTGCATGGCCTTGACAAGGCATATCAACAGGCGTAGCGTGACTGTGACATCGGGTGTTCCGGTGCTGCCTCGCCGCCTTTAACCCAGGAGAGTTAAGACATGGATGAACAAGACGTAATGGAATGGTCTGCATGGCAGGCCAGGAAGTCTCTAGGAGAACTCGTTGAGGCTGCGAACGCAGCTATCGACCAGTTCAACTGGCTCTACTTGATGGAGCAGAAGCTAGAGAAGGTCTGGAAGAACCACCCTAACGGAGAGCAGAGGCTAGGTGAGCTTTCTGCCAAGACCTTTGAGGCTGTGTTGGACAGCCTTTCAACCGACGAGCAAGCCGGGACAACTTCTGTCCCTGCGCTCAGCTAACTAGAACTAGGAGATAGAAACATGAACACCGACACCCTCACTGAGAACATCGAGTCCATCCTTGAGTGCGCCAAGGCCATTGAGTACGAGCTTGAGAACAACAGCGGCGATGACGACGACGCTATCCAGTTGTACGAAGCGCTTGAGAGCAACGGAACAACCACTGACTCAGACGAGATTATCCACGCTGTAGAGTTCTACGCAGAGCTTGAAGGCAACAGCACCACAGACCTCGACAAGATAAGCGAAGCGCTGGGTATCCTGTCTATTTTAGAGCACAACGGTCACGACACTGACGACATAGGCGATGCCCTTGATGTCTACGCCGCTGTGTCTAATAGCTCCACCTGTCCTACTGAGATTGAGAGCGCGATGGATCTAGTAGACGAGTGGAGCGAGCACTGCGCTCATACCTGGGCTGACCCAAAGTCTATGGCTCAGGGGTTCAGTGACCAGTGCGACATCGTCTCCGTCTTTGAGCGTGTCACAGGTCGCAACATCCTCTCCGTTGAGGACGCTGAGGCTGCTGTGTCAAAGCTGGGCAACCTGCCTGACAAAGAGCAGGCTCTGTTGGATGCCATTAAGGCTTTCTGTGAGCCTGCTAAGGAGCCCACTGTCTGTGAGCCCCCTGGCGTTAGCTTTCTGTAAGCCCAACCACTCTTAACTTCTAGGAGTTAAGGGACCACCCGTCGTCTACGTCAATCCTGGCGTAGGCGACACCACCAAACAATTTTAAAAGACCACTTTTAAAAGGAGTTAGAACATGTCAATCGAAGTAAACCAATACGAAGGCGCTACCCCTTGGGGCAACAGAGGACAGTACGTTGGGGATGGGGGGGACACAGCCGTTGAGGCTATCCGTGGCACCCGTGCAGACTTCACTGCTAGCAAGCACAAGGTGTTCACCCAGCCGTGTCCGAACTGGACTACTCCAGAGATGGAGATGGATAACTACAGGGCTGTGGTGCGGGACGACACTAAGGAGATCCTTGGTCTGACCGGGAAGAACTTCTCGCTTTACCAGCCCCTTCAGTTCGCCCAGTTCGCTGACGACATAGCCATGAACGGAGACATGAAGGTCCACACCATTGGAGTAGATGGTGGGGGCGCTAAGATCTGGATGCTCTGCAAGATAGGCTCTGTCGAGATTGTCCCCAACGACAAGGTTGACCACTACCTCTTCCTGCTCAACGGGTACGACGGAAAGACTGCTCTCCAAGCGATGTTCACCAGCATCCGAGTGACATGCTCAAACGTCGCACGGGTTGCTGTAAAGCAGGCGAAGGGAGAGGTTGTTAGGATCCGCCACACGAAGAACATGGTGGTCAATGCGGCTGAGGCTCGACGTGTTCTTCGCGTTGGTCAGGATGCTTTCGCTGAGTCCGATGAGTTCATGAAGAAGCTGGCTGACATTCCGATGACAACCAGCGACTGGATTGATTTCTGCTTGACGGTCTTCCCCTCCCCGCCTGTCAGTGAGGATGGAGAGTTCAGCAAGCGGGCCATGACGCGAGCGGACAACAACCGAAGCACGCTCACCTCGCTCTACCACGACGGACGGGGTGCTCGTATCCCTGGTGTTCAGGGTACTGCGTGGGGTGCATACAATGCGATCACTGAGTACGCCGGGTACCACCGTCAGACTCGTGGTGACCAGCGCTTTGAGTCCTTGATGATGGGCTCTGGTGCTGACTTTGTACGCAGCGGAACGAACGTCCTTCGCTCCCTCATTAATTAAACAACAGCCATAGCCAAGTCCAGTAGCTCCGTGATATTGTCAGCGGAGTTACTGGACTGCTTGGAGGCACCATGAAAATTACAGAAGAACAGTTAGAGAAGTGCGTTGCTGAGTACGAGATGGGTGACAGTTTGTCTGCCCTGGCAACGCGGTATGGGGTGAGCCTACCCACGATACGAAGCTACATCTGCGACAAGACCACCATCCGTGGCAAGGGTCCTATCGCTGGTAAGCCTGGGTTGCGTAAAGAGCGCGGCCCTGAGTGGGATGGGCTGGGTAAGATCCCAGACGCAGAGGTTGCTAAACTCGTTGGCTGCTCAAGGCAGAACGTTGCAAGGGTGAGAGAGATGCTTGGCATCCCTTCCTCCCGTGACGCTGAGATCTTTGCTCGCATGTCTAAGGCGAACAACGATGGCTGAACCACTCACACAATCAGAGCTATCTACATTCTCTCGATGCGAGGTACGACACGATATCCGCTACAACAAACTGCTTGTCCCTTTTGATACGCACCCTGCCCTGTTGATGGGCACTGGGTATCACGCTGGGCTTGAGCACCAGTCTGTTGACGCAGCTATCACCGCCATGCGTGAGGACTCTCCTACATGGAGCAAGTGGGAGGGGTCTGTCGCTGCTGTGCGCGAGGCCACTGTTGCTGCGATGGTAGGTGGAGCGTTGGACAACTGGATTCTGTGGCCTGACATCCACGAACTAGGGTTCAGCGTCCCCCTTCGTAACCCGTCTACTAACAGGGCAAGCAGGAAGCATTCTCTTCAAGGTGTCATCGACGGCGTCTGGAATGGAACGCATCCGAACTTCCCTGGCGAGGTGGTGCTAGGTGAGTGGAAGACTGCAGCCCAGGTTAGCCGTGAGTACATGACTCGCCTGGAGATTGACTTCCAAGTGAGCACCTACATGTGGGCAGCTAGTCAGCACTTCGGTGTGCCTGTTCGCAAGATGGTCTACCGGGTGGCGAAGAAGCCAACCATTAGGCAGAAGAAAACAGAAGAGCTTGGCGAGTACATAGAGAGGCTGACTCAGGACTATCTAGACCGTCCTGAATTCTACTTCTTTGAGGTGCTTGTTGAGAGGACGGACGAGCAGATATCTGACTGGGCTGCTCAGGCGTGGGCTACCCACCTTCGTGTCTCTGAGATACGGACTGGGCGGGCGATTCCAATCCGCAGTACGCAATCCTGCGTTAACCGGGGCAGGTGCCCCTACTTCGACCTGTGCGTAGGTGCAGTGACGAAGGATTCTTTCAAGGTGTTAGACCAACGGCACACAGAGTTAAAGGAGAATAACAATGAGCCTACTTCCTAAAGAACCCAGCCCTCCGAGTATTCGGATGTCTGATTACACATGGCACTTCTACGGAATACCCGGTGTAGGAAAGACAACGCTGGCTAACCAATTCCCTAACCCCATCTTCATCGCTACGGAGAGCGGCACTGAGGCGATGCTTGCTGCAGCTGTCCCTGCCCGTAGCTGGTCAGAGCTTAAGGCTGTGATTGCTGAGCTTGCTCAGGGTGGGCATGGGTACAAGACGGTTGTGCTCGACACAGCTGACATCGCTTACAACCTATGTGAGACCTACGTCTGTGAGTCTAACGGTTGGAACGATGTAGCTGACGGAGAGTGGGGTCGTGGCTGGCGAACTCTTAACCGAGAGTGGACCAACATGATCACCCAGCTACGCATGCTGCCTATGTGCACTGTGCTGCTGGGTCATGAGAAGAGCGAGATGATTAAGGAGAAGCTAGGTAGCAAGATGGTGGAGACAGGGATGAACCGTGTCACTACTGCGCTACCCAGCACTGCTCGTCAGACCCTTCACTCTGCTGTGGACTTCATCGTCCGCTGTGAGTTCACCCCAGAGAATGAGCGGATCCTCCGCACACAACCAGTAGAGAATAAGCGCGAGCGAGTTGAGGCTAAAGCTCGCGGCAGTAAGGGGGCAACCCTGCCCGAAACAATAGAGATGAGCTTCACGGCTCTCGCTGATGCGTTCAAGAAAACGCTAGGCACCAACACCAAGGAGAAGAAGTAATGCCTGATATCGGAAACATGTTTGATAGCGCACCGTCCACCCAGACCACATCGAGTTCAGAAGAACGCAAGATGGACACTGTCCCTGACAGTTCATACGACGTAGAGGTCACTGACTTCTCCGTCTTCGTGAGTAAGAAGGGTGACTACTATGTGTCGTGGTGGTTTGAGGTGATGTCTGGTCCGCACAGTGGTGCTCAGCTGCAGCGCTTCACTAGTGTTGGACCTCGCACCTTCTCGTTCATCAAGAGCACGGTTAAGACAGCTGTTGGTCGTGTGCCTGAGTGGGAAGATCTGTTTGTTGATGGTCGCACTGGCCCCATCCGTAATGAGATTATCGGACGGGCTGTTCAGATCACACAGAAGTCTAGGGACTACCAGGGAAAGGTCTTCGTCAACATCTATGTAGACAAGGTCATTAAGAACCCTAGTAACCCTGCTCCAGCCCCTCCTGCTGACGCCTTTGACGAGGCTGATGTGGACGACCTCTTCTAGAAGCAGGTGCCCCCTCCTGTAGATAGGTCCGTACCGTCCTGGGGCACCACGATGCGTGCAAGCGCTCATGTTTTTGGACAATCAGATCTATGCCTGCTGGCCCGGTGAACGGAGCCCTGATTAGAAGGGTCTCAAGCCAGCACCCTTAACTCGCTCAAGTTAAACGAGCACAACCATAGGAGAAGCACATGCCCTACAACAACAAGACCCCCTTCGTAGCTGGCTCAGAGACTTCAGAAGAAGCAGCTAAGAGTCTTTACTCAGGCCCTATTAGAGAGAGGGTGCACAAGGTCATAGAGAGCATGGACTGCTTAGGCGCTACTGACGAAGAGCTAGAGCGGAGACTCAACATGAAGCACCAGACTGTCAGCGCTAGGCGTAGAGAGTTAGTGCTCATGGGTAGAGTCAAAGACTCAGGAGTGAAGAGGCGCACTACCTCAGGCAGGAAGGCAGTAGTCTGGATAGCCTGCGAGGAGCCTCCTCAGGAGGCGCACAAGGCTCTTCAGTGCTGTCCTCTATGTGGAGGCTCAGGCAAAGTGCGAGACCCCTACCCACTGGGCTCTCAGCCCGACCTCTTTGAGGTCACACGATGAGCCTGCTGATGACACACGGTAGGCTTGAACGGCTACTTGAGATCGCACACGAAAAACTTGCAGAGCTTGAGGTCACTCACTCAGCACACGCTAAGGCTTGCTTCGATGCTGGTTACAACATCGGCTACTTCAATGGCAGGCTTGATGAAAAAGAAGATGAACAAGTCTTTGGGAATGGCCCTGGGGACGCTTACGAACTGTGGAGTTCAGACAAGGAGATGGCATGAGTATGTACGCACACATCAATTACAAAGAGGGAATCGCTAACGGAGTCCCAGGGCCCACGATGGACGCCCTGAAGCGGTACATTGAGATGCGCCTCCCTCCCGGTGGCTTCCTTACTGCTGTGCTTGAGAACAAGCTGCATGAGTCCTTAGCAAAGGCAGACAGTGGGAACCTAAAGGCTATCAAGGAGATTGTGGCTTGGGTTTATTGGCATGCTCCAGGCAAGTGCTGGGGTGGCGTTGAAGAGGTTGACGCTTGGTTAGCTGAAGACAACTCGGAGGGGGCCTAAGACGGATCTTAAGGAAGCTTACGAAGCCATTCGATCTGCCTGGGATGCACTAGAGTCAGCTCAGGACGACCTGTACGGAGTAAGCCTGAAGGCGAGGACGCTAGTGGCAGAGGCAGACAAGGCTCAAGATAGAGCCTCTGCCGCCGCCGCCAGATTACGAGAGGCTATCTCTGACACCTTCTCAGTGGAGCAGGCTGAGTGGGTGGGCAACTGCTCTCAGTGCCTCGTAGCCCAGGCTATGAACGGAGAGACGACCTGCGAGCGCTGTGCCCTGTGAAGCATAGACATCAGTACGGCCCTTGGCTCATTAGGAAAACAGGTGAGCACTCAGAGCTAGAGGATAAGGAGTACGCACTAGCTACTCGCTTCCCTCCTTTCTGGGTTCAGTCATGCGACTGCGGGGCAGAGAACATGTACCGCTCTAGGAAGCGTCCCTTAGCTAGGATGAACTTCAGAGAGATGTGGGGAGCTAGGGTTCTCTGATGCACGAAAGCGCCAGCCTTGGGGGGAAGGCTGACGCTCTCTAGTAGCGAGGGGTAGCGCCACCCTAGGCGAGGAGGCTGAGAAGGTGACTGCCCTTGCTAGGTGACAAACAGGTTTACGTTTACGTCACTGTTTGGAGCTGTGCCCCCCCACGGCACACTGGACGCAGCAAAGGTGATCGCCGTTAGGCAAGTAATGCCCTTGTCGATGTATACAACGAGATCTTCATCCGCAGTTATGGGGATAACAATGTCAGCGTCTCCGTTTACCATCGTCATGTCATCCCAGATAAGAACGTAGTCAGAGCCGACTGCGCTACTTGAGATGTGCATTGTGTAAATGCTTCCAGAGGTTCCTGTGGAATTGACCGAACCATCCTCGTCAACCTCTACACCATTAACGATGTAGGACTGAATCCCAGAAAGGGTGAATGGTGATGCCTTGTATATAGTAGCCATTAGGTGGGTGTCGCAAGGAACGTAAGGTTAACCTCACTAGAGGGGGCCGTGGTTCCATTGGTTCCCCTTGAGGTTAGGACAGCAGCAGCAATCCCAGCAGTAAACTCTACCCCATTGTCAAAGCTGTACTGAACCTTCGTCGCAGCGTCTGACTTAAGAATCATAGCGGGGTTGTCACCCCCGATAGTTGGAATTCCAGCCGTGTCGTAACACTTCAAGTAGGAAGCGCTAGTGTTCAGGCTGTTGTCGATAACAACTGCGTACACGTTTGTAGCTGTGGCGGTTACTGCCTGAGTAGCAAGCGGCCCTCCACCAGAGGGGAACGACTGAGACATAGAGATAACGTGGCTCGCTACCTGAGCCTCAATAGTTGTCTTAGACACAGTCATTTAACCTGCTCCTCTATGCGAGCGATACGCCGCTCAATCCTACGCTTAGCAGCCTTAGCCATCTTCGGACCACGCTCGTCCAGCCTACGCTGAAGCTTGCCCAGTCGCTCCTTCTTTCTCTTCATGGCTCGCTCTACAGCGCGGACGATACCGATGACTCCTAGCGAGGATAGGTAGAAAATGAACCAGTCCGCTGCCTCCATGAGTGGGGACGGGAAGTCTATGGCTTGGTCTAAGCGATACGCCATCTCAGCCGCGATACGGGAGTCCCTCTGGAACATGTTGAGACCCAGAAGGTCAGACCCAATATCACCAGTCACCTGAATAAGAAGAGTCTCAAGCTCGCTGTGATGAGCTTCAATAAGCTCCGCTGCCTGCCTCTCCTTAGCTAGTCGTCTACTCCGTGGCGTCGACATCGTCCGACTCCTCTAGTGCGTCGAGCACAGGCTCTATGATCCCCTCGACTCGCTTGCCGTCTACATAGCCTTGAGAGGCAAGGTAAGCCACGCAAGCGGCCATGCTCATGGAGATAGCCTTCTCCATGTCGATCTCGTCTGTAAGCCAAGCAGCGAGGACTGGAAGCAGTAGCCCAGCTAGGGCCATAGCGAGCTTACGGCTCTGTAGTTTGACTGGAATCATCGTCATCTCCTCTGTAACTCTCTAACGGAAGCTCACGGTAGCCGAGTGGCGTGCCCTGATACAAGCTCTCTGGTGGGGTAGGTGGAAGGTAGGTCAAGCTGCCTCGGTTGATGAAGCTCAAGACAACCGCCCCAAGCAGGGCAGCTAGGACAAGCAGCACAGCCTCTCTGTCTGGGAGGTTCACGCTGTCACCTTCGCGTACTCGCGAGCCATGGCAGCAGAGTAAGCCGCCACGTTTCCTGGCCCATTGTAGCGGCGAACTAATTCAGGCCAGTCCTTTTTGCGGGCGGCGATTAACGCAGGCTTATTGCTCTTGAACCAACTGGTTAGAAGCTTGTAACTTGCCTCTAAAGGATCTGAATAGAAGCTATCGACACCATGCTGAGCATCCCCATACGCCTTAATCAGATGACTACCCAGGACTTGATACAAGCCCCAGGACGTGGACCTAACGGCAGCGTCAGGGTCGAACTCAAAGGCGTGCTCAAAGGCAGACTGGTCAGTCTCTGACCGTGTCACAGAGAATCCTCTAGGTCCCTTGGTGAAGGGGATGTCTAGGGAGAGGGACGGTCGATGCCTAAGGAATAAATGTGGCTCAAATCGAATCGCTGATGTCCTGCCACCCGACTCTACCGCTTCTATCGTTTGGATTACCTCGACGGGGATCCCCAGAGCGTTAGCAGCCTCAACTTGAGCAGAGGAAGGAGAGGCCTCAAAGACCCACCCGTCATCCTTTGCTGCGGCCATAGTCATTCGCCCGGCAACGCCATCGTCAGGCAGGCCACAGGCCTCTTGGTATGCCTTAATGGCCTTGACTGTGTTGGGTCCGCTGATGCCGTCGTCAGAGCCACGAGACAAGAACCCAAGGCGAATCAAGAAACCCTGGAAGGACTTGACCTCTTCACCCCTCGACCCCCGCTTGATCACTTGCACCTAGCCCCGGTGGCCTGACAGATCGCGCTGATGTTCGACGCCTGTACCGCTTGCGTTTTTCGGATCTCTAACTGCTCGTCAAGCATTCGATCCATGCGGCTTTCGGTCACCGGGTGAGCCTTCAACGCAGTGTGAATCTTGAGCCCCTCTTCAATCTGCTCGACACGGTCGGACACGTCCGCGCTCCCAATGGTCAGGAATCCGTAAAATGAGCCGGCGCTAAATATTAGAGGGATAGCCCACAAAGCCATCTTGAGCCTGTGTTCGGTCTGGGAGGTCATGTCTGAACTTCTCCAGAGGCCAACACGGTCGCCTCCGCCAACACAGAGCCGTCCTCGCTCCGCCAAGTGAGGCGCCACTCAACATGCTCCCCGTCCGCGTCGGCAAGGGGGTCACAGTTGATCTTAGCGTAGCCCTCCGACGCAGAGCCGATGACCGGAGCGGCAAGTGATATAGCGTGTGATGGATGCATCAGGATCCCAGAGTGAGGAGACGGAACTTGGTGCAAGTCAACTTGAACGAGCTTGTCCCGGTGTTGTTGTTGCAGAGATAGATTTGAAAGCGCATGTCGGTCACGTTGAAAGTAACTGAGCCCGCCGTGCTGGTCGCCGCCTGCTCGGGTGAGATAAACTCTTGGAAGGTGGTCGCGGTTAGCGGATCGACGAAGTCCGCATCAGCCGAAGAGGAAGCGATACAGGTGCCGCCCGTAAGGTAGACAACCTCAAAGAATGTATGTGGCGCTGACTCTGTTGTCCCCGCCACAGCGGCGTTCGTCCCCGCTCCGTCGAGGAGGCGGAAAAGATAAGGACCGATCCCACCAAAGGCCCCAGAGGAATACTCACGGATCGACGCAGCAAACGACGTGTCGAGGTTCGCAGTCGAGAGAATGATCCCCCACTCGTCATAGTCGCCAGCAAGCTCGTTGGTGGGCTCGATGATCGCTTGGACCGCGAAAGATTGACTGCTCCCGATTGAGGGATAGATCCCCCCGGCTCCCCCGATGCTCGCCCAAACCCTGGGCGGCTGGCGCGGAGATGCATATAGCTGGGTGTTGTGGGTTCCGTCCGTAGCGATCTGAAGCCCGGCGGAGGCGGTGATCTCGGTCATGCTGCTGTTCGATTCGTTATCAACCCCCCAAGTAACGCCTCCGATTGTCACCGATCCGGTGTTGAAGTTATGAGCGTCCTCCGCAGAGAAATCAACGGAATACTGCTCATTCCACGAGGAGGTTGGTCCAGAGTACGGGGGAGTTCCCCCTGTGGCCTTAGGGTGAATTCTTGTTACGCCCATTAGAGTGCCCCTCCGGCATGCCCGCCAAGACGAAGGATCCTAACGGATGAGAAGTAGTTGTAGAACGTGCCGCCTCCGGTAACGCTAAAGCTAGAAAGAGCAAGACGAAGGTCCGACACATCAAGGCCCCAGGCTGGCTCACCAAACACACCGTAACCATTGACTGCCGACGTACCAGCCTGGACTACAGCGCGGTTGTCCGTGATCGACGCCATCGGAACGGCAGTGGTGTCCGTTGACGCCGAATTGGCGCAGACCCCGATTCCTCCACTGGGATAAAAGACAACCTCAAAGCTTCGCGGGACCGCGCTAACTACGCCCCCGAGTATCGTATCGTTGGCGGTCTGAGTGGGATGACCACTCACCTGATACTTGCGATCAACACCGGACGAGTAGGTCCGATAAGCAAGCCACCTATCGACGCTGTCTAGGTCCGCTGCGGCTTTGTATAGCTCAAGCCCGTAACCCTCAGTCCCGGAGCCGATAGCAATGGGCTCCTCAGTGAAGACTTGGACGCAGATGACATCTCGGTTTGTCAGGTTTGGGATACAGTCCGAGAGGGCTACGTTGAGGCAGGGGGTGTCGAGTTTGTTCCAGACATCGGTACCAGACGCTGGCTTGGCCTTGAGGCCAGAACCACTCACCCACTCAAGCTCACCAATGGCATTGTCTGTGTCACCAGAGTCGTCCTCTTCAGCAGTCCACACCACAGCCGCCCCATCAGCGTTCCGTGACCCGAGGGTTAGTGGGGCATTGTGGGCTATTACCCCAGAGGCCTGAGTCGTGAAGTCGAAGGAATACTCCTCGTACCAAGCAGGATCAGAGCTTCCCCCTCCGCCGCCTGACCCACTGTCGTCAGTTGGGTGTGACCGTGTGACAGAGCCCATAGCTAAGCAATCGCTTCAACGTAGAGGGTTACCCGAATCTCAGTGTTAGCAATAAGCGGGTCAACCACTAAGTAGGGCTGGTAGAAGAAGGGGATGGGCGTGTTTAGCGTGTCGCTTAAAGTCTCGCCAACAGCAGCGAAGGTGAAGGAGGCGTCATAAAGCTCTTCCGTGGAAGTGTCGTCTTCGTAGAGCTTAAGGGAGATCGTGTCCCCAACGCTTCCAGTGTTGTCTGCCAACCTAGCCCGAATGCCAACAACAAGACCACGAGACACTGCCTTAGGCCCGATAGACAGGCCGACTGGGGTAGACGGTCCTGCGGCTATAGGAGCACCGATAGTTGAGTATGAATCTACTGGTATGTAAACAGTCTTAACTGTGTATGCCATCGCTTCCTCCTGCCCCTTATCCAGCTATCAAGCGATAGAAAGCCAGTGGGTCTATGGGGTTATATCTCAAACGTAACGGAACTACTCTTCCACGTCACTAACAGTTTCGTTAGGACTGGCACTAAGTTTCTTACGAAGGTACCTGCGCTGACCCACAGCCATCGGGAACTGGCTGTTCAACATGTCGAGCATTCGATCTTCCATCTCCTTGCTCACCTTGTATCCCTGGTAGTCCCAGTCAATCGAAGTCTGCCTCCAACCCACAGTGAACATCATCATGCGCTCAAAGGCAGTAGCCCTAGCAGCTTCCTCATCTTCTGGAGTAAGAGCAGCTTCTAACGCATAACTGTTAAAACTCTCTGACGAGATGTTCATGTACTGGTTCATCCATCGCCAGCCTGGAAGCTTCTTAGCCATGTAGAACATCACAGGATTCTCTGACTTCCTAACCTCTCTAGTGCGCCCAGTCTTAACGCCATTCTTGTAGACAGGGACGTAGTAGTTTGGCTTGTCTGGGTACCCGAAGATCATCTTAAGCAGAGGGGGAGAGTCCTTAAGCTGGTTGATGTTGTTCAACTCTTTAATAGGCTTGCCGTAGTAGAAGCTCTTGCCCCCACCAAACGTCATCTCCATGAAGGCAAGGAGAGGAGGGCTCATCCGAGTAGCGAGACCCTGGATAGGCATGCCCTCCTTGCTCCTGAACAACTCAAGGATGGGCTGGTGCGGAAGTCCTGACAGAGCGATGACCTTAGCCGGACCACTACGCACAACCACTGGATAGCGGTAATGCTCTGGGAGTCTAGCGATGTCCTCCTCAGTAAACTGCATCTGGTAGATGCCCTTGGTAAACGCAGAGAGCATCCTTGCTGTGCCTGGGTTCTCCTTCATCCAGTTCAGCTGGTACTTCAAGTTGCCAGCCTCCCAGGTATAGAAGAAGAAGAAGCGACGGAAGACGTTCTTCTCTAGGGGAGTCAGGTCTGAGTAGTCACGAAGAGACCTGTTGACCTTCATCAGAGCAGTGTCGATATCGTCCCCACGCTTCAGCAAACCAACTGCCATAGAGAGTCTCGCCTGAGACTCGGCGGCTTGGTTCAGACCACCCATCATCTTGACGAAGTCTCCCATCGAGGTAGCCCCGATGAAGGCTCCTGGGATAGCACCTACCCCAAAGAATGCTGAGCCAATGACCCCGCCTGCTACGCCGCCTGTGATCTTCTCACCTGTTCGCACGATCCCCTCTTTCGGAGAGGCCTTGATCTCATCTACTGCGTCACCAACCATCCTCTTGTAAGTCTTCCCGCCACGCACAGCCTTCACACCAGACCAACGCTTGCCAGCCATCATGCCGAGAGCACCACCTAAGAAGAAGACAGGAGCACCAACCCCAAAAGCAGACCCCAGAGCCATGCCAGTAAGAGCCCCAGCAGTAGTGCCAGCAAGCTGAGAACCAACCTGCTTAGCTGTAGGGATTGCCTTGCGAGAGAGCCCTGTGGCCTCCTCAAGGAAGTCAGAGGAAAGAGCCTCGTCGTAGAAGCCGCGAGACGAGAAGGTCTTGCGCCAGTCCTGAACAGACATGCTGTGAGGGCCGATGTTAATCACAGCCTTTAGATTGTCATCTCCCCAGGAGCCCCAGATACGCATCGCCTTAAGCTGAGTGTCGAAGTTGACCGCCCCAAAGCCAATCTCCTGAACCGTAGACACGATGTTGCCGATGACGTTACGACCGATGTGAGCGAGAGCAACGATAGTAGCTTGCGCCTTAGCCCACGCCTGCAGCCCATCCCACACTTCCGTACCCACAGTCTTCTTAGCCAGGAAGGCATCAGAGGAGTTCCTCCAGTTCAGGTACTCCTTCACCTGAATGGGGACATAGGGGACCTTGAGCTTGTCACTAGTCAGAGCATGCAAGACATCAGCAGGGACATCGTGACCTAGCTCAGCACGGACAAGAGCCCCGATCTCATCAAGGTCAGCCCCGTTTATCACGCGCATCTTCAAGTCCTTGGACAGCCTCTTCAGCCCCTTAGGAAGCTGCTTCTGAAGGATAGACTGTAGGTACTCGACCTCACCCAGAGGGACGTAGCCCAGGTCTTCAGCCGCCCTATTGCGCGCCTTCACATCGCCAATCTGAGCAATCAACCTGCCATTAGGGAACAGGTCTAGCGTGGTCTTGATGAACCTAGCGTCAGCCACAGCCTCTGAGCCCTTGCGGTGGTAGTACTCCATCGCGACTAAGACATCAGACTCAAACAACTCATCGTACTCAGCCAAGAGAGCGCCCTCTTTGATCTCGTCAACTAGGTCGTCATAACTCTGCCCAGAATCTTTGATGAACTTCTTAAGCTCACCACTGCCCTTAGCAGCAGCCTGAGCAGCAGCCTCACCATGAGCACCTCTCCTAGCTGCATGGAATAGAAGCTGCTCTGCACGGAGAGCCCTCTTGCCCTCGTTGATGTCCTCGATGATCCCAGCAATCTTCCGCTCCTTGCCGAAGTACTGAACCAGACTCCTACCAATGCGACCAGCACCACCCACGCCAAACCCAGCAGCCCTCTTAACTGCAGCTTGAGAAAGGATGTGAGGGAAGAAGGCACCAACGTCAACACGGGCAAAGAACTCCTCAGCGTCAAACGCCTTGTCGATAACACCAGCCTCAACAAGACGCTCAAGGTGCATGTCGAAGAACTCTTTCATCTCCTTAGCTACATGGACAACTCGCTTAACATCCTCCTCGTTACCAAGGATGCGTACCTGCTCCTCAAGCCCAGCAACGAGCGTTCTCTGCTTGCTAGCTGCCTCCTCTGCCCCATCAGCCAGATACTTAGCCAGCCTCGACTGAGCGGCAGTCAGGCGCTTCTGAGTGTCCTTCAGGAGGATGGCAGGACCACCGTCACTTCCAGGCAGGACGTTCCTCAGCTTCTTATTCTTAAGCAAGGAGGTAATGCGAGCACGCTGACCCGGTGACAAGTTAGGAATGTAGTCAGCTATGTCTGCGCTACGAAGAGCCTCAAGCCTAGCCTTGAACAGCAGCTTCTCAGACTCAATCACATTGTACTGAGAGGTGAGTCTGTTCTCGATGGCACGGGAGACATCGTCAGGGTGACGGAGGTCGAAGTCAGCATCTCTGATCTCATCAAGGAACTTGTCCACATGAATCTGGACATCCTTCTTAGGCATAGCCTTCTTCTTAGTGCGAGCCCTGTCTAGTTCCTTGATAGCCGCAGCTAGATCGTTCTCAGGGAGACCGTCGCCAACCTTAGCTAGCTTCTGCTCAATCTTCCCAATCTCTGCCATGAGCACAGCAGCACGCTCTCTGGGGTCCTTAGACCTACGAGCCTTAGCTACCGCCTTCTTAAGCAGGATGTCAGCAGACATGTCCTTAGTGGCAGGGAGCTTGACTGATATGTCTCGCCCGAAGAGAGTCACGCTTAACTTATCTACAGCAGCCCTGAGTTCATCCCCTCTTCCAGCAGTGACGAAGCCCTTCTTAATCAGGCTGTCTGGGAGGTTAGCGAGAGCCTCCTTAGAAGCCTTGCGAATAGCCTCAGCCTCATTAGCTACATGAGATGTAATAGAAGCCATCCTGTTTTTGTAGTGAAGCTCTAGAGCCTCAAGGATGCGGCGCTCCTGAGAGCCAGCTTTGTGGATGAGCTTGTTGTCTAGCTTGAGACCATGAAGGTTGGTGTAGACCTTGCCCTTAGACACGATGGAACCGTCTGGCCTTCTTACTGGCTCGTAACTTCTCCTGGCTGTGTCGTATGCAGTCTTAGCCTTGTTGTAGTTAGCCTCTGCCTCAGCTAGGTCGATAGCGCTATCACCAGCACGCGCCTTCATGAGCGAGGCGTTAGTGCCGTCTAGCTTCTTACTAAGGTCCCCCAGCCTAGTAAGGATAGCCTTGGCTCCCGCAGGGAGGTTCACCCCACTCATGTCCCTCTTCCCAAGCATCGTTGGGTCTAGCTCGTTATCTAGCCTGCTCCACATAGCGTCGAAGAGAGAGGTGATGGGGACCTCGTCTCCTGTGTTCCAAGCTACTCGGACAGAGTCAACGTAGGCTTGGGCTGAGTCAGAGAGAGGGAGGGGGGAGCGGACTGTTGGGGTGGTCTTAACTGCCTTTACATCAAGAGCCTCTTCAAACTTAGGAAGAATTTCTCCGTCGAACTTCCTAGCAGCGGGAATCGGCGCATCAAGAATCTCGTCTGTCACCCTTATCAGCTCAGAGAGCGCGCTTACCTCTTTGCCCTTTAGCCCAAGGATCTCTGCCAGCAGGTCAACAAACTTATTAAACGCAGTCTTTCCACCCTCGACCTTAATCCCCTTAAGCGTTTCCTGAAACTTAGGCGACGTAAGCCCGTAAGCAACAAGCTCTGTAATGTCATCGAGTGCAACGTGCCGAAGGTCGTCAAAGGACCGACTTCGTCCGAGAGCATCTCTGATGTCTACTGCTAAATCGCTAAGAGATTCAACAGACTTAGCCAGGGCGCTGCCCTTGGGCGCGCTAAGACCCCTCTCGATTTGAAATATAGTCGCACTGTGAACAAGCTCATGGAGAGCCACCTCTAACGCGATCCCATCGCCACCATCAGCGTAACGGTTGCCCCACCCCTTAACCCCCAAAAATCCACCGGGCTCGCCAGGCGTATGGACAAAGACTCCATCTGCCCCCCTCCGTAGAGCAGATCTGCCCTGATCAACAGCGTAACTCCAAGAGGTATGGTCTGGCCTGAGGACCCTAAACTCTCCAGACACATAAGGGGAGATCCTGTTAGCTATCGCCCTGTATGAAGGGACATTAGAGTTCTCTGCTATCCAAGCAACTAGCTTCTGCTGCCCGTCCATACCGGACAGCTCCCAGAAAACGTCCTCAAGCTCGTCCCTGGAGATGTCTGCGCCAACAGCCCTGACAGTGCCTGGGATAGCCTCAGCAGAGCGAACCTTTGGCGGGGCATCAACCTTAGCCATAAGCTCTACGTCAATTACGATGTGCTTCTTACCCATCGCTCGCAGAGCTTCAAGACGGTGTCTACCGTCATTAACGCTATGAAACGATCCGTCTGCGTTCAGGTTTACCCGAGGTGGGAATACAGCCTCCTCTCCAGACTCAATGAACTCAACCGCCCTGCGAGACTTCTCTGCTGAGAGGTTGCCCTGAACCGGGATGTCATCAATGCTGACCACGCGGGGTCGAACATTCTCAAGACCCATAAGGACATCCGGTTCCTCTCGGATCCTGGCTGCGTCGTACCCCATGTGAGAAAGGTCTTCACGGGCCTCTCTGACCTTGTCCTCCAGAGAGCGGTACGACACACCCTCGACTGTCGCTACTGCCTCGATAGGCTCACCCAGAGCCTTAGCCTCCTTAGCCCCAGTCAAAGCCTCATCAGCAAGCTCAGCTGCCTCGTCACCGAACTCCTCAGCGACAGACCTCCTGAAGTCTTCAAGAGTCTTCTTGTAAGCGTTGACGAACTCGTCAGACTCTTTGATAAGAGCCTCAGCTGCAGCCTCATCACCGCCCTTACCAACAGCAAGGAGAGCAGCACGAAGTTGCTCAGCAGACTCATCAACCTTAACTACGTCAGCTGTAGTAGCGGCTAGCTGAGACTGAATCTTCCCAAGCTCGTCACTGATGTGCTTAAGCTCAGGCTTGAAGTCCTCAGCTATCCGGCCAACAGCAAGCTCAGCCTGGAACCCAATCCGCTCATCAACAGTCACCTTTGCAGCAGCAAGGAGATAGTGAGCCTGAGCCCTAAGACCCTCTAGGTACTCAGCCCTTGCCTTCCCACCTAGCCCACCAGCAAGAGAAGCTAGGTCTTTAGCCGCACCAGCCGTCATATCAACGTAGCCGTCAAGCAAGTCCTCAAAGACCTTCGTATCAATCTTCGTGTTTGTACGGAGGTGAGCAATAGCAGCCTCAGCCTGACGGACATCGTCTTTTGACAGCACAGTCAGGATGCGACCCTCTCCCAGGTCTGCGTCCTTACCCAGTCTAACTAGCGTGTCTATTGTCTCGTTAAGCTTCTCTACAGAGGCTAGCTTGATGATGTCCTCACCCGTAGCTAGAGCAACTTCACGGCTAGCCCAACCAAGCTCGTAAGCCTGCCTGCCTAGCTTGAGAAGCTCTGGGTTATCCCCTGCTGCCTCCTCAAACCTAGCCTTCCACACAGGCCACTGAGCCCGAAGGTAAGCGGCATCCGTCTTCCTCTGACGCTCCGCATTAGTCATCTTGTGGAACATGCCTGGATGGATGAGGTCCTTCCTAGCAATAGGAGCCCACTTACCGTCAGCACCCTTAGTCGCGTAGTGCATAGGACGACGAGACAAAGAAGCCACACCAGCAAGAGGCAGGCGAACAGATTCTATCCACGCTGCTTTCTTTATTAAGGCGTGGTTAATAGCGAAGGTCAGAGGCTCGACGTTAGTGACAATGCGGTCAGCCTGGAAGACTGTGTCAGCCTTAGTCTTTCCTCTCAGAGCCCGCACACCACCAGCTATAGCCCTTCTCCCTGAGCCTCCAAAGCCACGACCATGAGCAACGGATATGATCTCATCAGCAGCTTGCTCAGCTAGTCTGGCGAACTTCTCCTTACCCATCATGCGCTGGAGCATCTTCTTGTCTGGGTAGTAAGCAGCAACAGCAGCCTTCGACCCGTGGAGCCCCTCCTTAGCCTGCTCGTAGACACGCGCCTCCCCAGGAGACAGCCAGACAGGAGCAGTCTTAATCTGCCCACCCTCAGCGGAGGCTCCCAGGCTTACAACAACCTTCTTGTTTTTCTCCCCCTCCTTAAGAGCAGCCACCCACTTCTTCTCTACCTCGGTGACACTCAGCCCACCCTCCAGAGCCCACGCTCTAGCGTCTGCAAGCATTGGGACAGACTGAGCCCCTACTGGGCCAGACTTAACCCCACCCTGAAGGGCTAGGGTTACAGCGTTCCCTACCTCCTTTCCAACGATGCCGATAGCGCGAGCCTGGATACCACCGAAGAGCACCTCTCCAGGGATACGACCCTTCCCGCCAATCTCAGACAAGGCATTGAAGCCCTCGTCAAACTCGCCCATGAGTCTCTTGTAGTTTTCTATTAGAGGAGCGGCTCTACGGTCTAAGTCAGCTGCAGCAGCAGTAGCAGTAGCCTTATCGACAACATCCCCGATCTCGTCAATAACTCGACCACCCTGTGCGCGCTCTCGCAAGCCACGAATCTGGCTAAGCTCTGTCTCCACAGCTGCCATGTCGTTAGACAACCTAGTAAGCTCATCAAGAGCAGCCCTAGCCTCTGTCGGTGGGCCAACCTTCTCAGCCCCCACGACGACACCCTCAAGCTCGTCAATCATGGACTTTCTAGCCAGGGGCATGGCAGACATCTCAAGGCGCGCAGACCTAGCGTTACCTAGAGGGTTAATCTTGAGCCCCATCTGAGTAAGGTTCTTCGCCAGAGGAGCCAGTCTCGCTCCCTGCATAGCTCCCTTGAATGGTCCTAGCCCAGCGAAGTTCAAGGAACTCACTCCCATGAGACCAACCAAGTCGATAGCCATGTGACCGCCAGTCCCACCAGCAGCTAGAGCCTCATCAATGATGAACTCAGTCTCTTCCCTAGAGCGCCCCTTCACGACCCCCATCATGTTGTGCCAGCCAGAGGTGATGCTGTCAGCAACGTCCTGCTCTGCCGCGTCGTACCCAGCGCTGCGGTTGAAGATCTCCTCAGCCTCTTCCTGAGTGTCGATGCCAAAGGGCGTAGTCATGTAGAGAGCCCAGTTCTTAATGGCTTCTCCACCCTTGCCTAGCTGCCCCTTGTCCTCTTCCCAGTTCTGCTTCCAGAGATGACCCAGGTTCCCAATGCCAGCCTTCTCCTTGCCAGCTAGGACATTCGCAGCGTTAGTCTCCTTGTGCTCCCAGAGAGTCTCACCAGCTACGCGAGCCCAGCGATCAAAGATAATGTCCACAACGTCGAGGACTTTCCACAGACCAGTGGGCTCGATGTAGCCCTCTCTAGATATACCTAGAGCCTCTGCCTTGTCTGGGTCCCAGTCCCTGATGAACTTGCCTAAGATCTGAACCCTCTCATCGTGGTCACGGGTCCTGTTGTACTTAATGGCGGCACGACGTAGGGCACTGTTTAGATAGTCTAGGCTGTGCTTCCCTGGCTCTGCCTTAAGGGAGTCTGGAGCTTCCATAGGGAGGGTGTCAGGAAGGCTGGTGATGTGCCCAGCTGTGACATCCAATCCAGGGATGGCTGGGCCTGATACTCCGAAGCCGCCAGGGTCTTTAGGTGGAGAGAAGTCAAAAACGATCTCATCGCTAGGCGGCTCAGGACCCACCACTCCTAAAGGAGGAGCCTCAACCGAAGGAGAAGAGAAGTCAAAAACAATCTCATCATCAGGCGGTGCCTGTTGAGCCGCCAGGGGTGGAGGATCCCCCCCAGAAAAATCAAACACGATCTCCGAGTCACTGGAGAATTCTTGAGGCATTGAAGCTACCCGCCAAGCTGACTAATGAAGAACTGTAAGTTTCTTATGTCTTCACCAGTACTCACCCCGCGACGGAGTTCAGATGGGATCCCGGCCCCATACGCTGCCTCTCCCCTCAGCTGTCCCCCTTCAAGCTGACGCTTCTCCGAAAGATCAGAGAGGAGATCCTTCAGGTCCGAGACAACAGCCTCAGAGTCCGATGCGCCTAGACGCTCCCCGGCATTCCTCTGGATTAAAAGATCTTCTGCCCGAGAGGTAACCTCGTTGAACCTAGCCAGCAACTCTCTGTTCCTGCTAATTTTAGACGCTTCACGGGCCTCCTCTTTCAACTCAGCAGACCTTCTAGACTGTTGCTTAGCGGCAGAGGCACTGAGCGGTTTCCTGGCAGAGACTAGCTTGGCTTCGGCGGCAATACCCTGCTCACTCCTAAGAGTCTTGACTGGGGGTGCTTGTGGGGTCGCTTCCACAGAATCTCTGTAGTGCTTCACAATCGCAGCAGAAACCTCAGGGGATGTCTTGGCTGAGATGGTCTTTTCAAAGTTATCCCAGGTTATATTCCCGCTACGCACACTCGCCAGACCAGCCTGTATGCTCTTGTTCCCTTCAGCAAACTCAATCGGGGTCTTGTCGCCAAGGCTGAACGGGGGGGGAGGTGGAGGCCTTCCGAAGCGAAGCACCTTTAGCCGATCATTCCCGTAAAGAACCGCTTCGTTAGCTTCCCTGTAAGCCCGTGCCGCCTTCCCGTAGGTTGGGTTGGACTCCATCTTAGCCAAGTCCTCAGGGGTTGGGATTATGCCCTCGCTTAGGGGGCTAATCTTAACGAGCTGCGACAGAGCGTTGTTGCGGTTGTCCACAAGTTTATCAAGCTCAGACACTGCTGCCTTAATCTGCTTCGCATCGCCCCTACCATCAGGAGCCACAACCCCAGTGCGCCTGTCACCCCTACGAATGTTCTTAACGCGAGCCGCCTCAACAGCGGCAGCTGCTTTGGTCTTGGCAGCGGTGGTGCTGAAGATGTTCTTCAGGAACATGTTGGCAGCAGCGGTATCCCCGCTGGAGTACAGGTCGCCAAAGTGACCCGCCACCACCTGCGCGTCCTCACCCGTCACTCCGCTTCTGTGGATCTCCTTAAGGGCTAAAGAGGTGTAAGCGTTAGCCGCCCTCTGCTTAGCTGCGTTAGCCTTAGTCTCCTCAGCAAGCTTCTTAGTCAGGTCTATCTCTCTAGACTTCCTCTTGGCACCACGAACGAAGTGCCTGTACCGGGCGAGGAACCCAGGCAACTCACTATTTTTCACAGTCGTGCCAGCCAGAAAGTTTAGGTCGCTCCAGTACCCTCTCTCAGCCATGTAAACAGCGGAGGCTACCGAGCTTAATTCAGGGGCATAGTCTATTGGATTGCCAAACGCCTGGAATGGGTTAATCAACTTGTCTGGGGTCTTAGCCTGAACCTTCTCTAGAATGACGCGAGCGCCAGCCTCAGAGGTAGCCTCCTTGTCTGCCTTAGCTAGGGGGCCTTCGCCTACCCCCTCCCTCTTGTCTACCGGGCCAGCAGGTCCACCAGTCTCTCTGCCCGCTCCAGTTGGGATCCGTATCTTCTCTCCAGGGAAGATGAGGTCAGCACCAGAAAGGGTCTTTCCTCCACCCGTCTTAAGGCTACGAACCTTTCCGTCCTTACCGATGAACAGGGACTGGTTAGCTTTAATCAAAGCCTGCGGGCTCACGTTGTAAAGCTTAGCGATACCGTAAACAAACTCCCCAGGCTTCACCGTGTGAACCTTGCCAGTCTTCTCGTCTGTGACTTCGACGGGAGTACGGTCAGGCTCCTCTGGGAGGGGGGCTTGTCGTAGGCTGACCTCCTCACTCTCTTCAGCGCCAGTAGCTATTGCCGCATCAAGGGGGGACACAGCCTCCTGAACAGCCTCATCAACCATCGCCCGTGGGGTGCCAAACTCAGGGCTTTCAAACTCCTTTGCCCTGTCAGCCATTCTCTGGAGAGAGGTGGGGGCAGGCTCCTCCAGTGGCGCACCAGCCATAGCGCTCAACGCAGCCTGGATAGCAGACGAGCCGCCTCCACCAGGGAAACTAGCCCCGATAGCTCCTGCCGCACTAGCGGCATCGGACACAGCGTCACCCTCAGGGGGGATGGTTGGACCTTCGGCAGCCGTCTCCACGCCTAAGCTTGGATAGGCTTTGCCGGACGCTCCAAGGAGTTCTTGTGCGTCCACGGCTCGACCCTCAGAGATAAGCCTAACAGCCTCTCTAAGTTGAACCTCTCGCTGGCTCTCTCCACGGGGAGTCGCTAAGGCAAACTCTTCTGGGGGGAGGGAGCCCACATCAACCACGTTAGGCGCTCTCCAGATCTCAGTAATTACGGGGTCTGGGTCAGGAGTGACAACGCCGACAGGGCGCGCTGGACCGTAAGCCACGCCAGGGCGAGGAGTCCCCAAGGCAAGCTCTTGCTGGGTGTACTGCCTTCCAGGGGGCCTATACCCAGGAGAAGTCTTAGGCCCTAGGAGAGGGGGAGCGACTGAGCCGTACACTGAATCAAGAGCCCTAGGCTCAACCTGAGCCTGGGATGTGCCAGGAACAAAGGCAGATTGACGTGGATCAAGAGCCCTAGGCTCAACCTGAGCGGGGGCATCTTCAATGGACACAACGCCTCCGCGAGAAGGAGGGAGTCTAAATCTATCCTCAGAAATGGACGCTACCCCCGTCCCTGGGCCGTAGGCAATCTGGTTTCTAAGAGCGTCCTCTATAGAGACCAACCCAGAACCTGCGCCATACGAAACACCACGACGAGGGACATCTCGCATAGAAACAACGCCAGAGCCTGGGCCGTAGGCAATCCCTTGACGAATGGCATCCTCAACCGACACAACACCAGACCCAGGACCGTAGGAAAGTCCTTGGCGATCAACGTCATCAACCGAAACAACGCCGCTTTCATCCCCATATGAGATCGAAGATGGGGCAGGCCCAGCAGCCTGAGTGGAGGCAGCTGTAACGACATCAGCAAGAGCAGCCTCAGTCGCGCCAGCTTGCTGAATCTGAGCAACGAGAGCCTCCTCATCCCCGTCCGACCAACTGCCAAGCTCCTCCTCCTTCATCCCACGCCCAAAGCGGGTTGCCTGCCCCTGCTCAAATAGCTCACGCTGCTGACGCATGCCCTCTCTCTGAGCACGACGACGAAGATTGCGGTCAATGCCAGACTCAAACGCCTCCATAAAGTTAGAGGCACCAGCCATTCGTAAGGCAGCTTCGTAATCACCAGCAGGGAGGATGAAGGGCATTGTTGTTCCTATTAACTGAAGGAGTAGTTGGAGAGGACTTCTGCGAAGCTGTCTTCTGAACGCCTCTTACGCTTAGGGTCTTCAACCCCACCAGTGAAGATATTGTCTTGACCAGCAAACCGAACGGCTTCAGGCAACTCGACTTCAGGCATTTTAAATCCAGCAGCTTGGCTCTGGATCTTAGAGATGTCCCCCTTAGCTACGGCAGACCCGGCACCAGCAGCACCCCCAGCCCCAGCACCAATAGCAGCCATGATGCCACCTGGGATCTGAAGACCGGGGATAGCCGACAAAGCCCCCCCTATCCCGCCAAGAGCAGCAGCAGCAGACCCAGCAATAGACGCGCCTGTAAGCCTCTTCTCTGCCTTAGCCTGCTTAGCCGCAGTCTTCTCAGCCAACATAGACGCTCCAATACCCTGAGCGTCCTGAAGAAGTCTTGCCTTACGTCGAGCCTCTGCTTGGTTGATTGCATCAGCGTCAGCTGAAGACATCAGACCACGAAGAGTCTCGCCTAAGCCAGACCCACCAATTCCGCGAGCAGAGGAGAGCTGGTCAGCATAGATAGCGGAGGCTCCACGCGCCGCGTCAGTGGCCTCCCTGCCAATCTGCATGCCCGTGCCCATAGCAGCTCGCTGGGCTCTCTGGATGTCTCTGCTAAGGGCCTCTTCGTTAATGCCGAAGGACCTGCCCCCGTCTCGTCTGTCTGGTCTGCGTGCCATTAGAAGCCACCCCAAGTTCCCGTTGTGTTGCTCCACTTGTTGTCTAAGTCAATGTCAGCCAGAAGACGCTCAGTAGCATTGTCTCCGCCAGACTCATAGGTGGGGCCTCCGAACATGTTGTTAACGCTCCCAGCCCCAACTCCCTCAGGACTAACCATGCTACGCATAGCCTGAACCTGTGGGCGAATTCCTCCACGACTACCCTGAAGCAGATCCCTCTCCAGCTTACGAGCCTCTCTCTGCTCCTTCAGCCCCTTAAAGTGAGCCTGCACTTTCTTGTCAGAGAAGATGCCCTCCAAGCTCCCAGCGGCCTGACCAACCCCAGCCATGACATTCCCAATAGCGCGAGCCTGTTGTTGACGAGCAGCAGACTCTGCAGCAGCGCGCTCCTGAATGCGCTTCAGATTAGCCGCCTCTCTAGCTCTTATGCGTTGTCCGCGAGCCTGAGCAACTATGTCTCCCAAGGCAGCAGCCCGAGAAGCCTCACGCTGACCAGCAGCTACAATCCCAGCACCAGTCAAACCAGTAGCCCCAATAGGAACATCAGTCCTACCCTCAAGGCGAGGGCGAGCAGCCTGCAATCCCAGCATCTCCTCTTCCCCAAACAGGGGCTTGTAATAGGACATGGGCAGAGGCTCAGTAAATCTGGTTCTGAATAGATCTTCGATAGACATGATGTACCTACTCTAGAAAGAAACGAGCGGAAGTGTAACGACTACGACTTCTTAGGTGGGCTAAAAAGAGCATCCCGTTATAATCTGCGTCCGACAGAGCGCGGTCTGAAGTGCCAGCAGCGCTTTCCGCATGAGCAGCAACAATGGTGGGTTCAACCGTTACAAAGATATCGTAAGCAGAGCCGTTAGGGTCAGCCCCAGAAACAGTAACGTCATCCCCAAGAGAAACAGATAGTCCGCGACGGTACCCCTTAGCTGCTTCATACGCCGCGTCACCAGTGGGGGCGCTGCCTCCCCCGTCCCACACCAGCACCTTCTGTCGCCTCCGCACAGTGTGAAGGGTAGTGGCTGAGGCGTGGGTCTCCCCAGCCTCCATGAACTTAAGCTTGAACTCAATGTCTAGGTCTGCCGTCCAGATTTTCCTTGTAGTCGCACCCTCTTTGATCTCCTGAGACACCTTAATAGACTCAACCTCAATGAAGCTATTAACCTTGATGACCCCGTCCCTGCTAACCACCACGCGAGTAGAGCAGCCATCCACTGTGTACAGGTTCTCACTAGACCCCAGAGAGTAATCCGTTGGCTTAGACCCTGCTGCTCCCCCCCTACCAATAGCCACCCAACAAGCAGGCTCTTCGTAGATAACCTGACTCTCCCCAAAGGTCTGGGTGAGCGCACCTGGGTGGACGCTCCGGTAAGTCAGCGTGTTGTCTGTAGGGAAGTTCGTGTCGTCTACAGCGTTGACAGACTCAGCGAACCTGTCAAAGGAGTCCTCCACCTGAGTCGCCAGGAAGGGGTTGCCGTTAGCTATCCCCGCATCAGGGCCTTGATATGTAGTCATCGCGCAATCACCAGGGCTGTGATCGCTCCAGAGACCCTGCCATCGGCAGAGCCGTTGGAGGTCAGGTCGTAAACAAGCGGAACACCAGTCTGCCCAAAGGACTTAGCCATTACCCTCGCATTGAAATAGGTAGACGACGCAGCTACAGGGGCAAACCCAAACAAAACCACTTCAGTCATTTCAGCAAAGACATTCGCAGAAGAAGACCCAGGAGTAACGTAACGAGTGGTTGAGGGGACCATCCCGGCCCAAGGTAAGATCGGAGTGTGTGACTGACCGAAGTCTAAGTAAAGGCCATACACATCGCTGGCAGTGGTGACGGCTATCGGAGTAGTGGCAGCAGCGGTGTTATAAACGACAAGCTCCGCAACAACAAACACCACAGTGTCCTCTTGATAAAGAGATGGTGGTGGGTCAACCACGTTTCCAAACCGGACCACCTCTGTGTACGAAGAGGGGCTTATACTGAATGCGCTGAATTCCTTACGCCACACCTTCTTTACTGGGAGCGTCGGAGAAGAGAGCGCCTTGTCAAGTAGGTGCCGTGTGTTGACAGCCCCAGGCTCTAGGTTGTCATCCCTGAGGTCGTTAACAATATCCTTCAAAGAGTTAAAGTCAGCAGCAACGTCGGACGCAGAGCGAGCGCTTCTAGGGAGGATTAGTTTAGAGAGGCCAGCCATTACCGCACAAACCCATAAGCGCAGATCACGGTATCGCTGACGACAGACGCAGCCTCCCCATCAGACCTGTCTCGTACCTGGACTCTGATTGTATGGTCTCCAGCCACAAGAAGTGGCCTAGCAGAGATGTGAAACGGCAAGTACCCGTGGTTAGTCTCAGAGGACACCGTGACGAAAGCGTCGAGGGGAGAGCCCCCATCTAAGATTCTAATGTCGTAGATAGATGTGCGAAACAGACCATCGTTAACAGTCGCCTCAGCGGCTATCCGTATCTGCCCGTTAACCATAATGGTCATCTCAGCAGCCTCGTTTAAGGATAGGCTGTCTAAAGAGAGCTTCACCCCTGAGGTGGTCTCAATGTACTGCCAGAACTTACTCTCGGCACGCTCCTCATAGTCCCCGTCCTCAGAGGCAGCGGGTACGTCTAGCGTGTGATCGGAAACCTGATTAGTGAAGTGCGGAGTAGCAATAGGGCCAGTAGGTGTGGCTGTCACCTTTCCCACAATGCTAGTAGAGGACTCCCACTGTTCCACAGGGTGAGCAATCTTCTTCCACTTAAGCGTGTTGTTAGAGAGGTTGTTCTGATCAACGTCATCATGCACAACAGCTATTGCACGATTGAACTCACGCATCAGCGCATCAGCGTCAGCAACAAGCCCATCGCGAGGCGGCTCCTTAACCACATACTTCATTCTGACTCGTCCTCCAGAACAAGCACTGCGCGCCTAATCGCACCAGAATCCTCAAGGCTCTTTATCGAAGACCCACCAACAGTGCGGAGGGCCTTATTCACAGCCTTGAGCAAGTCTCTGTCTAGATTCGCCGTCGAGATCCCAGTGTCAGAGTAAACAGCCGCCCGGTAGAGCTTGTCTAAGAGCCTGTCATCGCTCATCGCTTAGCACTCCCCTCTGCTCTCTCGCCATAGTCGTCAGCAACAACCTGCCACCCAACTAGGCGGAACGGGGTATTTAATTCGTCCGTTTCAAACTTAAACCTAATTGACTTAGCGATAATTGCTTGAGGTGTTCCCTCGCCCTCAGGCAAGTCAACGAACTTACTGACAAGCCTGCGCTCATCCCAGGTCTTGGTGGTGTCCCAGTTAACTGCAGACCCCCACTCCACCGCATCATCTGCGTCCACCTTCACTGTCGTTGAGCCGGATGCCGTCCTGTCGTCCCAGTCCGTGTACCAAGACACGTTCATTGAGATGTCCCCAGTCTGGATGAAGTACAAGAGAATCTTATAGAAGCGCTTGTCGCTATGAGGGTTCTTCAGCTCAAGCCACTCAGTGGAGTAGCTCCCGGTGAAAGCCTCCCCATCGAGGTCGTAACCACATCCCCAGAGGAACAGGTTCGCATTCCCATCTGAGTCTGAATTAGAAGCGATAACAACCTCACCCTTGTATGGGATAGCAGCCACAACAGACCTGTCCTTAATGATGGTGAACGCACCAGTGTCTGTGTGAATCACCCAGACCTCGTTGTTCTCCACACCAGGGTTCCCGTTAACCGAAACGTAAACACGGTTCTCCTGCCTGTCAGCGAAGACAGTGGCCGCTTCTCTAGTGTGCTTGGGAAGCTGCTTCACCATCTCATCTAAGACTGAAGAGAGCCTCTTAAAGCTGGACCCGTCAAACAGGTGGAACCCAACGTCAGACATGAAGTAGGTGTTGTTGTCGAAGCTGATTACAGCCCTGTCTGTGACTGCGCCAAAGGTGGACTGCAGAGGAGTAATGATTGGGTCGTTGGTCTTACTGTGCGTAAGGAGGTATGCGCTGTTCCTCTTAAAGATAATCGCGTAGTCCTGAGCCGCACCCCAAGCTGTGATCTCATCTCCGTCATTAGAGTTGATCTCAATGAAGTTCGCGACAGAGACAGCCTCTGGGAAGTTCACCTTGGAGTAGTGGAGAAGAGAGTTCTCTCCTCTGTAATAAACCCGCCCCCTAAAAGAAAAGGCCCAGCGCGCAGAAGGCGGGGGGTTGTTCTCTCCAGGGGACGGGGCAGGAGTCACTGAGGCGGTTGCGACCCGTCTAACATCGAAGTGAGTGTTCGATGCCACGCCTAGCCTGCGAGGCAAGGCAACAGGGGTCTGCCCCCCAACGCTCCTGTAAAGAAGTCTCTGAACAATGTCGTGCTGATTAGGTGGATCTCCCAGCCTAAGAAAGGAGACAAGTCTGAGGTTCTTCTTGTCAGCGTCCCTAATGACATTCGACAGCGTAATAGGGGTCGCGCTCGCTGTTCCATCAGTAGAGTAAGATCCCTCAGTGGTCACACTAACTGTTGACGCTGCAGTCGTTGGGCCAAGGGAGTCTGGGAGAGACACGGACGTATCAAATGACCTCTTTGCATCAACCCCTAAGTAGTCATTCAACACCAGTCTGTTAGACACTGCAGACAGGTTTGACTCCTGTCCGTACATGTTCACAAAGGTCTGATAGTACTCAAGGTCTGCGGCAGTGGCGTCGTCCTGATCGAACGAGTGACTCTCCCAAAAGTCTCCCACCACCACTGGCTTATCTGTGGGACTACTCCCCTCTTTATCCCCCTTGCCGAGAATAACAACGGCTTGAATGGGCTCTGGGACTTCCTGAATCCCCACCATAGACAGGATGCGACCATCCCACTTCCTGGGACGCATTCCATCCACAAGAATGAGCATGTACGCACCCACATCAACAAAGCGAGGGTAGAAG
>Ga0208299_1000236_pt1 | contig 52764 bp, 87 predicted proteins | sample 15_taG_FD_184089 | JGI IMG/M metagenome (GOLD analysis project Ga0208299, IMG submission 184089) | Marine viral communities from the Subarctic Pacific Ocean - 15_ETSP_OMZ_AT15312 metaG (SPAdes) (version 2) | ecosystem: Environmental > Aquatic > Marine > Oceanic | place: Pacific Ocean | collected... | reverse complement strand
ACGCAGAGATGCTGTTTGCTGACGGATTCGATGAAGCCCTCATAGGATACACCACTAAAGGATGTGCAGTATATTCCATAGATGCTATAATTGATATTTTAGTATCAGAGGGAATGACTGAGGAAGACGCTTATGATCATTTTTATTACAACGTAGATGGTTCTTATATGGGAGAATTTACACCCATCTACATTAATACGGTATAGGAGAACATTATGGGAAAGTATAGAAGTTATAAACGATTTATAGGATACAGTACGGCATTCCGTCAATGGAAGGCTGATTCACACTGTAGTAAGATGCACGGGTATGCATTTGCATTTAAGGTTTGGTTTGAAGGAGAATTAGATGATAAAGGATGGGTCATTGATTTTGGATGTTTCAAACGTAATGGAGTGAAAAAGTGGTTGAAGGATATGTTTGATCACACAACATGTGTATCATCCGATGATCCGGAACTTTCACTGTTTAAGAAAATGCACAATCGTGGTATAATTGATCTAAGGATACTTGAAGGTGGTGTCGGTTGCGAGAAGTTTGCAGAATTGATAGCAAACCAACTTGATGAGGTAATACAAGCAGAAACTGATGGTCGAGTGAGGATACATAAATGTCAGGTTTGGGAACACAACGATAATATGGCTGAATATTATTTAGGGAGTCAAAAATGAATACAACACCAGTATCATACAAATATGTTAGTACAAAAGAATATGTAGATAAGTTTCCAGTCGCATATAGACAATGGAGAGCAGATAGTCATTGTAATGTAATCCATGGATATAGTTTTAGCTTTAAATTCTATTTTGGTACAGATCATTTAGATGTTAGGAATTGGGTTGCCGATTATGGTGGACTCAGAGAACTTAAACAACTTCTTGATGAGCAATTCGATCATACATTATTAGTAGCTGAAGATGAACCAGAAATGGATCGATATAAAGAATTAGAAAAGCAAGGATTAGCAAGACTTACTATATTACCAAACCTTGGATGTGAAGCCATAGCCGATCAATTATACAAGTATATAAATGGAGTATTCATTCCGGATGGATGGGGACCAGGAGAAGCAGAAAGACTTTGGTGTTTTAGAGTAGAAGTACGTGAAACTCAAACCAATATGGCGTATCGTCAAGGACATAGAGAATGGAACGAAGACTTATTTGAGGGTGCATAGTGACAGGAAATAAAATACTTCCAATACTAGAATTGTACAGATGTGTACAATCAGAAGGTAGCAGATTTGGTATACCAACCATCGCAGTAAGAACAACAGGATGTACACATAGATGTTATTTTGGAGAAGGTGGTTGGTGTGATAGCTGGTATACCAGTATCCATCCTGAGAAGGGGCGCTATATACGGGGAGACGTTCATAAGATATATGATGATAATCCACACATCAAAGAAATGATGCTCACAGGTGGATCACCAAGCATGCATCCAGAGTTAGTAAATGATCTGATGTGGTTTGCTCATGAGCGTGGTATTTTTGTCACAATGGAAACGGAAGGTTCACATGCGATCAAAACAGATATACCAATTGATCTGATCAGTCTGAGCCCCAAGTTCAGCAATTCAGTTCCAGTGATTGGAGCCGTTACACCAAAAGGTAAGGTCGTGGACCAAAAATTTGTTGACACGCATAACAGATACCGGTTGAATTTAGATACTATTGAAAAACTTTTATTATACCACTCAGATTATCATTTTAAACCTGTATGGGATGGAACAGAAGAAAACATCAACGAGATAGAAGCATTTAGACTCAAATTGGGTATACTGAAAAGCAAAACATATATAATGCCGGCAGGAGACACCAGAGAGACTCTGATAAAGATGTATCCAAAGGTATTTGAACTCTGTGCTGAGCGTGGGTACAGGATGACAGGCAGAGACCATATTATAGCATTCGATACAGATAGGGAGGTGTGATGAAAATAATTGGTATGTGTGGCAAAGGCGGTTCAGGTAAAGACACTGTAGCTGATTATTTAGTTGATAACTATGGTTATCATAGAGTTGCAGCAGCTGACGCCATGAAAGTCGATTTATGTAAGTATCTTGATATGGATTTGAAGACCCTTGAAACTATTAAAAACAAAGAACTGTCGTTATGGGATATGCAGGACGCTAAGATAGTAAATCATGGAAAATTTTCCATTAGAAGATTTTTACAGCTGTATGGTATGGATATGAGATATAGAATTGCGGACACATATTGGCTCGAGAGATCAATAAGAGCAAAGGTAGAAAATCTAAAATTAAAGTCCGAACATAATCCTAAGATAGTTGTATCTGATGTGAGATTTGAGATTGAATTTGATTGGATCAAGAATAATGGCGGCGATGTGGCTTATATTGAAGGTAGAACAGGATTAACAGAAGAACAGAGTAAACACATCTCTGAGGATTTTGTAAACTCCACCGCTAAAGAAAAATGTGATACAATACTTGATAATAGCAAATCACTAAAAAATTTGTATGATCAAATAGAGGTTATAATGGAATGGCAAGAATCAAAGTAAAACATACGGTCCTGGGAACTCATAATTGGCCTGACGCAGACAAACATTTCCCAGAAGTGGGATTTCTTAAACATGAGCATCATCATGACTTTCATTTTTACGTTGAGTGTGGAGTCGAACATCATGATAGAGAAATAGAATTCATCATGCTACGAGTAGAGTTGATGAAGATAATACATAATTCGTGGCCCGGGAAATGGATAAAGCGATTCGGTCCATCTAGCTGTGAGATGATAGCAGAGACTATACTTAAACAACTTAACGAGAAATATGGTGAATATAGAGACTGGAAGGTTTCTGTCTTCGAAGACGATATACAAGGAGGAATCATTGAACATTGACATCTGTATGATAACTAGCACTCCACATTTGGAGAGCCATGCCAATCTAGGGGATAGACATCTTTGTCTGGCTCATATGATACACAAAGATAAACAATATGCGGACTTTTATAGGAAGTCCAAGAAATACTTAATCATGGACAACTCAGCATTTGAGTTTGAAGAAGAGGGTAGAGGAGTACCACAGGACCTTGTGCTGGATGCAGCCAAGCTGGTAGAACCAGATGAGATATGTGCGATCGACATTCTGTTTAATGGTCCGGACACAGTAGCATCAGTTAAGGATTTCATGAAATACGTACAGAAGAAGGATCCATACAGATATGACTCAACATGGTTCATGGCTATCCCACAAGGTAGAACAGAAGATGAGTGGTTAGGTTGTTATGAAAGATTAGTGCGGTTAGAAGATATTGACGTGATAGGCTTTTCCAAACTTGCAGTCCCGGAAAGTTTTGTTGGGAACCATTATGAGGAAGGTAACTGCAGCAGAGGTAGAATAAAATGTATAGACTTTCTTCATGAGCACAAGATGACTCCTGACGTATTTGGAAAACAGATGCATCTGTTGGGTTCAGATAATGTAGGAGTAAATGAATTACAATACTATTACGATCAGGACTATAAATTTATCAGATCAAATGACACATCGATGCCTTTCGTGTATGGGTATACCGGAAATGAGATCCATGATGGTTATGTGGATGAGATCGTAATGGAAAAATTAGATTTTAATAAGGTCCTGACGGACGATGAGCTCAAGTCAGTCGACCATAACTTTGCAGCATGGACAACAATTAATAATGGAGAATAGCCCTATGAATAATAAAAACGCAGTACATCAATCTGATCTACCTACCAATGTAGATTGGGACAACCTTCCAGACGTTCAGAATTATTTGAGTGCTAGGGGAGCAGAAACTAACATACAGAAAGTGGGAGTGAAGGGAGTTGAGATCCCAATTCGATATCGAGCTAGGAGTGGGGATCCCATCAAGCTGAAGACTAATGTTTCTGCATATGTGTCTCTGACGAGTGAGACTAAGGGCATCAACATGTCGCGGTTAGTTAGAACGCTATATGATCACATAGACGGGAGTCTGAGTGTTAGTCTCTTACAAGATGTTTTGAAAGACTACAAGGATAAACTAGATTCTAAAGAGTCGTATGTGAAGTTTAGGTTTGATTACCCAATGACGCAAATGTCCCTGAGGTCAAATCTCGAGGGGTGGCAATATTACTCTTCAGTCTTAGAAGGACGTATGGGTGACGATGATCAGGTTAAAATATACTTGACAGTCGATTATGTGTATTCCAGTGCCTGTCCGTGTTCTTATGAGATGGGGCAGTATGTGACAGAACAAACCGGTGAACCGGTTGTTTCTCACAGTCAACGCAGTACAGCAACCGTCACTGTGGAATTAGATCCCACTAACGTTTTACTGATTGAAGATTTAGTTGAGATGATGAGAGCTGCTATACCGACAGAGGTACTCGTCATGTGTAAACGTGAGGATGAAGCAGAATTTGCTCGATTGAATGGCTCGAACCTACTGTTCTGTGAAGATGCCGCCAGGATAGCATATGATGCTTTAGACGGTGATGATCGAGTATTAGACTTTTCGGTCGTATGTGCACATCATGAATCGTTACACAAGCACGATGCAATTTCAGTAATCTATAAAGGGATTGAGGGAGGACTCAGATAATGTTTATAAATCCAAAACAAGCTCTAGAGGAAGGATGGCTCAGAGGAATTCCGGAAGAAGATGTACAACCAAATGCTGTAGACATTGCAGCTGATGGGTTGTCACAAATCAATCAGAATCGAGAATTCACCTTATACAGGAATGGGAAGACCCACAGAGGAGTTAAAGAAATGCAAACTGAGGGTGGTTTGTGGACATTAGATCCTAATTGTGCATATGATTTTACTTCTCCGGCTTATGTGGAAGTTCCCGAAGGGGTAGTTGGATGGTTGGTGACGAGATCAACACTGAATCGGAATGGGGTATTTGTATTGAGTGGCCTGTATGATTCTGGCTTTAAAGGACACGTTTGTGGGATTTTGTATAATTTGATCGGTAAGACTAAGATAGAACGAGATTCTAGGGTAGCTCAATTCATATTGGCAAGTAGTGATAGTGCCGGAGTGTATGCCGGTGGTTATAATGTCGAAGAGGGAGACATGTGGCATGAATAAGACTAAATTAGAACGCTTTATACTCAAATACAGTCTTGGTGGAACCGTCGATTCTGTGAAGTGGGTCTTCAAGGATGACAAGCTCTACACATCATTCATGACACCAGATAAGGCTTTACTTGGAAAGGTACTCGTGAAGAACGTACAATTTCAGGATACTGTGTTGGGGGTTTATTCAACTAATTTACTGTCCAGACTGCTCAGTGTTATGGACGGAAACCTTGATATGAATATACTCATGATAGATGAAAAACCAATTGCGTTAAAGATCACTGGTGGGTACTCTGAAGTGAGTTATGCGCTAGCAGATCTAAGTGTATTCCTCACTCCACCAGATCTAAAAAGCCTTCCAGAATTTGAAACGGAAATCGACGTAGACAGCAACTTTATCAATACTTTCATCAGGGGTAAGTCAGCATTATCAGATGTCGAGACTTTCACGGTTATATATAATGGATCGACTAAAATTGTGATTGGACACTCTAAGACAAATTCACATACAGTTACCATTCCGGTGAAATCCAATGAAACCTTTTTATCGAAAAATCAAACCTTTAATGCTAATTTCTTTAAAGAGATCCTCGCAGCAAACAGAGAATGCCAATCAGCCAAACTGAGAATTTCAGATAAAGGCTTAGCGCATATAGTGTTTGATTCAGGAGACTACTTTAGCGAGTATTATCTGACAGCGCTACAGGATACAGATTGATGGGGCAGACCCAATACATTTGGTGTGAGAAGTATAGACCAGAAACTCTGAGTGGATACATTGGCAATGAACACCTAAAGTCAAAGTTTACTCAATATCTGGAGAGTGGAGATATTCCGCACTTGCTCTTTTATGGCAAAGCTGGAACCGGTAAAACCACATTAGCAAAGATCATAGTGAAGAACATACAGTGTGATTATCTCTATCTGAACGCTAGCGATGAACGGAACATAGACACCGTTAGAGATAAGATTAAGGTCTTCGCCTCTTCTGTGGGGTTTAAACCCTTGAAGGTTGTCATCTTAGATGAATCAGATTATTTGACACCTATCAGTCAAGCAGCACTGAGGAACGTCATGGAGACTTTCAGTCAACATACGAGATTTATATTGACGTGTAATTATGTTGAGCGGATTATTGATCCAATTCAATCACGATGTCAATCATACAATATAACACCACCATCCAAGAGGGATGTAGGATCTCATCTGTACAAGATACTTCATGGAGAGGGAGTAGATTTTCAGATTGATGAGATAGCCGTATTGGTGAATGCATCATATCCAGATATCCGCCAAGTTATAAATTCTGCACAGAGGCAGGTCGTTGATAAAAAGCTCGTAATTGATACATCATCAATTATAGAAAAAAATTATAAGTTACGGTTGATTGAGCTACTTATTAGCAGAAACCCATTCAAAGACATCAGACAGCTGACTGCTGACAATCACATCGAAGATTACAGTGAATTGTTTAGACTGCTGTATGATGAAGTCGATACGTATGCACCAAATGCGGTTCCAGATGCAATTTTAAAGATTAGCGAAGCACAATACAAGGATGCTCATGCAGTAGATAAGGAGATAAATTTTATGGCATTAATTATTAATATACTAAAGTTGGAGAAATAACATGGATAATTTCATGAATGCGATCGACACAGTCATTGCCTGGATTGGATACGACAGGCGAACGGGCGAGGACCAAAGAATAAAGAAAGTCCGGAAAAAGCGCTCAAAGAGGAAAGTTACCCGGAGAAAGAAATGACAACTAAACAAGAACTGGATCTCTCTAGAGCCACAATGGTAGAATGTGAATCATGCGCAAATAAGACATTTAAGCAGACGATAATCATAAAAAAGCTCTCTGCAATCATTTCCCCCACCGGGGAGGAGACGTTAGTGCCAATTGGCGTATTTGCTTGTGAGAAATGTGGTCATGTCAATAAAGACATGGTCGATGCGACAACTCAGTGAAGCTATTCGATTGGCTCAAGGAAGTCAATCACAATAAACGAGATTGGAACACCTTTTCTGAATCAGATCAAAAAGCGTTCCAGCCCTATATGATCAATCGGCTCTTATCTATGAACGAGGCACTCGTAGAGATAGTAAACTATTTTCAAAAATACAGTATATCGTTGCTTAAACCTAAAGTTGTGTATAAGTTCTATGCATCACTGATTCCAAAGAACAAAAGATTTCACCGATATATCAAAAGTAAGACCAAGTTCCAATATGATGGATGGTTGGTAGACTTATTTAATAAACACTTTCAACAGAGCAGTAAACAGACCGAGGAATACTTGGGACTTATGATGAAGACCCAACAAGGTAAAGAACACTTAATTAGTATCCTGACTCGATACGGCACTGAAGAGAAAAAAATAAAGACGTTAAAAATATGAACAGAGTAAGTTACAGTCAGATGTCACTTTGGCACAATTGTCCACTACAGTGGAAACTCCGTTATGTTGATAAACTGACGGAACAGGATTCGAATATCTATCTGGTGTTTGGATCAGCCATGCATACTGTGTTACAAGAATATTTAGATTGCATGTACAATCGATCTATAAAGATTGCAGACGGATTAGATTTACCAACCAGATTACAAGAAGAAATGGTCATTGAATTTGAAAAGGCTGTGAAGAAATACGACTCTAAACCAGCATCTAAAGAAGAGATGCAAGAATTTTTTCAAGATGGTATCAATATTATAGATTTCTTCAAAAAGAGAAGAGCTGATTATTTTTCTAAGAAGCATTGGGAACTGGTTGGTTGTGAAATACCAGTGAACGTACCACTGAGCGACTCCATCAGGTTTATTGGATATTTAGACGTCGTGTTGTATCATCCACCAACTAACAGATATAAAATAATAGATATCAAGACATCAACTATGGGTTGGAACAAGTATCAGAAAAAGGATAAATCCAAAACAGCTCAACTTCTCCTGTATAAGAAATATTTTTCTGAGCAGCGAGGTTTGGATATCAATAACGTTGATATTGAATACTTCATAGTAAAAAGACGGCTTTATGAAAAAGTAGATTTTCCGCAGAAGAGAGTACAATCATTCATACCAGCAAATGGTTCAGTGAGTGTGAACAGAGCAATTCAATCAATGACAGAATTTGTAACAAAGGGCTTCGACCCACAAGGTCAGCATATTGCTGAGCAGTCAGCCACACCCAGTAAAAAATCTTGTAGGTTTTGTGAATTCAAACGCACAGAACATTGCACGGAGGGAGTTTGATGAGCGGTCTGGTCAAGTCAGTGGGGATACCACTGACAGAGTTATTTGCCAACACATCAAACATTTTAGACAAACTAGTAGAATGCCAGAACAGAGTTAATAAAAAGTTTAGCATCGTATTCTATAATGAATCATATGATAGCAAGACGGTTGATGAGTTATTTAAAAAACACTCAGATAAGATCTCTAAACTGAATGTAACAGTAACAAAAAAATTGATTGATGGATCTCTCTTTAATATAAATGTTAGACCAGTACACCGGTACGGCTATATGGGAGACACAATTCAGGGATTAGATCATTTTATAAAATTATTGAAGCATATCGACGTTCGCATGGTAGAGGGATATAAATGAAGATAGGAATTGTCGGTTCGCGTAAATATCAAGACAAGCGAAAAGTTAAAGATTTCATTTATGAATTAAAGAGAAAATTTCAAGATAAGCTCATAATAGTGAGTGGTGGGTGTAAGGATGGAGCGGATTATCTGGCTAAGAAGTATGCACTTGAACTAGAAGTGCAGTATCAGGAATATCCACCATTTCATCACCCATACAATCTGTACTGCGTGCTACCTGAAGAGTTATATGGCCGATCGTATAAAGTTTCATACTTTTTTGTCCGGAATAAACAGATCGCTAAGGCTTCTGATATGGTGGTAGGATTCATCCCAGAAGGAATCATATCAAATGGAACAAACTCTACATTAAAATATGCAGAAAAATTTAGGAAAAAGATAATTATCTTATCATAAATTTCTAGACGTTTATATATTTATATACATATATATATATGTATACAACATATGTAATACGGAGAAATATTATGAATAATGTAAAATTGACATCAGTGAAAGTGTTGGAGAGTCTATATAATAGCTTTAAAGTTGAAATTATTAATTCTGCCACCACACTACAAAAGCTCACTAATAGATCGATGTACTTGTATTTGAGTGACCCAAACTTTAAAGATCAAATCGAAACTACGGATCAGTTGATACCGAGTGGTAGTAATTTTTAACCTTAGAGGAAAACATGGCAAAGAAAAAAATATTAATGTTGAGTGATGACCTTCGAATGCATAGCGGAGTTGCATGCGTTTCGAAGGATATCGTGTCAACTACGCTTCATCATTATGACTGGGTTCAAATTGGAGGAGCTATCCAACATCCAGAAGAAGGTAAGATGGCGGATATGAGTCAGTTAATGCAGCAAGAGACGGGTGTCCAAGATGCCTATCTGAGAATCTATCCAGTAAGTGGTTATGGTAATCCGGATCTCCTCAGAGAGGTCATGGCGATTGAAAAGCCAGATGCAATACTCCACTATACAGATCCAAGATTCTGGCTCTGGTTGTATCAGATGGAACATGAAGTTAGAACTCAAATTCCAATCTTTTATAATAATATCTGGGATGATCTTCCTGACCCACTGTGGAATGAAAATTTCTATCGGAGCTGTGATCTCTTAATTGCTATTTCAAAGCAAACATATGGGATCAATAAGAGGATGCTACCCGACTACGAAGATTGGCAGATCAAATATGTCCCACATGGGATAAATGAGAAGAGATTCTTTCCGGTGAATAGATCCAGTACAGAGTTTTTGGACTTCATGAAGCACTATGAGTTAGACCGGTATAAGTTCAAAGTTCTATACAGCAATCGGAATATTCGACGAAAGATGCCTGGTGATGTCGTATTAGCTTTTAAGCATATGGTGGATCAGCTACCAGAAAAACAGCGGAAAGACTGTGCACTCGTATTTCACACACAAGTCAGTGATGATAATGGAACGGACCTCAGAGAAGTCTGTAGAACGATGATGCCCGAATATAGAGCAATATTTACATATGATAGGGGTGGACCCTTTGATGATAAAGCAATGAATTATCTGTTCAATGCCTGTGACGTATACATTAACCTTGCATCCAATGAGGGGTTCGGTCTAGGGAGCTGTGAAGCTTTAACGGTCGGTGTACCAATAGTCATAAATGTCACAGGAGGTCTTCAAGATCAGTGTGGTTTTAAAAATGGTGATGAATACCTTACAGCTGAGGATTATATAGAGCTGGGTTCAAATCATAGAGGCGAATACACGGACCACGGTCCATGGGTTAGACCGGCTTGGCCAAAAACCATATCACTGTTAGGATCACCACCAACACCGTACATCTTTGATGATCGTTGTACCTGGGAAGATGCTGGAGATGCTCTTCTGGAATGGTATGATATGGGTCCCGAAGAGCGAGAGCGGAATGGAGAACTTGGGAGAAAGTTTGTAAACGATAACGTCAGTGGAATGACTGCACAACACATGGGTGATGGTTTTATAGAATCCATGGATGGGGCATTTGAGAATTGGAAACCTAAAGAACGATTTACCTTGGAGCAGATCAATGGATAAAAAACTAGTCGCAATGCAAGGACCATTTAACACGAGGTCCGGATATGGAGACCATGCTAGATCAATTTTTTATGCTCTGCATGATTCCAACAAGTATGAAATTGTCGTCATAGATGTCAGGTGGGGAGATACACCAAGAAATTTTTTACTGCCGGATATTCCGGAACATAAAAAATTATTAGATTGTTTTCTCACAAAGCCCTTAGATAGACAGCCAGACATTTACTTCGACGTGCGAATACCCAACGAGTTTGAGAACATCGGTAAATATAATATCGGAATCACAGCCGGGATAGAGACTACAGCAGTGTCACAGGAATGGATCGAAGGCTGCAATAAAATGGATCTAGTGATTGTTCCATCAGAACACTCTCGTAACGGTTTTATCAATACTATATATGATAAGATAAACAACTTACCTGATGGATCTACACAGAAAGTTGGTGAGACTAAGGTCACAACTCCCATCGAAGTAGTCTTTGAGGGTGTAGATGAAGACATCATTAAACCACTAACTGTTGACCAGATAGACAGATCATTCTTAAATCAGATCAATGATACGGTGAAAGAGAAATTTGCTTTTCTATTTGTCGGTCAGTGGGTTAAGGGTGGCTTTGGTGAAGACCGGAAAGATATTTATAAGACGATAAAAATATTTTCTGAAAGTTTTGCGAACTTGTCAAACCCACCAGCCTTGATATTAAAGACGAGTGGAGCTACATTTTCGATCCTGGATAAGACGGACATAAAAGGAAAGATCAATGGAGTCAGGAACTCTTTTCCCAAAGAGTGGAAACTACCACCAGTGTACCTTCTTCATGGAGACCTATCAGAACATCAGATGAATCAACTATACAATCATCCAAAAATAAAGTGCATGGTTAGCTTTACTCATGGGGAAGGCTTTGGTCGTCCCATGTTGGAAGCATCTATGGTCGACTTACCAGTAATTTGTTCAAACTGGTCCGGACCAGTAGATTTCTTAACCAAAGAGCATTCTATATTGGTGGACGGAAAGATAGAACAGATACCACAATCAGCCGTTTGGGATAATATTTTGATAAAAGAGTCCGGGTGGTTTGTCATCGACGAACATCAGGCCTTTTCAGCACTCAAGTATGCTTCTGAGAATATTAATGTGATTAAAGAGAAGGCTAAACAGCTTGGAAGGATCAACAGAGATAAATTCACGTTGGTGGGTATGTCGCAATTATTGAATAGGATTATTGACGAACGAACGCAGCATATAGCTCAACCAGTAAGTCTCAATCTTCCGAAATTAAAAAAAGTCACGTAATGGATAGTCACAAATTGCTCACTTATTGTCCACTTTGCACAGAACAATCTTTGCATGTGATAAATCTGTCGGATGGGTCCATGCTACAGTGTTTGTATTGTGGATACGCATCCAGTGATAAATTCCTAGGAACTCAGGCCGAAAAGGAACTCTTAGGGGTGGAAGAGTCTATTAGAAAATTTGCAAAACAAGACGAAGATAGAACATGGATACCTGGAATCTTGACACTTCCGGAAGGCATGATTCACATGGTAGAAGATCATTTGGGTAAACCGATGTGGTCGTATGCACCCATGAAGATGATACCAGAGGAAGAGCAAAAAAATTATCCAGATTCAAATGGTGGGTTTTATCAAAAGCGATACGACACAGAGAACCAAATCCTGTTTGAGAACTTTTATGATTGTTTAGAAGCTCTCAACAGAATAAAATTCATGAAGGAAAATGCCGCGTCTATACAATCATAGAGGCGAAATCCGCGGATACACGGCAATGCCACGTGCCCACGTTCTCCCGGGGTCGCTCATCGAGTTCAAATACGCTGTCGAAGGTGCTCATGATAAAAAACCAATTGTATTGGTTCTAGCGAATGGTCTGACGGACCGATTAGTTAATTCAAAAAATAATATACTCATGCATGGAATCAATCTGAACTATCTGTCTAAGTATGAGATGGGACGATTATTCTATGTGATGGCGGCTGTACCGGTTCGAGGTGAAGATTTAGATATGGTGGAACAGATCCGCGATAGTAAGGGTAGATATATTACAGCATCTCAGAGGTACACCAGATTGAGCTTACCCACAACCATCCGGAATAGAAACACCGGTCAGATACGACCCATGATAGCCGAGATATATGGGAATGTTGCAGATTCGATCCTCACAAAGAAAGATGCTTATCGGAAATATATCATAAATGAGATATCAGGCGTTCGTGGGTTAAAATTCAAAATACCGAAATTTGCTCGTTAATGAAAATCAGTTACAGTATACTCACACACAACGAAACGGATTCCCTAGATCAGCTGCTTGGCCAGTTATTTGAGTATAAGGATCCAGATGATGAAATCGTCATTGTAGATGACTACTCCGACAATGAAAAAACAATAGAGCTGCTAGAGACATATTCGAGTATATACGACCTTCGGTATGAACAGAGACATCTCATGAAGGATTTTGCCGGCCAGAAAAATTATTTGCGTAAGATGTGTAACGGTGATTTTATTTTTAACATTGATGCTGATGAGTTACCGACCAAACAATTAATTGGAAACCTCAAATCAATATTGGAAACCAATCCAAAAATTGATCTACTTCTAGTCCCTAGGATTAATACCGTAGATGGACTGACAGATGATCATGTGAAGTATTGGGGATGGAACGTCAATGAACGAGGGTGGATTAACTTCCCAGATTGGCAACCACGGATACATAGAAACAGATCAAATATTCGATGGATAAAACCAGTACATGAAATCATGGAAGGGTACGCGGAATATAGTTTTCTTCCAACGGAATCTGAATATTGTCTGACTCATCACAAGACGATCGAGCGGCAGGAAAAACAAAACGCATTCTATTCCAATGGTGAATTTTGGAAGAATCAATGATAAAAATTAAACTACTTGAATACGATATACATCGAAACGAAACAACCTTTCGACCATTCCTAGCAGCTTCGGAATGGTTCAGTCAAGCCGGGATTGAATTTATCGGGGATGGTGATTCGTACGATTATGCATTCGTGGGTCAAGCCAGCATTATCGACAAGAAAGTTCCACTAAACGAATCAGTAGAAAAGGGATTAGAATTCCTCTCTAAAGTGACTGGAGATTACATCATAGTAGATGGTCAGGACTCCCACAGTCTGATAGGGACGGCAGAGATCCTCAGAGAAGGCAACGCCGTCATGATGTTAAAAAATGTCATGTTGAATGACCCATTTCTCTACAAGACCCCATTGGCAAATGGACGGTATTATTGGGGTGAGGGAACATACACCATACCAGATATTACGGATCTGTTACCGCGGATAAGACTCAGTGGATGCAATTGGCTCAGTACGGTTCAGACCAACTGGTATGCATACGGTCCAGATAAAGAGTATGATGTTTCATGTATGTTTGGATATCCCACCAAAGAACCAGTATACGAACACGATCTCTGTCAGACGGATTATTATGATCCACACAGAAAAACTCTCTTCGACACATTAGATCCAACATTCAATACAATACAGCTCCAGGATGGGGTTCGGATACCAATTGAAGAATATTACAATAACATGTACAGGAGTAAAATCATATTAGCTCCACTTGGATATGGAGCTATGGCTCCAAGGGATCTTGAATCTTGTATGATGGGATCAGTCTTAGTGAAGCCAAATATTGACTTTTTGAAGACTGAGCCTAATATATATAAGAGCGGAGAGACATACGTTGGAGTCAACTATGACTGGTCCGACTTAAATGAAAAAGTAAAAGAGGTTACAATGGATTACAAACGGTTACAACCATTCTATGTAGAGAATATGAGAAATCTGTATAGTAGACTCTACACCCCACAGAGATTTGTTACCCACGTTCATGGCATCCTTTCAGAACTTTCCGGAATGGGACATGAATGAATTTTGCTCTAATAGTAGATAAGTGTGTGCAAAATTCCTTCTATGTGAAGGATAAACAAGCCTACAAGATGGTAGACGATTCTCCATACGTATGGCATCATAGCATTGATGGTAGATGTTCAATGGGTCCTTTTGCGTACCCATTTTTATTTGAAGGACATCTGATAAATTGGCCAGAGTGGGATGTTCTTCCAGAACTGGACCTAGATGTAATTTTTTTGGTCATAGAGAAGAACAATCACATTTATGATATAGATCAGGTTCGAAAGAAATATCCAAATGCTAAAATTTATGCCACGATCAAAGAATTGTACTTCTATGATGGGTATGAAGCAAGAATAGATTTATTCCAAAAAGCAGATGCTGTAGTGATTCCGTATAAAGAATCTATATATGAGATTTTTCCCAACCTAGAAAAGGATGTCGGTCACACTCTTCATTATCTACCACAACCATACGACATTGACTTTTTATATGAGAGGTTTTACAAACAGAACAGACTTGAACGGATTTTTAGTTACATTCCACCCCATCCACCTCGAAGGGGACATACTGAAGAATTTGCCAACTATCTGGGTGACAAGTACGACATTCCAGTGACCCGCAGAGAAACTGGTTATTCGCCAACCCAATGGCTAGACTTTCTGAATATGTTTTCAGAGTCGACGTTTTGTGTAAACTGCGATCCAGAACCACAGCAGGGTCAACAAGGCATACAGTGTGCAATCTTAGGTGTGGTTAACATTGGAGGAGTGAATGATTCACATCACACATTATTTCCTCAAACAGCTAACAATGACTTTGCAGCACTGGAAGAAGAATTTATAAAGTATATCGGTGATACTGAGTATAGGATCTCTCGGATCAAAGATGCTTTTGATAAAGCCAATGATATGTATTCGTTTGAAGCCACACAGAAACAATTTAATAAGATACAGGAGATCACTGAATGAATATTTTGATAACTGGTGTTGCGGGATTGATAGGTAGCAACCTAGCGGATTGGATTATAAAAAATCATCCTGAACACAAAGTGATTGGAATAGATGACCTGAGTGGTGGGTATATCGAAAATGTTAATGATGATATCCATGCCTTTTATGAATTTGATCTGATCGATGGTAAGCGACTGCAGCAAGTTTTTACTTTGAATAAACCCGATCTAGTATACCACATGGCAGCATACGCTGCTGAAGGTTTGAGCCCGTTCATGAGAACCTTCAATTATAAGAACAATCTCCTGTCTACGGCGCATATTATTAACAACTGTATTAATCATGATGTTAACCGGTTAATCTTCACATCAACCATGGCAGTTTATGGACACGGAACTCCACCATTCTCAGAAACTGATCCACCTGATCCGATTGATCCATACGGTGTAGCCAAATATGCATGCGAAATGGATCTAAAGATAGCTGGAGACCAGCATGGATTGGATTGGTGTATAATTAGACCACATAATGTTTATGGCATTAAACAAAATATTTGGGACAAATATCGTAATGTTTTGGGTATATGGATGTATCAGCACATGAAGAATCAACCTATGACGGTTTTTGGTGATGGTGAGCAACAGCGAGCCTTCAGTTATATCGATGACACGCTAGAACCACTCTACAGAGCCGGTATACAAGAAAACTGCTCTAAACAGATTATCAATCTGGGTGGGATGACACACTATTCAATCAATGAAACTAATAAGATACTCAGAGAAGTTATTGGTACTGGTGAAAAGATCTACAAAGAGAAAAGACATGAAGTAAAAGATGCTCATCCCACATGGGAAAAATCCGTTGAGTTATTGGGCTATGAAGATTCATACTCACTACGTGACGGACTGAAAGAGATGTGGGATTGGGCACAGAAACAACCACAAAAGAATCAAAGGTTTTGGGAAACGTATGAAATAGAAAAAGGCATCTATGAGTATTGGAAAAAAAAATAATGACTACATCTTTACCTTTTTGGGCGAATTTGGTTATGAGATGTTTAACTGGCAGGGAGTTATTCGGAAATGGGTCCAACTATACAAGCGACCGAGCGACCGAGTTATTATTTGTGGACGAAGGGGTTTGCAATCTGTATACGAGTATGCCGATGAGTATTATGAAATATCGAACATTGAGTCCTATCGTAAAAGCACAGCTGGAATTTACATTGCTGTTCTAGAATTAGAATTTGGATACGATCAAGAAGGATGTTCGGAATTGAATCGAAAGTGTGTTGATGATATTAAGATAGATGTACAGAACATGGTGATGTCTAGAACGATGTTGGATAACCCGAAGTGGATATGGAGTTCAGATCCACAATATCTCAAGGATTGTGCATTTGGCAAAATAGGACCTCAACAGGGTGGAATATACAGTCAGAAAAGAACACCATGGTCTTATTTGGATCTCAACAATAATAGATATGCACCTATCGAGATTCAGCAATTGGAAGGTCATAAAGAAAATATTGAAAAAGAACTTGGATTCAACCTAGATGGGGACTATATTTTATGTCAGTCAGCTAAGAGAGATTCATTCATGACCACTAAATCAAAAGAGACCATCGATCATGAAAAAGTTATATCCGAACTATCAAAGCACCGTAGAGTTGTATATTTGAACTTTGACACCGGTAGAGAGGGTGATAGCAAATCCACCGAACCTTTGGATAATGTGCACCAGTATAAATGTGATGGATTTGACGAACAGGGCTGTCTGATCAAATATGCTAACGATTGTGTATTTTTCGTTGAGGGAGATTTTCGGAGTCATCTTTACGTGCCACCATTCTTGGGTAGAAATGTCCGGATCGTAGCCCATTCAGAAATATACGACTTGCACTCAGCACCAATAGATTTTTGGAACAAAAACGTATTTCAGTTCGGAGGACAAATGATACCATATTCGTATGAAGATTTAAACATTAATGCACTGGTTGGGGATTTATCGTGATTAATATATTTCAACCAAGTCTAGGAGAACAAGAGCTCCAAGCAATCAAAGAAGTCTTTGAATCAAACTGGATTGGTCCCGGACCAAAAACAGCTGAGTTTGAAGAACGATTCTCAAGATTTATCAGCACGGACAGAGAGAATGTCACGATGACAAACAGCTGCACAGAGGGAATGTTTCAAGTATTGGATTGGATACTGGAACCTGGTGATGAAGTAATCATTCCGACGATAGGCTTTGTGGGGGCAGCTAACGCCGTGATTGGTAATGGAGGAACGCCTGTATTCTGCGACGTTGATCCTCTCTCACTTAACACGACCGCTGCATGCATCGAAGAGAAGATTACAGATAAAACTAGAGCTGTTCTATTAATCCATTATGCTGGGTGGTCGTGTAATATGGATCCGATTATCGAACTCTGTGAAGAAAAAGAAATCTGGGTCATCGAAGACAATGCTTGCAGTGTCGCTACCACCTATAAAGGTCGACCGACCGGTACATTGGGAGATTTTGGAGTCTGGTCCTTTGACAGTATGAAAATATTAGTTACGGGTGACGGAAGCATTATTCATGCTAAAGATCCAGACATGCTGGCAGAAATTAAAACCCGGAGCTACTTAGGTCTTCTCTCACAGAGTGGATATTCATCTTCAGTAGATCAGAAGTGGTGGGAATATGATATCAGCTATCCAGGAAGAAGATCGGTGGTCAATGACATCACATCCGCTATAGGGCTGGTTCAGCTGTCAAGACTTGAAGAATTTATAGATAGACGAAAACAAATCCATGATCATTATAATGCGTTTTTAGGAGATCGGAATTGGATTAAGACTCCCACTCCAATATATGAATCCGGATTAGGTGATAGGGAATCATCATACTACATGTATTGGATTCAACTGCAGGACGAACGCACCAGGGACAAATTAGCAGTACACTTGAAAGAGAATAACATATACACTACTTTCAGATACTATCCACTCCATCTGGTAAAATATTATGACCAGTACCATGAACAATTACCAAATGCCGAGAAGGCAGCAAATATCACACTATGCATTCCCTTACATCAAGCACTCAAAGTCGAAGAAGTCGAATACATCGCAGAAAAAATTAGGAGCTTCAAATGAAAATTTTATTCACAACAGTCTGCAATGACAAATATGCAGTAGGAGCACAAGTAATGCTCTACTCTATGAGAAAGAACATCAGGGGGTTCGATGATTGTACTGTCAAGTTTTTCCACAGCCCAGGAATAGCGGACTTGAGTGAGAAGAATCGTAGCAAGATACAAGCGATAGCTCCAAATGTTAAATTCCAAGAAGTAGATCCGGCAAAGTACATGCCGGCGAGAATACCAGGTGCGGGTAATCGGGCTGCAGAGTGTAAGTCGGCTTATTTGACTCTAGAGAGTTTTGCAGAGACTGGATACGATAAAGTGATCCTATTTGATATCGATATGCTCTGTATTGGAGACATCAGTGAATTGTTTGACTATGATGTCCAATATGGACAAGTTGGTGGAAATACTGGACTGGTCGTCCTAGGAGAGAAATACAGAACGGAAGGAGTGTATCAGGATTTAATCAAAATGATTGTGGATCATAATGGAGATGGAATGGATCAAGGTGTAATGAATAATTATTTTCGAGGTAGAGAAGAACCCATACCGAGAATTTATAATGATTATCCACTCAGAGAGACCACTTTGGATACCAGGATACTTCATTGGGCACACTACGATCATATCAAACCATGGGTGGTTCAAGAGTGGGCAGAAAAAGTAGAATTGTTTCAAGATGTACCTGCCTATCCCTATCCGGATCTGAAGATTGGAAATGTCCCAATAGCTCCAGATAAGCCATATTATGATTTATGGCAAAAATACTATGAAGAGACACAGGCGGTTTTAAATGGGTGAACTTGAATTAACATCACTATCATTGAAGCAGTATGTTGATATGATGAATATGGGAGAAAAGTTCAGTTTCACCAGATGGGGAGATGGTGAGTGGGGCTGTGTTTTTGGTGCATCTGGTCATAATTGCGACGGTCATGAATACTTTCCAGAGATGGCTGAAGGATTGCGAACTGCACTCAAGGAAGACAAGGGGTACCAGAAAGCTACATGGCCATATTCGGCTCCTATGTTGGCTCGAATTAAACCTCAAGTAGAAGACTACTTGGACAGATATAATCTTTCTAAGGAGTGGTATGATGCTCGGGTTTGGGAAAGCGCGGCCATGTCCGGAGAGATACAATTATTGATTTCACAGCTTGAGAAGATGGATCTAGTCTTTGTCACAGAGTCCGATAAACAAAAACTACCAATCCGGCGTGCTGGATTTATTGAAATTCCATCCACGGATTGTTTTCTTGCCAAAGATCAAATTAAACAGGCGATGATGTCTGTGATGGAACAATTTGACAATCCGGTATTTGCTTTTTCGGCATCGATGGCAACCAATGTGATTGTTGATGAGATGTATGATCAGATAGGCGATGAGTGTTGGATGATCGATTTCGGTTCCATATGGGAACCCTTCATAGGTAGATTTACTAGGAGTTATCACTCTCAATATACAACCGGAGAATTAGTATGAGCACACGCAGTATAATTATTTTGGGTTCAGGTAGGAGTGGAACATCCTTTCTTTCTAATCTGTTACATGATAATGGAATCTATACCGGTGAATGCACCGGTGGTACACTTGAGAATCTAGCGGTGAGACAATTGAATGATTCGTATTTGGAACAGCACTATCAGGCTAAAACGAGGAGTAAACTTCCATACGGGATCTTACCGAATGATGAAATTAAGGTAACCCCTGAGTATAAAGAGCACGCTATCAGATTTATCGATGACATGAACCACCAATTTTCAGGTGGATCCAATTGGTGGAATGAGTCAACAACTAGTTGGCTCTTTAAAGATCCGAGATCTACACTGTTACATGATATGTGGGTTGAACACTGTGATGTCGTTGTGGGAGTATTTCGAAATCCAGTCGAAGTAGTGAATTCGTATATGAAACTGTTAGATGTATACTATCCAGGAGAATCTAAGGAAGAGGGTTTTGTCAATATGTTAGAATACTGGAAGAGATTTAATCAATCACTGATTTACACATTTGGACACTACGCTAAAACAAAATGGATGTTGGATTTCAACGGGGATGTAGATGCACAGACAGACAGATTGTTTGAAGAGCTTGGTGTGTCGAAAAACGTATACAGCTACGATGAAAGTAGAATAGAAAATTCTAGTGATGAAATTTTTGATGATCCCATCGTGGAGGATATTTATTCTCAATTGAAAGAATTAGGAAATTTAAAATAAAGGAAAAATAATATGGATCCCTATGGAGTAAAAAAATTAAACTTTAGAAGTATGTTGGTTTCAAAATATGCTGATTTTTTGCAAGATAAACTTTTTTTGGAATTTGGTGTCATGGATGGCCCATCGATAATAGATTTTTACAATCAATACAAGTCGAATAAAATTGAAAGTGATTTTTTTGGGTTTGATGCTTTTCTAGGGCTTCCGGAAGAAAAACTCGATCAACATTCTCCGTGGAAAACTGGTCAGTTTTCAATGCGTGGTGAAATTCATTCAAATTTATTGGCGGTCCCGGAAATTAATATTGTCAATGGTTGGTTTTCTGATACGTTGAATGAATCACTACTAACGAGATTTGGAAATAAAAAAATTGGTATCGCACATATTGACTGTGACATATATACATCAACGGTTGAAGTATTGGATTTTATTGTGGAAAATGATCTATTGTGCGATGGCTCTATATTAGTTTATGATGATTGGGGAGCATATCGTTCAAGTGGATTATCTGAAGAATATGAATATTCCGTTGCGGAAGCACGTGCTCACAAAGAGATGGTAGAAAAATATAATTTAACCTTTGATATGGTGCATAAAGAGATAATTGATCCCACATGTTATATTATGACTGTATTTAGATTTAGGAAGAATTGACGACATGTTAACATACGTAGTATACTCACACTCAGAATATTCAGACATTCTGTCCGCTCAGACGCATTATTTATCATCTTATGAAAATAAAGTGTTACTGATCGACAAGTCTGGAGCAGAGTTGACTGATTTGTGTTCAAAATATAAACAAGTGTTGTTTTATGATGACACCCTACCGTATGCTAGCAGATTATTAAAATTGACTGAATTGGATCTGGATTATGTTTTATTCATACATGATATTGATATCGTAGTAAAGCGAGATGATGCAACTGTAGAGCACTTGTTGGGTAGGATGATAGAACATAACATAGATAGGATAGATCTACAGTACAAGAATATTATTCATAATCCGGACACTGAGACACTTTTAGTTGAATATAATGATTCAAAAGTCTATCTGAATAAACAGGAGAATGTCAATCATTATATTTACAATGTTCAACCTTCTATCTGGAAAGTGTCCACGCTCATGGAAATAATGTCAAGATTTCAAAATGAGACTTACAGGACCATTGAATCAGCATCGATGCAATCATTCTGTCAACAATACCGAATATTTAAATTGTATTGGGAATCATATATCAACTGTGGCCACTTTGGCAGCATGCCGTTTTTCCAATTTATTCACTTGACCCATGGAGGAAAATTATTATCTCGAACAGATAATCCAGATGATTGCGGTCCATATCAAAACATGCATTACACATTACAAGATACATATCAATCCATAATTGATAATTTTAGTTTAGCTGATACTAGAAAATTTGATCCGAGATATTATGGTTCAGATTATTATCACGGACCATCAAAGGAGTGGAGCCCAATTGAAATTAATAAACATTTCCGGTAGTTCCGGTGTAGGTAAAACTACTATTGCGACCATGATCGTTTTGATTTTATCGTCCGCAAAAGAACAGGTTTTACACTTACACGGAGATGATTTACACAAGTGGGAAAGAGACAACCTTAAATGGGATTACTTTACACACTTTAATCCTAAAGCAAATAATCTTGATATTGGTAAAAAACAATTATATGATTTAGTTGACGGTAAGTCGATCGCAAGAGACATTTATAGTCACGATTCTGGTAAATTTATTTCTAATGTAAATGTAGATTCTGCTGATATAATCATCCACGAAGGACTTCATAGTCTGTACGATGATGAAGTGTGCCTCATTGCTGATTTGAATATCTTCATTAATACCGATGAAGTATTGACGAGGGAGTGGAAGGTAAGTAGGGATGTAGAGAGTAGAGGCTACACAGAAGAAAAGGTTTTATCAGTCATAAAGAGAAGAGAAGTTGATGATAAAAAATATATTCAACCGCAAATAGAAAAAGCTGACGCTGTTGTCACTTTTAGTAAAAAAAAGTATGAAACGGTCAATTTAAATTATGAAATTGTAAACAACGTAGGTAGTAACGCGATTATACTTAGAAAGGTTAAACGGTTTTATGATTTACATAAAGATTTTTTGATGACTTGCAGAAGTTTATCTTTTGAATATGAGCTGGTTCAGTCCGCCGGCGGCAATTTGTCTTATAAGTTTGATGACAAGATAATAATTACATCATCTGGGTATAGTATGTCTGACGTATCTATGTTGAATGGGTATTCTGTTTGTGATTTGAGTGGCTCTCTTATAAATGAAAATCAAAAGAAACCATCTATGGAGATTGGGTTACATATAAAATGTGCGGATCCTGTCGTGTTACACACGCATCCCATATATCTTAATACCATCCTATGTTCAGAAAATTCAGCAATAATATTAGATGACATTTTAGATGAATTTGATTGGATAGAGTACACATCACCCGGAAAAGAATTGGCATCTACTTTTATCAAGTCGGACAATAAAGTAATTTTATTAGAGAATCATGGTTTGATTTGTTGTGGTGACTCTTTTAAAGAAACTTTGGATATGAGTTTAAAAATTAATAAAATGTGTAAAGATTGGCTTGTACAAAATTCAAAAACATTCACTACATATTCTACAAAATTCAATGACTCAGATTCAGAGCATTTTATTTTTCCGGATGCTGTAGCTTTGATGGAAGAGAATAAACCTATAAATGATTATATTCTGCACATACAAAAAGAAGCAGGGTTGATGCCTAAATATTTAACCACTGAAGAGGTCAATAAAATTAAGAACATGGAAGATGAAAAATACAGGAGAAAATTATCATGAAGGTGATAATACCAATGGCGGGTTTAGGTCAACGATTTGTGGACGCTGGTTATAAAAAACCTAAACCATTTATTGAAGTAGCAGGTCAAAAAATAATTGATAGAATTGTTAATATGTTTGATGAAGATGATGAGATGATTTTTATTTGTAATGAAAGACATTTGCAAACTAATGAGACAGAGTCATATTTACAAGGAATAAAAAGAGGTTGCACGATATTATCAGTGCCACAACATACCAAAGGTCCAGTTTTTACTGTTATGCCGCATTTAGATAATATACACGATGATGAAGAAGTTATTGTTTGTTATTGTGATAATCCTTATTTATGGGATTATGAAGATTTTAAAAAATATGTAACAGAAAATAAAGTTGAGGGTTGTATTTTAACTCATTCTGGATTTCATCCACATAGATTAAGTTCTACTTACATGGCGTATTGTAAAACAGAAGGTGATTCGTTGGTAGAGATAAAGGAAAAAGAACCCTATACAGATGATCATATGAATGAACATGCATCAACAGGAACATATTATTTTAGTAAGGGTTCTTATATAAAAAAGTATTTTCGAGCTGCTATTGATAATGAAGTTAAACACACTAATGGGGAATATTATGTCACTTTAGTTTACAATCTTATGGTCACAGACAGACTTGATGTGAGAATTTACGATACAGATCATGTCACGGTATTTGGTACTCCGGATGAAGTAGAAAATTATGAAGCATGGAATACTATAATTTCTGGACTGCAGGTTGATTCAGAAGAGGATTTAGTAAAATGTTATAACTATTGGAAAGAATATGAAAGAAGTCGCACATAAATTAAATAATGACGTTTTTACTGTTTATGTAGATATAGATGAGACAATCTGTTTTTATAAAAATGAAAGAGTATATGAAAAAGCAATCCCCAATCATGAAAATATCAGTAAGATTAATAAATTATATCATGAGGGCAAGAAAATTGTTTATTGGACAGCAAGGGGTTCGGTGACTAAAGTAAATTATTACGGATTGACCGAACAGCAGTTAGATCACTGGGGCGCAAAATATCATAAATTGAGAGTTGGTGATAAACCATTTTACGATTTATTAATATGTGATAAAGCAAAGAGAATAGAAGAAATATGATTTTAATCTCTCACAGAGGAAATATAGATGGTGTAATTCTCAAACGAGAAAATACAAAATCTTATATTCAAGAAGCTATTGATCTAGGTTATGATGTTGAAGTGGATGTTAGATACGTAGATGATAAATTTTTATTTGGACATGATTTTGGTCAGTATGAAGTCGAGTTACAATGGTTATTGAATAGAAAGGATAAGCTGTGGGTACATTGTAAAGATTTTGAAGCCTTGAGTGAACTAATCGATACAAAGATAAGAGTTTTTTATCACCAAAAAGAAGATTACACTATAATAAGTGATAATCATATATGGGCTCATAATTTAAATAATATTGATAATAAATGTATAATACCACTATTAAGCGATGATGAATTAATGAAGTGGAATCCAGCAGATGTTTATGGGATTTGTTCTGACTATATAGGAGCATGGAATGGTTAATTTGATAACATTGGCGGGCAGGGGTCAGAGATTTGTAGATAAAGGATACGAGTTGCCAAAACCCCTACTGAGAGTGAACGATAATTACATGGTATGTGAAGCTGTAGATTGTTTACCGGTTCCGGACAGATATGTTTTTGTATGTTTGGAAGAGCATCGGAAAAAATACAACATCGATATAATGCTGACGGATAGGTACCCAAATTCTGAATTAGTTTTCATGGAAGGAGTCACTGAGGGACAGGCCATGACAGCAGAACTGGGCATTTTGCAATCAAGCATCCGTCCAGAGGAATCACTGCTTATCAGTTGTTGCGATTATGGTCTCAGATGGGATGAAAATAAATATGATGAGTTGTTGGAATCTGATATTGTGGTTTGGACGACAATCCATAATAAGGCATTTTCGGACGATCCGGATTCGTATAGTTGGTTAGATGTTGATGAAACTGGAAATTTATTAAAAACGTATGTGAAACAAAAAATATTTGAAGATTCATATAACGAGCGCGCAATAGTCGGAACTTTTTATTTTAAACGAGCTAAGTATTTTTTAGAAGGGCTGACCAGGATATATGAGAATAACATTAGAAGTAATGGTGAATTCTACATAGATAATATTTTTAATACTTTAACGGATTTAGACATAAAGGTATTTGATGTAGACGAGTATCGTTGCTGGGGAACTCCAAAGGAATTTTATGAAGATCAAATATTGGGATAAGTCAGACAAGACAGATATTAGAGTTCTTGATGCTGAGAGAAATATAAACATTGGATATTTCAAGAATTGTGTAATCGATGGCGCTAGCATTCATTATCCACTACCACTCATTAAGTCCAATGGTGAATTACTTCTCCCTACGATAGAGATGTTCATGTCTCTTGGTAGAGGTACAAGTTATGAATCGGATATGGAATGGGAATGCACAAATACGGATACAAACAAAATAGAAACTACACCAGTTTTTTATTTTGTGTATAATTGTGCGAATTATTTTCACTGGATCTATGACACAGTTCCTTATCTGTATTCTTATTTTGAAGAAAAAAAGAAGATCAGCAATTTAAAATTACTGGTAAGTGTACCCGAAGGCAAACGCGATCTGTATCCATTCGTGTACGAGACTTTGGATTTGTTGGGGATTAAGAGAGAAGATTTAATTTTTCTCGATAGAGCAACGCAATATGAAACTATACTTGTTGGGTCTTCGTTGACTCATAACAGGATGTCATTGGATCCACCACATAAAGGAGTTTTTTCTATAATCAATTCGATGGATGCTGAAGATGGTGAAAGGAAAAAAATATATGTGTCCAGACGGACTTGGACACAACCTAAATCTGATAATATCGGAACTGATTACACTGCCGAAAGGATGTGTGTAAATGAGGATGATGTCGTTGAATTGTTACGAAGTTATGGGTTTGAAGAGATTTTCTGCGAAAACTTATCAATGGAAGAAAAGATCAGCGTGTTTAGATCTGCAGAGAGCGTTGTGGGTCCGATAGGAGGAGGCATGTCAAATGTTCTTTTCTGTAAACCAGACACTAAAGTCATATCTTTGAACAGTCCAGAGTTTTTTGATATAAATAAAAGACTTGAGTACGCTTTGACTCACACGGACATTCATATGTTCAACGATACAAAATTTGTAGATAGGAAAGATGATGTTATTACCGGCGAAAGCGCTCTGTCAATTTCTGGTGGAATGAATTCTCCTTGGATGGTCGACTTGAATAAATTGAAAGAGTGTTTCGCATGAAAAAGAACATAGTTTGGTTACCTATGATAGTCCATCAGGACAATACGGAAAAGTATGGTGGATATGGATATTTTGAATATATTCGAAAATCATGGGAATATTGGTGTGAACGAAATGATTGTTTACTCGTACCGTTTATACAACCGGTCCAGGACGACCTGTTCAGGTTTCGCCCAAATTGGCAAAAGATCATGTATGTATTTGACATCTTGGATGACATGGGCATCAAGTATGATCAGATCTTTCTCGCCGACAGCACGTGCATGATCAAATGGAATGCACCAAATCCGTTTGAATTGACAGATCATAGATTCACCGGATGGCGAGATACTGATAATATGAGATGGATCCATGACAGTATACAGGGATATAAAGATTTTTTTGATGGTTTTGAACTTGATCAGATGCGGTACATTAACAGTGGAGTTATCATTTTTAATGAATCACATAAAGAGCTCATCCAGGGATTTAAGCAGCTCTATCTGGATAACACGGATGCATTTATAGAGCTTCAAGATAATCTGGTCAAGAAGGGTACGGAGCAGACACCACTGAATTATTGGCTCCAGATGAACGACGTAGATGTGAATCTGGATCTACCACTAGGGTTTAAACTCACACACATGCACAGAAAAGAATTGCTCTCTCATAATTGGCAGGACGGAGATGACACGACACCATTTTTTATCAAGTATGGATATAATTGGATCTTTAATGGGATCCCCAAAAACGAACGCACACAATTGATTGAGCAGACGTGGAATTTGGTGAAGGATAATTATAACATGGACACAGCTCAGTATGATAAGATTTTAGATCAGGTGAAGCACAAGGATACAGCCAAATATACTACTAGTCGGAAATTCAAACGGGATCTTCTGGAGACTTTCTCGGACGACAAATACAAACAGATGACGTGCCTGGAAATTTGCTGCTCGCAGGGCCAATCTTCCCGCGTTCTCAGTCACATTTTTGGAAAAGTCATTGCTGTGGATTGGGATGATTGGAATCTTGAACAAGCTGAAAAGAATTGTGCAGGTAGAGATAATGTACAATTTATGAAGATGGATCTATATAAAGACCCATGGGAGTTTGAACAGTGTCAGGTAGTATTCATTGATGCGGATCATCGGTACTTAAATGTGCTGCAGGACATTAACAATTCAGTCAATTATTTTGATAAACCGATTTTTATTTTTGATGACTATGGATGGCCACCAGGTGAAGTTAAAGCTGCCATAGATGAGAAAATTAATGATGGTACCTTGCAAGTTCATAAGTTCATGGGAGAGAACCCGGAAGATCTCGTATCTGCAAAAGGAACAAAATTTTTTGACATGGAAGGAGTGATCTGCAACTTTAAATGAAGAATATTGTATTCATGTTAGCTATAAACGCTGAGAGCAAGAAGGAGTATCAATACTCGATAAATTCTTGGAAGCATTTCTGTGAGAAAAATGATGCAGAGTTATTTCTGTTGGAGAACCCAGTGGTGGACACTAACGACATGCATGTCATCTTTCAGAGATATTATCTGTTTGATATGTTGGATCATAATGAGATTGATTACAATCAAGTTCTCATTGTTGATGCGGATACCATCGTTCATCCGGATTGTCCTAATTTTTTTAATATGACGGATAACAAGTACTGTCTGGTACACGATGATGGTAGTTATGATTGGATCCTGAGAGGTATGGAGCACTATAAAAAACATCTGTTTCCCAATGATTGGTTAGATTTTTGGGATTATGGCAACGGAGGGTTTCAGATTGTAAATAAGACTCATAGAGTGTTTTTTAAAGAAATGATTGAGTTGTATTGTGGACATAAACAACTTATACACGATTTAGTGGCAAAGTACGGGATAGGGAGAGATCAAACGATATTAAATTTAATGTTGTCTAAGCACGATATTGATGTGAAATTGCTACCGTATGAGTATAATATGACTTGCATGCTTAAAAAAGAAATTCTCGGCGAAGATATGTTGCATGCAAAATTAGGTTACATTATGCACTTTAATGGTATTCCAGAAAAGGAAACAAGTGTACCGTTCTGGATGGAGAAAACATATAAATACCTTTATGGAGATTTGATAAATGGAATTGAAAAATAAATTCGCAATAGGGTGTCTTGTACAGTGGTATGAGATTGAAATGATCGGTGAGTATCTACGTAGTGTAAAAAATGCGTTAGACGTCGTAGATAATAGAGAGAATGTGATCGTGGATTTATATTTGAATTGTAATGAATCTCTAGAGAGTGTTGATGAGACACAAATAACGATCAGCGATATCAAGGAGAAATTTAAATCCCTGTTGGAAGAAGTATTTGATTATGACGTTGATGCCACAGTAGGGCACCACCACAATTTACGTTTTGAGATAAATCATCGATCCGATCTCATATACACAGTAGCTGACTATCGGAGAGACTTCAATGATAAGTATTGTACAGAAGTTGATGTACTGATGTGGGGTGAGAGCGATGCGCTGATTCCTAGACAGACCTTTCAGGTGCTTGATCACTTACACAGCTCGGTGAAGGATCAGACACCTAAATACGTGGCTTTCTTTGCTACGTGCAAGATGTGGGATCAAACGTGGGAAGTACTAGAACATCCAGAATTCACAGATAAACCGTTTGTGGACATGTCCACCGTAGATACGGAACGATGGTGGAGCCTTAGATATAATATGTCCATAGATGAGATGAATTCATTCAATGATAAGGTTGAGGATTTGGATGTTCAACAGACCAACAATTTAAAATTTAATGGATGTGGACTAGTATTCTCTTCAGAAGTAGTGAAGTCGGGTGTCAACATACCACGTGGATCTTTCTTTATACATGAAGATACAGCATTTATGCAAGTATTACAGCGCATGTTTGGCAATTCAATTATACAGTATATTTTTAAAAACATACTACTGGTGCATAATCGGAAACACACTAAGAAGAGAAGATACATACTTGGCGAAGAAGGAATCAATCCAGGAGATGTAGGACCAGCCAGGGATCGTCACGAGTGGTATAAAAAAGCTTCACAGATGAGTGAATTTAACACATACAATTTATTTAACCAAAAAAAACTCTATAAATGGGAGGATGTATTCAATGATAAAAATTAAACAGGGACAAAAATATTTAGTCACCGGGGGATCTGGATTTCTTGGTGGAGCGCTCATAGAGAGAATTTTTGACCAAGGCGGTCGAGTCGTTACAGTTGCTAGGAATGAAGGTAATCTACTTAAACTGAAACAGAAATTTCCAGACGTTGAGATTTACACCGGTGATATATCAGATCCAATCGTGTGGGAGGTCTGTATGCGTGATGTGACCGGAGTGTTTCACCTTGCAGCATTCAAGCACGTTCCCATGGCTGAACAACAGGCTCGTCAGTGTACATTATCAAATGTGCAGGGATCCTTGAATCTGTTAAACTCATCAGTGAAGTATAATCCAGAGTTCGTCTTGGGGATCAGTACTGATAAAGCAGCACAGATAGCAGGTGTATACGGAGCAACCAAGTACATCATGGAAAAGATGTTTGAAGAATATGAGGATTTGCACTCTGAATGTGACTATCGGATGGTCCGATACGGTAATGTTCTGTATTCGACTGGTTCAGTTCTCTGTAAGTGGAGAGACCTACTTGAAGCTGGACAGGAAGTCATAGTGACAGATCCGACCGCTACGAGGTATTTTTGGACAATCGATCAGGCTGTGGATCTGATATTTGATTGTCTTGAAAACGCTACGAATGCATCCCCATATGTACCAGAGATGAAATCAATGTCAATTGAAAATCTCCTCCAAGCGATGGCTAATAAGTACCTCCCGGAAACAGAGTTACTTAAAGTGAAAGCGATTGGGCTTCAGCCAGGTGAGAATCAACATGAAAAAATTCTCGAGACTGGAAAGTATTCTAACGAAGTAGAGCAGTTCACAGTAGAGGAAATTCAGGAACTCATTTAATGATTGTGTTGGTCATTGGAGGTAACCGCTTTGTGGGTAAGGATATAGTTCGCGTTCTTTCGGAGTGGTCCGAATGTGAGATGATATACGTCTTCAACAGGACAGGACGAGGGCACTACAAAAGTAAAAAAGTTAGACTCCTCATAGGAGATCGTAACGTCTCCAAAGATCTTGAACAGATACCGTGGGGGTTTATAGACTATGTGGTGGATATGTGTCTGTATAAGACTGCTCAGTTTGATAAAATATCAAAGTACGTGAAGAGGAAAAACTACGTATTTGTGAGTAGCATAGCATCTCAGTTGGACCCGGTATTGAGTGGGTTTGAAGACTATGGCCGTCAAAAATTACTTCTGGAGGAAGAGATCCGCGGAACGGTTTGGAAGAATTGCATAGTGCGACCAACCTACGTGTTGAGCTCACCGGGGGTACATTCACATATAGCAAGAGATCAATACTTTCTCGATTGTCTATACAATGGCGTCCCGATACAGATCGATGGAGATGGGGAAGCTGAATTGAGTTTCACTTTTGCGGATGATGTCATCCGGACGATAACAACGATGATCTTTCACCGGTGGAATGATAGCTTGGACCCAGCTCATCGGGAAGTCAATTTAGCCAACAGTCCCATCACGGTGATCGATTTGATCAAGATATTTGAGAAACACTCCAAAAAGAAAGCAGAGCTGTTTTTTGATTCACCAGACAGCCCCTTTGATAACAAGAGAGTTGTTTTTCCAGATAAGATTGAACCAACTCACTTCGTGGAATTAAATTCTGGCGTAAAACGTCTAGTAGAGGAATATGAGAAAGCTCTACAGAAGTAAACCATTCTTCCCACACAAGACTTCACTGAGTCGTGGGTTTTCTGACATTTTAGATTCCGGACAATTCGTGCAGGGTGAGTTAGTTGAACAGTTTGAATCAAAAGTCGCTGATTACGTGGGTACAAAGTATGCAGTTGCAACTAATAGCTGTGGTACGGCTTTAGAAATCACGCTGAGAAGTATACCTTCAGCGAGTTTTAGATACGAGTGGATAGTTCCAACACAAACTTTTGTGGCGAGTGTTAGTTGTATCATACGAGCAGGATACAGACCGGTCATTGTTGATGTGGATCCAATTACACAGTGTTTAACTAGAGATGTAATAGAGAGACAATATAAACATAATATCACATTGGGTGTATTACTTGTGAATATGGCTGGTTTGATAACACCTGAAATTTATGATATACAGGAGTTCTGTAGAGAAAAAAATATCCATCTGGTCACTGACGATGCACACGCATTAGGTGCTCAGATCTACAATGAAACTGAAGATGAAATAGACAGGGCAGGTAATCTGGGTGTAGCAGGATGCTTCAGTTTTTATCCCACCAAGATTATCACGACTGGTGAGGGTGGTATGATTACAACCAATGACAAAGATATATACGAAAAGGCTCAATTGTTACGAAGTCACGGTATGTATGTCAACACACCAGAAACTCCAGGTATGGATGGTGGAGTGACTTGTGAGATCCCATCATCGAATTATCGGATGACTGAAGTTGCTGCCTTGATAGGCAATTCTCAGATGGAGCACATAGATGAATTTATTAAGAAGCGCAATCAGATAGCTGATTGGTATGAAGAAGAATTCAAAGACACAGATGAAATCAAGCTACCACCTAGGTGGGAAACGATCAGACAGACATGGTGGCAATACATCTGCCAGTTAGATTTTGGATCTGTATCCCGGGACACATTTTGCCGATATTTATTAAATAGATTCGGTATACCAACAGCAAATGCGTATAAACCAGCCTGTCATGAACAACCAGCCTTTAGCGAATTCACTAGCGATGGAGAATATCCAAATGCTGAGAAATTGCTAGGTAGACATTTTTCACTCCCCATGTACGTAGAATTGAAAAAAGACGATATAACTTATATAAGTGATGCAGCTCGTGAAACAATTGAGCATTTTAAGAATCATCCAAATATTCCGGAAATTGATTGAAGGTCACAATACATCAACCACTTCATTTTCCCTATTTGGGTTTCTTTCAAAAGATGAAAGCAGCAGATCTTTTTGTCGTGTTGGACGACGCCAAGTTCAGTAAGAATGAATTCTACAACAGGAATAAATTCCGTAATAAGGCGGGTCAAGATGAATGGTTTACAGTTCCAGTTGAGAAGAAGGCAAACAGTAAGCTCATAAATGAGGTTCGAGTTTCAAAAGACCCCAGATGGAGAAAAAAACTTATTAGACAGATGAAGATGAATTTTGGTTATGATTTTACATCTCTGTACAGGACAGATCAACTATGTCAGATCAACATACAATCAATACAGTTTCTTAGATCGATGCTTGGTGTGAAGACCCCAATGACCTTTGCATCTGAAATGCACTTAAAGACGAAGAAGACTCAAAGATTAGTAGATATCTGTGAAGAGGTCGGAGCGACTCATTACATATCAGGTCCCCATGGGGAAAATTATTTAGATGAACCGCTATTCGGTGATATCGCAGTGAGTTATTTTCAACCAGACGTTCCAGACTATTATACTGCGTTGACACATATATGATATTTCACGATTCTAAAAAGAATGTTATGGCGATTGGTGCTCATCCGGATGATATTGAATTTGGATGTAGCGGTACACTGATGCGTCACGTCCAGGATGGAGATGATGTAACCATATTGGTTATGACAAATTCTCAGTCCACAGATGGGGTGACTGGAAAGGTGATCCGGACCGGTACACAACTGTATGAAGAAGCGGGTAATGCGGCTGAGATCATAGGAGCTGAACTGATTATGCTATCTTATACAGATTTGTATGTACCTTTTAGTTTTGATTCAGTTTCCGATATCGAGAGGTATATTAAACGAGATCAGATCGATACTCTATACACGCACTGGGCTGGGGATTCAAATCAAGATCATATTGCAACATATAGAGCTTCTATAGCTGCGGCTCGGTATGTGCCAAATGTATTCTGTTATGAACAGATACCGATTCCAAGGCACACAGAAAACGAAATGAAACCCACCTACTACAGTGACATCACCGCTCATTTTGAAGACAAGTTACGTATTGCAAATTGTCACAAAAGTCAAATTAAAAAATATGCGAAGGTTGGATTTGATGTTCCAAAAAATCTTGAAACCCTTGCTAGGTACCGTGGTATTCAAGCGAATACTACATTCGCAGAAGCGTTTCAAGTGATCAAGACGGTATCATGATAGTCCAGACAAATCCAGAATTTGGTGTAGAGCTTGCCTTATCGGTTCCTTATGCGTATTGGTTACACAGGAATGATCAATTGAAGGGAGTCGTGACCTCTACGGGGATGACTCCATTTTATTACTTCTGCGATAACGTGCAAGAATTATTTACGGAGCGTACCATAGACAACCAAGCAGCCGGGTTAGGTAGTTTACCGAACGATTGGATTCACGGAAAGAGTCCACATGACAAACCGGCAGTCTTAGATTACTCGCAGTGGATGGCACCACCATACAAATCAGTATTCCGGAACAATGAGTTTTTTCCAGGCGACAAACCAATGGTCTTCATCAGCAATATTTATAATTTTGAGCACGGTAGACCTCCAAGATTTCATTTCTTTGATGTGAAGTGTCTCTATGAGATGTTCGATTATCTGACGGAGCAGGGTTATGCAGTGGTCTATAAGAGACCCACAAACAGAGAGACATCATTCGCGATTGATCAGAACGAGCGGAATGCTGCTCAGATGAATGAACACATCACAGCGATTGCTAATGGGAAAGTCATCATAGACAGACAGTTACCATCCATGATGGATAATGTGTATCTGTTTGATGATCTATGGCAGGACGCAAATGCGGCAACCGGACTCTCATATAACGAGTTTCAGCTCAGACTGTTAGCAAACTGTGAGAGGTTCATCAGCGTGTGTGGCGGAAATGCAATCTTTAGTTGTCTCTTTGGTGGCACAACCGTTGTGTACATCACTCAGGGGAGAGAATTGAGACCGAACTACTTTGGTCCGGACAGCTATTGGAGAAAATTCTCAGGAACAAATGTCATTCCAGTCTTTGACGTGATTGATGAGATGAACAACGTGGAACAGGCAGAAGAATTTGGTCATAAGATCAACAGAACCGGACTTAATGATTATACCGGTTTGCTGGAAACCATAAAGGCGACGTTTTGAATAATGTCATCATCGCGATAGACGACTTGCATCCAGAGCAGGGATGGGGCTGTGAAGGTGATGAGTCAGTTGGGTACTTAGAAGCACTGAATGAAGAGTTTGGATGTAAATTCACTCTGTTTGTACCATCGAATTATCATCACAAGTATCCGTTGTCTCAGTATCCAGATTGGGTTAAGTTTTGGTTGGACAGAGAGTGGGTAGAGTTAGCAGCTCATGGTCATTATCACGACTGTCAGTCGAATGGGATAGGTGAACAAGAATTTTTAGAATTAAATTTCCAACAAGCACAGAATAGATTGATAGAATCATTTAAAGAGTGGACTGCACTTGACTATAAACCCAAAGGATTTAGAATGCCTGGATGGGGTTGTAATCAAGAATCAGCACAGGCTGTCGGATTAGCCTTTGACTGGGTTGCTGCACATGATCAGATCAATCGTGGAATCAATTTTGATACACGTACTCTGTATGGATGTGATGGCATCAACGAGATTGACCAAATTAGTGAATGGGCAGGTGCTTTCATGTTTCAATCTCACATTGCAGGTGATTGGAATGACAATCAATGGAATGAATCCAATTATGAAAATTTTAGAAACATATTGAGTTTTCTCTCGACAGATAGACAGCTCAGTTACAAAACGATCAGTGAGTTATGAAAATAGCATTCTTTTCAGAGACGGGTACGAATCAGAAGTATCCAAGAAATTTCCCCAACGCTCGTACAGAAGTTGCTTGGTGTTTGGCGCTAGATGCTCCAATGTGCGCGCTAGACGTGCATCCGAAAGAACATTTCGATTTGGGGATTGTCATTATACCAAAGAATGAACCAAAAGTCAGTTTAGACTTCATCAGAAAATGCTGTGATAAAGTCGCAGTGATGCAAGAAGGTCCACATTGGTATTTTCAAGATTATGATATAGGTAATCAGTTTCACTATTATAACTGTCTCATGGATGCTGATTGGGTTTATTGTCACAATGAAAGTGATGTCAAGTACTACATGGGTTTAGGTTGCAAAGATGTAAGAGTCATGAGGAGTCTCATGATACCAGATGGATTAGTACCGCGGAATGAGTGGACTGATGCAACCATCATTGGTGGTAATTTTGTTTCTTGGTATGGTGGATTTGATTCTTATATGGTGGCAAGAGAAATAGGAGATCCAATTGCTGCTCCATCGATGGGTAGAAAACAACCACAGGAGGACGCTATCCAAGATATCAATTACATGGCCTACATGAATTGGAGGGAATGGATAACCGCACTCAGTCAATTCAACATTGGAGTACATTTAATGCGAACCCATGCGGCCGGCACGTTTGCAATGAATTGTGCTTGGCACGGAATACCATCTATCGGATACAAGGGATTGGATACACAAGAATTATGCCATCCACTCACCACAGTGGATGTTGGTGATTTAGACCGTGCAGTCGAAATAGGTAAGCAGTTAAAGAGTAATGAAAAATTTTATAAACTTTGTAGCGAAACAGCCGGTCGGCGGTTTCAAAAACACTACACGGAAAAAGCTTGGTTAAAAAAATGGAGAAATACACATGGGTAAAAACATAAAAAAGATATTATTAACATTAACGGACTGGAACAGAGATGGTAAGATCCAATGGTGGGAACCATTGTTGTCAATTCTGTTTATTGCGATGTTCTGGATGAGCTTTGTAGGTGCTGTAGTGTTCGCTATGTGGATGTTGAAGTGAACGATAGAGCAATAAGTTTTATACAACCCAGCCGGAACAACCTAAAGTACCTGAAGTGGTCCTACAACAGTATCAGGAAGAATCTAGGATACGGGCATGAAATCTGTTGGGCTGATGACTTCTCGGATGATGGAACGTGGGAATGGATGAAAGCCACAGCAGAGAAGGATTCGAATGTAAAGATTCACAGGAATGAAGGGCCGGCCCGATTAGGTCACACCATCCTGTATGACACACTAGTCGACATGGCCAGTAACGATATCGTGATGATATATCATGCTGACATGTATGCCTGTCCGGGTATGGATGATGCAGTATTGAAACATCTTGAGCCAGGTAAGGTAGTGAGCGCGACACGGATAGAACCACCACTGCATCCGGATGGACCTGAGAAGATATTGATGGATTACGGGATAGAACCCGAAGAATTTAAAGAACAAGAATTACTGCAGTATGTTGATGAAAGGGTGGGACAGTTTGATAACGTCCCGACAACAGAAGGTATATTTGCACCTTGGGCGATGTACAAGGATGACTTTCTCGCAATAGGTGGACACGATCCACTATATGCTCCGCAGTCCAAAGAAGACTCTGATATATTCAATAGATTTGTATTGGCTGGTTATGACCTGATACAGACTTGGGAAGGATTTGTCTATCACATGACCTGCCGTGGTAGTAGATTCAAAGATGGAGCACTGAGGAATCCAGCGGGCCAGGTCTTCATGAAAGGTAGAGAGTCGGATGAATGGCTAGCCCAGAATCTCAGAAGCACTCGTAATTTCATCCGCAAGTGGGGTCACATGGTACAACATGATCTGTTCATGAACCCAATCATACCTCCAAAATATGATATAGGATTTAAGGTATATCGTACCGATATCAATTTATTGAGAGAATTAGAACCATGGTGTGATAAGATATATTTAGATTCTGGTTCTGACTACAGGATTGATTATATCAAAGAAGAACAACCGAACACTCAATTTAATTTGAGTGAAAGGATAAAGATGTACGGGGTTACAGACACAACAAAGTATCATGACATTGTAGTGGAGTTTGATGCACAACAACTCACACCGGACAATTTTCAGATATTAGTTAATTTATCAAAATTGATACAGGATAGTGGAGAGATAGGTGAGATGGAATATGATATTTTCAAATTTCACATCAAGTCCTTACAGACGCGTGAACAAGATTTAATCCGAGTCGACAAAAAACAGATATAATATTGTGGTTTGGGTTATATCTATATATATATAAATAGAGGAAATCAATCATGACAGACAAGTATGGTCCATATATACAAAAATTGATGACTGTGGTTATAGATTCTGAACAAGATGAATTTGTTCAAATGTTGGCCTGGTCAGAACTTAACCGGTTGAAGGCTGCTATGGATGAGATCTTAAATAAGAACAATCCCATAGACGATTCCCAGGAACAAGAAGAAACCAAAAAAATATTATTACAGGAGAAACAAAATGCCAAAGATTGACCAACAGGGTATAGAAAAGCTAGAACACGCAAAGAATGCATTGGACGCGCTATTTGATATTCTAGAACGTAACAATTTGGGCGGAAATCAAGAGGTTACTGAGCTCATGAGCTACATTGCTGATATAATCCAAGATGCGAAGACTTCTTGGGAGAAGGTATAGATGGCTGAAAATAATCCAGCTCATGACGGTATCTGGACAGATACTCCACGAGCCGGAATGACTGAGTTTGATACACTACGATTTGATGAAATCGAAGAAGGGGACCTTTTCTGGCTTGAGCAGACTAGACATGATAGTAATCACGCTCACAGAAAAATAAATGATCAGGAGGGTCAAGACCTGCGAACGCGTGAATATCACAAATTTGGATATCGTTTAACGGTATATCAAAAAACATAGGAATGGATAGACCAATCTCGCATAGACCGCTCAGGATTCCCGGGAAACGGATCATACTGACGAAAAATATGATTGAAAGTGCTATCCAGAACACTAAGTCCAATGCAGCAGCAGCGCGGTGGATTGGGGTCGATTACACTACGTATAAGAAGTATGCTAAAAGGTATGGAGTTTTTGAAAAGGGACTGAACCAATCTGGTGTGGGGATCAAAAAAGGGTACGGAAGCTACAGAATTGATATCGCTGATATCTTGTCGGGATCGCGATCCAGCCCATACACACTAGCCAGAATTAAACGAAGATTATGTGATGAGGGATATCTCATAGAAGAGTGTGGAATTTGTGCCTTTAATGAGAAAAATATCGTTACTGATACAATATGTTTGAAACTTGATTTTGTCGATGGAGACACATCAAATTACCAGAGAGATAATTTAAGACTGCTCTGTCCGAGTTGCTATTATAGCAATAACGGTACATTTGAGTCAGCCAGGAATTTTTGTAAGTAATATGCCAAACAAAAAAGCTAAAGACAGAAAACGTAAAAAAGCAGCATTAAATAAAAAGTGGGCTACTGAAGGCAGAACTGCAGTTCAACACAAAAAGTGGTTGGCTAAGGAGAAATCAAACGGTCCACAGACACCCGGGTTTGGAAGAAGATGATAAAAGTCAGCACAGGCGATAAGGTACAGGTTAAACGTAACATATACACCGTTGATGGATTGTTGGAAGAAGGTACCATCGTAAAGATTGAAGAGATAGGATTCCCAGATCATGATCTACGGGTGACTGACCCGGTAGGTAGAATCTGGTATATTGATGAACTGGATATAGAAGCATATGGGCAAAGAACTAAAAAAGACTCCTAGTCAGGAAGCTGAACTACAACAGCTGATGGATGAGATTTCTGAGTTGGCTACTGAAGTGGTAACAGATTACACAGAAGAACCATCGGAAATGAGTGGGAGTTATCATTTCGTCCATGGGCTATCTCCTGTTCTGCAGCACCAGGAAGTCAAAGATAGAATTACTGACGCTGTGATAGTAAAGAAGAAATATGAAGGATAGATAATGCCAATATTGGAAAAATTTGAAATACAAGAAAATGAATGTTGGTTTCAAGCTGAAATCACAGAAGACCAAAAAGAAGAATATCTTAAATGGCAAAAAAGAGACGGAGACATCGCAAATGTCCCTGATTGGGTGTGGGAATTAGATTGGGATTTAGAAAATGAAAGACCAGGAAGCGATAACACCATTAGTATAGAAGTAGAAGCAGATTAAGGAGTTAGAAAATGACCGTTGCAGAATTATTAAACCGACTCAGAGAAATTCAAGATCAACTGGATGACATGAAACTTCCGGATTCCGCTGAATTGTTTGACATACAGGATTTAGTTTATCGGTTGATCCAAGATGTTGATGATCTAGATGATGGACATAACGTTGATCCATGGACGGTGAGCGAACCGATCTAGTCTGACGCCTCCGTTGAGCAATTCAACGGATGGGTCAAAAACACAAAAAAAGCTGTTGACTTGTGTCAAATTTTAGCGTATTCTCTTGTATGCAATACCCCACGACTAAAAGAGTTCAACGAGATACGTTAGGTGAAATACTCAAAGACAAAACATACTTGCCACATGATAGCAGCAGCTATCGTGGGTTCATCGCTGATATGAAGACGGCCGTGGATACAGGAAGATATATCACACCAAAGATGTTCACGGCAATTAATAAAATCATCAAAACCTATCATGATTGGAAGGATCCAAACAAGTCGGTACAAAAACGCACCGACCGAGAAAGAATCTTCAGAAAGCTAAACCGGCTGAGAAATAGACTCGAGGGGGCTAATTATTCTGCGGATTATGTGGAACGGACAAAACTATTTATAAACAGCATCGAGCAACAGGCTACGTGGAGATTTAGTATCACTGATGGTCAAATGGTAGCTCTGAATAGGATGTATAAGAAGTTCAATCGTCGGATTAAAGAGGTCAGTAAATGAAGAAAACAAAGAAGGGATCTTCCAAACCACTTTTCCGGAAAAAATCAGATGCTGGAAAGGGAGATGTCCCAAGAATAGGTATATCCGTAAAAGAGTGGTCAGATAGATGGGATAAAATATTTGGTGTCGATCGACAAAGAAAAGAAAAAACTGAGAAGGTCAAAAAAAACGTAAATCCGTTTTATTATATTATTGATTGGATATATGACATGGAAAAGACGCACGAGTGAAGCTAACAGTAGAAAGAACAGACAGATTGAAAAGAAGAATTGATTGGTTTAGAGTATTTGTGTGGTTAGTGTTTATACCTGCATTTACTTTTTTTAGTTGGTATGGTGTCTATAAATTAGTGATGTGGGTATTGTATGGCTAGAAACTGGTATGGTGACAAAAGACTAACTAAAGAAGATTTATACACCAAAAAAAGAGTAACTCACTCTGACGTGCGAAGTGAATATTGGAAAATGGTCATATGGATTTTAGCTGGGTATTTGTTTTTTCATTTTGTAATAATGGGATGGGGAATATGAAACATAAAGATTATATGAAATTAATGAAAACTCCATTTGAAGAGTTATCAGAACAGGATCAAAAGAAAAGAAAAATCGAATTCAAGCGAAGGCTGGAAGTAGCAAAAACGTTTGTTACTGGTCTGACCAAGGGTTTCATCAATGATGATATAGATAAATTGATAGAAGATGATGATCCTATAAAAGATGCGGTAGAATTAGTTAAACTTCAAACAAATGAAGTTGGGGGCGATGCGTGATTAAAAAACATATTTATCCAAAATAAACCGTTGCCTCGCGTTGTTTTTTACCGTATATTAGAGCATGTTAAAAAAGGAGTTAAGCATGAACAATCGAGAGATGTATTCTGAGCATTTAAAGAAGTACGTTGGACACTATCACACAAATTTCATGGAGTGGAAATGGAAAGATAGAGACTTAACGGATGAGTTTCGGAAATCGCTGCACAAAAAAGATCTGGTAGGGGCTCATGCAATTGTACGTCCCGGACGGAAGTTTGATAAGATTTCTTTTCAGAACAGTGTGATGGCCTTTGTAGCAAAAGTTGATGGTGTACACAAGGGCATACCTTACAGGATAGGTGACGTATTCAAATCAGCTACTCGTCTACAACCAGCTAAGCATGTGCGGGGTTCAATCTTTGCAAATCAAGAAACATATGATGAGTGGAATAGATGGACAGGACCACTGTACATGGACAGTTTAAAGAAGCTTCAGGAGACAAAATAATATGCAGCCTACAATCGTAGGAGTCCGATAATGCGGGGAGATGTTTGGATTCAATGGCGTAACGGTAAACGCGTGTTATGTATCGATGCTGGTAGAGGTAAGATCAGAGAACGCGTGATAGGAACAATAAAAATTAAAAAAGGAGTCAAAAATGAAAATTAATGGAATTACTTTTAGTGAAGTCGTAGATGTCTGTGACAATCACGGTCATGACAGAGAAGTTGAAGTTCTCGGTTATGATGAAGCTGGTAATGAATACACAGCTGTTGGTGTGGAATCAGTAGGTGAACTTGTTGAAATATACGAAGACACTATTGAGTTGGTCAGCGAGGCTGATCCGGACGCACCGGAATATTACACTTACATGATGCATTCGAGGGATCAGTTTGGTAATCATGTAGTCAAACCGGTCCGGACTGAATGGCTTCCTGCATGAATCTGGTTGATTACCTGATAGAAAAATTTGACGGGGAAATCCTCGTGGAGAACCAGTGGAGGGTTACAGGTTCCAAAGGTGATCACTATACGGTCACCTGGGACCCCTATCAGAGAAAATACTCATGTAACTGTAAGGGACACATGTTCCGTAAGAAGTGCAACCATGTTACAGAACTGAGTAATTCATTTAAGAAAAGGATGTCATCATGATGATTAACAGAATACTGATACTGTTGTTTTTCACTATACTGTCGGGACAGCAATCAGTGGAGATGGTGCCTTACAGGCTCATACCAACATATGATTTAGAGTGTCCGTTTGAGATTGAAATCTTACGTCCAATTCAAGTAGAATCCTTAGTACCAGTGCAGTCTGATGAAACCATGGAGATACTGAAGGAGCGTGTCATCTTTGAAGAAACAAACCCATTTGCGGTCAATGAAGCATTTTCCATCGACGATAAGTACTACTTTTTAATGAAATTGCCATATGACGGACATACACGATGGTACGCAGATTAAATGAAATCAGAGTTACAAGCTCATTTAAAATAAACTGTTGCCTTGCGTTGATATTTGGTGTATATTAGAGCATGTTAAAAAAGGAGAATACTATCAAAAGGAGACAATACCGATGAATTAGAGAAAGCCCATTTGAAGCTCACCAAGTTAGGCTGGTAAAAACGAGCTAGGGTAGAATGTACTAACCACATCACCAAAAGTCCTGAGTGGTGTGACGAGACATCACAGGCGATGAGTTAGGGTTCTCACGGACAAAAACCTTAAAAGGAGTAGCACAATGGAATACAACACTGATAAGCATTTTGATCAAACTGATAAGGATGACGATCGTCTTGATCAACCACAGACGTATCGCATACAGTATAAAGAACATGGCAAGTCGTACACTTACACGGAGACAATGTATTGGGAAAATGACTTATTTCATGAACTCAGTTTGTACTCGGATCCAATCTATCGTGACAGGTTCGAACTCGTGGATGTCTTTCTAGTCGTTGATGGTGGACCTGACATCAAAGTACAAGATGTCACTGAAAAAGATTTTGGGGAAACGCGGAACGCACAAAGTTTTTCACCAGACGATGAGAGAGAGTTCCAGGAAGGTTGGGACCTTGCAAAGACAGAGTCTGAGTGGAAATCCACTTGGGATGATTACGATCCATGGGATGCCTATCCACAGGTATCGGGTGAGATTTGGGAACCAGAGCATTTAGGAGACAGATAAATATGTTTTATAGATTATCCCAAATGGTTGACGAGCTCAACGACACTAATTCAAAAAATGAAAAAATGGATATCTTGAGAAAATATCCTGACCTGAAGAAGGTACTCGAATACACTTATGATCCGTATCGGAAGTACGGTGTCAAGTCTTCTCAGCTTATTAAGAAAAGCGATTTAGTTGCTGATTGTCATTATGATAATCTGTTTGATATTCTTGATGATTTAGTGGATAGAAAACTTACAGGTCATGATGCTATTGGTATCCTTAATGGTTTTATTGCTGATACGGAAGACGAATGGACTGAATTAATTTATAAGATTCTCGATAAGAATCTCAAGACTCGCACAGATGCCAAGCTGATCAACAAGGTTTGGCTAAAACTCATTCCACAATTCGATGTGGCTCTTGCTCAGAAGTTTGAGGACCATGCTCATAAGATTGATTGGAATAAAGAGCAGTGGTTAGGATCAAGAAAGCTCGATGGTGTTAGAGTACTCGCTCGAAAAGAAAACGGTATTGTGAAGTTCTTCTCTCGAGCTGGTAATGAGTTCACAACACTAGATGTGTTGAAGAAAGAGTTGGAAGAAATAGAGACAGACAATTTTGTCCTTGATGGTGAAATGTGCGTGATGGATGAAAGTGGTACTGAAGATTACAAAGCTATCGTTAGTCAGATCAAACGCAAAGATTACACGATTGAAGATCCGATGTTCATCGTATTTGATTCACTCACATTGGATGAATTCGATAAAGGATACTCCGATCAGACGACTCGGTCCAGAATGTTAAGAATCGTTCGTTTCGCGGCTTGTGAGCACATCAATAAATTAGAAATGGAAAGGATCACTTCAGAGGCAGATGCTGTTGCAAAATTAGACAGTGCGGTAGAGAGTGGTTGGGAAGGATATATGATTCGAAGAGCAGATGCTCCCTACGAAGGTAAGAGAACCAGAGCTCTGTTGAAGATGAAGAAGATGCATGATGATGAATATGTGGTTAAGGATATTGAAGTCGGACCATTTCGCATGATAGATAAGGAGACCGGTCTCGAGAAGACCATTGAAACTCTCACCAACGTACTCATTGAGCATAAAGGAAATACGGTTTCTGTAGGATCCGGATTCAGTCTTGATGATAGAGTCAAGTATTATGCCAATCCTGAGCTGATCGTTGGAAAAGATATAACCGTACAATACTTTGAGAAATCAAAAGACAAAGACGGAAAAGAGTCTTTAAGGTTTCCTGTAGTCAAGTACGTATTTGAAGAGGGTAGGAGAACGGTATGACAAAACATGGTCGGAGACAGCGTCGAGAAGAAGCTCTAGAGCGACAGCAGCTCAGAGATGCTAGGACACCACAACAGCAGCTAGCTCTGATTAAAACCAGGCCGGGCGAATCAGCAAAAGAGACCGCCAAGTTGACTGCATTGCTTGACCGGAAGACTTCATAAGTGAAAAAAAAATATTGTGACATAAGAAAGATCAGATTGGATGATATCAGAACAAATCCCATAAACACATGCTCCTATATGGACGGATATGAAGATCCAACTTGGTGGCAACGCCATCGCGGAAGTTTTTGGTGGTGTAAATGGTATGGACCTGATCCGAGCCATCCGGATGAACTCAACTTTTGGGGTATAGGTTTTATAGCACCATTCATCCACAGGAACTTTACCGTTGTGTTCGTTCCTGAATCGCTGTATGTTGAGGTATGGGTATCACAGAACATATGGACTCAGTGGAGAGCTGAACATGAATCGATACGAGACACGTATCATTGGAAATTTGGAGGAATATAATTGTATAAGGAAGTCTTGAAAAATGAGAAATAAGTATTGGGGCGAGTCTAATCCAGACAAGAAAGCAGGTTCACCTGGGAAGGTCGAAAAACACATTGCTGTGCAGGATAGTAAGATATACTACTATGCAGGAGTGAATCGTGAGAGTGCGGCTGAGCTGAACAAGAAGCTCGGTGAGATAGAATCAAAGAGTTTAAATTTATCCAACACGTTAGATATCGAAGCTCCACCCATAAAGCTGTTAATCAACTCTGGTGGGGGATCCATCACAGCTGGTATATCATGTATGGATACCATTTTGAGATCTAAGGTACCGGTCCACACGTACGTGGACGGATTTGCAGCAAGTGCAGCCACCTTCATCAGTGTGGTTGGGAATAAACGGTTCATGAGCAGAAACTCTTATATGTTGATCCATCAATTGAGTAGTAGCTTTTGGGGAACATATGCCAACTTTGAGGATGAAAAGAAAAATTTAGATTTAATGATGAAGACAATTAAAAAAGTATATAAGGAACACACTAACGTGCCAATGAAGGACCTGAATGATATATTGAAACGTGATCTGTTATGGGATGCTGAACAGTGTCTTGCTTATGGACTGATAGATGAGGTAGTGTAGTGGTAGAGTTTACAATTATGTTTGTGGGGTGTTTAATTATGTATGTATTGATAGATCGTGAAAGCAAAAGAAAAAAATAAGAAATTGATGACCATGAATCTGTTTGAAATTCATGACTACATAGAGAGTGTAGAGAATCGAGTCGAGATATTAGAAAAGTTGGTCATTGAGGATCGGGGAAAGGGGCAGTTTTATTATGATCACTACAAAAAGGCAAAGAGAGACATTGGATAATTTACAGGAACTGATGACCATCATGATGGAAGAGTGTGGTGAACTGATACAGCAGTGCAGCAAAAGCATCAGAAGTGATAATTATTATGATAACAAAAAATTAACTGAAGAGGTCGGTGATGTTATGTGCATGATCGAGTTACTACATGAGTATGATATCATCAGCTGGACAGATATAGATGAGAGAGTCTTAGAGAAGAAAGAGAAACTCAAAAAGTGGAGCAGTCTATATGATGAATAGATACACGCCGACATTTGTTTTTTTATTAATGTGTTTGGTGGTAGTATTATTCAATTGGAATTGTGCTACCGGTGGAACTACTGTAGGATGGACAGACGGTGGAGCACCGACAGTTGTTCAGCGAACTTATCCTTTGCTTGATTACAATGGGGTAGAACATCAATACAAAGGTGACGTATCGAATTTTACTTTTCCCAAACATAATAGAAAATTAACACAGTATTGTAGCATTCATTTTGAGTGGGAAGACATTCAAGCCAGGTGGTCCCAAGATAAACTAGCCGAACCAGGTAATCATAGATGGAATTATTTCGTTACAAAAAATAAGAAGAGTTGGAAATGAGTCATTTTGAAGAAGTCACCTGCAAGGTTTTGGGAATCATATTTTTTCTTTTGTTGGTGTTGATTTTGGTAACCATCTAATGGGTAGAAAAAGATCCCCAGGAGTATATGCCAAAAGAAGAGAAGTGGTTGGAATGTTCTTCAAGTGGCTATTGAGATTTTATTACAAACACAGCCCAGAATGTATTTGTGGATGGGTTATGAAACCATTCGAAAACTGGACAGATAGATACCAATGGAAATGCATTTGGTCTAAATGTGGCTGGCAGGCATTTGACAATGGTGACGGTAAGTTGCATTGGATGAAATCAGGACATCGACGTGTCCCATCAGTCTGGAGAAGGTCTAAATGAATAAATTACAGTGGGCAATCATACTGTCTATAATCGGAAACGTCATAGCATGGTTTCACATGAATGGTCAGTTCATGGGTAGCAAGTATGAATGGTTTACAAAATCTAATTGGTGGGTCTTCTTGGGAGGAGTTCCGATCAGTTTTCTCTTCTACTACAGTACCAGAATGTCTTATGACCACTTTGGATACTATTGGGCCATTAGACCGATCGGATTCGGATTAGCGACAATCACATTCGGGTTACTTACCTGGTCACTGCTTGGTGAGGTCCCTACGATGAAGATCGTCATTAGTCTCATTCTGGCAGCTGCGATCATCATGATAAACATAACTGAACACTTTTAAACAAATGGAGTAACAACAAATGAGTATAAACAAGAACGATCCAAAGATGAAAGCATTGATGGACATGCAAAAGGATCTAGATCCAACATTCAATAAAGCAAGATTTAAAGCGATTGGTAAGAAGAATGCCAAAAAAAATGAAAATTCCATCAATGATGATTATATTGGGTATTTGCTGAATGATTCTGATTCAAGGTCTATGTGCAATGACTTAAATGAATGGTCTGACCAAAATTCAGATGATTTTTTAGATTAAACAAAAAAAGGAAAAATAAAATGAAATTCAAAACACTTTTAACTGCTCTGTTATTGGTATCACTGACTTGGTCTCAGTCTCCGATAATAGAAAAATACAGAGAGATGTTACAACATCAACCATCAAGAGGTTCCCTATATGAGGGGACTTATGTCGGTTGGAATCCTGCTGTAAGGACACCAGAACCGCCAATGTCACCCTTAGAGATCAAATATGGCGCCGGAGCTGAGTCGTTAGACTTTGACGGTACCTTCCAGGGTTCAGTCGGACCACTCGACTTTCAGATCCAACCACCTGCGACTCAATCACCAATCCGGATTCGAGTGGATGATTTTTATGGGCTCAGACCAGACGGGAAAGGTGAATACCACATGCAATTATCAAAAAAGAGTCAGACTCTAATCAAGTTGGAAGGATTCATAGATCGGAAAGAAGGATACCACAGAGTCACATGGAAATCTGATAAGACATACATGTGGAGCAATGGAATGGCAACAGATGAATTCAAGGTGGTCAACCCCGCCAGCTATTCCAAGGATGGTAAAGTTTATACTATGTTTGGACCACTTCCAGAGATGAAAGGTTCAACGGTAGTCATCACAGCAACTTACGGATCGTATACTGATTCAATCATTATACATCTGCATTAAATGCCTGGTAGGAGTTTGAGCACTTCTCTCATAAAATAAATAGAAATTGCTTGACTCCTACCAGCGGTTATAGTAAAGTATGAAGAAGAAAAAAACAGTATCAGAACTATTTGAAGATCGTACGGGGGTACCCTATGAGAATTGGATACAAGGTATGATGGTCACACACAACCAGGAGAAAAAACGTATGAAGAAACTTCCATACCACTTAAAACATAACATGATACAGTGGGAATCCACTGAGGGATTGAAATTTTGGGCGAGAGATGAGGAAGATGCGAAATTATATCTTAAAAAGGTAGGACATTTATATTCTTTTAAAAAGGTAGAAGTGGAGGATGCTGATGCGAATGTGGATGGTTGATACCAGCATACTATGTAAGAATCATTTGATGGGCGAGTATAGAGAACATTTTGCCATTGCTGGAACAATGAGATTGAAGCGAAGGATCGATGGCTACATCAGGAACAATCTAGTTGAACCCAAGTCGATAGAAAGTAGGTTTGAAGATATCAGAGATGAGATGCTCTGTAGAGGGTATGCACCCAAGAAGCAGTTTGTACCACCCGACATATCATATCTTCCGGAAGAACATCAAAATTATAAAGTGGATGTCCAATCATCACAGGATGATTTGCTATCCAGGTGTACATCCTGTAAGGACAATTATGATGCGGGGTTAGTAACGGACGCAGATACTTATAGGAAAGGTTAAAACATGCACGTTAATCCAGGAAAAGAGATTTTAAACTTCACATGGGAAGAATTTGATGAAGCCGTTGAAGAGATGGCCATAGCTGCGAAAGAAGCTATTGATTATATTCACATTGATGCCATCTATGGGGTTCCGAGAGGAGGTCTCATCTTGGGTGTAGCTCTATCACATGCTTTGGATTTGCCACTGATTTCATCGTTAGGGTTATATGATGGTAAGCGAAAAAATCTCCTGGTAGTGGACGATATATCCGATACCGGTGAAACGTTGACTGGAATATCTGACACTGTGGAAAAGTCTTTGTTTTATACGTTGCATTATGATGATAAGAGTGCCTTTGGGCCTGATTTTTATTATGCTAGTAATGACGATTGTTGGATAAGATATCCATGGGAAAAATAATTCCCAGCATCTTGAGAGTGTTAGCAAGCATTTTTAAGAAAGACGAAATTCTCAATGAACCTGACAATTTAGTGCTAGTGAATGCTCAGCCCGGATGTGTTCGTATCATCTGCCGAACAGATGATCAAATGGACAGTGTGATGGATAGAATGACAGGAAGAGGAAATTGTGTTTTGGAAGAATTTGAACAGTGGGATGATGGAAAGGATAAAAATTTTATAATGACCTTTAGAGTGTTGGATGAGTTTGATTCATCCGTAATTTATAACTAGGAGAGTACGGTGGGAAAAAAAGTAGCGTCGTTTGAATATAACGGCACATTGGTTAAAGTGGTTGATGGTGACACCATTGATGCATATATCGATCTAGGGTTTGCCCTGAAGATCAAGAAGAGAATTCGTTACATGGGTATTGATACCTGGGAAAGCAGGACAAGAGACAAAGAAGAAAAAGTCAAAGGACTGGCTGCTAAGGCCAGAAACAAAGAACTCTTGGAAGCAGGGACATTTAAGATAGTCTCATTTGGGACCGGTAAGTTTGGTAGGGTACTAGGAGAGATCTTTGTATCGCCTGATGCAGTTGGTCATGAAGTATCCGAGAATATCGATAGAAGTTCAGATGGATTGGTCAGTATCAATGACATACTGATCGCCGAAGGGCATGCCTATGAATACCATGGTGAAAAGAAAAAAGATTTTGTTGCTGAGATGGCAGCAGAAAAAGCAGCTAAGAAAAAAGACTTAGTTGATAAACCAGCCGAGGAAACTCAGGAGGAAGAATAATGAAAACAATACTCACAGGAATATTGTCAGCTTTTATCTTTTTTGGTGCTGTACCAACTGCTACTGCTTCAGACATGAACAATAGTGCTGGTATGGAAGAAATAAAGAAGAAGAAAAAGAAGAAAGCAAAGAAAGTCAAAAAAGACAAAAAGAAGAAAAGAGGTTTCTTCAGTAAGTTCAAAGGAGCTAAGTAGTATGGATTTTTTAAAAAAGCACCTAGATAAGATTTGGGGATTAGGAATAGGATTTGTAGTCGGATTCTTAGTCGCTGGTTGGGCTTCTGCCGCAGGTGTGTTGACTGGATTCTAAGTTAAGAACTTAAACGGTTATATAGTAAAATACAAAATGTACGGAAGAGAGCTATCATGCTATTAGATTCACTGTTAGCAGGAGTCATGCTATTTAGTTCATTTGCAGCACGCACCCCAAATGACTCGACAATCACAGCAGGCGATTATGAGATCAGCATTGGTCTTGGTAATTCCTACTTCCATATTAATCGTCAGTGGGAAAGAGAGCTTGGTACAAAGTATGTTGATGACTTGGCTTGGGTGAAGATAGAAGGTGCTGGAGTGTACTTCAAACCAGAGTACATGAACAAAGAAAGTAAATCTATCAAGTATGCTAAAATTGATTGGCGCAAAAGTTGGAAATATATAACGTGGGGATTCACCACACGATCCATTACTGACAAATTAGACTATTATGAAACCTTCGCCTCAGTCGGTATGAGTAAGAAGAAAACCTATTGGGACAAAGTAGATGTAGAGATTTCATTTGATGGATATCTCCCACCAGACGAGAGCGGTGATACAGATCTGAAGAATTTCGAGCATGAAGACAAATTCAAAGTGTCTTGGAAGGTATCTGAGAAAGTAAAATTATACAATTTAGGTGAAGTCGCAAAATTAAAGGGTTCACTGTACTACAAAGCTAAAATAGGAATAGAGGTCACATTATGAGTAAAATGGCAACACCGGATATAAGGAGATCAGTATACTTTATGAGAGAGCAGTTGGAACGGATAGAACGAACACTGGAAAAGATGCAGTCTGACCAGCAAGTAATTTATAATTATATTGTTGTCCCGAATGAGTCAACCAGTGTATCTTCTGTAGTTGAACAAGTTCGTGAACATGATTACGAATCAGCAGAAAATAAAAGATTGAGAGGTAAAACGGAATGATAGATGAGATAATTAAGAGCGATCTAAAGAAGGTCAGTCAGATGGAGTCCGATGACATAATGGATCTATTGAATCTGGATGGAGAGGATTCAGCAGATGCAGTTAAAACTGCCTGTGAAGTATATGCCAGATCCGATCTGGGTAAAAAGGAAAGAACCAGAAAAACCGAATTTGGTGGATTTGGTAGAAAATCAGCCAGAGTGGTCAAAGGAGGTCCAGCATGGTAGAAGGAACATTCCACGAATCCACAATCGTGAGCAAATCGGGCATCAAACACATTGTGTATTGGAACCAAAAAGGTGGCTTTCTGTACGAGAGTGGAGGTGTGGCTGAGTACGAACTGATGGGGATGACCAACAGAGGCAAAAAGTTCACAGGAACGGGAGTCTACCTGACGGATAGGATACACGAACGAACCTGGTTGGCAAAAGTCATAGATGTCGAACCAGTACACTCCAGAGGATGGCATCCCGTAGATGGAAAATAATCCACATAAATCCTTCAGTGGATTTCCAGTCGAGACCGGACCATCCGAGATACACGGTATAGGTTTGTTTCCCACTAAAGAGATAGATCGGGAAGAAGTCATAGCAATCACTCACATCAGACATGAGAATGGTCAGTGGATGAAGACCCCAGAAGGGGATTACAATCACAGCTATCGTCCGAACTGTCGAGTAGAGGTGAAGAACCCTGAGACCGGTTTGGGTGGAGTTGTGGCAGTCATAGTGGCGAATCAAGAGATCGCTCCAGAGGAGGAACTGACTGTTGACTATACGGGACAACCATGGTTGGAACAGCCAGGGGAGGATTGGGCGTGAAGAAACGAAAAAATTTAAAGCCCAGGCAGTTGGGATGACAATATATATGGAGACCAGAAGATGAAATTTAAACTACAGGGAAGGACCACTGAAAGAGTGTCAGAGAATTCAGTGTCTGAGTTGTT
>Ga0208299_1000235_pt1 | contig 52912 bp, 43 predicted proteins | sample 15_taG_FD_184089 | JGI IMG/M metagenome (GOLD analysis project Ga0208299, IMG submission 184089) | Marine viral communities from the Subarctic Pacific Ocean - 15_ETSP_OMZ_AT15312 metaG (SPAdes) (version 2) | ecosystem: Environmental > Aquatic > Marine > Oceanic | place: Pacific Ocean | collected... | reverse complement strand
ACGAGAACGCTTATACGTCCTTGCCTGGATCTGCCATCAAGGCGACTTGGGCAGGTCAGGACATTGGGACTCTTCAGGGGATCACCGTCTCCATCTCGGCTGAGAAGGCCCCGATCTACGTGATGGGTCGTCAGACTCCTCGTGGGTTCACGACGAACAAGATCGGGATCGCTGGAAGCGCCGTCTTCATCAACATGGATCGTGACGTTCTGTGGAACCAGCTCGTGGATCCGAAGAACGCCATCGTCAATATCGAGAACACGGGCTTTGAGGCTCAGGATGGTAAGGTCACGACCAATGACGCCATTGCCGTAGGAGGTCATCCAGACGGGCTTATCGGGGATGAGTCTCCCCGTGCTCTGGAGACCTCTGCGAACAACGCCATCCAGAGCCTTGGTGCAAAAGCATCCTTGGAAAAAGCAGAGCTTCTCCGACGTCAGCCTCTGTACGCTGCTCAGCTTGGTGGGTTCGACGTGGTGCTTACGGGTATCACGCCGGATGGACGTGGAGCCTTCAAGGCGATCCGAGGTGTAGAGCTCATCAACGAGGGCTTTGCTACCACGATCGATGACGGGACTCTAGAGTCACAGTACACGTTCGTGGCTCGTGAAGTGACTCGATGGACGCCGATCTCTGGTAAGAGTGGCGCAGAGGCACGTGGTGCAGATACCGCAGCCGGTAACGGCGGTGCCGGGATCGTTTAACCCTCGGCTTTAGAGCCGTGGAAGTTCGTTTCGGACATAACCTAAGAGGATGAGACGATGTCAGAAGATACCGTAGGTGAGGCGATGGTCGTTCCGGATGGTGAAGGTGTGGTAGCTGAGGAGGTCTCCGCTGAAAGGCAGGAGGCCTTCGACATTTGGCAGAACACCTTCGCCTCGACCGGTGAGTATGACCCGGACGGCGCTGTCCCTCTCTGGATGAAGAACCCTCCTTCCGAAGAACAGCTGGAAGAATGGCGTAAGAAGCACAATGACGTGTTCTTCGTCGTCTTCCCGGACATCGATCAGCAGCACCACCCTGACGTGGACGTGTACATCTGCCGTAGGATGCTCCACAAGGAGTGGAAGGACATCCAACGCCGGAACATGCCTACCGACAGCCAGTCGGATCAGATGGTGATGAAGTGTGTCCTGACCCCACAGGTCCATGCCAAGGACATCGGCTCCCTGCCCAGCGGCACGGTCTTCGTGTTGTGGAAGCGGATACAGGAGGCTTCCGGCTGGACTGAGGCCGCCGTCATCTCAAAAAACTAACGGAGGAGAGGGAACGCCTCGAGGAGAACTGGGGTCAGATCCAACTCATCATCCTCGCCGCCTTCCCCTCCTACACGTTAGAGGATTTGGAACAACTCTCTGCCGACCAGATGATCGAACGTCTGGCTATGGCAGAGAGTCTGTTCAGTCTACGTAACCAGCAGTCTGTGACATACAAGGTCGACGAGAAGGCTCTTGCTGACTTGCAGGAGTTCCAGGACGAAAACCGCTCGTTCGTTCCTGACGCTTTTGCTCATGAATTGCTCCCCCTTCGATTCCAGCCACTAGAAGAAGTCGAGGAGCCACCCGTCCCAGAGGAGGTGGTGGATCCCGACAAGCATTCCCACGTTCTCCAAGAAGCCATTCGTAGGCTGGAGAGTGGCGAGACCCACGTCTCCTCACCTGAGGAAGAACTGGCAGAGAAGGCGTTCGGCGTCGGTACGGAAGACTTCTTCGGCGGGTCCAACATGGATCTCTCAGGAGAGACAACCAAGATCGCTGAAGCAATCATGGACGCTCGGAGGAAGGGCTACGGTAACCTTGACGTAGAGCAGCAAGGCGAGTTCTTCCGGAAGGACGAAGAGTGGTGGGCCAAGGGCCCTGACGGACAACAAAAGGGCGATACATGACACGAGACACGGACGGACAGATGACGACTGGGAAGCACGGGGGCGGCTCCTGGTTCCCCGAAGGAAGGCAGGCGAGCTGGAGGTTCATGAGCTAGTGGATGAGATCAGAGACGGATTCAGTGGCACAGGGGCGGTGAACGACGGACACAAGGAAGTCGTGGACGTGCCTGTCATATGTCCGAAATGCCATGAGAACGGTAAGTGGGTGAAGCTCGTGGAGTTGGCACGCCCGATGTCGGAACTCCCTCACCGGTTCCCAGGCACAAGTCCTGTCTTCTCGAAGGCGGGACTCAGGTACGAATGCCCTAAGTGCAAGAACACCTACGAGGAATAGCCGAAGCGCCAACCCATGTTGGCGATAAGGTTGGCGATCCAAACTTAGGCTTTTGTGTCCTGGGAGAAGGCTTTGAGTTTGTGGTCGTCTGTGACAACGAAGGTCGTTCCTGCGATAGCCAGCAGTGTTCCAGGAGGGGCTGTCTTGGCTTGGGCGATTGCCACTAGCGCCTTACCCGTTTCTTCCTGCACGACCTTTCGTGCTTCCTGTTCTGATACGACTTCCCTCATACCGACAGTCCTTGGTCGTAAAGCCGAAGTTGTAAACCACCCGGCAGACAAGCCTAAGTTTGGCTAGTGTCTGCCGGGTGGAAGTCGATTCGCCATGTACCAGGCCACGAGAGTGGCGACCACCATGGCAGCCAGGATGATGGCGATACCAACATCCTTTCCGCCGGCTTCTATCTGATCAGCCCCCCACATGAGAAGCCTGGCCCACACGTCCCTCTTGCTCGGACTGGCGGGTGTCGGGAGAGGGATGCCCGTCCATCAGGTCGCTCGTATAGACACTCGCTCTGTACGCCTCCCTGATCTCATCGTCTGTCGGCTCATACCGAACTTCGTCACTGCAGGGCTCCGTGACATTCTCCCAGATGCTCGGCACATCAGGCTCGTCGGTCTTCTTGGTGAGTGGCTGAGTGAACGTCCCATGACGGACCATGAGAGCTATGACGGCGTATCCCAGGACATCTCGCCAGGTGTCTTCGAGAGACTCGCCTTCCACAGCTAATTGGCCGACGTTCATGAAGCCTCGCTTGAGGCGGGAGATCTTGTCGAACAGCCTGACAAAGACTCCAAGCTGAATAGTCATGCTTCGGTCTATACCGGGAACACCCCAGGCAGAGATGATGTCCACCAGGGGGGAGTCCATGATGTTGCCGGGACCGTAGTCGTGCTGCTTGTCTTCCATCAGAGAGAAAGCCGCTAGCAACTCACCGACGAGTCCCTCTTGAAACGATCCGGGTTCAGGCTGGGGGAAGCCCTCGTGGCGCTTCCGGGTCTCCTCGATCGTCCGGCGGATGTCCTCGATACTCATGTCCACAGTGGGGGCAGCGCCAGGCGTCTCAACTGTCATAGTCCAAGCTCCACTATCTTTCCGTGTCTGTCAGGGGCATTGACGAACGAACCAAACTTAGGCTTCAGTGCCGGGAGATCCTCGAGGCAGACATCGCGGGATGCCATGACCGTATCCTGTACGAATGCTTCCCACGGTTCGTCTTCCTTCACTGGCACGAACACTATGATCCCTGTCAGGGGGTCTTGGAATTGGCTGAGGCTATACACCACGCTATCGGGGACGAACGGTCCGTAAGGGTTTACTTGGGGGTAGGACATGACATACAGAGACGGGCAGGAGGGAGATGCCAACTCGGACTCCAAAGCCAACATTCGGTCGATCAGCAGCACCCCTCCGGTTCCCAAAGCCTCAGCATGAAAGACTGGGCGTCCTATGGGATTCATGTCGATGTCGAGGTACGTGATCTCCCTAATGGACATGGGCCGACCTCTCAGACCGAATCTGGATTTCCTGTCGTCTGTCCACCTCGGCCCGTACGGCGTCGAGGGTGACCGGCGCCAGTGAGGGGCCGCCTTTCCTCAGACCTCCGTTGGCAAACACTTCGAGATCGAACTTCCCCTGAACCCAGACTGGGTGCTGTCCGGCGATGTTGATGAATCCTGCCGAACTGTCGGGATCACCACGAAGCCGTCCAGATGTCGTCTGCGTATTGGAGACCCAGGTCTGGTAGTTGAGACACAGAACCCGCTTGGTGTCCCGGAGAAGATGGGCCACCGAAAGGAACGTGTCGACGGGAAACAGCCCGTATTCGCCCACGACAGTCTGGAAGAACGTCGTCCTGGTTATCTCCTCGCCCTGCCTGGTCGTGAACTTCGTAGTCAGCACTAGAAGCCACTCCCACAGCGAGGAGTGGGCGAAAGGACGGTCGTGCCTCCTTCGTGGAACCAGAAGCCGACCGATCCCCCCTCCCGGAACACTCTCATCCCAAGAGCCTGAAGACTATCACCAGGAGAATCACCAATCTCCCACGGAGCCATGAAGGCCTCTATCCGGCTCGCCACGAGATCGTGAGAGGATTCCCTGGTTGCACCCCGTTCTGACAGCAGAAAGCTCTCCACGACGGGCAGGGGCAGTCTCGTGAGTGCCTTGATGAAGTAGCCACCCCGGCTGCAGGGGACAGCGTCCCAGTCCTGATAGGCTCGCTCTGGGATCAAAGCCTAAGTTCCCAAGTTTTCGAGAGCCATCTCCACCCGGATGACCTCTGCGGTATCTTCGAGATTCTGGGAAGAGATACCGCCAGTGTCGTGATCTGACTCACTGGAGTTCCAGGCTGAATTGGGCGGATACTTGATCACCGTCATCAGCGCCCTGACTTCCTTCTCCAAAGCTTCAAGAAGCCGGTTCTGACGAAGGATCTCATCAACCTGAGCCGGATGAAGTGGCTTAGACATCGATCATCACCCCCCGGGTCGTGAGTTCCTGGTACTGGTAGCTGTGGAGGCTGTGGAGGCTGTGGAGGCTGTGGGACCCCAATACTACATATGTAGAAGCCGAGTCTGGGCGGTTAGAGAGAATAGGTGGTGATGAATACAGGAAACCAACTGTTCTCATGTCAGGTCTGGAGAATACTAAGTACCTATTCTTCCAAAGTCTCTTATTCTTCCAAAGCTTCTGGGTCCTTAGGTGTGACATTAACGGTCGACCACGATCTGAATGGGTCCACCGTCCTGTGATAGGTGGGTTGGTCCCTGGAATGTCTCCACGGGAGATCTGGGACCAGTCACACGCTCTAGAATCCTCGTTTCCTGATTGAGAGAGACAGGTTCTCCAGCGGAGATCTGGGACTTCCTCATACGGGCCAGGTCATTCGGCGGATATTGTGTCCCTGGCGTCCACCAGGAGTTTCCAATCCGCTTGGACCAGTTGGGCATTTCTATGGGTTTCCCGGTGGGCAGGTACGTGTTCACGGTCTGTGTGACTAGAGCCACATAGAGCCTGCCCTGGGCGTTCCACTCTATTACCCAGCTTGGTCGTCTTGTCCGTCGCCTGTATGAGATCCGATCACCTTGGACCGCCCGATGGAGATCCTGTCTCCCACTCTCGTGTCCCACCATTGGTTGAGACACGATGACGTAATTCGCCACCTTGTTGCAGCCTTTCAGGAGTCGACAGACGGTTTCCCGCCTGAGCCGTAGCTCCTTGCCCATCAGCTCGTGTGACCTGGCATGGTCCACAGGGCGTTCTGCACAATGGCGAACGAAAGCCTTTCTGACTTGCGCCCTATCACCCCGAATGTCCTCCACAGGTCTCTCTTGTAGACCAGTGAGGAAACGGTGGCCCGTAGACGACAGAGGTTCCATCCATCTCCATGCCACGTCCTTCACCCCACACATGCGAATGCGGGGCTGATCGTGGGCCTCACCTGAGATCTGTTCCCAAAGCCCGGCACGTTCACCTTCCTCGATGAGGGAAGTGATCTGCCTCTTGGTGAGCCGTTCCCGCAGATCCTCAGCTATCTCGACGAACTCCCCGTAAAGGAAGATGCCTGAGTGCTGCTTGGGTGCGGTGGCTGAGCCTTGACGGGTAACAGCGAGCATCGAGTACCAGGTGGACAGTCCATACTCGAATCTCTCACGGACAGCTGCCGTGGAGATGATTGGCATCGAGATGTAGGTCTCTGTCGCCATACGGACCCCCGTTGGGCGGGTAGTGCGCTAGGTAAAGTGTAACGCATGATGATACCTTGGTGCAAGTCCAGACACCGTCCCCGTATATTTTCGCAGGTAGGGAGAGCTTGAAAGGCAATGTCTGACAAACGCGACTTAATGCGCCTGATCGTCAGTGACTACGAGTTGTTCCAGAGCTTTCTGGACAGACTCGGGGAGAGGTGGGAATCGGAGCCTGCACTGGGTCTGTTCCAGTCCGCCGGAATCGACGGCACTGAGGATGATCGTCGCATTGGTCGTGGGGTTCGCTACATCGAATACCTGATCGACACCCACATCACCGGTGGCAACGATCTGGACATGAACGTCGCCTCCCAACTGATCCTGAAGCGGGGATACAACACCGAGTATCTGGACGGCACCTGGGTGGTGGACGTCCAGACGATCCTCTACGCCACGATCCTCTACCGAAACCCCGCCCTGTCCTGGGTCAACCCGATATCTTCGACCTCGATTGCTGACGTAGGTCCGTACCACCTTCTGCGGGGCATGCTGATCGCCATCGGCGCTGCATCAGCCAGCTAGTCCTGATCGACAGAACGGAGTCACCTCAATGCCACAACCCGGATTACAGGCGGTACAGGCGTCCCCAGACCCGTATAAGAGACCAGATGACTGGGGATGGGAAGCCAATGCCGATCAAGGATTCCTCGACCACCCAGCTGTTGCACAGTCTCCTCCGGTCTCAGAGAGTCAGACCGAGATATCTCGACCCGAGTGGCTCAGTGAATACGGTGACGGGTTCCATGAGTTCTCAGGGGCAGAGGTCCGTGTCCAGGCATATGTCGGTGGACGGGGAACACAAGCCCAAGCTCCGATCGACCTAGATCGACTGGTCACGATCTCCTACTCGGTGTTCCGGGAGAAGTACCAGGTCAAGGCGGTCGGTTCCTCCAATGCCAAGGGATACAGCCGAGGTACACGGACCATTGGTGGCACGCTAATCTTCTCTCACGGTCATGAGGACCCGTTGCTGCCTCTGCTGAGAACGAATCACGTCCGGACGACCTACTCGGGTTCCTACAAGTCGGACGAGCTCCTCCCCTTCGATTTGTCGCTCGTGTTCCTCCACACGATAGAAGGTCCACACGGTGGGGTCAACGTTCTGTCCAGACTTTGGCTTCGAGGCCTGGAGATCAACAACGAGTCTCTGACGGTGAGCATCCAGCAGACCTTGACCCAGAAGCCCTTGCAGTTCACGGCGATCGATGTCGAACCCATGCACATGGCTGGGACTGAACTTCCAGGCAGAGGGATGGAGAGGATTGGGGATCCGGTCGGGAACTACGATGAAAGCCCTGAGTTTGAGTTTCAGTTTGGGTCCGAATCAGAGGCCCTGCAGGAGCAGGAATCCAATTCGCTGGAAGGGGCAAAGAGGTTCATCGAGAGACGTGAACTGAGCTTCGAGTCTTCGCAGGATCGGGAGCTAAGAAAGACGTTGGGCCGTCGCTGGGATGACGACAAGAGACTGAGCGATGAGCGCACTCTCACGGACGTCAACCGGAACAACGCCATTCGCCTAGAGGTCGCAAACGATCACAGGGCGCAGGCTGTCTTCAGAGAGAACGCTAGGAATAAAAGCGAGCGGGCGAGCTTGGCAGCTCAGAGACAGGCTCAGAGCATCAAGAGTCTGACATACAGATACACCAGGCAAATGGAACGCACTTTGGCCGACCGTCAGGCACAAAACACTATCCTCGATGAGGTCCGTCGTGACCCCGATGCACAGGCGTTCTTCCGACGGGAACAGGAGCGACGGGAACAGGAGCGACAGCAGCAGCTGGATCGGCTCTTGGACGGCAGTGCTCAAGCCAACACGGACTACTTCCGAGCTCGACGTGCCGGGAGGCTAGGACTGCCCAACTCAAGGTAGCAGGTATTCAGATACACGTACACTAGGCTAACTAGATGCTCACTTCCGAAGAGAAGACATGGATCACGACCTGGTACGGCGTACCGGACACCACCATTACGGACGTGGTGTTCGCTGCCCTGTCCGCTGACAAGAGATATGACCTCACGTGCTGTGCCATATCGCTTGCTCTGATGAACCGGGATGATCCTACCGACAGCGACTCGATGGGAGCGAAGTACTACGAGACGGTCACGGTCCCATCCACTCTCCTCGACGACATCAAGCTGTTCGTGGAGTCGACGGAAGACCCGACCATCTTCCCTGGAGCAGAAACTGATCTGATCCCACGGAATTCACGTTGGCAGTTCCGGAAGGTTCTGGACTACGTCCTCATCTGGGATCTGTCGACAGGGACTTGGAATGCAGGGCTTAGCGCCAGCGAGGTCTTGGATGAACTCGAGCTTCTGTTCCACTACTTCGGCATGAGTGGAGAGAACGGTTGGGAGCGTCTGTTCCGATACGAGCAGAGCCTCAGACAAGCAGACCGGAGCAGCATCACCTACACCGACCCGATGATCCCCACGAGCGGCAATGGGATCGTCCATCCTGCCGCTTGGGACGTGACGGCTCAGGCGAACAACCACAAGTCGGACTTCTTGGGGTTCTTCGCTGACGTGGTTGAGGACAACACCTACCTGAACAGCACTCAGCTCCAGCTGGATCAGCCCGAGTCGTTTGTCCTCGATCAGGTTGGCTTGGCTGTCCGCAACCTTCAAGGATACGACCAGGGCAACGTACGTCCCGACCAGACATTCGTATTCACCGCTGACTACCGAAGCACTGAGCGTGTGGTTGACGGGGGAGAGTCCTTTCGACAGAAAGCAGTGCAGAAAGCATTCGAGGCCAAGCGCCATCTGGGCTGGGCATAGGGAGGGTTCGCATTGTCCGTCTTCATCCCTCCGGTCAAGCCAGTAGAGCAGCTTCGTCACGACTATTCCGCTGGACCGGACTGTCAGATCTTCCTGAACGACGCCTACCTCGATGAGGTAGCCATGGCTCGCTATCAGGTTCGAGGGACCAAACGACCTGTCTACGGCTACCACCAGCCTCACTACTCGACGGTCTTGAAGGGCAAGGAGACTGTCCACGGGCAGCTCATCACATACCGTGTGGTAGACAACTACCTGGCTCGCATGGCCAAGAACGAGAACATCGTGGAGACGGGATTCAGGGAGAGCAACTTCCAGTCTCTCCAGGCGTTCCTCAATCTTGGCGCCCTCCTTCCGATGCCCGACTGGGTTCGCAACCACCTCTACACCAGATTCAACGTCAAGACAGCAGATGCATTCGATAAATCCATAGAGAGACTAAGACAGCTAGATGACAAGGTGGGCATGTCAGACAGCGACGTGGTCAACAGGAAGCAACTTATCCAAGACGTCAACCGATTCAAAGAAGCCGTCTATGAAGCATTCAAGCAGCCAACAGAACTGAACTCCGGGGCAACGAAGCCGAAGTTTGCCCTCCCAGACCTCACGAACATCTCGGCTACTGGAATCTCGGCTTCAAGGTCCAAGCTGGACGACTTCGCCTTGGCCCCATTCAAGGTCACGGCGTTCTTCGGTGTGTTCGGTGATGTCGATGCCGACCCTCTCCGTCCCACGACAGTAGGCACTATCGAAGACTGTGTCCTCACTGGGCATCGTCAGTCCATACAGCCCTCAGCCGAAGTTCTGGCCGTGTCGTATGAGTTTATCGGTAAGTCATACACAGAGCAGGTGTTCTAGTGGCCAGTATCAAGAAGGTATTCGACGGTGACACGGTCCGGTTAGACGATAACCGTGATGTCCGTATGATGGGGATCGACACACCTGAGTCAGCCATTCAGGATGCCAGTCGTCTCAACAAGGTTGGGGGTTGGGCGAGTTCTTACTATCTGAAGCGCTGGATTGGCTCGGCTACAGGAACGACCGTCACCGTCAGCCAGAACTCTTACCCGATAGGCTCGGGGAAGAACGATACGGATCTCTACGGTCGTTACCTGAGAAAGCTGGACGTCTCGTCGACGGTTATCGAGGAGACGCTCCTGTCCGAGGGGCTAGCTTCTCTCTATAACTTTCGAGGCACGTTGTCGAAGCTAGATAACAGTACGGCGTTGGAGGCGGCAGCTGTCGCTGGGGCGGAGAAGGTCCTCTTTCATCCGAGCCACACCGACGCCTACGACAGGAATCTCCCTCCCCGGAAAGCATACGATCCGATCCGCAGCTACTATCGACGGATATACGTGGACATGGCGGACGGTGGGGACACCGAGAACAACGCCATTCTGACCGACCTCTTCACTGCCGGCAGAAAAGACACCGAGAACGACACCCAGTACACATGGGCCTACGTCCAGACGAACTTCGCATCGATTTCCACAGGAGCAGCGTGGGGAGTGCCTGACCCCGACAACCCGGTGTGTGAGACGCTAGTCGTGCTCACGGGTTCGCCCGATTTGCTCACGGAGTTCCGATGGGGCCCGGACGACGCTGACATGACCAATCAGGTACCCGGCACGATTACCTGGGCAGGACTGATCAATGACACGCCGATGGGTGGAAATCCGTTGTCGGTCGGAGAGAGGATATTCGCTGGCAGAAGCATCCAGTTCATCACTGGCAGTTCCGACTATGACAAGATCCTGACCTGGCTGAACACGTTCGACATCGAGGGATACGACGAGCACATCTACGGGAATCCCGCACAGGACATTGTTGCGGCAGCCGTGGCAGACCGAGACAGCGAGTACATCGGACCGGACGTCCTTCCGGTGGAGCCTGATGACTCCCCGAGGGACATCAAGGATTTCGCCAGCTGGGTTCCCCAGAAGAAGATCATCGCCTCCCGTCCTGACGACCGACTCTACTACTCTGGCGTGGACTGCCAGATCTTCGTGAACGACGAGTACCTGGACGAGGCGAGCTACCTCACTCACACGATCGACATCTCCCGCAAGCCGTTCCATGCTGTCAATGCTGTTTACCCTAGGTTCTTCTCCGGGGGTAAGCAGTACATCAGTGGCGTACTTCGGTTTCCGCTGGTCCAGCCGGAAATGATCCGTCGGATGGTCGAGAGGCTTGTGACGAGAGGAGCCTCTTCTCCACGTGAGCTGATCCGCACCCGGGAGAGGTACAAGAGCGGGCTGCTGAATAACGGTCTGAACGAAGCGATCACACTGATGCGAGAGTTCTACTCACATCGAATCGGTCGTCCTAGCGAGAACGTTGGCTCTTCTTCCCCGGGCTTTCTCAACGGGGTGTCCGCTGAGCACATCAAGATTCTGGTGGGCGCCGCTGACGTTGTCGTAGCTACTGACCAGCCCCTCTACTTCCTGACCTATCACGACGTGGACTTCGTGGACTTCTCCACTGGGGTCAACGCTGACTCACGTCTGGTCGAGTGTCAGGTCTCTTTCATTGCCAGCAGATACACTGAGGAGCTCTACGGCGATGATGAAGTGGATCAAGACTTCGAGGCTGTGGCGCCAGGGTTCATTGAGGTTGCCGGTGGGTTGGACGAGTCCACAGTGGGCATAGAGGCTGGTAGCCTAATGAGCACAGTGAGCAGTCCGGCCTACGATCCGCTCCCTCTTGGGAATACGGATGAGCTAGAACTGGCTGCAGCCTCGGACGTCGTACCGACTCCGGACGACTCTCAGGCTCAGGCGGCAATCGACGAGCCCGACACGGTCGAGGACTCAATCACGGACGAGGCATTCGTCAACATCGTCAGGGTCTTCCCAAACAACTCGAAGTGGTATCTAGACAAGACCGACCTGACCAATCTGCTGGCTGACTTTGCTACCTGGATCCACCCTACGACATCCCCGCTGTCACTGATATTCCAGGAGGCAGACTTCGACACTCTTCGTGTGAGTTCGGGAGGGTCCAACGTACCGTCGGACGATCTCGTTCTGCTTTACTGCTGCTACTTGGGGCTGGTGTATGCAGAGACATTGCCGGGAAGCAAGTTCGATCTTGAAGCCGTAGGCATTGATCTTGACGCCTGGGACAACTCGTACGTGGCCATCTTCGATGCTCTCAACGATCTGTCTTCCCCGATGGACGATGCTATCGACCACGTAGCCGGCACCAGCCAAGGGCTGATAAACAGGACCGTTCGAGATCTCCGATCAACGCTTAATGGCTACGGCTACGCCTTCCCGGAAACCACAGCCGACAGTCCATACTCCGGAGCCGGAAGAACTGCGGCTCTCGCACAGTTCAAAGGTGACATCAACGCAAGAGGACCGACCCAGACGCTCGGTACGTACTACATGCTGGAACACGCAGAGTACGACAGGTACTTCCAGTTCTACAGAACCTACGTGACCGACGTTGATAAGAAGTGGTTCGAGGACGTAGCTGTGAGTCCGGGTATCACAAACGGGGACCTGTATGAGAACTCAGCAGCCCTTCAGTCCGTGATGACCATGAACTTCGCGAACTTCCTCAACAACTACCGTAAGGCCGGCAACACGGGCGGCAGACAGGATCTTGTCAATTACGGATCGGCATCCGCCTCAATAGTCATCGACCACGGATTCCTAGCAGCAACGCCGATGTGGCATCGATGGGGACCGGGCTACATGGCAGGCTATGCCACCACAGATTCAGGTGGACGCAAGTTTGGTCCACTTGCCATGAAGGCGTACAACGCCAACAAGGACTACTTCAAGATGATGTGGTCGGTGGCGATGGACATCTACCGTGAGACGGTGAAGTACAACGATTCGGGCGTTGTCGATGCTGGCGGCACAACTCTCAAAGACAGGATAACGGCGGCGATCACTACCTGATGAGCCGTGTCTTATACGACCCCAGAAACCTGCTAGAAGGACCGAGCACAGCCTCGGGTCCACCCCAGACCGCCATGGGTGGTGGAGCCAGTGTGCCTCTAGGGGTCAGTGTAGGACGTCCGACTGAGAGACGTCCGTTGATGACAGAGCTGTCCCAGTCGCTCAGCCAGATCACCTTCGGCGAAGTGATGGGTGGTATGGCGCTCTTCTCAGCGGCATTCGTTCCAGGGATGAGGGGTATAGCTCGGAAGGGCGACTATGCCAGCGCCTTCGACCGTTGGATCTCCAACATCTCTCCAGAGGGGGTCAGGGCGACCGTCCATCAGGCATCCCGCCTTGCCGACAGGTTCGACCGTAACATCAGGCTTCCGATCCAGTACGGACTCAGGGAGTTTCGAGACAGGTCCAACACGTCTCCTGCCGACTGGATGTTTGCCCCAATGGAGACGTTCCGAGAGTTCTCCACTCAGTTCAAGAGCTCGTTTCGAGACGGCTGGGCGTATGCTGCTCACATGCAGCTGCCTGAAGATCCGGTCATGCAGGTGATGACAGGGTTCTCCAGGGGCTTCGAGAAGCTCCTCAAAGCCCAGATGAAGGCTGGGGATCACTTGTCGGTAGATGAGTTGCTGGGTGCGAACCCCTCACTCGTCACTGATATCAAGACCGTCCTCACCAGAAGTGTCTATGAAGGGCCCAAGAATCGTCACATGACCGTAGCCAGCGCCATAAGACATCAGAGTGTGGCGGAAGGCACGGAAGATGCCAGCAGACTTCTGAGAGAAGCCCGGGCAGGTGGCCCGAGTCAGGCATATGAGGCTGCCAAGGGTCCATTCGCCAAGCTCCGTCTTGCGGTGGACAAGATTCTGGATCGAGGTGGGCTGGACAGAGGGGACTTCCGCCAGGCTACCCTCAGAGATCACCGGGACATGATCGAGAGGCAGATAGCTTCCATGGAGGGGCAGACGGGGGACTGGTACGACCGTCGACGAGCTCGCCTGAGGACCATGAAAGACGATATGGACCGTGTTCTCACCCAGGTGGGCGGCATGATCAATGTTGACGTGGATGACATGCTCGGCCTGGAGGTGGGTCGTGGCGTCTATATGCTGGGTGGTGAGATGGCGGATGTATCCCGCCTTAAGCCCGGGAGAGTTCTAGGGAACCTGATAGAGGCGTTCTACGAGCACGTCCACATTCCCTTCATGAACGCCAATCCTCTCGACATCTTCCAGTATCCCTTACTCAGGGAGATCAAGAGGAACTACGGGCAGTTCACGTTCAAGCACGTCGGTGACGCTGACGACAACGTCAAGAACCTCATCCATGAATTCCGGTTCCGAGAGAACATCTTCGGAGACATGGAGCCGGGAACGGGATCCTTCTCCTTCTCGGGACATCACTATCGGGTGACCCCGAAGAACATCGAGGTCCTCTCGAAAGAGGCGACCGGATACAGATTCAGGCCCGTGGGTGGGCCCACCAGACCAGTATGGGGCTTGGAGGTCCCTCTGTTCACCTCGGTCCAGAGACTTCTCTTAGGCAAGGGTCTCAACGACGGGGTCGAGCTGAACCAGGGCTATCTCACCGGATCTGCTGCACGCACAGAGATCGAAAACCGGATGATGGACGAGACTGGCAGGGTCGATGATGCGGCGGTCGGTCGGATACTTATGGGACGTCGTGTTCGTGGGTTGTTAGGGGTGGGCAACGAGGCGTCTATAAGCGCCAACGACTTCTCCGCCGTCGGTCTGTTCCAGGCAATACTGGGTCGTAGAGATGAACCGTGGCACAGAGCTGTTCCCGGAGATAGGTACAGTTGGCTCAGACGAATCATTGGCCCTCGTCGTGGATCTCTGTCATCCGATGGGGCGGCACGTGTTCAGGAGCAGGTTCGGGACATCACCCGTGTCCTGCAGGGTGACGAGTCGATCCGACGACGATATCCCACAGGTAGGTTCCTAGGCTCCGGCGTCATGGGTGATGAGGACACCCTGGAGGCCCTTCGAGGACTTGCCAAGGGTGTCGAGGATGAGCAGGTGTCAGCCGGCATCTTGAAGATGGTCGATGAGCTTGGAAGATTCATGGGTCGTCCAACCGGAGACACCCGTAGGCGGCTTCTAGGCAGCTTCCTGACTGGCCGTCACGTCGATCCGATGGCTCACTCCATCAAGAGAGCCATTCAGGAGTCATCGAGTACAGACGACATCCTCATGTCCCGACTCTCCAGGATTGTCCCTGGCACGTCGGTAGCGTCTGACGAGACCGTCCTCGAGTACATCCAGCGTCAGAAGTTCCAGTCGATCATTGCCTCTGCCTTGGATAGCAGAAAGAAGGGCAGAGGCTATCAGCCTGGGATGGTCCAGGCTATTGGCGGACTACGTGACCACCTACTTGCAGGCGGCAGCCGGATGGACATCATCCGGGCCAGGAGGGCTGGTGGGAAGAATCCGTCCACTGCATTCACCCAAAGGCTCGGCTTGGGACAGAGAAACAGACGGGATGCCCAGGATCTGATCAACCTGTCCGTGGTGGCGGGTACTGACTCCCATGTCGCAGCAAGTCTTCTGAACAGCGATAGTGACAGTCTGACCGATACGATGCGGCGCCTGTTCAGTGTTCACCGACCACCTCACAGCAGTGAGATGGCAGGAGGCATGGTCAATGCAGCCTCAAGGGTGTTCACGTCCGGTGGGCGATCGATGCAGTCGACGTTCATCACCGGACATGACTTGGCACGCATGGTCCCGCACTTCCTCTTTGAGAGACCTCTCCGAATCAGAGGGAAGATGCTCGGTGAACGTCTCCCGGTGGGTGGGATCGTCAATCCCTTCCGCAAGGGCTTCATCAAAGGCATGAAGTCTGAACATACCGATAGCGCCGGCGCCTTTGCTCAGTACGTGAAGAGTTCATTCGTCGGCAGCGTCCTCCTAAACAACCTGATCGACATCACAGCTATTGGCATACTGGTTCACGGGCTGAAACCAGGCGGGCTCGTCGACACTGTGACAGGAGGCGTCCTCTACGACAACGTCTCTAAGGCGATAGCCACCACCACCGCAGGATTCGCCTTTGCCAGGAACACGATTCCCTTCGTCCCCTACATGAATATCGGGGGAGAGTCAGGGACCATCGATATAGTCCCAGGCCCCCTAAACGTCGGCTTGTCCACCCTGGGGGATTCGTTCCGTTGGGCGGAGAGTCTCTTCCCCAAGATGGTTAGTTCTCCTCTGACTCAGTTCTTGGTTGGTGGCTCGTTGATGTGGGGAGGGCTAAGGACGGGCGCTCTCATGGGGAGGCCTGGTCTTGGTCTACTGGCTGGGGCTGCCGCCAATCTCTTCACTGGGATGAACCCACTGGACGAACCTACGGCAACGGCTCGTGAGACCTATGACATTTTGTCAGGCAAGAAGGAGGTTGCTCACAGAGCCAGTCGTTGGTGGCTGATTGGTTCGACTCCGTTTGAGGGTAACCAGCCCTTGTTCTACCGTCCTCACATGGTCGCTCAGATAGGTCAGGGCGAGAGGATGTGGAACAAGTTTGGTGGTGGGACGAAGGGGAAGCTGCGGCATCTCCTCTACACCACTCCGGGTCTTGGTCAGGCGATGCAGGTCGCCAATCCCAGGTGGGTCGTAAACGGCAGGCCGGATGAGATGGCGTACATGGAGTCGGGTGTTCCGCTCACCTACTTCCCGATGATCGGCCCGACCCTGGCGATCGCTCTCCAGGTGTTCTCTGGTGGTCGTATCAACAAGCATCTGTCGGCTGAGGGAACGAAGCGCTTCAACGACCTCAAAGCCAGGAAGGTGAAGCCTCAGAACGAGCAGGAGTTCTCTGTCTACATGGGCGTAGATCCGTACTCCTCGGGGGACCTTCGTTACCTGGCAGGCTTGCAGATCAAGCAGCTGCAGAACTGGCTCGGTATCTTCGGGTTTTCCAGTGAAGTAGCCATAGCAAAGATCGGAGAGAGTCTCGGAATTGAGGCTTTGAAGACCGGGCATCCGTTCTTGCACCGTCCGGTCATCGAGAGTTCGTTGGAAGCTCAGAACCTCACACGTAGCTACGAGGAGTTGAACCTGGGTGACCCGGGCTTCTCATCGGCGGTTGAGTTCGGTGGGATGCGTTTGCAGCGATTCCCAACTGACTTCGTGCCGTCCACAGAGTTCCTACGACGTTTCCTGATCAGGAAGTCTCCTCAGAACTACGGGATCAACTTCGCCCCCAACCCACTGTGGTCAGAGGGCAGATATCCGGCGAACTACTTCCACGACTTCACTCAGGGAAGCGATTACTCCCGGTACCGTCACTACTCGGACATCCGGGGGATGACCGCCCACGCTGTCAGCAAGTACTCGATCTACGAGATAGCTGCGAAGATGGCTCCCTTCTCAGACTGGTCAAGGTCTGTGATCGCCCAGACACCTGATCCTGAGATGGCAGAGGAGCTTCGAGGGCAAGTCTACCGTGACATTCGGCGCCGTATCCGTACCGAACCCTATCGCTTCATACGAGACAACACCTGGTCTCCCTACACATGGAAGGGAGCCAGCGCCAAACAGATCGCCGATCTCAAGAAGGGCATCCGCAGCAAGACCAACCCAGGACACATGGCTCAGGAAGCAGATGAGCTAGACGAGATCTTTGACGAGACCAGACGAGAGAACTTCGGCTTGTTAGGCGGGGTAGTTCCTGAGTTCGGTCTGGGGATGGCCTGGGAAGCCATGACCCACGGCAAGTATCACAGAGGGTTCTGGATCAGGAAGGGCTGGAGTCAACGAACGGCTCTCGAAGAATACCGAGAGAAGCGCATCTTTGGACATGACTTCGCTCAGTGGGAACGCCCGTATTCCACATTTGTGAAGCCTGTGTTCACGGAGACCCTAGCCGAAGGTCCGTTCCTGGGTGGCGCCAAGATGGCTGCCATGTCCAGCCTGTTCTTCCGTACCAAGATGGGCAGACTGGTCGGTGGAGTGTCCGGCGCTGCCGTGGGGGTCGGTGGGGGAGCCTGGATATCATCGAGGGAATATGCCACGGGCCAACCGTTCATCCCTCAGTACACACAGGATCTTCTCAAGACACAGTCTGACTTGGACACCATGGCGTATATCCGTGGTGAACAGTCGATGCTGGGGTATCCAGAAGAGCAGCCGATGAACTACCTCGGCTTCCCGCCCCTGGAACGTCGGCTTCTCAGGGACATGAGGAGACTCCGGGGCGGCGAGAAGGAAGCGCTCCTCGCTCTTCTCCCCGACCGTCTCGGACAGATCGTGTCTCCCAGCCGATACCACGGAGATGCTGTCAAGGAGGAGGCCCTCAAGGAATACCACGCCTCTGAGCTGGCCCAGTCAGAACTGGGTCAACAGTCCGACGTGCCTTTCCCAGCGGTTCAGGCAGCGGTCATCCAGAAGACCGGATTCTCTCCGTATAACTTCGGGGTCTATCCCCAGATGGCTCAGGTCGGTCAGATATTGTTAGAGGAAGAGGACTCCGAGACGAACTATCCAGCGGTCGATTACCGCATGAGAAAAGAGTTCGGGGGCAACCCTTACACTTATATGAACGCCTTTAAGGCAGTGCAAGTCATCCGTCAGCACGACGAGTGGGTCGCTGCACGATAGGGGAGGGAGAGTGACGTGAGAAAGCCGAAGTCAGGAGAGCGTTTCCCGGCATGGCGTCCCCTCCTGTCAACCAAGGCTAGTACCGAGAAGCAAGATCGACTTCTGGACGACGAGGGGCAGCACAGCCCCGAAGCTCTCGCCAGAGACGATGTTCATCCGAACGAGCCAGGATCCGAAGGTTGGAGTCCGGTAGACGACGCCATGTCCAACCCGGACTCTCAGTGGGCCACTGCTAACCGGCAGGCTGGGGGCGGATATCGGAAGGAAGACGGGAGAAAAGCAGAGGGCGGGCGGACCGTATTGGATCCGGAAGCCCGCATGTCCTCCAGCAACCTGGACAGGGCGTTCCGTACTGGTACGATCCACGTGCCAGCCAACACGACCGCCGCTAGGTTGCCTGCATCCCCGTACGATACGGTAGAGCCGTGGCTGGTCAAGCCCGAAGAGATCCCCAAATTACCGGCAATCTACACGGGTACACTCAATCGTAAGCGCAGTCACAGCTTCAACCAGTTCTCTGCCATCAGCCGGGCAGAAGGTCTGTTTAAGAGGGCGCCATACGATCCTGCCAGAACAGCGCCGCTCGACTCGCTCGACCTTAAAACGCCGGTTCCACTTCCTGGTGTTCGCAATCTCCGCATAGACCCGTATGGGCCGGTAAGGGCAACCACTAAAGAGGAGCAGCTTTTACAACTCACCATTCCTTTTCGGGAAACAGCGCGAGCCCTTCGCCAAAAAAGAGAAGTCGATGCCAGTACTGCCATAGACGCCATCCAAGGCCTTGTGAATGATCTTCGTCAGTCCTATCTTCCTCAGACTAGAAGCTCGATGCCTGGTACAGCGGAACACGAGGCATGGGCGCATAGATCAGTACAATCTCGACGATCACTGAATCCAAACTTGCACGCAGGGTGGTACGGTCCATTGAGGACGTCACTGACTCCGTTGGGGTGGTCCGTTGGTAGTCCCAACAATCCAAATCCGTCTGGGTACCTCGTTGACTCCAAGCTCGTCAGTGGCTGGGGTCGAGGGGGGAACGCTGGCATCCTGAGCGACGAGGAGAAGGCAGCCCTCATCGATAGCAGTCCTCGCCAGCGGGGGATGAGGTGGATTACTAGTCGAGGGGAGGCTGAAAGTGCGGCTACTCAGGCACATGTGAGGGTTCCGGCGAAAGCAGGTCACGTCAAAACCTACCGTCCTCTGGTGCTTCTCCCTCCAGGTAGAACTCAAGACTACGGGGACGAACTGTCTCCCTACAACGCCTACAACCAGGACTTCAATGTCGATCGGATGCCTGACGAATACTACTCGGGAACCGGTGAACCTACTCCCTTCGTTGCCAGAGTGATTGATGCAGATACCGGTGAGATCGAAATGGTCAACACCCGCGTCAGCTTCGACCATTTCGGTGGATCTTCATGGAACCACAACCAGACCTTTAACCAGATGGAGACGTTATACCGATCTCATCTGGCAGATGAAGTCAGGAATACTCCAAGTACGAGGCTGGTCTTCAATGTCTACAATGAGCAAGATGTCGCTCTCCTAGCCAAGCTTCTTACAGATGACGACTGGGTCCGGGCTAATAAAGCCGACATTCACGTCCTCATGCCTATACGGGCACGTCACGAACAGGTTCTTAAGCACACCCAGCGATACATCGCCGGCAGACTGGCATCGTCTTCTGGCGAAGCTCTGGAACTGATACATAAGAAAGAAGGATCTCGTGGTGTTGTTCAACCTTATGATCGGGAACTCTCGTTAGAGTCTAGGAAATCGATCCAGGACCAAATGAGGGCTAATTTCCCTGATGTCAATATCCACTTCCAGTGGACCGACAGTTTCAAGCAGTCAGAGAGATTCATACAGGAGTTTAGTAGAGATCGATGGTTTGATGCGGAGAGTGGACGGGCGCCCAGCTATCCTACCCGTCACTCCATGGTGCTGCAAGGTTATTCGCAGTATGAGACCGTCGGCGGAATGAAAGTGGCCTCCGGACAGGCCCTCATTCGTCGTGAGCTCCATGAGAACGCTGAGTACGCCTCTCTGTCCCAGGTTCCGGTGTTCACGGGTACTGATATAACCGGATACCGCTTCAATACGTCGGTCGAGATACCAGACATGGATACGTTCGACGCTAGCAGCGCTGTTCTGACCAGCAAAGGGGATCCGGGTCAGGAGCTGCATGGCTTTGAGATGGCAAGCGACCTTGGAGGAGGGAAGGCACACACTGATGGACGAAGGGTCTTGCCGTACAGAAGTGACTACACCGAGCCACTTGGTCACCAGGAGATCCGAGATGTCTACATCTCTCCGCCCGAAGGTCTGAAACGGGGTGCCGGGGAGGATGTCTTCGACCGAAGGACGACGGGTACTGCCATTGATGCAGCCGGCAATAGGGTGCCGCTGGGTGAGGTCATCGACGTTCAGGGAAAGCTCGACGACGACCGCTTCTACACGAAGCTCCTGTTCGGTGATCCCACGACGGGTGTAGTCGGATTCGAATACGAGATGGTTCACCCCCGGTACATAAGCCCGAGGAGAAATCCCGGACACACAAAGGTCATCGGGAACGCCCTTGATAACAGCCTGAATCTGGTCAGAAGAGATCCGAGCTACAACGGCATTCTCCCGCAGGAACTCCATGCCAATATGCCGGCAGTGAAGCAGGCTCATCAGACCCTTGTGGAAATGGGGAGAGATAGGCTGCAGACGGGACTGAGCCCACAGACAGTAGCGAGGCTGTCGGCCTCTACTGCTGCCGGGGCAACGAAGCCGGTGTTTGGTCTCTCAGTTTCTTCTCTACCGATCCCGACCTCCGCGCTTGATGTAGAGGATGTCGATCTCTTAAACGACATGAACGTGCTGAGGTCGTATTTCGACGACTTCAGCTCTCCCCTGAACGACGCTCAACGGATAAGCCTTGGAAATGTAGTCAGAGGTATCTCCCGCCTAACAGGTCGTACCCTTCACATGGACTCTGTGGACGAGCTTGTTGCCGACATGCTCTGGAAGAAGAAGAGGGTGCTAGGGGTAGGCGCCGTCCTTCAGGTGGCCCACAGGTCTCTCCGAGACAGCCTGACCTCCGCCATGGGCGACGGTGGGTATGACCCCGAGCTCGATCATCGCCACCGATTCACCGAGGAATCGTTCTATCAGAGGGCGTTCACATGGAGCAATGATCAGCCAATCGACGTGGACGATAGGGCAAGCAAGGCAACGATAAAGACCGTCCTTGGGGAGGTAGAGGATCTCCATGACGACGTATACGGGTTTATGGTTGATCAATGGGACGTCGTGGTTCGGCAAGCGCTCGAGGACCATGAAATCCGGGTAATCGCCTCTCTGCTTAGTGATCAGAGCCGCAGTGGGTTCATACAGCATGGCGAAGTACAGGACGCCTTTCAGGAGATATTAACGACCGCATGGATGCAGTACGCCGACGGAGCCGATGCCAATACTGCGGGGAAGAAGAGACTGGCCATTACCGGTCTTGACCTACGTATATCGGGGCTGGACCCCAGGTCATACAATCAGACCATGGGCGCGATGGTACATAGCTCATCCTTCCAAGATCCCGGTAATGTACCGGACGGTGGTAGGGATGAATTGGATGACGCCTGGGTGGATGATGGATTGAAGGCTTCGGACCACGAGGTCTCAGACACGCCGGTTGGCATGGCAGCGGACGTTGCAGGCGAGAGAGTGTGGGACGATAGCGAGGACCCCCTTTCGTACTTCACGAAGCACGAGGGACACAGCGTCGGCGACCTCATCGCCGAAGCCATGCATTCGGCAGGTGTTGACCAGCCTACGTGGAAGTTAGAGACCTCGTGGTCCGAAGCCTTCAATCCAGGCGGATCGGACATCTCGTTCAACTTCACCGAGATATACAGCGGGGCCAATCCGACCTACGGCCTGACCTACGAGTACACCGAGAACCTGATCAAGGACATGTCTGGTAGCGAAGACGCCATACTCAGACAGCGTTCGGTCTATATCGGCGGTCAACGATGGACCATAGACATCCTTGGAAGGATCGGTGGAAGCGCCGTCATTGAGCCTGACGGCACGATGAAGAACGTGGAGTACCTCGCCGATCTCTATGAGATGCGAGCCAGACACGCCTTGGAAGCCGGAGTGGAGGCTTATGCAGCAAGGCGAATCGAAGAGGTTCTCGAGGCTCACAACGTTGCCTGGGACCCGCACTATTCCGACGACGACCTTCAGACGATGTTCAATGAAGGGGTGTTGGATGATGCGATCAAGAGGAAGGCTCGTCGTCAGAGCCAAGTGGCTGAGTTTGGAATTGGTGAGATCAGACGAGCCGAGGATATTCGGCGAATAGCGGACCGCATCGTCGGCGGGAGACAGCGTAGTTCAGCTGTCTACGACATGAATGCACAGGCGTTCCCAACCGTTGGGCTAAACTCGGATGTCCCCGCAGTGGCACGTGAGAACTACGGGAACGACCTCCTTTCGGCTGCCGAGGACATACGGGCATTCAAGACTAGATACCAGACGGTAGTAAGTGGGTACTACCAACAGCTGTCCGACGAACTGTCGGTAACGAATCCTGCGGCTCTCGACATAATCCGTGCGGGTCACATGGGTGGTGATCGTAGTGATCTGGTCTGGGATCGTCGAGAAACTCCGGGGAGCCACAAGAAGCGGATCGTTCGGAAGTTTCTCAATGCCGGTGGCTCTGACATGGCTTACGACACTACCGAGGAGACATTCGAAGCGTTGGTCAGGGCGAGTGTAGTTAGCCTGGAAGGCAGTCTCAATATTACCGAAGGCATGGCACAGACCATGGCCGACGACGTGGCCGGTCGCCGGGTTCTGAAGGGTATATTGTTGAATGCCGTGATCCAGACGGATGCCGACATCCTGGATACACATGGCGGAGTCTCCGTGATTGAGCAGGCCCTTGATAACGAGGGCACGAACATCCTCACCAGGGCTCACGAGTCGGAGACCGCTGAGAACGTCCACCTCTCGACTCACGTCGGTCAGATGGAGGTGTTGGAGCAACTCGCGGAAATACAGGACCTACCCGAGGTCCATCAGACGGCTGCCAACCTGAACCTGGAAGCCACGGTTACGAGGGCTCAAGGACTGGATACGGGGGCAGGAACTTCAGGCACGCTGATATCCTTCGCAAGAAGGGACGTGGATGACGAGATTGAGCTCCTGGATCGATTTGGCACCCTCTTGAAGGGGCTGAGGTAGAACTTCTAGACAGACTCCATGGGTGGCAGGAATGAACGGAACGATCGCCAAGGCTATCAAGAACAGGGCAAGGCGGTTAGCTGACAACGTCGAGCGGTTCCAGGCATCACGGTTCATCAGCGCCCAGACGACTCAGGTGAATCCGGTAGAGGCGGACATCCCTCGTGGCATATCGGACGCCATCGTAGACAGTAGAGGTTACAGGTCGCCCGAGCTCCCCGAACCAGCGTATAGCAGCCAGTTCGACCTGATCGCCCCGACCCAACCTCGACCTGACCTTCCGCCCGATCTTCCCGTCAGCATTCATTTTGAGATGCCAGCCAGAACACAGATGGGGCCACCGGCCTCCGACAGGTCGCTCAAAGTCATTCCATAGATAGCGAGTCAGAGATGGAACGCAGGTTCTACAAGAATGACAGTTCCAAGTTGGAAGTGGGACGGCTCTGGGCACTGATCCGCGGTCACATAGATCCGTATGGCACTCGCACCTCGGACCTGGATGCGGTCGTATCGATAAGGACTCTGTTTGGGGATTCTATCGACACCTTCGATCACATTCGGAAGGACGTCCACTATATGGTGGAGGGTCCAGACGAATACGAGGACGATGTCGTCGACTTCTTCAACAGCAGCAGCAACCTGACGCTACTGGCCAATGACGAGCCCGGGTCTCCTCTGTCCCTGGACGACGCTGAAGATCACAGTGGGCGCATGCGGATCGGGGGCAAGCTCTCTCCCCGACCCCCGGACTACCTATACGCCTATACGGTGAACGCCAACGATCCCATCTCCACTGTTCGTTCCGGGGGAGTCACGTACCTGCCGGCTGGAACTTCGGCTGTGGTGTTCGAGACAGGCTTCACGTTCAATGGTCAGGATGAGGTGAACGACATCCTGCGTTACTGGGTGTCCTGTGCCCATCATGCCCCGATCATGGAGATAGAACAGGACGACCTGGAGTTCCTGGTATCCCATTACCGGCAGTCCGGGGATGAGGACCTGTTTCGGTCCAAGAAGAGTGCCAATCATTCCAGGCTGATCTCTCTGTTCCGAGATTTGCGGGAGACTGTCACCGCTAAGGAATACCAGCTCACACATGCAGCGTTCCGTCGTAGGCGTCCAGGCAAGTCACTCGATGACGCTCTAAAAGAGTTCGCGGAACTCGAGAAGGAGATCGGTTCCTTCCTCTCGACTGCTGGGAACGTCGCCGCCCTCTCCCTTCCCCAGACCCTCAGTCAGCTGTCAAAGCTTCACTCTCAGGTCCTAGGAATGGGCATGGAAGGGACGAGACTGTCCCGGATCATGCGAGACCTTCTCATAGAGGCCACAGAGGTAGACTCCGTAGGAGCCAGAGTGCAGGAACTCCAGGCACGCCTGGACTCCGAAGCCGAAGTTCAGGAACGTACCGAAGAGATTCGGGGATCTCGTCGTCTGATGGTTGCCATGCAGAACTATCGGGTGATGACGATTCCAAGCGCTGTCGACGCTCTCCAGATTCAGATGTCGTTCATGCTGGTCAATAGCGATCAGGTAACCCCCGACTTCCAGTACAAGTCCCGTGGGGGGAAGACGGTTCAGACGGTCCAGGAGTCCGCCTTCCCTCACTGGGTCAGCGGCACGTTAGAGATTGACAACGGCGTTCCAGACGATGCGTTCCTGGCTTTAAGAGGAGGGACGTCGGGAGCTCGGATTGGCTCCTACCAGTTCTCTGAGTGGTCCCCAATAGACGACCTGGTGATCTACTCCCCATCCGTGGAGAAAGGGACCGACGACACCTGGGACGACAGCAACCTGTTCTTGTCGTCTGCAGCACGAGCTCTGAACGTGGGAGATCGATCGGCTGTCAGCCGTATGTCTGTGGCCACGAACTTCCAGATGACGCCCATTCCCGTCGAATCGGACCTCGTCCCCTTCTACCAGTACATGGGCGTCTTCTCCACCCAGATGCAGGTGGAGTTCGCAACCACAGATAGAGAATTCCTGCAGGAGCTAAACGGCATCCCTGCCTCCCTGGCAGCCATGGCCAAACAGAACTCCTCGATAGAGATGCCCTTCCTGGTCGTTCGTAACCCACTAGCCAATATGGTCGACCTCAGAGAGTGTGTGATCCAAGGGGTAGAGATCAAAGATGAACCGGACTCTACCGATACGTGGGTGGGAACCGTCACGTTCGGGAAGTACTCGTCACGAAGAGTCCGAGAGCTGGACAGCGCTGCACGTAGACAGGGCGGAATCCAGAACTCAGAGTCAGACATCTTCGACAAGCTTCTGATCGACGGCGATGGACAACGACACCGGAGCGCCCTCGCCTTTGTCATGAAGTCCCTCAACCTCCTCGAAGAGGCCCCGTTCACCGGAGCCATCCTGAGTGACATGGGTGGACTCGATGAGAGCGCATTCATCAAGTTCGGACAGTACACAAATGCCCTGCCGGACTTCGAAGCTGCCGAGTCCACCAAAGCCGACGTTCAACAGCTGTTGCTGGGCTTGGGGGTCTGGACCGGAGACGAGGGCAACAACAACGACGCTGTCCTCAGCTTGGACTCCATGATCGGCATTCTCCTAGAGCTCATAGAGCGTGGGTATCAGGTCATCCCTGTGGCTGAGGGGGATCCTCGTCTGGGAGAAAAATCCCCGGTTGGCCAGAACGTAGCGTTCCCCAATAGGTCCCAAGAGGCGGGTCGACGGCGATCCATAATCAACAGTTACTCAAAGTCCTTCCCGCATAGGCAGAGACCGAGAACCTCGCTGGGAGCCTACCTCCGTCAGCATGGGGACGTCGTCTACAACCTCCGCAAGGCACTCGACCGCATCACCCGGAACGCCGGACTCGATATTGCAGCGGACATGCAGGGCGCCGTACCTGAGTTAAGAGACGCCCACGGGTTTACGCTGATACATCCTGACGGCACGTCGATGGGCTATGGGCAGGCTGTGTTGCAGGAGATCGGAATCCCGATCATGTACCACAACCTCTTGCTCTCCCGAGAGGGGTTTGTCACCCATGATCGAACTCGTGGAGCAGAGGTCCTGCACAACAGGGCCGCCGATCAGCTTACGGAGATGGGTTACGAGTTCGACGAGAGACCGGTCCTCACCGACATTGTGATGACGGTCCTGCCCAGGGCTCAGAGGATACTGGATAACTTTGCGATCGAGACCCTCGATCTTCGAGACATGGATACCGACCCGGTCTTCGGAGATAACTTCAGCACGTTCCCTGATCTACGACTTCCCAAGTTCCTCGACTACCCGCTCCTTCTCACAGACCATGAGCGCAAGACCGGCAAGACTCGGTCTTCCTACATGAGCACTGACTGGTATTTCTCGTACGACTCGGTGCTGAGTTCTGGGGACCGGAAATACAGTCAACTGGAACACACCCTGTCCGAGAACGTGGAGTTCAATCGTCAGCTATTGGCTAGTAGGTACAGCCATCATCAGAGCGAGATGGAGAACACCAGGGCGACGATCGACTTCACGGTCACTAAAGATCTTGTTCAGGCGGCGTCCGTAGCTAGAACTCTCTATGTGCCGATCCCACAGCAGGCCGTTCTGGCAAAGATGAAGGAGCTTCATACCGGGGCTCCGGAATGGATGAAGACAGGGAGTGGCACACTCTCCCTGCGGTTGAAGGGAGTCCATACGCTGGATGCCCAAGCGATTCTGTCTGAAGCGGCCAAGATCAGTCGTCAGTTGGCGGCGATAGATCGTACAGACTTGATCCCAGAAGCCAAGGCAGATCTCGATGTAATGGATACGGAGCTCAAAGAGAAGAAGGGGCGACTGGCAGATATCCTGGCAAATATCACCGGGAAATCCGCTGAGGAAGAGTGGCGACAGGAACTGAAGAAGCTGTACTCAAGTCGGCTGGACCAGGAGATGTCGATAGAGATCCCTCTGGCGGCTCTCTCATTCGACTACACCGACCAGACCTTCCAGGCGATGCCGTGCCTCTCAGATGAGCTTCGAAGCTACTTCCTTGGCCTCGACTCGGGCTTGTTTTCCGGGCAGCAGTATCGTGACCCCCTGTACATCCCCAATGACGATGTGGGGACGGATGCAAATACAGGCGGGATATTTGCTGAGGCGTACGGCAATTCGGGTCTCATGTCTGACGTGAATAAGCCTCACCTTCGTGGCGCCCATCAGCGGGAGACGGGGATCGCTTCGCCGGAAATGATGGATATCGACCGTTCACGCCAGAGAGACGACGAGCTGAACACCCGGGTGTACGGGTTCAAACGCTGCTACCCCACGTACTCTGTTCTGTTCTATCAGGAGTACGACGGCGACATTCAGAAGGTCGGTAGCGCCTATGTCGCATCGTCAGTCACAGAGCTGCAGGTCCACCACTCGAAGAAGAACCCGGTATCTGTGGCATCTCTCCGGATTGCCAACCCATTCAACGAGCTCTTCCAGCCGTATGTCACGGAGGGAGGAGCGTCGTACAAGCCTCCTCTCGTGGTCGGCATGGGTGTGGTGATCAAGCTTGGATACGACTCCAACGTCAACGGACTTGAGACCGTCTTCACCGGGCAGATCACGGACCTCTCCTACGGCAGAGAGATCGACATCGTCTGCCAATCGTGGTCGGTGGAGTTCATGTATGAGAGAGGCGAGCAGGGGTTCTGGGACAAGGACTTCGATCGAGTAGCGCATACTGGGATATTGGATTCTTTCGGTGGGGTGATCCAGCCTGTGCTGAACATCGCTGTTGGCAGTGCTGGGGTCAGTCTGGCAACCAACCTTCTGTCCAAGGCCAGAACCGGGCATACTGCCAGATTCGGCAAGTGGGCAGGAGCCATCCACGCCAAACGGGGATTCAATCTCGCCCGAGGGGCTCAATTTGGCGCAAGTGCCTATCGTCTCGGTAGGACTGCATATGGATTGGGACGAATGGCCAGTGTAGGCAGATCCCTCGTTTGGGGTGCGCGGGCCGTGGGAGTCGGTAATATCTGGAACCCTATGGGGCTCGTCCTTCTTGCTCTAAGCCTGGGGGCGGACTTCATCGTGGGTCGATGGATCAACAAGAAGCTTGGGGAGGCCGCAAGGAGCCTCTCTCTGCAGGGCGAGAAGGGGAATGCGGACTGGAAGCGCTTGAACACCAAGATCCACACCATCGAGCAGTATCTGGTCCAACACATCCTCCTCGATATCCGGATCAGTCACTTCCACACACCGTACTATCTCGGCTTCTCCTTCGTGGCTCCCAAGAACGAGAACGTCTTCATGCCGACAGTCCCGGAATTGTACGAGGGCATTGGTGACATGTTGGTAGCGAGTGCTGCTGAGGTTGAGGCGTCCAGGGTCGAGAAGGACTCAAGGGATTCTGACACGTACAAGAACACCCATGAGAGAATCCACGGCACCCTCACACGACGGCACAGTGGGCTGGTTGGACTGGAATTCGATTACCTCTTCAAGAACATGACTGCCTGGGAGGCGATGGTCAATCTCGCATGGAGGTATCCTCACCTCGAAATCGCCTGCCGTCCTTACGACTATCGATCCACGCTCTTCATCGGTCGACCAGATCGCTACTACCGGCATACCGAGAGACGGGACGAAGCGTGGCGCGAGTGGTTGGATAAGGCTGGCGTCAGTAGGTCGAGGGGGCTTCAGAAGGTCCGTGAGGATCTCAACGTGTTGAAGGAGAACTTCCTCCTTGATGCCATGTCCTACGCATTGCCTGGCAAGATGGACCGGGATCAGACTCGAAAGGCTCTCGGGCGACTCCGTACGAACTTCAGCGGCCCTGACACGATCTCGGTTCTCAACGTCCCTCTGTTGGGCAACGCCGGCAAACTGATCGACATGCTGAGCACTGGCATCAATCGGATGGTGGCGATCAGAGCGTATTCTCTTGCCGACGTTGTCGATTTCTCACTTCACTCTGTAAGCGCGAGGCTGATCCAGATCCAACGGTACATGGATCTGAGAGATCAGTTCAAGGACCCCTTATCCAAGTCACTGCTCCGCATACTCGGTGAGGAGTTCGGGTCCAGAGAGGGTCTATTTCCCCTCTCAGAAGCCAGAGTCTTGGATGAGCTTCGGGAGGGCTTCCTCGACATGCGGTCTAAGATCGCCAAAAAGAAGGAGCTTCTCGAGTCATCGCCCCATCTCAGGCCATTCCGTAGATATCACACCGTGTCATCCAACGTTCTCGACAAGAACCTGATTCGCAACTCCGTCATGACGTCCGATGACGACATGTACAACCAGGTGACGATCGCTGTGATGGACTCGTTCAGGGATGTCGGCAAGGAGGGTGACAAGACTCCCAAGAACTGGCACTACGTGGATGTCGTCGCCGACAGAGCCATACCGGCTCACGAACGGAAGACCCTGAACGTCCAGTGTAAGACCACGTCCGACCTTGAGGTGGCCGCCAACGTCGGCACGAGCATCCTGAAACAGTCGGTCAGCAACATGTACCGAGGCGAGGCGATCGTCCTGGGTAACGCCCATGCCTTCCCATATGACCGCATGGTGATGAGCGATCCGTACAACTCCATGTACGGCGTCTGTGAGGTGGCAGCGGTCAACCACAGGTTCAACCGATCCGGCGGATTCGTAACGTCCTATGAGCCTGGATGTGTGGTCTACGCCAAGGACAACGTCGGCTACCTCAACTGGATTAACTCAAAGAGTCGAGCTCTCCTGAGTCACTGGTGCAAAGTGATCGGAGTAGGGGCAGCGTCCGGTGGACTTCTGTTCGGTGGGGCCCTGGCTTCTACGGCCATTATCGGTGGGGCAGGGGCTGGGGTACTTGGCTCGGTGTCCACCAGTCATCTCGTCACAGAGATACTTGGAGAGTGGAGCGGTCAGAAGCGACTCAGTCCTCTGGTGATATGCCCAATGATCCAACATGGTCGTTTCATGTTGGCAGGGGTCAACGGCGTCCGATGGGATCTTCTCCAGGACCTGGTTGACGATAACGGCGTGAACAGAAGGCTTCGAGACTATCTTCGTCTGATGAAGACGGGATGGTCCGACTTCTTCCGTAACAGGTCCGGCGCCGGCCTGATGAACTGGGGCTCATTCTCCGGGGCAACCGATATTGAAGCTCAGAACTTGCTGAACACGTTCAGGTTCATGTCTCAGAGTGGAGAAGAGCTCAATAGACGTTTGCTCGGGGAGACCCTCTAATGAGAGACAGGCCTGGCGACGTATACGCTGATGTGCAACAGGTAGTCCTGGACACTATAGAGATGAAGTTCGCGAAGGAGTCTTCCCACTTCGTCGTGTCCGTCCAGGAGTATGACTCGAAGACCAAGGAGGCGATCTGCAAGTGTCCTGATGGGACGACCAGAAGAATCCCGATCTCAGGCCAAGACAAGCGCATAGCTAAGTACGTCAGGTCTGAGGCGCCCGATAAGGTCACCAACGAATCTTCCCGGAATAGACCCATCGATCAGCTCCTCGTCATCAACGCCGGCTATCCAGGCCCGACCCTGGACAAGGTGTTGGCGATTCCGCTCGACCTCCCCTCTCCTCCCAAACCTACAGCAGAAGAGTTCGCATTCCAATCCATGATCGATGAAATGGAAGGCAAGAGTCCACGAGCATCGGTACAGAGCGCACAGCAGACTAGTGATGCACAGACAAGAGACGACTTCGATACCTTCGTCTCGAACAACGTCATCTAGAGAATAGGTACAAGATGAGCCTAGACGTAAGAGAGATTGCCAAGGCCAAGGCAACCGAAGATGACGGCGGGGTGGACATGGGGACGGAAAGCCGTAATTCCCGAGTCCACATCGGTGAGTCTGAGACCTACATGTCTCACGGCAAGCAGTCGATCCGCATGGACCATTCGGGGGTCAAGCTGAGCGGGGCACGCTTGGACATCGATGTGCCGCTAGACGGTATACTATTCAATGGTATGTTCAGGATGAATCCCTCACTTATGCTGGGTATTCCTTCGACCGTCGCAACTCCAATTCCAGTGTTACAGCCGTCGTTGGGAGCTGCAGCCAAGCCTCTCGTGGAGTCTCTGTCAGCCCTCAGGAGCTTCTTCGTCGGCGACGAATAGTCTCCACCTCTGCAAGGAAGTCCTATGAGACCCAGTACTACGGACATGACCCTTGTCCAGCGTGGTGGGTTGATGGACGTGGCTATGTCCGGAGGAGACTTCTCCTTACTAGGAGACAAGATCGAGAACACCGGGTTGACACGGGAGATCGAGGCGCTTCGTACGGACGTGATCATTCGGCTGCTGGCCACCCCTGGTGAATGGGATGGCAATCCATCGGTTGGGGCGGGCATCTCCGAACTCGTGGGGTCCCCCGTCACTCAGCGAAGCCTAGCTCGTGTCTACCGGCAGATACAGCAGGCCCTCACGATGGATGTGAGGATTCCCACAGCGGATCTGGAGTTGCGCATCGAGCAGGTGGACATGACCGCCTTCAAGATACAGGTGTCCGTCGTTGTCGAGGGCGACTTGGTGGACCTGGTGCCCGACTTCACATTCGACTTTCAGGCTGGACTACGAGGGGTGGGGATGAGTTTCTCGGACATGCCTCAGTAGACACGTGTGACAGGGACCGATATGGCAAATGAAGACCTGAACATTCTACGAGAGCAGCTGGCGGGTCATACGGGCTTCACCAACTTCGCAAGCGCATCCAGTGAATCGTCTCTCATGGGACTGATGTTCCAGAAGATGATCAACCAGGTCGCGAGTACCGAGCGACACGTAGATGCCCTCCTGTCCCAGCATACGTTGGAGGGGGCTACGGCGGTCTACTTGGACGCCTTCGCTGCCCGTCACGGCATTGTCCGAATACCAGCCGCCAGAGCGACCGACCGTTCCACTACGAACGTGCAGATTACGGCCTCTGGACACACTGCTACACACGTCATCCCTGCCGGCACGTCGATCATGGCTACCCGGGATGGCAGTGATGTCCACTATGAGACCCTTGCGGCAGTAAGCTGCACGACCGGAACTCCGACACAGCCCGCATTTGTGCAGGCGATGTCGACTGGCCCTGCCTACAACGTCGGCTCACGGTCCCTCAACCGGATCGTGGACGAGAGCGTGGCTTACGGTGTGACATTGACGGTCACCAACCTTAGGCCTATCAGCAACGGCAGAGACGAAGAGATGGATGATGGCCTGCGGTTCCGGATCGGCTCGAAGATGTCCGGTCCCCCTGGTACTCGGCTTGCTCTCATTTCCTTTCTCGATGCTTCCAGCGAAGTGATCTCCCATCGTATCGAAGAGCTCGACGGAGAGATCCGGCTCTTGATACAGCCTCGTGACTTGGCAGATCTGGGACCCACCGCCTCTGCCCTGTACGAGAAGATCAAGGCATTGGTTCCGTTGGGGACTGTCGTCAAGGTCCGTCTCCCGGTAGTCCTCAAGGCCCATGTCACGGTGAATCTCTCTGTTGTAGCAGAGCCGGATCAGACGTCAGCCAGCATCACGAGCGCCATCAAGGCTCACATCAACAGGCTCATGATCGGGCAGAGCCTTTCTGTCGCCGATATCCGTGACATAGCCATCAGGTTCGGTGGGCCGAGGCAGACCTCAAGTATAGCCATGAGTTATGCGGTCATGAATGTTGAGATGACGTCAGGCGGTGTGCAGAGGGTCTCTGGCAATGTACGGATTATTGGTGATGGCATGGACGAACCCTACGTCATCACTCCTGGTTGGATTGAGGTAAATGCCAGCTAGAAGTAGCTCATCCCAGTACCCAAGAGTGCTGAACACCCGTCTGGGTCGTCAGATGACTGAGTCCCTGCCGGGATTCTTTCTCAAGACGCCTGACAGCAACATCGCTACGATCACGTCCGTGATGGGCGGGATCATCGAGGGGTCCAGGACGAGGGCGATCAGGTCTGCCCGAGAGGCATTCACCGATCTCTTCCAGGTGTTTGCCGCCCCTTACACGGCAACCACGATCTTTGACGAAGACCGCATTCCGAACATCACTCACACCTCTCACATGGTGTTTGAGGATGAGGAACTGTTCCTCACATCCGCTGCAAGGTCAGCAGGTGTGTTCCTTACGGGCACAGGGTTCCCGGTGGTCGTGTCGTCAGCCACGGCCGATAAGCTATTCTTCTACGTGGAGAACGTAGGGGGCACGTACACTCGTCGGATTGGGATACTGACTACGGATGGTGATCTGTATCGATCCGACCTTTCGTCCACTCCCAAGCGGATCGACAAGGACGGGATCGTTACGACGACGAAGACCTATCCATTCTACGAGGTAGTGTCTGGAGCTACGACTCCGACGCTTCTGGTTGGGGACGGCACTGTCCCAGAGGATGACTCGGCAGTTGCTGACTGGGTAGAGGAGCAGAAGTACGGCGAGGATGTAGGTGGACTGTACTTCCTGTCACACCTGCCCCTACCGCTTACAGTATCGATCACCGATGGCAATGGCGTGGACGTTCCTGTCTTCACTCAGACGGAAAACCGGATATCGATCTCCACGCCACCTGCTCTACCGATCACGATCAAGTACGTCCGTAAGGCCGTATTCGACTCCAGCACGCCCATGATCAGCACTGGCAACGGTTTGACGTTGCTCGAAGCAGGGAACATTCCGGTAACGAACGTCTTCCACTCGGACACGTATCGCAAGCCTGGGCAGATCATCTCCCTCGAGGTGTTCAGCACGACCCCTCCGAACATCCACACGACCCAGGTTACCCACACGTTGGGTGGGACGACGGTGTTTTCGGCGGACGCTGTACCAGGGCTGGAGGCGCCCTACACGAGTACGATCCTGTCGATCGAGCCAGGTGAGGTCATTGGTAGCCATATCATCACGCTGCACTCAGCTTCTGTGATCGAGGGATGGAAGGTCAACGCTGCAAGCCCCTCGGGAACGACACACTTCACCGTGTCGAATACAGAGGTCGCCTTCACAGGGGTCGCAAGAGATGCGATGTCCGGTGATCTGTACACGATCGCTGACGACATGCTCTCGATATGGGAACAGTATCCCATGCGGAAGAAGGAGGTGGTCCTTCAGACGGGACGAGCCCTCTTCGGTGGGACGAGAGTAACGGCGCCATCCCACGCCAAGCACGTCTATCTCGACGGCGAACTCTACCAGGTGACGAATAACATCGTCAGCACGATCACAGGTGATGTCGTGTCCCTCCCTGAGCGGGAGATGAACTTCGCATATGTGACCGATGAGTTCGACCTGAACACGCTCATGGGAGTCACGGGGTACACGTTCGACGGGCTGAGCATCTACCAGGATTCACTCATCCTGGCGGCTCTGGACGGTAGTAGCGACCGTCAGATGCTCATGGCTGATCTGAGGACGCTTGAGAAGATATCCGAATCCGACGTTGTAACAATGATCGGCGGCACTACCTTCACGTCGACCGAGACGTTCGACCAGACCGACTACAAGTCCTTCGACGTCACGGATTACGGGTCTATCCTCATCCTGTGGAACAAGAACTCTACGACGGTTCTTACCGAGCACTTCCTCCAGTACGATACGTGCCATTTTGACCCTGTTGGCGGACGATACCACTTCCGATTCCCCACCTACTCCGACTTCGCATTCACGGAGAACACGACATCACCTACTGTGGCTCGTACTGCCATGGTGTACCAGGCTCCCCGATACCTGATAGATCAGCGAGCGGACGTATTCACCGCTCTCCAGGACCCGACTCGTGAAGGCATGAGAGAGCGTCCTCACTGGTCCTCGGGCTTCACAGTCCTAGACTTCACGAACTCTTACCTGATGAAGATCGGCAACCGTGAGGACACGTCGGAACAGGGGCTTGTCAACTCGGTGGCTAGGGTTACCGGGAACACGCCATACGATCTGAACCCGAAGCTGATGCGTCTGTCGATCCCAGACTACGACGCCATTACCAAGGTGGCTGTGGTCAAGGGGGTCACTACGACAACCATCGCTCAGCAGGCTGTCGGGTCTGTATCTGGTGTGACGGACTCAACGGTTACGGCGTCGTCCTTCCTCACCGAGTTCACCACCACGGCTGACGGCTGGTTGGTACATGCGGCTTTCCGAAATGCCAACTGGGCATCCACCGATTACGGCCTTCTCAGGGCGATTCTGTACCAGAAGATCGGCAGCTTCTATCTTCCGACAGATACCCCTGTTGTTGGACGGGTCCTCAACGGACATGTGCAGATCTTCCCTGCGGGAGATGCGCATCTCACAACAGGCACCTATGCCCTTGGATTCACGAGTGACTACGACAATGCATTCACCGTCGAGATCGTGAACGCCACGAGCGGCATGTATCTGGAAGGCGCACTGCCTGTGATGGGAATCGCATCTACCGTCACCGGCGCCACCAATCTCGAGTACACGTTGCTCCAAGAGCAGGATAACTTTGACTCAGACACGACGATCGTCGGTGGTGGGCTCCGGTATTTCCCAATCGATCGTGGACTCATCTTGAACCACCAGATACCAGACGATTACGAGATACAGATCGACTACACCACCTCTCGGCACAACGTAGATTCCACCGAGAGATGGATCCGGATAGCTGGCAACGTTCCGGGTAGAGATCGTCCGGCGGACTACGTGGAGGTGGCCCTTGTCTAACAGCAACACGTTCTCCCCAAGTCGAGGGAAGAGACCCCGTAGAACCGTGACGACACCTTCCTCAGGAATCCAGGTCAATCGGCTGGGTGGCTCTGAGCTAGGAGCTCCAGCAACAACTTCCTCGGGAATCCAGGTCAATCTGCTGGGTGGTTCTGAGCGAGACGCTCCAGCAACAACTTCCTCAGGCACCCCGACCGATCGGAACACGTTCTCACCCAGACGTCAGTCCAGCCAGGAGTCTGACCGTGCAAGAGTGCTGGCAGAACGACGGTCCCAACAGAACCGAGAACAGCTTGCCGGAGTAGTGACGACACCTGCCTCGGGAATCCAGGTCAATCTGCTGGGTGGCTCTGAGCTAGGAGCTCCAGCAACAACTTCCTCGGGAATCCAGGTCAATCTGCTGGGTGGTTCTGAGCGAGACGCTCCAGCAACACCTGCCGAGAACGTGTTGGGCGGGTCCGAACTGGGCGCCCCTACTATTGCTGCTGCCGCCAGAGAGATGGTAGAGCGTAGGATCGATCAGCTTCGTCAGGTTAGGGACGATTTCGAGGTCAGCATAGTCGAGGCCAGGAACTATCAGTTCAGCGGTAGCGTCATCCCGCACCGTTCCGTACTGCAAGCAGAAGAGAAGGTCTCGTCTCTTCGGCAATTCGTGACTGCCTCATCGCCATATGCCTTCGGCACCGATACGCTCAACACGACCGAGGGGCTCTCGGCGGAATACGACGTAGACGAGCACGAGGGGATGAACTTCCTCAACTTCCGATACTTGGGAATCCACTACGCCAATTCCACCTATCGATCCGTAGGAATCCACTACGTGGTGACAGGGTCTGACCCCAAGGATCACTACGGCATGTTCAATCGGTGGGAGGCGAAGTAGCTCGATGGCTGACTGGCTTATCAACACAGCGACCGAGCCTAAGCGAAAGGCAGATAGTTCCGACTATCCAGCTGTCGACAGCAACTTCGTCTACGTGGGTCCTGACCAGATGGTCGGGTCTGGGGACTTCGTTGGGACTGTGACAGACGATATCCCCTTAGAAGTTCGTCCTGACATAGATGAGCTGGTCCAGACGGGCGACCTGTTTGCCAGCAACAAGAACAACCTCACCGGCAACTTCTCATTCGAGAGTGGCACCACTAGTTGGGCGACCGCTGGCACGAACGTCATTGCAGCATCCACTGACTATGCTCTTCACGGCTCTAATAGCTGCAAGGCCACGTACAACGACGATACGACGCTGATGACACAGGTCACCGGCGGATATGAGAACGAGGCTATGATCGCCATCGCCTACGTGTACATCCCTGTGGACTGGGATGGTGGTAATGCCCAGATCGTGATGACGGGATTCACGGGGGCTACTACCGACGAGACATTTGCTTCCTCGGCATCCTATGAAGGTCAGTGGCAGAGGATATACACGAAGTTCACCGTGGCTTCGGACCTGTCGGGTGTGTTGGAGATCCAGACTACCGGGGCTCCTACGGGCGGAAAGTTCCTCTATGTCGACAACGTCATGGTCAAGAAAGGGACGGACTTCGCCCCGTCTGTGACGCTCCTCCAACCAAGCTATAACGACACCATTAGAGACGTGATCACGGACGACGTGGTGTTCTCTTCGGACGGGCAGTTCTTGAATGTCACTGTCGGCGGAGAAACGATCAACGCGTTCACTGCCAGGAGCAATATCCGCTTCTTCGACGTCTTGGACGCCCCTGTCTCGATGATCGCTGTGATGGACGAGGACTACTTCTACATCGGGGAGTTGACCCTCGACATAGCATCGGACGTGGCATACAACTCGTTCCGCATGTCCCGGTTTGCCAGGCTTCCATTGGCAGACTGCCCGATCTCGTCTTTCCGTGTCCTGCACAACCGTCTGTCCCGGTCAGTAACGATCCAGTCTCGAGACGGACATCACTTCACGGTGACTCTCGACGACCAGCTCATGGACTTCGGACAGCTCTATACGGCGAAGGACTGGGGCTACGTATACATGGACGGAATATTCTTCTCCGGCACCCCTGTCCACATCGACTCGTACTTGTCTCCAGAGCATCCTGGGACCGGCAATGCCAAGACGCTGTACGTAGAGATCAGGGACGAACGTGGTGTCCCGATGTCAGGTGTCGCCGTGAGTCTGGTGCCGTTCTATGACGAGGTAGAGACGCACTGGTCGAACTCGGATGTGACGGACGAAGTGACAGTAAGTCCTGTCTCCGCTCCGACCAGCACTGACACGACGAATGCTCAGGGCGTGGCTGAGTTCGTACTGACCTATCAGACGGCAGAAGCAGCTGCAGCTGGTGCGGTAGACGTAGAAGCTAGGACGAGCACCCTGAAGTCCAAAGTGAACATCCTGACGAACTACTCCTCGGTGAGCTAGTCGATGTTAGACGCAACGTTCAAGCTCGGAGATCGGCCAAGCCCCAACTACATGTTGGCGGGATACAAGAACGCCCGTCCGCCGTTCTACGTGAAGAGCGTATTCAGGTCGTCAGGTGATGCCGGATTCTACCCGGGCGAGATGGTAGAGGTCACAGGTCCGCCCCTCCATTACAAGGCTGAAAGGTCAACCGAAGCAGGTGAGTCCCTGAGTGAACCTCGGCTTCCCTACCTGCACAGCTTTCCTCCTCTGTACGATGGAGGGTCCGCTACCACTCGTTGTGTCAATATCCTCGTGACGAATGAGTTCAGCGGCTCCACACCTCTGTTCTTCGTGGCACTCCTCACGAAGGCCAATACGTCGATATCGCAGACGGCCCCTGACTTGCTCACGATGGACGGCATGTCCGACGGCGGTCTGCGAGTCTTCGATGGCGATACGGAAGTGACCACGTTTCAGGTTAGACATGCAGATGGCGTAGCGGGCGACGAAAGCGTCAGCATCTATCTCCCGTATCGGTCCCCCAATATGAGAGTGGAGATATCGGGACAGGACGGTGCGGCTACCAGCGTAGCTAACGAGTCATATCCCTTGCAGTTGGTTCCAGCTATGAGGTGGCAGACCAGCACGGCTAACCTAGCAGCAGACCATGACGTGTATATCGATGCGGACGGCATCATTTACACCCACGTAGGGGCGCCGATTGCCGTAGCGCCTGCCGAGTCATACGACTTCGAGCAGGAGGGGTTCCCGTACCTGGCTGTGGAATACACGAAGGGCTATGCCAACTGGCCGATCAAGATCACCACAGGTAGCTGGCGTAGCTTCTATGCACGAGACGCCAAGCCTGACAACATCTGGGACATCGGTCCGACGACGGTCCCCAAGAAGCTTCTGTATCGTGTCCCTCTGACTCACGCCGGGGGCAGGACATACTCCACGGGCTATCCGTTCCGTCAGGTTCTCGGGGTCTATCAGGACGGTGAAAGCACCAACCTTCCGTGGGATCAGTCGGACCCCGACTCCGGCGCTCTCCTCATGTCCGCTGATCACAATGACGATCTTGTAGCCGATGTCACAGTTATCGACTACTTCAGTGAAGTGGACTCCGTGAACGCAAACGTCGGTCCTACCTTCGACACGAACTACTTCACACCAGGGCTAGCTCTGAAAGACCTGCAAACGAGTGTGTGGGTCAGGACAGGTAGATACATCGAGTACGACGTGGCACATGATCCCTACCAGGAGATCATCGCACACGCCACAGCAGCCGATGTGAAGGTGGCATATGGGAACGCCTTAGGGAACCTGAGAGACTCAGCGGGGGCTGTCTTCGATCCAACCGACTACACCCTCTTCGGAACCATCAACTACCCGGCCCCGAAAGTCGAAGTTTCGCCTCTGGTGTACCGAGGTAAGACGGGCAATCGGTTCCAGCTGAACGACCTGGATCTTCGAGACCTGCCTTACGAGGGTCTAAGCTTTGATCAGGAAGACGTGTGGGATGTGCACAAGCGTCGGGTTGTCCCGGAGATAAGGGTGACCCTGAAGAACGGGCTTGTTCCTGACATAGCATCTAGGGGAGAGATATTCGATGAACTCCTCAAGCTCATCCCCATCGGATATACACTCATCGTTAAGCATGAATAGGTAGGGCAAGACAGTGGCAGCAGACAGAAAGAGCAACCGGCTCTTCAGCAACTTATATGATCGACTTTTTCCTAATGACGAACATCCTAACAACCATGTCGGCGTTGGGTTCAACACCCGTATGCGGCATGAGGATTCCCAGGGGGTCGTCAATTCTGCCTACGACATCAAGGTGGCAGATCAGGACGGTAACGTAGGTCGCATCAGTAACCGTCAGCTGAACCGGATGCATCGTGTCATGGAGGCCCAGGCTTCCGTCATCGGCGGTTTGCACGAGCTAGCACGGGCTCAGAAGGTGCAGATGCACCGCAGGGCTTTCCCGGGGTCGTACTACTCGTTCGTGGAGACGTTCTTCGATACGTCGTTCGCTCTGGATACCGGAGACATCTGCATCTGGAACGGGCTGTGGAGCGCCCCGTTGGCCCCTGCTGCCCTCGACGCCACTGGAAACAACGACCAGTTCACCCGAACGGGGTCTCTGCTACACAACGCCCACGGTGGCTACATCACGTTCACAGGGACTGGTAGTGAGACGGCAGATGCAGGTTCGTACAGGTCGAAGAACCTGATGAACCTCAACCTTCCGACAGGAAGTGACGCCCCGCTCTACACCGTCCCGAACAGCTTCGACTGGACGCTGAGTGAGGCGGATCTTCGTACGCCAGTATCACCTGTTACCACAACCGAACTGACCTTCGCGGATACAGGCGTCGTCGCCGTCATCGGCGTACATGCCAATGCTGCATTCTGGGCCAAGGGCTGGACTGGCACCCTCGATGCCGCTGGGGCTTTGGACAGCAAGAATCGAATCACGGTCTATTTCGCCGACGGCGCCAGTGATGCGGACACGGCAAAGAAGTGGATCTTCCTCCCCAATGTGCCCACAGGGCATTCCTATGCTCCCACAACCTCGACAGACACGATCTTTGGCAAGCTCGTCAACCTCGAGGATGCAGATCACCGCCCCAACGTTGATATCGAATACTCGAACAGCAGCGAGCCTCCGTATTGGATGGACATCGAAGCCAGTGGAGCAATGGAGCTGACGCTTCCGTCAGATCTAGAATCGGTGGCTACCGGAGTGTCGACCTATCTCCCTAGTGCGCTCACCAATGATGGGACTGGCATCCCCAGCGGCGAGCTGGACCGGGTTTCCGTGGAAGTCACACTGGGGCCCGGCGCCAGGGTCTACTCGTGGAGCATCCAGCTCATGACGGTGGCTCAGTACGCCATGAGCACCCTGTCTTCGAACCGGACGTAACCTGACTCAGTAAGGAGCGATCAATGAAAGCGTTCTTGAAGGGAGTAGCTAAACGGCTGCTCACGGTGGTTCTCGATGAGGCGGTACTGGCGGACGCCAAGAAGATCGCCGCAGACCTCAATGCCAAGATCGACGTGCCTCTCCTGAACGAGGAGCAGGAACAGGCGATCTTCGAGAATGTCCTGGAAGCATTGCAGCAGGCGCTGGTGTAAGAGAGGGAGTTGGCAGATGTCTCGTCTGGCGGATCATCAGGTCAAGGGCTTCGGGGTCTGGGATCCCGAGGCTCTGAATCAGTTTGGCAAGGACGCCGTTGCTGACCTGGCAGCTGCCGAACTAAGGCTTTCCTCCCAGGCGAGTTCGTTGGATGACTTCCGTCGATACCGTCGTGCTTTGGAGACTCGGGCAAAGTCTCCTTCCCTGCACCACCAGCTTGGTATCAGTGACGATCGATATCTGTCTGGTCATGCCCCTGAATACGATGGGTTCAGGGAGATCCCTCTCTCTGACAAGCCCATCGTTTCTGATGTTGTGAAGGACGAGATCGTCCCGTTCCGGATAGACACCTTGGAGAGTGTGGAGTGGGTCGAGGAGTTGGCGATTGTTAGGAACGACACGACGTCCTGGAAGATGATCGACGTCAAAGACCTGGGTGAAGGTGGGGGCACAACGTCCCGGACAATGCAGGGCGCCATCATCACCTACTTGATCTCGTTCGATTCCCCAACCCTGATCAACTACGTCGACTTCACCAGCCTAGTGCCTCTCCAACTCATCAACGTGGACCTGTATAAGGATGGATCGGTCGAGGTCGTCGAGGTAGAGAGAGAGATATCAGGCAGAGAGAGAGTCCTCTTTGCCCCTGAGACCGTCACTCGTGTAGAAGTCCGGGTCAACCAGCCCAACAGGACATATGACGACGGATTCCTTCACGTATTCGGTCTGGTGGATTGGCAGGTTGGACTTCGGGAATACAGCCCCCGTTCAACGATTGCGTTCCCCGAGATCATCCTGGACGAGGATGTCTTCTCGGCAGCTATCGTCCGTAGTGACACTGGCGGATCGACTATCGGAGGTGTACGGACACGCATTAACGGGCAGTACGTGAGGCCACTGCTGGATCTGTCCGACGATTCCCTGGATGAGGAGTACTCGACCATCTTCCCCGTTCTCGATGTCGCTGAGGATGGGGCAAGTCTCGTGGTGGAGCCGGCTATCGCCCGCCCGGATCTCATCTATGAAATAGCAGAGGATCTCCTCGTGCTGGATTCTGACAAGTGGAATCACGAAATGCCTGGACGGGTGACCGGGAACTTCCGCAGGTCGTCCACATACAACGCCGAGGCCCATCTGTTCAGCGAACGACAGAAGGCTTACGACGTGGGGCGTCGTCTGTTCGTTGAGACGGATCTGTGGACCCATCCCTCCCAGCCACACAGGACTCCTCAGGTAGACGAGATGTGGCTACGTCTCAGAATGAAGAGGTAGCCGAGTGTTCTTTATGTGATACTCATGGTAATATATCCCTTAGCAGCTATGGCATGTCTAAGGGGTATCCATGAATCTTATTCTCCTCGATGACTGTGGGCGGTTCGCCGGAGAGTATCACGTAATCGGGTTTGACGAACTTCGGGTCATCCCCGTCCCCTCCCCCGAAGAGACCTCCATCGAAGGTCTCAACAACGTCCTGTCCAGCACCCTACAAGAGCTACCAGAAGACAAGACAGTCATCGCCTTCACTCATACCTGGGTAGACCCCCAGGAGATGAAGAAGATCCTCGCTACCGTCGAAGCTCCATGCACCTTCCTCACTCACCAAGAGGAAGAGATCGATATCGTTATCCTGACCGAAAAGCCCGAAATCCCCGAGGACGAAAGCCGAGATTTCTACGAAGTCTTAGAGGCCCAGTTCGACAGGATCGACTTTGCCGATGTCCGATCTGCCACTGTACTGGGCGCCACCCCCATCAACGAAGAGCCAGTGGATGACTCGGGAGAATAGCCGTGAGATGGACATGGTGGATGGGGGTGGGGATTCATCTAGCCATAGCCCGATCGATGGTGTCCGTCATCCTTATGCGAATGGCGGGCAGGACCCCGGCAAGCCGGGCAAGTCAGTCGAATATCCGAATGACCCGTGGTGGGAGACTCTTGATAGAGATCACGGTGGATCGATAGTCTTCTATCGGAATCAGCCCAAGGGACTGGGCGATATCGTGACGATCCTTCCAGCGATACAGACCGTGAAGATGATGCTCTCTCAAAGCAGGGTGTCGGTGCAAGTTCAGCGACAGTTCCATCCTCTCCTTGCGGGACATCCTGACATCTACCGGGTGCTGGATGTGGATGTGGCTTCGCCTCGGGGGAGGCAGATTGATCTCTCAACGAGTTGCTCGGAGTACGAAACGGACGCCCTGTCTCGAGGAGTGTCTCCTGTTCTCCCTCGCAGCAGCATCTTCACTCGGGCGAGCGGGCTTCCTGACCTGCGTCTTCGTCCGAGGCTCTACCCAGACTCAGTAGCCGTTAGGACTATGGCGAGGGTTGTTAAGGGGCAACGCACTTCTGTCGGGTTGGTCCTTCGATCAGCGGAGAGATGGAAGGACTATCCGTGGACACGGCAATTGTCCTGTCTGCTCGTTAAGGGCGGCTACGAAGTGTACTCGATTGATCAGTCCCGCACATTGGATGTATCGGGAGTGACCCCAATAGTGGGCAGGTCTCTCCTTGAGTTGGTCGCCACGGTCTCTCTATTGGATTTCGTGATCTCCCCAGATACGGGCGCTTTGCATGTCGCCGAAGGTGTCGGAACCCAGGGAATTGGTCTCTTCGGTTCCATGGGCGGGAGGATTCGGTCGGACGCCTATGCAGATGGGCCCAGCCTGAGGGTGATTCAGACCGCCAACTGTGGATCTCAGCCGTGCTTCTATGACCGTTGTCGTGGGATCAATGAGTTTCAACCGTGCATGATTCAACTTCATCCGAGGAGGATTCTCCATGAACTCCGTAGTCTCTGCTAGCGACAGCGTCACGAACGAGCACAGCATGAAGGGCGTGCCTCTACTTCGTCGTCCGGCGAGTAGGTACTCGAAGATGCACGCCTATAGCGGCAAGGACCCCAGAGGCATGGGGTCGGAGGGGATAGACGACTGGTTGCACGTGTCCAAAGATTCGGAGGACATGGAGCTTGGCCATGCCGAGATCATTGGCGACTTCCGCCACGTGTCCTCGACGGACTTCGATCCGTCCGAATCTAGAGATCTGTCGTCTCTGAACGGCAACTCTATGACCGACATACTTCTCGACAACGTCTTAGACTACGTCGAATACAAGAATCACGAGGGCTTGCTCACTTGGGTATGGGGCATTCTGGACAATGGTGGAAGACTCCAGGTATCCACGAGGAATCTGAAGTATCTCTGGGCGAGAAGAGGGCTTCTGTCGAGGCTTAAGGCCGGAGCCAACTCTGAGAAGTGGTGGGCTGACACGATGCAATACATGTATTCCAGTGGGGCCCCGACCGATTGGTTTCTGTCGTGCCATACCGTCAGGAGTCTACGCTCGGTGCTCAAGAAGGCGGGCTTTGTCGGGGTCCACGTAAGGTCGGAGAGCGACTGCCGCATCGTAGCCAACGCCATCAAGGTGGAGTCAGCCTGATGCTTGTCCCATACGAAACTGGCGGTGTCCATCTCCTACGCCGAGACGGCATGCCTCAGGATCTTGAGGTGTGTGATGAGGTAGTCAGGGACGACTCGTACCGGCTTGCATCGCTGTTGCCCAGAGTTCGAGAGGTGAATCAGGGTCGACTGAGGATTCTGGACCTGGGGGCCCACATAGGAGCCTTCTCATCGCTCGCCCAGGTCATGTCCCCGGACGCCGATATCCATGCCTATGAGATGCACCCAGGTAACGAGGATCTCCTCAAACAGAATGTCGGGGACTTTGCCACTGTCACGATGGCGGCCATTACGTCGTGGTCGCCGGGATCATTCATTATGGCCGACGCCCTACCATCTGGTTCCTCAGGGGGTTCGTTCATTGTGAATCCGGCAGATCTGAGAGATGTAGACCAGTATCGACCAACGCCGTATGAAGGGCAGGTTCTGAGCTTGGACGACATCTTCGCTCGAATCGGCCACTGTGACATCGTCAAGATGGATATAGAGGCGCAGGAAGTGTCTGTCTTCGAGCGACTCTCTGCGCTGGACCAGTTCACAGTAATCGTGGGAGAGATGCATCGTGCATCGGAGTTGCTCCCTCTGCTGTATGACCTTCCTCACCATCGTGTCGAACTGTCCCGTGTGGAGGGGGATACGGATTTCGGATACTTCCGTGTGTGGAACGAAGGGCTGCTATAATGGACTTCCTCAATATGGACCCCGTAGAGATCGGGGGCATCGAGTGGGTGGTGGGGAGAACTCCCTCCCCGAATATCCTAGAGATCGGTACAGGCTATGGAGTGTCGTCCCGTCGATTAGCGGCATTCGAGAACGCGTCCGTGGTCACAGTAGACCTCCTCGATGATCATGTGAGTACCGGGCCACTTCCACGGAACGTGGAGTTTATTCGGGGATGCTATCTCTCCGCTGATACCAGATCCCAGGTCGAGTCGAAAGGGCCTTACGATGCGATCATCATGGATGCTGGCGGAACACTGTGGGATCTGAAGAGGGCGTGGTACATGTATCGTCCTCTCTTGGCTAACGGTGGCGCATTCCTCGTGCACGATATTGCGGACGGCGAAGGACGGCGCTTCTGGTCATCGTCCGAGGATACAATGGCCAGTCTTACCTATTCCATCGGACCAAACCTGGGGGTGGTGGTGCCTGACGTGTACTCCCAGCCGTCGATAGCAGATACCGAGAAGGCGCTCGGTCCGAGAGGCGTCTATCGCCTCCCTATCTCTCTTGACGTGGACTTCCAGGTCTACACCCCGCCGCAGCCTCACGTATCGATGCAGGCACAACTCAGAGGATTGGGGTACTCCTATACCGACAACCCTGATCAGGCTGAGATAGTCCTTCTCTTCATACAGGCTGGGCCCGGCAACCAGGGTTACTCGTACATCCATGACGGCGGGACCACTTGGATCAGTGACCTAGACGAGGAATACCTCGATAGGATCATCCCGCAGAAGAGACTCATATGCCGAATGGAAGGTGTGTCTGGCGCCTCCATCCTCGCTAACCCTCCCCTGGAGGGACCGACATACGTAACGTATTCGCCTGACGCCCACGCAGCTATGCTGCAACAGGGCCGGGATGCCCACCTCGTCCCCAACGGGGTCGATACGGACATAATGCGGGACGTGCCCATTCCAAGGGCATATGACTTCGTTTCATTCGGACACTCATGGTACGACGATCTCCTCTACGGCAGCATACCGTTCTTCAGTTCTGGCGGTCGAAGAAGCCTACACGTGGGCGGCGACAGGTTTGCTGCTACCAAGTACGTCGGGACAGCGGCCACCGACCATACGTTCCTGGTCCCCCATACATCAATGCCCTACATCTATAACTGGTCCCGATACGCGAATGGCATGCTTGTAGGGCACGGATTCGAGACCAGCAATATCGAGGCCCCTCTATGTGGTTGCATGCCCATATGCCTTGACATGCCGAACTACAGGCATTGGTTCGCTGGCATCAGCGAGTTTGTGGATCGGTGGCCCACAAGTGTCGATGATGCGGAGGGCTTGGAATTCATGCAGGAGCGACTCCAGGACATCGTCACCCAGGGGCATGAGGTGACAGAAGAGACGAAGTGTCGAATACGAGACGAGTTCGGATTTGCCGCGGTTCGCCGCCAGATCACGGAGCTGATCTAGTCATGAGACTAGCGATCGCCTCGGCGCTGGTTGAGTCTGACGGCCTTGCCACCTCTGTGAGTCCCATCCCTCCCGACATGTACGTCGGATGGCTGAATGCGTATGGCAGGTGCTTCCCTGACGAAGACACGTTCTTCGTCAACATCTACATCCTGAGAGAGTTCCTCGATATTACAGACGTAGATATGGTCCTTCTACACATAGCCGACTGGCCAAAGGATACGGACTATATCTATGAGTTTCTGTCAGATAGACCGGATGGTTGCCCTCCCATCGTGATGATGGAATGCGAGCCAGGTTTCCATTGGGTGCACATGCACCCAATGATAGTGAACTCCTACGTTCGTGTGATTCGTGCGGCTGACGCCGTGGCCACCAAGCATCCAATGTTCGTGTCGCACTATCGACAGTGGACGGAAGGTCCCGTCCGGTTCATTCCGGAGCCCAATTGCTCAAGTGGTCACGCCTCTGCGGTGCCTACGGTCGGGGGAAAGGATCTGATCCTCATGCCCAGATGCATTACGACGGCTGGAGGATGGGCGAGGAACACAGTTACGTGTTATGCCCTGATGAAGATGCTCCAACCCTCCTTTCCCGATTACCAGTACGGGATCGTCACAGGATGGAGGCCACCTTGGCAGGAGGAACATGGCGGACGCACAGTCACCATATCTGAGTTGGACGTGCAGGAGACGCTCGGTTGCTCGGTGGATCTATTGGCGCCAGAAGGTCCGCTGCCCGCGAGTTTCGGCAACGGACAACACTACCGGGACTTTCTAGCCGGATTGATGGAGAGAGCGGCTCTATTCATCAATCTAGATGCCTGCAACGGCGTAGGACACTTCGTGGCGGACGCTTGTGCCTACGGGGTGCCTACCATCACCAGCAACGCCACGGCGGCTGGACATGCCATCGTACGTGATCGATGCGTTAGCAGCCCATATGATTTAGACGACGCCTTCGCAAAGGCGTCCCTCCTACTATCTGATCCGGACGAGTGGCTAGCCGCGTCAGCAGATAATTCATGGTTTTCGATGGAATTCGCAGCATCCACTGTGGCAGTCAAGCTCCAGGAACTGAGGGAGGAGATTGCTTGAGATCTATCCCGGCGTCTGCTGAAGCGGCTCGCTCCGGGCGACCCGGTGGTCCGTATATCGGGGAGGAATTGATCGCAGATCTGGACCAGGGCGCCCTAGTCCTCTATGGGGATGTCAGTCTCAGGACGGCAAGCGAACTCATGCCGTTCCATCTTGTACGGGTCTCCACAGTCACCGGACACCTGATTAGGTCGGAGGAGCGCAGGGTGTCTGCCTGGATGAACCGGTACGGAAGGTCCTACGTCAGGGCCCGGACGTCTCCCGAAGACGCCTTGTATGAGGAGACGCTGTCTGCGGCTCTTGGTAACCACCAGGTTTCCGCGGCGATGATCCCGCCTTCCTGGAACCCGGAGGACACTCGACTCACGAATGGATCGGTTCGGCTATCGGCCGGGTTCTCGTTCCTGAGGTCAACGAAGAGGGAGTACTCCTCCATCATTCGTGACATCTCCATGTATGTCCTGTACGAGGGGTACTACCCGAATCCTCAACCATACAGATATCTAGAGGTCGGAATCGGTGACTGCGGTACTCTGAATCTCATGGCGCCTTCCTTTGCCATATCGGACGCTGTGGATGTGAATTCCGCAGCACTAGCCAACATCCGGTACAGCGAGGGCAACTCCATTCGCGCTCATCACATGTCCTCGGACGAGTTCGCAGAGAGCGTATTGGTCGACCCCAGTATGTACTTCGATGTCGTGTTCATCGACGGCGACCACTCCTTCGATCAGGTGGTGAGAGACTTTGAAAGTGTGGTCCCCAAGGTGCGGCCTGGCGGACTGGTATTCCTTCACAACACCTATCCACCGACAATTGACCACACCCATTGCCTGTCGGCTTGCGGCGATGCTCAGCGGATCACCTCGCTTCTTAGATCAAGGTACGTGCACTCCTTCGAAGTCATCACGCTTCCTCCCCACTGTGGCTTGACTATCGCTAGGAAGATCGACCGGAGCTATCCGCAGTCCCCCATTCATTCGGCCACCCGGGAGTAGATCCAGCTTATGTACTCACCTCTGAAGGTAGTTCATCACGTCGAAGCTCTCAGGATGGCGAAAGAGTCACATGGACTGGTGGTTCCCAGACACTTAGAGATCAATCCGACCAACGTCTGTAACCATAACTGCACATTCTGCACGTACAGGTCCCAGTCGGCTGACAGCCTGAATTACCGATTTGTGCCGTCGGACAAGCTAGAACTAGAGGATGTCCAGCGCCTGATCTCCGAAGCTAAGGAACTTGGGGTTCGAGCTATCCAGTTCTGTGGTGGTGGGGAACCGACACTTCATGGCGACCTGAGAGCGATGATTCGGCGCTGCCTGGATGAGGAGATGTCGGTTGGTCTTGTTACCAACGGATCCCGTCTTCACAGGTCCTGGGCGCCCGATCTGTGTGGCGTGACCTGGGTGCGGGTGAGCATCGATGCCGCCACGCCTGAAACTTATGCGAAGGTCCATTACCAGGGCAGGGGTAAAGGGGGCTCGATAGATAGAGCGTGGGCGGCAACAGCGGTATGTGGGGACATCGAGGATTGCGTGGTTGGTGTGAGCTATATCACTACCCCTGACAACGTTAGTGAGATAGCGCAGGCGGCGAGACTTGCCAAAGCTCAAGGGGCCGACTACATCCGCATTGGCGCTGAGGTTTACACAGATGGACGAGACTCCACGCTCCACGATATGCAGGATGCCATCCAGCAACAGATATCGGAGGCACACGTACTGTCGGATGAGGCATTCAGCATCGTTGATCACGCCACCAAGCGGGTCAACAACGCTTCATCAACCCTATACACCGAGAAGGATGGGGTCGAGTGTCACCACGCCCAAATGGTTGGGGTCATAGGTGCTGACGGTTGGCTCTATAGCTGCTGTGTCAAGAAGTACTGTTCGGACGGTCGTGTGACAAACGTACTTGACAAGTCCCTTAGGACTGCTCTGCTGGGCGATGAGAGGGCCTCTTACCTGCAAAAGCTAACACCCTTCACTGACTGCCAGTCAGGCTGTTTCCTGAAGCCGAAGAACGACATAGTCAACGCCTGCCTGACGGCACCGGATCACGTAGAGTTCGTCTAGGACCGCAGGTCGCAGGACACTCCACTAGCTGACTCGGGTATCGTCACTATAGAAAGGTTACGCATGATCAGCTATTCGAAGGAGATACGGACTCACTTATACGTGAGGGGCTGGTCTACGACACGACCGGGATCAGGTACAGGGAGCGAGACAGTGAGTAAGCCGTCTGAACTTAGGCTAGTTCTCCTGGTTGTGGCTTTCTCGGTTCTATCCGCTATCTTGTCGTGCGGTAGTGATCAACCGACGCCCGTGAGTGTCACAGTGGAGCCCTTCCTGGGAGGGATAGAGCTCGAGGGCATTACGGTTGAGGTGCTGCTTCCTGATACAGGACCTACCCGTCCATATCGAGTGGTTGTAGACGAAGTGGATCTACGGGCTTCGTTGGACGAAGCGGGGCAGGTGATGGCCCTGAACGTGACGATGCAAGGTCGTATCGAGGCATTCGAGGACATCAGGCTGGATAGGTTCGATCTCAGGTTGGAGCCTCTTGATCCAGCCACGCCATTCCTCCCTCTTACAGACCACACATGGTTCCGGGCCATCCCTGTTCGGTTGTCCGCTGGTGATGTGGCTGATTGGTGGGTTGTGTTTAGGGCAGTGACGGATGAGGGGATCCGTCTTGGGGTGGGAGTCGACACGACAGGCGTAGTCTACGTGAAGGACGAGGACTGAGGATGTACCCAGAGATCGATGATGTCGAGGAGGGTTGGGCTGCTTGGTTGGTACTTGCTCTCCTGATAGCTTTCTTCGTCGCTGGCGGCGTCTATGCTAGGTCTGCGGGATTTCCCGTTGATGCGGGTCCCGCCGGTTCTGCTACCTGCACATGCTCTAACGTCCAGGGCGATAGATGACTCAGGAACAACGCCCGTTTTCTCTTTTTCGCCAGATCCGTCGACGGATAAAGAGGAGTTGGGGATGGCGGTAGCCCTGCACAGATCGACCAGGGGTCTTGGCGACAGTGTTATGCTGGAGCCTCTGTTCTCCAAGCTGTGCCGTAAGCACAGGGTCGATACGATCGATCTGTTTGTTCAGCAGGAGCTAATCCTTGTCCATCGATACAATCCGTATGTGGGGAAGTCAGAGAGACACAGACACGAGTGTGCCACCCACGTTCAACTTTCGGCTTTGGAACTAAGGCTTCTCTACCCGGAATACGATCACATCTACGACGTCTCTTCTGCCGCCTCCCTATTCGAGATGGTTGCTCAGCCTCAGATACACAGAAACCGTACTGAGATCTGGTCTGAGCATTGTGGGGTGTCCTATGTCAGGGGCAACGACCCTCCTCCCACGCTCTATCTGAGCCCAGAAGAGAGTATCTCGGCTCTCAAAGCCTCTATACGGACTGGACGTGCCATTGGGGTGGGGTATGCCTCGGTAGACGAGTGCCGGAACTATCCGCACATGGATGCACTGATAGAGCGTCTGATGTGGTTGGGCGAGGTGTGGGTCTTCCACGACAAACCCCTAGATGAACTAGCTGACGTTTACTCGTCGAGCCGTAGTCGGGTGAAACTCTTCACGGACATAGGGGTGCGGGAGCTCATGTGGCGAGTGAAAGCGTGTTCGGTGGTCGTCTCCCCTGACAGCGCTCTCGTTCATATCGCCGGCGCCTTCCAGATCCCCACATACGGCATCTTCGGACCAACAGATCCATTGGTGAGGATGTGGGATTACGACGTGCCATGGAATGCCCCACCAAGGTTCCGTCAGTGCGGACGGTCTCGCTGCTGGTATGAACCGTGTATCGCCAGACCCTGTCTCAGCACACTTCATCCTGACACCGTCGTATCCGACATGTGGCGCCTGTTGGGACAGAGGGGGGAGCACGTTGGGTAAGCAGGACCTCTTCTTCCAGTGTCGTATCCTGCCACACCTACTGTGGATCGTCCGTCTGCTCCACCCAGGATGGTTCAGATCCCGGACTCCCAAAGCCGAAGTTCGGCTGGGATACGTGGAGAAGGGCTGACCCCGTGGGTCCGGTATATTTTCAGGTTGAAGCCAGACCACACTCCCAGGATCGATCAGCATGTGGGACATGCACAGCCTGTCGGCAGATAAGACGTTCTCCCTGCACAGCGTGGTGCATGGCAGCGTGGAACGGTACTACATCAAGGTGGTGGTGACGGACGCCGGGGATCTGACGCCTGCCCCAACCGTCAATGGTGAGACTGTATCACCGTACGCCGTAACAGCTGATGGAGAAGCGTGGGATGGGCTCCTGACGGGGACTGGCACCGACTTCGGCATACCAGCGGGACTTACCGGCTTCTACAACACCACCCGCAAAGAGATCATCATCTTTGGTATCGGCGACATTGGGGCGGTCACGGGAATCCGAGAGTATGGCGGGTCGGCTGCTAATGTCTAAGCAAGACGGGGGAGAGGTATGAGCTATCGACAGCTGGATCCCGACTCCTACATACAGCAGCAGTCAGAGATCGTAGCGTCGGTCAAGATCATCGATGGTTCCAGGGCTAGGTTCGAGTCCGAGGCAGATCGATTCCGCTCGATCCTGAGGTCTTCCCTCAATGCT
>Ga0208299_1000234_pt1 | contig 53062 bp, 39 predicted proteins | sample 15_taG_FD_184089 | JGI IMG/M metagenome (GOLD analysis project Ga0208299, IMG submission 184089) | Marine viral communities from the Subarctic Pacific Ocean - 15_ETSP_OMZ_AT15312 metaG (SPAdes) (version 2) | ecosystem: Environmental > Aquatic > Marine > Oceanic | place: Pacific Ocean | collected... | reverse complement strand
TGAATCTTTGGCATGTGAAACGCCCATTATTGCTACTATGACAGGTGGGTTGCAAGAACAAGTGACTAAGATAGATAAAGTTAGCGAATCTATTATGTTAAAAAGAAACAATAAGGCAAAGAAAGTAATTGAATATGAACACGGCATAGGAATCGAACCAGCATCCAAAGCGATTATTGGATCACAAGAAGTTCCCTTTATTTATGAAGACAGGCTTTCGGGAAAAGACGTGACAAATGCTTTGGTTAAAATGTATGAGTACGGCCCCGAAAAGAGAGACGAATTAGGTAATGCTGGCCGCGCCCACGTATTAAGCAATTATAATTTTGAGAATTTCTCTAAAAAATGGGAAGAAATTTTATCCACGACATATGAGCGATGTGGGTCTTGGGAAAATAGGAAGGATTACACATCCTGGGAGATGAGAGTAGTATGAAGAAAGTAATAGTTAGAGGCCCAGCCCTCAGTCAAAGTGGTTATGGAGAACATGCCCGCTTTGTATTACGCTCCTTGCGATCCAGACCTGATTTGTTTGATGTTTATTTTATAAACATTAATTGGGGGCAAACTGGATGGCTGTATGAGGACACAGAAGAACGCCGATGGATTGATTTCTTACTAGGTAAAACAATTAATTATACACAACAAGGTGGACAGTTTGATATATCCCTTCAGGTTACAATTCCTAACGAATGGGAACAACTAGCTCCGGTAAACATTGGTGTTACTGCTGGGATTGAAACAACTAAAATTTCTCCTCAATGGGTTGAAAAATCTCTTCCAATGGATAAAATTATCGTTGTTTCAGAACATGCTAAATATGGATTCGTAAATACAACATATCCCGCTAAAAATAATCAAACCGGCGAGGAATTTATCGCAGCTGTCACTTGCCCTATCGAGGTTGCAGGCTATCCTGTTAAAATCATCGAACCGGAAGAAATAAAATTAAATCTTAAGCACGATTTTAATTTTCTTACGGTAGGGACTTGGATTGCTAGAAAGAATTTGGAATGTACGATTAAGTGGTTTGTAGAAGAATTTTATGATCAAGAAGTAGGACTCATTGTTAAAACCTCTTTAGCTAAACACTCTTTAAGAGATCGTGAATTTACGCATTTACGACTAAAACAACTACTAAACGAATACGAAGATCGTAAGTGTGAAGTTTATCTACTCCACGGCGACATGACCGAGGGAGAAATGACATCACTATATCAACACCCTCAAGTAAAAGCCATGATTAATTTATCACACGGTGAAGGTTTTGGTCTTCCGTTATATGAAGCTGCATACAATGGTTTGCCTATTATTGCACCAAATTGGGGCGGACAAGTGGACTTCTTACACGCACCAGTAAAAGATAAAAAAGGGAAGGTAAAAAATAAGCCGATGTTTACAGAGGTGGCTTACGATATTAAACCTATTCAAGATTCAGCCCATTGGGAAGGGGTTATTCAAAAAGACTCTATGTGGGCGTTTCCTAAAGAATGGAATTATAAAAAGGGCCTCAAATCTCTTGTAAAAAATCATGGTGCTGCAAAGTCTCAAGCGAAGAAGCTGCAAACATGGATATTAGAGAATTTTGAAGAATCAAAACAATATCAACTGTTTTGTGACTCAGTATACAAACCTTCTGAACAGGAAGAAGAATGGAACAACACACTAAATCAGATTCAAGTAACATAGAATGTGTATTTATTTCCGATTTCTATAAATCTGATTTAAACAATAAAGGTGGAGCAGAAAATAATGATTCCGTCCTATTAAGTTCTCTGAGAACTCGCGGGGTAGAAGTAGAAGAGGTGTATTGTCAGGATGCAACTCCCAGTTTTATTGAGAAGAATAAAAATAAAAAATTTATTATTAGTAACTTTATTAAACTTACTGAGGAGTCCAAGCATTCTCTGAAAGATAAGTTTTATTTAATTTATGAACACGACCACAAATATTTAAAGACACGCGATCCTTCAAAGTACGCTAATTTTTTGGCACCACCTGACCATACGTTAAATAACGAATTTTATAAAAATGCAGCAAGTGTTGTATGCTTGAGTAAGATTCAAGCGGAGTGTGTAAAAAATAATTTAAAAATCACCAATGTGGATAATATCGGGTGTAGTTTATGGTCCAAGGAGAAATTAGATTTTATTTCCTCCATTTCTACAACGGAAAAACAAAAAGATTATTGTATTGTAAATTCGCGAAATGTTGTAAAAGGAACCAAACAAGCAGTATCATTCTGTCAACGGAGTGATTATGAATTCGATTTTATTGAGTCTTCTATCGAAGAAGAATTTTTAAAAAAGATGGCCTCCTATCAAACATTAGTTTATATACCAACAGTTTTAGAATCTTTGTGCCGACTTGTGGTTGAAGCAAAGATGCTAAATTGTGGGGTGATAACCAAAATCCAAATGCTCGGCGCAGCCTCGGAGGAATGGTGGTCCTTAAACGGAGAACCTTTAATCTCAGCCATTCGCCAAAAGAATGAAGATGCTATTAATTTATTTATAGATATCTTGCAAAGACCGTTATCCAACTCGCACCCAAAGGATGTGACTGTTATTCTGAATTGCTATAGAAGACCAGAGTATTTAGAGTCACAAATTGCAGCTATCAGAAAACAGACTGTCCAACCTAAAGAAATTTGGTTATGGGTAAATTATCATGAAGATAATAAGAATATTGACTTTAAATCCTTCGGGGTAGATAAGGTATTCCACAATGACTATAACTGGAAATTTTATGGAAGATTTGCGGGAGCTTTACTCTCCAGAACCAAATATATCGCAATGTTTGATGACGATACCATTCCGGGCAACCGATGGTTAGAAAATTGCTTGCAAACAATGAAAACTCACGAAGGTATTCTTGGCGGCGCAGGTGTTATTCTTAAGGATGATAAGTATGTTGGCCACGACCGATATGGTTGGTCTTCTCAAAATGAAGAGATAGTGGAGGTAGACTTGGTGGGTCATGCGTGGTTCTTTAAAACCGAATGGCTCCAATACTTGTGGAAAGAGCGACCCTTTACCTGGGAAAATGGAGAAGATATTCAGTTTTCCTATTTGGCTCAAAAATATGGCAAAATAAAAACATATTGTCCCCCACACCCAATTTCGAATCCCGAAGCTCACAGTTCATTAAAAGGTTATGAATTGGGAGTAGATTCCAAAGCCACATCAGCAGCCCGCAATCATGAAATTTTTTATAAACAACGAAATGCCTGTGTAAAGAACGCTATTGATAATGGTTGGAAAACTGTTCAAATGAAGGTCTAAAATGCTTGGAATTGCTTTTGGTACGCGACCAGAATATATTAAATTAAAACCTGTAATGGATGTTTTAAACGGTAAGAAGCCGTTTAAAGTTATATTTACGGGGCAACACAAAGATTTAGTAAAAAACATCCCTTCAGAATTTGACCTGATCGAGATCGAGATAGTAGATGGAACCAACCGTCTTGATTCAATCGTATCTTCGGTTATGAATTTAGAATGTCTTGATGGTTTATCCCACTTGATGGTTCAAGGAGATACCACATCAGCGTTTGCCATGGCTGTAGCTGCTTATCATAGAAAAATAAAGATAATTCATTTAGAAGCTGGTTTACGAACTTATGATTTCAACAACCCCTATCCTGAAGAAGCTAACCGTCAACTGATCTCACGTATCGCTGACATTCATTTGTGTCCTACTAAATTAAGTTGCGACAACCTTGAAAATGAACTAGCTCAAGGTGTGAGTTATGTTGTGGGAAATACAGTTTTAGATAATCTCGTTGGCATTCCCATAACATATAGTAACGAAGTTTTAATAACCATGCATCGTCGCGAAAACCACGATACCATCCCTCAGTGGTTTGAGAAAATGGAGAATCTCTCCCTTCAATACCCTTCACTTCAATTTACATTTGTTTCTCATCCTAACCCAAATGTAAAAAAACATTTAAACAAATTAAAACATGTTAAAGTAATAAAACCTATGAATCATGATGAATTTATTGAACGCTTGGCAGCCTGCAAATTCATAATTACAGATTCTGGTGGTCTACAAGAGGAGTCTTCATTTTTAAGGAAATATAGCATAGTTTGTAGACGAGAGACAGAAAGGAAGTCTGGTGTCGGACAATGGTCAAGGCTCTGTAAAAGACCTGAAAATTTAGATGTTTTGGTGAATGAAATAGATTCTAAAGGGGTTCCTCCATCGGACTGGGTGTGTCCGTATGGCGATGGAACATCTGCTCAAAAAATTTATAACATTTTGGGAGATGTGTTATAATCGGTATACATGAATTACAAAGGTGATTTCTTCAAGCTTTTAAAAAAGTTAAAAGAAAAAGAAAACTTTGCATATGTTAGGTATTCTGATGGTGAAGCCATTATAATGCAAAACAAAAAGCTTGTGCTTGCCAGTGAACATGTTGATATTGCGAATCAGCGTTTAGGGTTTGGATATTCAGAACAAGACCACAAAGAATTTATTCCTGAAAAGCATGGTTTTGTAAAAGACAAATTGGTGGAATCTTACAAATATAAAGCTCCCAATTATTTTGTGGGAAGTATTTGTGAGTCGTGCGATTGTGCCTCTAAGGAATATGCAGAATGGATGCAGAATGAGTACGGTCAATTAGACGAAAGATATACTTCAGCAAATTTGCTTGTTAACGGAAATTATGCTGATTTTATTAATCACTTTGTTCCAGAATTAAAAAACCGCCAAAATGTAATCATTTGTAATGAACATGCTACATTTGACAATCTTCCATTTAAAGTTGTAAAGGATTTTCGAGTAGGTCAGAATTGTATTGTTAATGATCACCACCTTATTGACGATATCAAGAGTTATATCGATAAAAATAATATTAAAAATCACGTATTTCTCTTTTCAGCCTCTAGTTTAAGCGAGATTCTCATACATAAACTGTATGAACATAGTCCAGACAACACTTTTGTTGACGTTGGTACTACGCTTCATCCATATTTAAATTTAGAGATTGCCCGTGAATATCTGAAAGCTTATTGGAAAGGCTATCCTCACCCCAACTTGTACAAGGAGTGTAAATGAAGTTTGTTCAGAATAATCCTAAATATCATGAATTTATAAGGAACTTGAGAAACGATCAAGAAGTGAAGAAGGGTTTTATTCAACAAGTATATATTGATGTATCTGCTCACCAAGAGCACATGAAAAAGTATAGCAAGTGCTATCATATTTGCCTAATTGATGACGAACCAGTGGGTTATGTGGGGCAAATTGACGATGATATTCGTGTGGCCACTTTCCCGAGCTATCAGTCTCAAGGAGTCGGTTCTTTTATGATTAATGAATTGGTGAAAATCCACCCATCATCAATAGCCAAGGTGAAAATTAATAATCACGCAAGCCTGAAGTTGTTCGAAAAGTGTGGTTTTGAAAAAAAATATTATATTTTAGAAAGGAAACGAGATGAAAAAAGATAAACTTATATTTAAAGATATGGAATCTAAAGAGTCCAAACAACATTGGCTAAATAGGGAGTTAAAAGATGCCGAACATACATACCATATTCCAGGGGTTCGTACTGCTTTCCCCTTAAGTTTCCACCGCCGCAACCTAACAGCAGTTGATATTGGTTCAAACTTGGGAGCATTTTGCCTTTATGCAAAGGACATTTTTCAAAATATATATGGATTTGAGGCTTCTTATAATACTTTTCTGGCTGGAAGAGAAAATATAAAACAGTTAGATAATATAAAAACGTATAACTTAGCAGCATCAAGATTTGACGATGAAATTTTAAAGATAGCGGTGTGCCCAACGACCGAATTATCTAGAGATACCTCTTTTTTTCATGTAAGTGGACAAAAAAACGAAAATATCGAGGAGGTTAAAACAATTTCATTGGATGGGATTTATAAAAAATGTAAGATTGATTATATTGATTATTTAAAAATTGATTGTGAGGGATCGGAGTATGAGTTTTTAATGGACAAAGACTTATCTAAGATTGATTATCTGACAATGGAAATTCATCCCGGATACATTGGGAACACCAAAGCCAAAGAATTATTACTGTATTTAAATAAATATTTTATTTTAAATTACACCATTGGTGAACATATTTTGTTTTATCGTTCCAAGACACCTTATGCTTCATAATCCATATAAAATTGTACAAATGTTTGAGGAAGAACTCGCTCATTATACCGCCGCACCCTATGCTGTTTCGGTCAATAGTTGCACAAATGCACTATTTTTAGCATGTAAATGGTGTGAGGTGAGTGGTAAAGAAGTCACCATCCCCAAACGCACCTACCTCTCCCCTCCTCAATCTATTATGCAAGCTGGCGGGAAGATTGTTTTCGAAGATATCCAATGGCAAGGAATATACCAACTTAAACCATTTCCAATTTATGATGCAGCAAAAAGATTAACATCAGACATGTATATCCCAGGAACATTTATGTGCTTATCCTTTCACATTAAAAAACATCTTAAAATTGGTAAGGGTGGTATGATATTATGTGATAATGAAGATGCAGTAAAATGGTTAAAGGCGCGAAGATACGAGGGCAGAACAGATGGGATGAAGTATCACGAAGATATGATCGACGAGGAAGGTTGGAACATGTATATGACGCCCGAACAAGCAGCAAGGGGATTAACATTGATACAAAATTATCCCAAACATATGCCGGATCTTCTTGAAGATCCTCCCTATAGGGATTTAACAGAATTTGAATTGTTTAAAAACATAAAGGTGATAAAACGTTGAATTTAGATAATATATATATAGACATAGGAACGTCAATCGACGCCCCATGGTCGGCGCACTGACTTCCAATAATGGGGGTTTGGATGAATACGACGGCGATGAACAAAGTTGGTATATTATTAAATAAGGGGAAGAATGATTACTTTTGTTGAGTTGGGGCAGTATGGCAGACTGGGAAACCAATTATTTCAATATGCTCTTCTGAGATCAGTTGCTTTGGAAAAAGGCGTGCCCGCAAAAATACCAGATCCAAACACAATGACCTGGCAAAACCAAAAATGCTATTTAAAGTATTTTAACCTAGAGTGTGATTATTTAGAGCCGGAAGATTATTCTAAAATTAAACATCGGTTTCAAGAACCCGATCATGCTCAATTTTATCCTGAAGTTTTTGATGTCCCTGATTATACCGATTTATACGGATTTTTTCAAAATTATAAATATTTTTCTAAATACGAAAAACAAATACGAGAGGAATTAACACTAAAGAGTGACATAAAAAAAACTGCTGAAAAATATATTAATACGATTCGCAAGATGGGAGATCCAACCGCAGAAATTGTAAGTGTTCATATGCGCCGAGGCGACAATTGTGACGGTACTCATCCTGAATATAAGAATTTTTTTGGTGAAGGAGATGTTTTGACTAAAGATAGCAATTTTGGCAAATATTTTTTCCGCGCCCTTGAACAGTTTAATGATAAGAATGTTAAATTTTTAGTATTTTCAGGAGGCAGTAGATCGGGTGATAAGCACAACCAATCAGATATCGAATGGTGTAAGAGTAATTTCAAAGGAGACAATGTATATTATTCAGAAGGAAACAGCGACTTGGTTGATTTTGAAATTATGAGACAATGTGAGCACAATATCACTTCTCACATGACTTCTTTCGGATGGTGGGCCGCTTTTCTTAATGATAATCCCGAAAAAATTGTAATTGCCCCACAAAATTATAGCATACCCGATGATGGGCGAGTGGGCCGTGGTTTTTACCCCCCACAATGGAGTATAGTATGAAACTAGAAGATAAAATTTCTAAATGGCTTAAAGAATACATTCAGCAAAACAAATTACAAACATTTGTTGTTGGAGTATCAGGAGGGATTGATTCTGCTGTTACTTCCACACTTTGTGCAAGAACTGGGATTCCGACGATTACCATCAACATGCCTCTGAAATCTCAGGATATAAATACAGGTTTATCTAATTTGCATCTTGAATGGTTGAGTAAAAACTATGAGAATGTTAAAACAGATGTCATTTGTTTGGATTCTATTTTTAGAGCTTTTTCGGAGGCGATGCAAGAATATGAGCATGATTTAGGGTTTGCAAATAGTAAATCTCGTCTTCGTATGGTGAGTCTTTATCAAATTGCTGCAAAAACTAGTGGCATTGTTGTTGGAACAGGTAACAAGGTCGAAGATTTTGGCGTTGGTTTTTTTACAAAATATGGTGACGGAGGTGTAGATATCTCACCCATTGCAGATCTCACAAAAACACAAGTTAGAAAATTAGCAAAAGAGTTGGGAGTTGAAACAGCGATTATCGAGGCTCCACCTACAGATGGGTTGTGGGAAGACTCGCGTTCAGATGAAGAACAAATTGGGGCTTCTTATGAGGAATTAGAATGGGCGATGAGTTATCTTGAGGAGAATACACCCCTTAACCTAACAAGCCGCCAAAAAGAAGTGGTTGCAATTTATAAAAAATTTAATGAGGCCAATTTTCATAAAATGAGAAATATTCCCGTATTTCAAGTGGAAGAATAGAATGAGACAAATATCTATCATAGGAATCGGAAAACTTGGCTTGTGTTTTGGACTCACTTTGGAGAAGTCTGGTTATGATGTGTTAGGGTGTGATATTTATCCCGATTATGTTGATCAGATAAATGATAAAGCTTTCAAAACACCAGAACCAGGCGTGGAGGAGGCATTGCTTCTTTCCAATAACTTTAAAGCTACCACTGATCTAAAAAAAACTGTTGATTTCTCCGATGTCTTATTTGTGGTGGTCGCAACACCCTCTTTGAAAAGTGGAAGGTATGATCACTCCCAAGTTGATACTTTAGTTGAAAAAGTTAAAAGTTTTGGTGTGCAAAAGAAACAAAAACACCTTGTTATTTGCTGCACCACGATGCCCGGTTATTGTGATACCGTACAGGAAAGACTGAGAGATTTTAACTACACTGTGAGTTATAATCCAGAGTTTATTGCCCAAGGAACAATCTTGAGGGATCAGCTCCAGCCGGATATGGTTCTTATAGGTGAAGGTTCCCCAAAAGCTGGGGATCTTTTACGAGAAATTTATGAAAATCACACTTCCAATACACCACCAGTGTGCCGTATGACCAGAACCGAAGCAGAAATTTGTAAAATCTCCCTTAACTGTTTTGTAACAACCAAAATATCATTTGCGAATATGATAGGCGATATTGTGGTAAAGGCTGGCGGTGATCCGACAACAGTTTTAAAAGCTATTGGATCTGATTCTAGGATTGGTAACAAGTATTTGGGTTATGGATTTGGGTACGGTGGTCCGTGTTTTCCGCGTGATAATCGAGCTTTAGCGATTTATGCAGATGATTTAGAGATGCCCGCAGATATTAGTGTAGCTACTGATAGCATTAATCATAAACATTTGAAATTTCAACTTAAAGAGTTTTTTTCGTGCAATGATAAATCCAAACCTATCTTCATGGACAACGTAACATACAAGCCAGGAACGACGATTATTGAAGAATCCCAACAATTAGAGTTTGCTGTGGGTGTTGCCAAAGCGGGATATACGGTAACGATTGTTGAAGATGCAGCCACCATTAACCAGGTGAAAGAAAAATATGGGCCTCTTTTTAACTATAAGGAGAAAAAAGAATGAAGAAAATATTAGTGTGTGGTGCCGGTGGGTTCATCGGTGGAGCAATGGTAAAAAGATTAAAAGAAGAAGGTCATTGGGTTCGTGGTGTAGATCTTAAATATCACGAGTTTTTTGACATCAATCAAGTAGCAGATGAATTTTTAATTGGAGATTTGCGGGATCCCAAGGTTTGTGATTTAGTGGTGGATGAGTCGATTGATGAAGTTTATCAATTCGCAGCAGATATGGGCGGAGCAGGCTATATCTTCACTGGCGAACATGATGCAGATGTTATGCACAATTCAGCCATGATTAACCTTAATATGGCGGAACAAAGTGTTAAAAAGAAAATTAAAAAAGTTTTTTATTCTTCGTCAGCTTGCATGTATCCCGAATATAACCAAATGGATCCAGACAATCCCAAGTGCTCAGAAGATTCAGCCTATCCAGCTGCCCCAGATTCGGAGTATGGATGGGAAAAATTATTTAGCGAAAGACTGTGGTTGTCATTTGCTAGAAATTATGGCATTAATGTAAGAATTGCCAGGTATCATAATATTTTTGGACCTGAAGGAACTTGGTGTGGAGGAAAAGAAAAAGCCCCCGCCGCGATGTGCCGTAAAGCAGTAAAAACACCAGAGGATAACCACATTGAAGTTTGGGGTGATGGAAAACAAACTCGCTCATTTCTTTATATTGATGAATGTATTGAAGCTTCACGCCGCCTAATGGATTCGGGTTTTACGGGACCAGTTAATATTGGTTCAGAAGAAATGATTGCAATTCAAGACTTTGCACAAATGGCAATTGATATTTCTGGCAAAAATTTAACAATTAAAAATATCGATGGACCATTGGGTGTAAGAGGGAGAAATTCAGACAATGCCATAATACGAGAAAAACTCGGTTGGGATTATCAGCAAAGCTTGCGAGAAGGAATGGAGAAAACTTATTCCTGGATTAAGGAGCAGGTGGATAAACAACGATGAAAATCTTAACAATGCCCCAAGGATGGTATCCAGATGATATCAATTCAAGATTAAATTTTGATGAATTTAATACCAACTGTGATGAAGAAATTTTATTGGTAGGGATTGCTTGTGTTGAAAATCCCGATCTGCGTTCTTATTATGCGGATTATGAGAGAAAAGTATATATCAATTTAGAACATCCGTGTTCCCTGTATAGTGGGTATAAGGAGTTGGATCCTCTAGCCCAGCAGCAGCTTTTTGATGAGGTTTACAGCATCTGCCCTTATACATGTGAATGGCTTAACCAAATGAGGGTTGGCACCACATTCATTCCGATGCCTTATCCTCATAATAAAGTCTATGACGAGTATCATGATTTTCCTAAAAAAATTGATGTGTCCTATTGTGGACTTATTCATAACGAGGAAATCGCATCTTATGTAGACATTTTAGCTAAACATAATTATTTTTTCTCTACGATCCCACATTTTAACAAGGTTAAAAGTGTCAATGCTTTGGCCACTCATTCTAATATCCCTAACTTAAATAAGTGGCATATTTTAGCTCACTCGAAAATAAACGTTGTTCAAAATAATTTATATCTCAACCCGGAGCAGATAAACAATATTAAAAAATTACCTGAATGGAAAAATAACGAAGCGTTCTCTCATCTTGATACCGGTCTACTGCCCCAGCTTAAGAGTCGTACAGTGGAGGGGGCATTATGTAAAAATGTTATGCTGGTTAAAAAAGATCCTTGGAATGTGATTGAAGAATGGTTTGTTGAGGGAGAAGATTTTATTTATTTTTCCAATACTGAAGAACTTGATCGTCATATAAATGAAATAAAAAATAATTGGTCAACCTATGAACCTATGGCTTTAAATGCTTATAAAAAAGTCATAGAAAAATACAATACTCAATTTATCTATGATAAAATATCTAAACAAGAGGGGATAAAATGAGTTTTAAGTATAAAAATGTTTTGATAACGGGCGGAACAGGTTTTCTTGGAAAAAATATAGTACCTTATTTGGAGAATAAAGGAGTTGAAGTAACAGCCACAGGGAGAGAATACGATCTTACTTCTTGGTCCAATGCCAAAGACCTTTTCTGCCTCAAGGAATATGACCTTATAATCCACGCTGCCGCTTTCCAGGGCGCAGGCGATTTTACACTAAAATATCCCGCAGACCAATTTTATAAAAATAATTTAATACACACTAACACCCTAGAGTGCTGGAAAAGATTCCAGCCTGAAGCTCGTTTTGTCGGTCTTGGAAGCACCTGTTCCTATCCGGGAAATTTAGAGGTCTTGTCTGAAAATGACTATCTTCAAGGACCACTTCATCCATCGGTGGAGATATATGGCCTCACCAAATGTGTGATGCAGCAAGGCATTAAGGCTTATAAAGCACAATATAAACTTGCTGGAACGACAGTGGTATTCGCCACCCTCTATGGTCCACATGATGAATTTGACATTTCTCGTAGTCATGTTGTTTCTGCATTAGTTCAAAAATTTTGTGACGCACAAGAACATAATCACCCTGAAGTAGAGGTGTGGGGGGATGGTACTCAAACTCGCGAATTAATTTATATAGAAGATCAAATTAATGGCCTTTTAATGGCTTGTGATTATGATGGGGATTTAATAAATATCGGCTCTGGAATTCAGACGACTATATCTTCTTTGGCAGAAATCATCAAAGATGTGGTAGGTTATGAGGGGGATATTTTTTACAATACTGATAGATTTGTTGGAATCAAACACAAAGTTCTTGATATCAATAAAGCAAAACAGGCTTTTGGTTGGACTTTAAAAAACGAAATGACTCCCCTAAGAGAAGGGATTCAAAAAACTGTTGAGTGGTATCGCCAAAATTATTTAGGAAAATAAATGAAAATACTTATTACCGGCGCAGCCGGTTACATTGGCAGTGAATTAATTAAGCACCTTATAGATGAACACACCATTTATGCTGTGGATAATTTTCTTTATGATAAGACTTCTTTGGTGCAGTATGTGGGTCATAAAAATTTTAATTTTGAAAAATTGGATGTTCGAAATACGGATGCACTAAAAAAATATCTGAAGGAATGTGACATTATTATACCTTTAGCAGCTTTAGTTGGTTTTCCATTATGCGATCAGCGACCTATTGAGGCACAAGAAGTAAATTTTAAAGTTAATGAGTGGATTGCCCTCAACAAGTCTATTGCGCAAAGGGTGCTTTACCCCTGCACAAATTCCGGATATGGAACAAGTGACGATGGAACTGTCATTACGGAAGAATTCCCATTAAATCCTATTTCACTTTATGGTAAAACAAAAGTAGAGGCAGAACGAGTTTATCAAAATACTCTTAATTGCTGCACGTTTCGTCTCGCAACTGTTTATGGTCCATCGCCCCGCCCTCGTAGTGATTTGTTGGTTAATAATTTTGTCTTAAAGGCGTTAAAGGAGCGAGTGTTAGTTTTATATGAATGTGAATTTATGAGGAACTATGTTCATATTTGGGACATTTGCCGTGCCTTTAAACATGCTATAGATAATTGGAATTCTTTTAAGAATGAGACATTTAATGTGGGTAATGATAACTTAAATATGAACAAGCTTCAATTGGCACAACAAATCAAAAAACACCTTCCATTAGAAATTATTAAAGCAGAATTCACTTCAGATCCAGATAAAAGGAACTATATTGTAAGCAGTCAGAAAATTTATGATATGGGGTTTGAATGTCACTATGATTTAGATGATGGAATTAAACAATTGATGACCATGTATGAAATGATTGATAGTCCGTGGTACGGAAATTACTAGGTGGTTTATGGCTGAAAGAAAATATTTGCCAACTTTGTCAGAATTAATTGATAGATTATCCATTGCACAATTAAAAGAGGTGTTTATCTGTGAACACAAAGACGAATATGCTCAAGAAATTGCTGATATTTGTCATGATATAAATTTATGTCTTCAGCAGGTAGAAAAGATTGATGCTGATGTTATTAGGGCAATTGTTGTTTTATCTCAAATGAATTTACATATATGGCACAATGAATCCAATTATCGCAAAGGAATTAAAGACGGCAACAATCTGGAATTGACTCATGGATTAAATGGCGTTCGAAATACCGCTAAAAATAAAATCCAAGAGATAATGGGTGGCCGCAAAGATTATAAAATTGATTGCTTGGCTGCTGATTTTAAAGATTGGGAAATCAGTTGGAAATGAAAATTGTTGTTATTGGAGATAGTTGTGTAGACCAGTACGTTTATGGTAAATCCAGTCGTTTGTGCCCCGATGCTCCGGTTCCAGTATTGATTCCCACTAAAACTGTGGAGAATGGAGGAATGGCAAAAAATGTTCATGCCAACATACTTTCGTTGGGTGCGGATTGCGATATCATAACAAACAGCGAAACAATAATTAAAACACGATATGTTGACGAACACACCAACCATATGTTTATCAGAATTGACACAAACGAAGAAAAGATTGAAAGAATTTCCCCCATTAAATTAGTTAACTTGCCCAACTATGATGCAGTTGTGATATCAGACTACAATAAAGGTTTTTTGACCGAAGAAGATGTTCAAACAATAAGTAAATCTCATCCTTTAGTTTTTATGGACACCAAAAAGGCTATTGGCACTTGGGCGGGAGAGTGTAACTACATTAAGATTAATGAGAAAGAATATGAGTATTGCAAGGAGCATTACAAGTCATTAGATAGGACTTTGAGGCATAGTTTAATTGTTACCAGGGGTCCAAACGGATGTTCTTATAAAGATGAAACATTCCCAGTTGCAAAGGTTGATGTGAAAGATATGACCGGCGCAGGCGATACATTTTTGGCCGGACTTGTGGTGAAATTCTTGCGCACTAAAAATATTAAAGAAGCTATTAACTTTGCAAATGTTTGCGCTACACAGGTAGTACAGAAAAAGGGAGTAGTAACCATAAATGAAGTTTGATGATTATTATAGACACTACTTAACTCTTCACCAAGATCCCACCAACCGTCGTTTGCATATTGTGGGTCAGCTAGTGACATTTATTTATTTAAGTATTATGATTTTTAATGGGCACTGGTGGTGGCTTTGCTTGTCACCCTTTATTGTTTACCCTTTCGCGTGGGTAGGACATTTTTTCTTTGAAAATAACATCCCTGCGGCGTTTACCCACCCTCTTTGGGCCAAATTAAGTGACTTGAGGATGTTTAAGGATGTCTTGGTGGGTAAAATAAAATGGTAACAGTTTGGGTAAATGGTTGTTTTGATGTGATACATCGCGGCCACATAGAGTTGTTTCAGTATGCCCGTTCTCTAGGTGACAAGTTGATAGTGGGATTAGACTCAGACCAGAAAGTAAAACAAGATAAAGGGCGCTCGCGCCCCTATAATTGTTTGGCAGATCGTATATTTACACTGAACTCTATCAAATATATTGATGAGGTAAAATCTTTTAACTCCAAAGAGGGTCTTGAAAATTTAATAAAAGAGCTAAAACCTGATATACTTGTGGTGGGTTCTGATTGGAAGGGGAAAGAAGTTGTTGGTGGAAAATATGCTAAAAATATTCGATATTTCAATCGGATTGGCAACTATTCTACAACAGCCATTTTGACAAAAAACGATGAAGACTTATATTTTTGATATAGACGGCACCATTTGCACCCAATCCCAAGGAGATTATTCTACAGCCACTCCAATTCCCGACCGCATTGATAAAATAAACGCTCTCTATGATAGTGGAAATAAGATAATATTTTTAACTGCTCGCGGAATGGGCAGAACTAATAATGACGTTGTTGAAGCTTATAGATTATTTTATGTTCTTACACACTCCCAATTAACATCATGGGGGGTTAAGTTTCACAAGCTGTTTTTGGGAAAACCAGCCGGTGATTTATATATAGACGATAAGGGAGTGAGTGATGAACAATTCTTTACCAATTAAGTTCGTTCCCAAAGGCTGGGGTTTTGAAAAGTGGATTGTCAATTGTGAAAAGTATTGTGGAAAGCTTTTGTATTTTGTAAAGGGTAAGAAATGTTCTTGGCATTATCACCAACTGAAAGACGAAGTATTTTATATTCAGTCAGGTAAAATTCTAGTAAAGTATTCTGACACGGACACTCTCGAAGACGCACAGGAAGTTGTTCTAACTCCGGGTGATAATTTTCATGTTTATGTTGGGTTGCGACATCAAATGATTGCCCTAAAGGATACAGAACTATTTGAGTTTTCTACCCAACATTTTGATGAAGATAGTTATAGGATTCAAAAAGGTGATTAAATGAAGCTTGTTGTTGTTACTGGATGTTTAGGGTTTATCGGGTCATATGTTACTCAAACATTCTTAAAAAAAGGCTGCAAAGTATATGGTATTGATAAATGTACTTATGCGGCAAATCAGGAGTTGGTTAAAGAATTCGAAAGAAACAAAAATTTTACTTTCATACGAGAAGATATTAAGGATTTAAAATATTTGCCAGATTGTGATTATGTTGTTAACTTGGCTGCTGAAACTCATGTTGGCAACAGTATTATAGAAAGTTCTCATTTTGTTGAAACTAATGTAATGGGTGTTAAAAATATTTTAGACTTAATCCGTCATAAACCTCAAAACATCGCCCCACGCCCCATCTTGCTGCACGTTAGCACGGATGAGGTTTATGGTGATATATGTGATGGAACTCACGTAGAAACATCACCACTATCTCCAAGCAACCCATATTCAGCCTCTAAAGCTTCCTCTGATATGTTAATCCAAGCATGGGCACGTACTTATGGAATAAATTATCTTATTGTACGCCCCACCAATAATTACGGCCCCGGCCAATACCCAGAGAAGCTTATCCCTCTCGTAGTTAAAGCATTGATGAGGGAAAAAAAGATTCGACTCCACGACAAGGGTACTCCCATTAGGAATTGGCTTCATGCTTCTGACACTGCCACAGCTATTTCAACGGTGTTGGAGAGTGGAAAAGTTGATGAAATTTATAATGTAGCTGGTGGTTTTGAGCAAACAAACTTGGAAACAACTCGTAAGATAATTAATTGCTTTTTTAATAATGATGTAAACATCCAATATGATTCATGGTATAATTTTCTTGATTTAGAACACAAAAGAGAAGGTCAGGATGTTCGTTATGCTTTAAGTGATGAGAAACTTAGGAAATTAGGTTGGGCGACTAAGAAGACTTTTGACAATGAAATAAACAATATTGTGCAATATTATAAAAACAATTTTAGATGGTAAGGAGAAAATAATGAAATTATCAAATCAAGCAATCGGGGCGATCATGATGTCGCTCCAAAAAGGAATTATGGAAGAAACCGATATCACGACGATACTACAGGAATTCGAAATGAGTGATACTACCGATGGTTTAATCGTAGAGAATCCACCCATTGTAAAACCAGAAAAACTTGAACAAGAAACGGAAGAAGTGCAGGCCAAAACCTAAGTGCCAAAATATGTCTATTATTGTAGTGAATGTGAAGAAGAATTCGAAGCACGCCATCCGTTAGGCGAAACTTTGGAGAATTGTAACATTTGTCACCACGCTCGTTCTCTGGCACGACGACCCTCTTCTATTTTTTTAAACAAAAAAATCTTTAATTTAGAAGGAAAACCGAAGCCCGGAACACTAGTGAAGGCTGCAATAGAAGATGCAACAAGAGATCTGAAAGAAGAAAAAGAGAAATTAACTCAAAGAGGTTACAAAGATGATAAATGAATGGTTTATATTAGGGAGTTTGTTCTTAGTTGTATCAGTTTTAGTGAATGTTGTACTGGTTTCTTATATTAGAACTAATATCGTAAAAGTGTTTGTTATTTCGGAGGAACTATCAGAAATATTCACCCGGCTCGACTCGTTTCAAGAACATTTAAAGACAGTATATGATTTACCCACCTTTTATGGCGATGAAACCCTAACAGGTCTGTTGGAACACTCAAAAGCATTGAGTGAATTTATGGTAAAGTATGAAGATATTTATTCCTTCACACAACCAGATTTGCTAGAACAACTCGAAGCCGCCACATTAGAACTACAGGAACAATATGATCAAGAAGAAGCGCAAGCGTAAGAAAAAAAATCAATATTTTACGCAATTTCATGAAGACGCAATTGTTGAATACACCAACTCTGAAGATAATCATCATCGGAACGAACTTTATAAGAATATAATTCAACCCGTTTTTAAAGAGATGATCAATAAAATCGTCTTTACTTATAAATTCACCAATCTTCCTAATGTAGACAGTTTAAAAGATGAGTGTGAAATGCATCTTGTCACCATTTTAAGTAATTTTGATCCAAACAAGGGCTCTAAAGCATTTTCTTATTTCAGCGTGATAACTAAAAACTGGTTCATTGCTAAGGTTAAGAAAACTGCAATTCAATTACGTCGTGAAGCAGGTTATGAAGAGATCTCTAAAAGAGTAGAGATGGACAAGTTGGCCATATATAACACTTACGACCGTGATAGGGAAAAGAAGGAATATATGGAGCATCTCTGGGTTGAGATTAGAAAGTGGGAAAAACAAAATCTTAAAGAAAATGAGAGAAAAATTTTAGAAGCCATCAAAATCCTCTTTACTGATGCAGAGACTATCGAAATTTTTAATAAAAAAGCTATTTACTTGTACATAAGGGAAATTACAAATCTCAACACCAAACAGGTTTTGAACAGTTTAAACAAGTTTAGATTTGAGTATGCGATTTTTAAGAAAAAATGGAACGAGTAAAGAAAGATTTTGAAACCTTAGCAGAAGAAGCCATTGATAATATCAGAGCAGACCGCGATCAAACCAAGGAACTGCTTAAAGATTTAGTCAAATACTTGTCATCTGATGAACATCGACATAAAGAGGTTGGCTTAATCGCCGCAAAATATGTTGAAACACTCCAGCGTTCCAATGAACAATTAGTTAAAATCGCCACCCTCCAGAAGAAGGGTGAAAAAGATAATCTCGACTTATCTCAATCTGAGAGAGATGACATATTTGAACAATTGAACAAGGAGATGACGGGTGGCAAAGAAAGTAAATAAGCTTATTAATGGCAACTATAGTCTTTTCCCTAATAATGCTGAAAAATTTCCTACGGATTTTTTAGAAGAAGAAGATACCTTCTTTGATAGATTAGGGACCGTTGTCAAAGGCAGTTATCGGGTTGAAGGAGAATCTACAACCAAACCAGTGATGGGTGTTGTTTTGGCTGTTAAAAAAAATGGAAAAATTACTCCATCTGGCCCAAGATTTCGTTTAAATTCAATTTCTGAGATTGCAACTGAAACTTGTCTTAAAATGTGGGTTCATACCAATTTTGATGTGAGTTTGGCTGTGCCAAAAAACTTTTTAAACCCTGGTGATGAAACTAATCTTATTTATGAGCATTTTGTTTTTGAAGCACAGGATGAAACCACTGACAAGATTGTTCCCAAACCAGGCGATATTGTGCAAGTCCTTCACCCTTGGGCATGGGGGTTTACAAATAAAGTAGGGTTATATTTGGGGAAAGTCGCTCCTGGCATGGTTCCCACATTTGAAAAATCTTCGAATAAGTTTAAGAAACCGAATTCAAGGAACAAGAATGTTCCTGAAACATAAGTGTTGGTGGCGATATGAGTTTTAAAAAAGCATTTACAATTTCAGGCGTAAGCGAGGAAACAAAAGAAGCTTTCGACGCAAAAAGCAAGAAGGATACCAAGTTTGTAAAAGGCATTGGCGGCGATCCCCTCTTTGAGCCGGTCCCCTCATACATTCAGACTTCTACCGAAAAAGTCATTAAAAACGATAATAACTCATGGATTGTTTTAGGGCGAGATCGTCCCAAAGGCCGCCACAGTGGATATGGTGGTCGTGGCGATACCCAAGCAGCCGCAATTGATATTGTTGTTGGTCGTATGGGTTCTTCTGTAATTTCCCACACTGGCGACAATCAAAAAGTGTGGACGGATCCAGATTTTAAAAAAGATGCTGCTAGAGTTTATATAAGTCAAAAAACGGATATTGACACCAACTTTGGATTGGCAGCAGGCACAATTGGAAAAGCTGTAGCGGTGAATGAGGATGAATTTGGAGCGCCAGATAACGCCAACATTCCTGCCGCAACCTCATTTAAACCTCAACCACGCTCTGGTATAGCCTTGAAAGCAGATGGTGTGCGTATCATTGCTCGTGAAGGTATTAAATTGGTAACTGGAATTGATGCCATAAACTCACAGGGAGGCTCAGTTCGAAGTGTCCAAGGCATTGATATAATTGCAGGAAATGATGATTCGGATATGCAACCTTTTGTTAAAGGGACAAATATGCGTGATGCCATGGTAAGGTTAGTAGATCACGTTGATAGTTTAGCAGGTATTGTAGACACCTTGTTGATGCACCAAATGTCTTTTAACGAGGCACTAGCAAGCCACTTTCATCACTCACCTTTCTGGGGCCAAATGACAACCATTTCTCCTTCTGCACAATCTGCTGGTGTTAAGACAATGATAGACCATTTAAGTCAAACCAAACGCTCACTCGCAATGTTCAAGACCAACCTAAGAACTTATCAAATAACCTATTTAGAAGAAGTGGGCGATAAGTATATCAACAGTAGATTCAACCACCTAAATTAATTATGCCAATTGATATTGAAAAAGAGATTGATCCACTTATCCAGATTGATTGGACGCGAATGTCCGATGCGGTTGGCTTTTTCCAAAAAGCTGATAGCACATACCCCGATAGGTATTCGATTGTTGTAACAACAGACGAAACTACAACCGATGGTAGCGAGGACAGACTTCAGCAGATTAAAGATAATGCTGAACCAATAGGATTTAATCATCTCTTAGGGTATTATGAAAAACTAGACTCAGATCCAACCTCAACGGGAACAGTGTTCGCCGAAGATTGGTATGTGTCCGAACGCCCAAATTCTCCTATAAAAATTTTAGTCTCAATAACTGCGGCCAATTTAAACCTCTTACAACCGATTCCACCCCCGTCTGTTTTGCCATCTCCATGGGCAGAGATATATTTCAATACTTTTGATTTTGAGAAAAAACTTAAAGGCTCACTAGAATTATTAAGAAAATATAATGGGGACATTAAAAAGTTTCGAGGAAAAGTGATGGGCTTGGATTTGAAATATGAAACGGAGAATTTGTCCAACTCCATCACTGCTATCTCAGGGTTAATGCAAGCCAATGGCTATTCTTACGATTCAACTCGTTCCGATTTATTAATTTTTGGAATCAATGCTGATTATCAGTTCTTGTATGGCCAATTAAATGATGGAAGCGGGTTTAATAATCTTTATAAGAGTTTCACTAAATTCCAGCAGACATCGATTGCGACTGACCAAAGAACCGTCAATTTTTTATTGAACTTGGACAATCTTTATCAAATTTTTCTAAAGAATGAAAACATTCCAATGGAAAAATTCTTTGACGATTATGTCTTAAACCCTCCCACATATGACTTTTCTCAAACTCCTCGTTCATCAACCACAGGCGACGGAAAAGCAGTCGCACAAAAGGGTAATATTGCTGATGAGAATGCTAAACCCCAAAAAACCTCATTAGAGCTTGAAAATTTTCTTGCCCTAAGTAGTACACCTGAACAAAGGAAAAATGCCCAAGAAGTTTTGGACTCATCTGCCAATTTTGTGGGAGATACAGTGGTGAGTAGTTTACAATCGATTAATGATGGTATTACTTACGGCACAACTTTTCTTACCAAAAATCCAGGAAAGCATACTTCGAACAAGCTTTTTAAAGATCTGTTAAATAAAATCCCCCTACAAAGTCTTATCGAGGGCGCTTTAGAATGTCTAGGGTTTAAAGGTTTTGAATTTCTTAATCTGGCAAAGGCATATTTAAATCAAGCAACCAGTTTTCTTGACAATGTTGCATCCTTGTTGAACAAACAGATCCCAACAATTCATATTCCAGATGACTTTCCCATAGCAGATTACATGAAAGATTTGGGTAAACAAATTCTTAATAGTTTACTTGAAGCTGTAATGGGGATGCTGGTCCAGATGATAGTGGAACTCATTCAACAATTGCTTGATGCATGTAATGAATGTGCTTTACAGAACGAAGCAGCCGGTCGCGGCAGGCTTGATGGAATGAATTTTGGCGCTTTTAATGTGGGTGATTCCATTTTAAAAACCTTGGTAGTTGGCACTGTGGGCGAGATAAGCTCTACTGTCATGAGAGAGTCTGGTGCAAATCGAATAAATAACGAAGTTTTAGAAGAAACCAAGCAGTGGGCTGCAAACCCACCCCAAGGTAGTTATCTTGATTTTAGTGGAGATAATTGGTATGGTGAAGGCAAAAGCGGGATTACACCAGAGGAGATGCAACAAAAAGTAGCTGCTGCAAAAACCGACTTTAATGATTATGTAAAGTCCTCATCAGCCGTTTTAACACCGGGAGAAATAGGAAATATGATGTTGGGCTGCGGAGCTGGCACCGAAGCAACTGAAGCCCTCATTCGATTATTTGATAATTTTCCTAATTTAAAATGGCTCCTCGCTGGCGACAAAGATGTTACCACTGCTCAAGTAACGAATCTATGGCAAGACTTGGGCAAAGTAATCGGACAAAATGCGATCTTAGAAAAGGTCAAAGAAGTCACAGATGCTATGCCAGAATCGATTAAGTGCTTGTGTGATGATGATGATATTGCATTAAGAAAAAGTTTGTTGGATAACAAGGGGCTATCTCCAGAACAAGTTAAAGAACAAATTGAAAAATCTTTAACTCGACGCGAGAAACGACTAAGGGATCTTGGCAAGATGCTTGAAAAAGGGAACATTCTAGAAGACGCTGTTCCTCCAATTTATTGCACAATGGTTTTCCGCGATTCTTCAGGCACAATTGTTCCTGATGAGAAGGTAATGCCTAGCCCTCATGATCCATCTAAATATGTCGCTAAAGCAACGGGACTTCCAGTCACAAGAGTAGTTCGCAAAGGATTGATTGAGAAGGATCACCCATCCCTTGTCTTTATGATGAATAAGGTTCTTAATACGATCTATGATAGTATCGCGATGGCCTTCAATCAAGATATTTCTGGTTTTGTTCCTACTTTAACAAAAGATACGTTTGTAACCCGTCCAGTCCCACGTACCATCAATGCGATAAAACAAGACGGAACCACAGAACTTTCTCTCAATCCTGAATGGGTTAAGATGGTCAAAGACCCTTCTCTGAATTATTCATTTGGACCATTACCTGCTGATGCTTCGATTCCTGGAAGAAATCTTATTAGAGATTATGATGAAGGGGGTATTATTTTTGATGGAGAAGGTGAGATACTTTACAACACTGTCGCACAAGATCCCGACTTAGATATTCCTGAAAACAGTTCAGAATCCTATCGTATTCGTCTTGCAGCAGGCCAAATGCAAACTGGTCAAGTGCAACCCACTCCTCAACAGACCTTACAGTGGGAGTTTATGCAAAAGCAGCCATACCCCGAAGGTACGACTGATTATACTTCCAATGGCCGCCGTAGGATAGATGATTACGGCACTAGCACAATTGGCACAAGGATGGCGGAATATACTCGTCTTTATGGGTATTCTCCAATTCCAGTGACTGTGAGGGAAAAAGGTCAACCAAAATTTGCACCCGGCTTAAAAGAGTCATATGAGACAATGTGTTTCAGGAAAGAGTTATTTGATATAAGCGATCAAAGCGATTCTTACCATCTTTACACGTTTCAGGTAGATAACAATATTTTTGATGCTGCTGGAATCGCGGGAGATATTAAAAACATTATTGGTTCTCAAGTTCCGACTCCGCCCGCGCTTCCCACTCCAAGTGGTGTAGCCGATGCCGATTATTCAAGAGGAATGGAGTTAATCTCACAAGCGTTTAATAATTTAAACGATTCCACTTATGACATCAATTATGTTGTTCCGTATTCCGCTTCTCTCGGTAATGGTTCTCTTTCACAAAATTGGCCAGTAGATGTCTATGGTTTAACAATTATGTTATCCTCCCCGGCAGGATCAATCAATGCTCCTCCATTTATAATTTATCGAGATGTTAAACAATACGATTTAAGTAATAATATATGCAGAGGTCTTCAACAAAACGATTGTGAATTCAACGACCGCGCACCTTTTATTCCACAAGAACAGTTATTCACTTCAATGGTTGACAACTGCTTAAAGAATGGAGCAATGACTTATAATAGTTATGCTTTTTCCAATATAGACGAATCTATTCCGTCACCTCAAAAAATCGGAGGGATTGGAGACTTTAATTATAATTTTAGAGGCGACTTATACGCCAAAGATTTTGAATCTTCATCGTCAGTATATGGTTTTGGAAATAAATTCAGCGCATACGACGGTTTATGGCGTGATTTCTATTGCTCATTTAATAAATATATTGCTAAATCTCCATTTTTAGATTTAGGCGCTTTGAATTCTGTGGATTTAACTCCCATGAATCAAATGGGTCAAGATCCTGATTGTGATATCAACCCAAGCATGTTGGATGTCGAAACAATAAAGCAGAGAATCAAGGATGAATATGGTTTAATTCAGTGTATTGAAGCCTCCTTTCCGAATGTTGATGGTCTTGGTTCCAACAAAGACAACCCATTTGAGAAAGCAAATCTTAGCGGTGCCGTATTATTGACGGTTAGAACTTATGTATTGGAAGTGCTTCTGCGCTCCATTTACACTTTTTACTACTTTAGATTTAGCTCACCACAATCAGTTGACTCGCTGTTGATTTCATACATCGCCAGTCTTGTCAAGAAAGACGTGGAGCAAAAACAATTTATAAATGAGTTTAGGACTGAGACTTTAGATCTCTACAATCGAAACGCCGAAAATCTTATTCCGGCACGTCCGAAGACAGACAGTTTTGATGAAGCGTTAGAATATTTTGTTAGGTATCAAATATATGGAGTTTCTAATAGGATTTCTAAAACACTTAAATCAAGAGGTAATACTTCCCTTGATGCGTATTTGTTGATAGACCAATCCGACGCAAATCCTGCTTGGATCCCAGGCTGGCCCGTCCAGAAAGAACTTAACGATCCACAACGTATTTTAAAAAACGGGACACCACCACCAGTTAATGCAAATTTACCAACACCAGTTCCACCACAACAGGTTCAGGAGTTGGTTGGGACAGGAAGTTTGACAGAAACAGCGATTGGACGATTAGATCTTGAAAGTTCGATGTCTTATATCAAGAATCTGCCTTTGGGATATTTGTTTAGGGAATACTTTAAATCCCATGGAAACGTAGCCAATATTTGGTCCCGAGAACCGGCAGTCCAATTTCCCACAGCCACCGCCATCGGTGGGTATGCCTCAACTAGTGAAACTTGGGGTCCAATAACTGGGCAAGAACGCATATCACCCAACAAAAGCGTTGCCGCCAATCGTGAACTTAATTTATTTCGTAATGCTGGTATCGTTCCCCAACCTCAAGGAACCGTTAGTTCTCAAATTTCAACATTCATCCTCAACCCTCAACGCCCACCTCCCGGCGATGCAAGCCACCCCGATAGTCCTTACCCTATTGGAATATCTTTCGAAGAACAAGAAGGTATTGCTGAGTTAGTTAAAATGTTCGGCACCCCTTTCTACCATGAACAACCTCCCACCAACCAGGCATTGATGAATGATTACTCTATAGTTGACCACAATCTTGGTGGCCCTGTATATCCAGGTTTGGTATTGAAAGAGGTTACTAAGCGTCGATCCGGTCAAAAGACTTGGACCTTCAAACCCGATCAGGTGTGGGATAGGAGAGCGTGGAATAATACGGGGACTCAAATTCCTGATTGGATCATGTCTTCAACAACTTGGAGCGAGGAAGTTCTAGGTCCATATAAAGTTCCCACTCCATCTTTAACGACTGTGGAAGGAAACGGTGGAAGCAGTAGAAACACGACTTACCAAAATGCTGCGTGGTATGATCCTACAGGAGCAGCTAGCGAAAGACTGATAGAGCAACCCGCCAGGGGAACCGGATACTTAAGGTGGATTACAATCGACGGTAAATCCATCGGACCATGGAGAGGGACGTTTCCTGATTCAGACCCTAGCATAAGACGGTGGAAGCTTATCGATGGAGCTTATGAATATAACCAGAATGGAAATCGCACTGGAACAACAAATATTGCAGGTTATACCAGCCGCGCCAGCCAAGACTGGTGGTTTACCCAAAATCCCAGCAGAGAGGAATTAGCCAACGGGATCACTGTCGGGGTGGATTTTGGAGATATTTCATACTTTGGAATTAGCAATCCCGTAAATGAGCACGTTCCTAAGCTATTAAAACGAGCATCCAATTTGCTTCAAAATGGCATGAAATACCTTAGTTTGCTTGACTTTGATATTTTTTCGGCCATTGAAATAGTAAAATGGGAGAAAGCCGAAATAAGGCGCGTATATCCGTCAATTCACCAAGACACAATCGATCAATATGATGTGTGGGTTGAAAAAATCGAGGCTATAGTGGATAAATTCCGAAATGTAGCTGATCACCGCCGCCAACTTAGAGAAGATTTATTGCTTAGGATTTCTCAACTCGGAGTCGCCCGCGACCCAGGACCAGGACCAACTCCAAACCCCGGCTTGAGTTTCGAAAACGGAAACTTTATAAAAGAATACTATCTTAGAGTTGAGGAACAAGATTATCAAGGAATGCCTTTAAACGATGCTACTTTTAATGAGGATAGAAATGATGCCAACTCTGCCGTCCAAAATGTTGGAGGTATTGAGGAATTAATTGCTACAGAGTTTATCGGAGATGAAGCTTTCAAAGCTGGCATCCAAAGGGGCAAATGGGCAAATTCTAATTATGTGGATAAGGGCGGTCGAAGTGAATTTCTAAAAGGCGTTGTAAACATCCAAGCTTTCCAAGAATATTTAGATACACGGTTTGATACTGATGGAACAATCCCTCACAGCATACGCACGTCTTTAAATCAAGATTGTGTTCCTGTCCCCCTTAGCAAAGCTCTCATTCAAGATGCTATAATATTTGAGGAATGCGGTGAAGCACTCGCAGCAGAATTGGGTATTACGTTACCACCCGAACGAAGTGATTTTGTTCTCGGAGATTTCTTTAAAAAGGTGAGTGTAGGGGTTAGAATTTCTTATGTTTTGCCCGTGCCGAAGTGGTTCGCCCCCACCGGACCAACAACTGATGTACCAGGTCAAACAGCAGAAGGGGGTGGCGTAAGTTTAGTCGGGCGAACGCCGGTAGATTATTATGAAGGGGGAGATTGTTGGAAATGGAAAGGATCCGATGCCCAATTCCGCGACTTGGAATATCGCTTGTCCCCCGGTGGCTCCAGTGCATACTTGGATAATTCCATACAGTTTGAAAACGGGGTTGACCCATTAAATCCATCCTTATATGAAAAGGCATATTATGTCACTAATAATATGGGTGAATTTATAAATGTAATTCCTATAGTTTGTTCTGAGGCAGAGATTGATCCCGAAACCAACATTAGAGATGTAATGCAAACTTATACTAATTTAGCCAACGATCCGGTTGGATTTTTTCAAAAGAAGTTTGACGAAAATTATCTTGAATTGATTAACAAACTTATCACCACACCAGAGTACCAAAGTTTATTCCGTTACTTTTTTCCAGTTGACAGAATGCTATCTCTCAACAATATTTACGGCTCTGAGTATCTTCGTTCTTACAAAGGCGTAAACGAAATGTTTGATCCAACAAAGACACGATTAAAAGATCTCTTCTTTAGTCTTTATAATAGTGGAAACTATCCATCAACTGAATGTGGTCCAAATAATTTAGACCTACAGTTAGCGGCAATGAATGGAATTCCATGGGCTGGACTCGCCGCAACCCTGGCACTTATGATTGCAAAATCAGTTGTGTTAATATTTAAGGGCTTTGTAGAGGCATTTGATATTAATATTGCAGTTTCTAAAATGATTAGAGATTCAATTCATTTAATAAATCAAATGATTGCACAAGGTCAAGTCTTGGCGAACCAAACTCAACAACTCGGTGCCGCCGCAGGCTCCGCGATAGATGATTTAAGTAATTTGGGTAAATGTACAACTAGTGTTCCTTCTCAACCACCAGACGAATGGTTTGACCCAGTTGATGACACTTTCATTAGTCCTGAACCACAAATAATGTATATTTCTTTAGCCTTGTTACCGATAACACTTTTGCCACTCTTTTGGCCTGGATTGCCTATTACTCCCTTTGGTATAGCTTATTGGGGCATGGATTGGCGACCAGAACCTAACTGGCTCGGCTCAATGCCACCGGCAGATTGGTTGGACAAACTATTTAGTAAGGATAGTATGATGGTGGGCAATGATATTGGCGCGGCTTCTTGTAATATTGATGCGGGATTACCACCAGTTGGCTCAAATGATACATAATGGAGGGATTAATTAATGGCAGGAATCACACCAAGACTTCCTTTGACACGCGACAGCCTTAACGGGTATGCTCTTATAGCAGATTATAAAAATTTGGTAAAACAAAATTTTAAAATTTTATTGTTTACTGTTCCTGGCGAGCGAGTCATGGACGCAGACTTTGGTATTGGACTAAAATCATTTTTATTTGAAATGGACAATCCAGGTTTGTATGGAAGAATCGCAGGGAGAATCAGACAACAGGTGGGAAAATATCTTTCTTATATCACAATTGACGATATTGTTTTCAACTCGGCAGCCAATGTTCCAGGTTTTGATCCTAATTTTTTAAGCGTTGCTATTGAGTATACAATAGTCCCGCTTGGGGACATAGACAAAATAGAACTAACTTTACCTGTAGACTAATTATTTGATAAAGAGAGGAACTTCGATTGGGCTCAAAAAAACAATATCCGCTTATTGATTATACATCCAGAGATTTTAATTCAATTCGACAAGATTTAATAGACTACGCAAAACGTTATTATCCAAATACATTCAAAGATTTTAGTGAATCCGGTTTTGGCTCACTGATGGTCGATACAACCGCATATATTGGCGATATTTTATCATTTTATTTGGACTACAGCGTCAACGAGTCTTTCCTCGATACTGCAATAGAGTATCAAAATGTTATCAAATTAGGGCAACAAATGGGGTACAAATTTAACCCTAGCTCTGCTGCATCGGGGGAAGCCACTTTTTACATAATTGTTCCTGCTGCTTCAATTGGAACCGGCCCAGATACCAATTATATCCCCATTTTACAAAGAGGGACCGAATTATCTTCATTAGATAGTATTGGGTTCATGTTGAACGAGGACGTTGACTTTGCAAATCCCAGTAACGAAATTGTAGTGGCCGAAGTTGATAGCGATACTGGTACACCTACGAGTTATGCCATTAGAGCCACAGGACAAGTGGTTTCTGGCAAGTTACAGCAACAAGAAATAGTTGTGGGAAATTTTCAAAAATTCCTGAAATTAAAGTTAAACGGAAATGATATCACCGAAATTGTGTCAGTTACTGACACAGAAGGGAATGAATATTATGAAGTTGATTATCTTTCTCAAGACACCATTTATAAAGCCACTTTAAACAGGGGAGATAACAGCTCCATAACCCAAAATGTTATGCGCCCTTTTGTAGTGCCTAGAAGGTTTGTAACCGAAAGAACTCAAACGGACATATTTTTACAATTTGGTTTCGGAACAGAGAACACTACACTAGCGGTGGATTCTCTCGCGGACCCAAGTAAAGTTGTATTAAAAGTTCATGGCAAAGATTATGTAACTGATGCTACAATAGATCCTGGTAATTTCTTAAAAACTGACAAGTTTGGTGTGGCTCCGTCGAACACGACCTTAACCGTTGTATACCGAGAGAACAATGCAGAAAATGTTAATATATCCTCCAATGCACTCACGACTGTAGACACTCCAATTTGGGATTTTAAAGAACTGGCATCGCTTAATCAGGGAACTTTAGAAACTGTGGTTAGTTCACTGGAAGTTAATAATAGCGAGCCGATAACAGGCGATGTGATGCTCCCTAGTACGGAAGAATTAAAGACTCGTATTTATAATGTTTTCTCCTCGCAAAACCGCGCCGTTACAGCAGAAGATTATAGGAGCTTGTGTTATGGAATGCCAGCCAAGTTTGGTGGTATCAAAAGGGTGAATATCGTGAGAGATCCTACATCACTTCGTAGAAATCTTAATTTATATGCGATTTCTGAAGGCGCAGATGGCACCCTGATTCAATCTAATTCGGTAATAAAACAAAACTTAAAACAATGGCTAAATCAAAGTAAAATGATTAGTGATACTATTGATATTTTAGATGCCAAAATTATTAATATTGGGATAGAGTTTACAGCGATTGCAAGCCTGGATGCGAACAAGTTCGATGTATTGAACGACGCAATCTTAAAACTTAGCGAATATTATAATAGAAAATTCGAAATAGGTCAACCATTTTATGTTTCAGATATTTATAGTCAACTTAATAAAATGAAGGGAATCATTGATGTGACCAGAGTTAACATAGTTCAAAAAACGGGAACTAATTATTCAAGTGTTCCTGTGAATATTAATATGTTATATTCTGCTGATGGCAGTTATATTGATTGTCCTCAAAATGCTATTTTTGAGATAAAATATCTTTCGACAGATGTCAAAGGAACGATTAAATAATGGGAATCAAAAGATATACTGCCATAAATGATAATACTATTACTAATGCCTTCGATTCTAACTTAGTCACACGAGGCACTGGCAGCAATATGGGCTTGGCTGATTCGCTAGAAGTCTTTTCCATTTATGCTCAAGCTACAAGTGCATCTAGTGAATTAAGCAGAATTATTACCAAATTTCCCGTTGTTACGTCTGATGCAACCACCACCATTCAGTCAGATCGCACAGCAGGCACAATTCCTGCAAGTGGAAGCGTGGATTTTTATCTCCGCTGTTATAATGTTAAACACACAGCGACACTACCCAGAAATTTTACTCTTGTCATCTCTCCTATTTCTCAATCTTGGCAAGAAGGAAATGGTCTGGATATGGAGCAATATTCAGATCTTACTTATGGAGGCACAGGTTCAAACTGGATAAATGCCGCCGCACAAACTGCTTGGGAAGATAAGAGTGGTATCGCTCGACCGGGTGGAAGTTATTTAAGTGCTTCATGGAATGGCTCACCCGTTACTGATTATGATGAATTTAACTATACTCAAACTTTTGGAGAAACCGGCACGGGAGATTTAGAGGTCAATATTACTGGCTTAGTTGAAAAGTGGATTGCTGGGGATTATAGCAATTATGGTATGGGCATCATGCTCACCGCGAGTCAAGAAGACGGAGCTTTATCTTATTATACAAAGAAATTTTCTGCTCGAAGTAGTGAATATTTTTTCTCTCGCCCTATTATCGAAGCTCGCTGGGATTCGGTAAGAAAAGATCAACGAGGAAGTTTTTATGTCTCCAGCTCTAATTTAAGTGCAGCAGACAATAAAAACACACTTTACCTCTACAACTATGTACGAGGTCAACCAAAGAATTTGGCTAATGTAGGAACAGGTCCGATTTATGTAAATGTTTATACATCTGCCAGTCAAGGTGAGCTTTTAACTGCAACACCAAATAGTCCGGTTACTGGTGGTTATGTAGATGTGGGAATTTATAGTGCATCCTTTGCGCTTGATACGACGGCGAGTTTCGCTTTTGATCGGTGGTTTTCTGGTTCTTCCGGTTCTGCCATCACCACAACTGGTGCGAAGATATATCACACGGGATCGTTTATACCACAGAAGTTCCTTTCTTCTAATATTTATTCAATCCCTCGTTATGTTACAACTATTACAAATTTGGAGCCTCAATATTACAATAATGGCACCGCACGGATGCGCCTCTTTACTCGATTAAAAGATTGGAGTCCAACTATTTACACAGTAGCATCCAAACAAATTCAAAACGATATTGTTGAAGATGCTTATTTTAAAATCTTTAGGATTATCGATGAAAAGGATGTTATATCATATGGAACGGGTAGTTTAAACCATACAAAACTCTCATATGATGTAACCGGGAGTTATTTTGACTTAGATATGAAATTACTTGAAACTGGTTATGCTTATGGAATTAAGTTTGTGTATTATATAAATAATGCTTATCAAGAACAGCCTGAAGTTTTTAAATTTCGTGTAATAGAGTGAGAATATGTCAAACCTTAAAGACCTTTTTAGTGGCAAAAAAAGTAATAAGCTTTTAGAAAATGCAACACAACGCTCTGTTGGGGACGCTGTTGAGTCCCCGGATTATCTAAAATCCAATATCAAGCAGAAACAAAGGTTCATTCCAGCAGTAGACTTTTCTTCTGCGTCTAATTTTGCAATTTATGGGTCTGCTGAAAAATACTATGAAGATTCTTATAATTACGTTTTAAATGAATATCCCTATGATGGATCTTTAAAAGAGAAAATTAATTGGAGTTTAAGTGGTACATATTTTGATAGGCATATTTTTGAGAACGAGTATCCACGGTCAACTGGATATATTAATTTTGGAGAATCTTATGGAAGTGTCACCGATGCTCCTACAGGTTATGATGCTCCCAGTAATAGAGAGTGGATCTTTTTTAAAGGAAATAATGCTAATTCTTCTTTAAATTCGCAGACTAATCCTAAACTTACTTTACAATTTGATAATTTAAATATTTATAATACTGCCAGTCAAGGTTTGTCTAATCTTGAGCTTGAGGGAAGTGGCGGTCTATCTGTTGAATTCTGGCTACGCAAACCAAATTTTGACAGTTCTGTTGAATCCCGCCGCCAAGTATTAGTAGATACATGGAATAGTGCTTCTTACGGAACCCCAGGCTATGGCCGCTTTAGGGTCGAGATTTCAGGAACCGATGGAAACAGTCTTGCTCCGAACTTTCATGTGGAGTTATTATCTCAAAGTGCTGGTTTTTCTTGGCAAGGCGGAGCCCCATCATCTCCTCCGATGGTTATTTTAAGCGGAAGCACTTTAACAGGATCATGGACCCACTTTGCACTTACGTTTGTAAACGAGTCTGATCAAATGATGGGCCGCCTTTATACGAATGGTAATCTTACATATTCTTATAAAGCTGGCACAACTATGGGAACCATAACTGGTTCGATGATCGGACAGATCGGCTCCCTTGTTACCGCCGTTTCGGGCGGAAACGAAATTCAGGGTGATGCTAAGTTTTCCGGTTCATTAGACGAATTTCGATTTTGGAAAACCAAAAGAAACGCTACTCAAATTGGCCAACATTGGTTTACTCAAGTCGGCGGTGGCACAAACAGTGATCTCACATTAGCGACATCGGCCTCCACAAAATATAGTTACGAAAATCCCACAGATCTAGGTGTCTATTATAAATTCAACGAAGGTATTATCGACACTTCGAATGTTAACGGACAAGACGCAGTAGTAATCGATTATGCTGGCAGGGTGACAAATGGCGCTTGGACTGGGTATACTGTAAGTTCAAGGAATACCGGATCGGCCATAATCTCAGCCTCTGCTGCGCCTTATGAATTTGAAGACCCAATTTTATATTCAATCAATCCTCGCGTATCTAGTTCACTTGAAGATAGAAAGAATGTAGGCAAGTTGTATGATGCCACTAACAATTCATCAATGATGGGCTCACTACCACAATGGATAGTGAGTGATGATTTAAATAATGAAAACGGCTCATTATCCAATTTAACTCAAATAATGTCAAGTTATTTTGACACTCTTTATCTACAAACGCAAGCTATAACGGATCTTAAAAATAAAGATTATATTAGTGGAAGCGACAAGCCTGCACCATTTGCCTCCAGATTTATTGATTCTTCAGGGTTTTTAACCTCCGAGATACTTTCCAAGGCAACTGATCTAGAATATCTTGATGCACGAAATAATACTAAATTATTTACAGATAAGATTGATGAGTTAAAAAACCTCATTTATCAAAATGTTTACAACAACTTAATATACATTTATAAAACTAAAGGAACGATGAAGTCGTTCCGAAATCTGATCCGCTGCTTTGGTGTTGATAACGAGTTAATCAATATTCGCCTATATGGTGATGAAGTCACATATAATCTTTTAGACAATTACGAAAACACAACCATACGCAAGCGTTATGCCAATTTTCATACATCCTCCAATTTTAGTGCAGTTGTTTTTCAGCAAACCGCAAGCGGCAACACTTACAGTAGAGGATATATCAGTTCAAGTGCTGAAGTTCAATATCGCGGTAATACTTATGAGTTGGAGTCTTTCTTTCCTAAAGATAAGGAGCGTGGAACCCCTTCTTACTTTAATGCGTCTTTTCAGACAGCATCAATTTTCGGTTGTCATACTTCCGGTGCAGCAGGAACTAATAACTGGGGTACTCCCGACTACGGCCAATTCCAGGTACAATCAGTTAGAACAGATATCCGACGCAAAGCTGCCTTTTTTCAATTAACGTGCAGTAACGATGGTCAAGGTGTTATCCCCAAGCTCACAAGTTCTGTATTTCAGGATGTCTATGACGGCACTCGATGGAACTTTGGAGTCCGTATTAAACCTAAAAAATATCCTTTAGCTGCCGGTGTTTCTGGAAGTGATACAGGCAACTATGATGTAGAATTCTCTGGATACAATTATGTACTCGATGTTTTAAATAATAGTTTTGTGGTTACAGCATCTGTCTCCAAAGATGATGCTCAAAACTTTTTAAGAGCAAACAAACGCTTTTTTGTGGGTGCCCATAGAACTAACACAACTGGAGATGTTTTACAACAGAGTAATGCAAAATCCACTTCTTTGCGGGTATGGATGGATTACTTGACCAGTAGTGTCTTACAAGCTCATGCAATAGATGTTACCAATTATGGTTCAGAAAATCCATATCGAGATGCCTATCTTAATGAACAAGGTGCGACTTTGGGGAGCAAAAATGTTAAAGGAATTCCCCAACTAGAAACTCTTATTTTAAATTGGGACTTTGAAAATGTAACTGCCTCTGATAGTGGAGGAAATTTTACAGTCCCTGATGTCTCTATAGCTTCTTCAGGTACTAATGATTACACTTCTCGCTGGGGCTGGCTCGGACCAATTGGGCAATATCAACACACTGGTTATGGTTATGGTTTTACTCCGAGTTCATCCGGTTCTATCGACCGCAGATATGTCCATACTGCAATACAACAACCACCAGAAGTTATTAATAGTTCTGATATGATCTCATTAATAGATCAAGACCAGAACATGATGTTTGTTAAAGACTCACGTCCAGAGCAGTATTTCTTTGCTTTTGAAAAGAGCATGTATAATATTATTTCCAAGGAAATGATTGATATGTTTGCTACAATTGTGGACTTTAACAATCTTATTGGACAACCAGTAAATCGCTATCGCCCAGAATATAAGGACATGCAGAAACTGCGCCAATTATATTTTGAGAGAGTTCAAAACACGGTTGACTTGGACAAGTTTGTTGAATACTTTAAGTGGTTGGATTCCGCCCTTTCGGTAATGTTGCAACAATTGGTCCCTGGTTCTGCAAGGTTTTCCGAAAATCTCCGTACAATGGTCGAAAGCCATGTGCTTGAGCGCAACAAATATCAATCCAAATTTCCCACCTTGGAAATGAAACAGACTGATCCCGAAGCTGGAGTATTCGGGATTAATGAAATGCTTTATTCCGGTAAACGCGGAACAGCACCAATTCCAACCACAGCAACAGGATCAAATTGTGAGTGGTGGCTTGAACGAGCAGACAGAAATAATTCAAATATTACTTCGGGTGATGCCACAGTTAATGATCAGCGCAATACTTTCCGCTTGTCCAATGATTTCCGTTCAGGTTCTGGCCCAACTTTGGCAGTCTCCAGGGATTCTACTGCTACCACTACCACTTATGAAGGTCAAGCGTTCGCCTTACGCAATTTTACCAAGATTTACCGGCTTGACGTTAGCGAGCAGCCAGTAATTCATGGTGGTTCAAATTTTGCAAAAAATAAAACTGTAGAATATACCCATGAAGCTCTTAAATTTGATTCCTCAGAACAACTATCTATAGCTGCATCAAGCATTCCTGCTGAAAGGGGTTGCAATGATGTAATTATTCCAAATTCTAAAGAACGATTAGATGCCAAGGTTGTCAATTCGGGTGATCCATATGGCTACACGAGTGGCAAAGATGACATTTTTGCACCATTCAGCCTATATAGTTCTTCTGTTACAAACGGGTATGTTGCTGAAGTTGCAAGCGAGTTTAGAACTAAAACCGAAATTAACAATTATCATGATGATATTTATGGCGATGATAAAGGCATCCCGGCACAAGGTCCGTTTACTGAGAGGCATGTTGGTGGCCGTCAACATCGTCATTTAAATATCAACACATCATCTGCCACCACCACCCTTACTAGGGCAGAAGCTTGGAATTTGGAATTTACTGGAACGGTGAGCGCAGCGGAACCTGAAAAAAGTATGTTTTTTCAAGATGGTGGAGAGCATGTCTTAATACCAAGCTCGTCCGCCTTACCCCTTGGAGCATCAGCCGACTTTTCAGTTTCATTTTGGGTCAATCCGTCTTCAGCGACAGCTAATAGAAAAATTATGATTAGTCGGCAAGATGATTCTACTTTTGCTGGTGGCTGGCATATTAGCCAAGGACCGACTTACGGAGGACCAACTTATCAATTTCAGTTTTATGTCGGCTCAAGCGGCGGCGGCAGTGCCATTACATCTGGCCTTTCAACAAGCACTTGGCATCATATAGTAGCAACATATAATCAATCTGCGAATGAACTATATTTATATAGAAATACTGTCCAGTCTTCGGTTGGAACTGTGAATCCTTTTGCCGCAAATCCTGATTCTACTGGATCTGTTACAATTGGCGCAACATTAGACGCAAATAACGATTTTGATGGTTATATAAATAATGTTGCGCTTTTTAATAAAGTATTGAGCACAGCCGAAGTTAGTGCAATTTATAATAGTGGTTGCCCCGAGGATATGCGGGGGCTTTCTGGAATCACAAATTGGTGGAGATTGGGAGATGGCGACACTTATCCTACAGCTCAAGACACCATAGGAAGTGATGACGGCACTATGACTAATATGGTAGCAGATGATATTGTTGAAGAGGCTGCGTGCGCAACAACAGTTGAGCCAGCTATAACTACAACAACTAGTCTTAAAACACTAAAATTTACTTCCCGCACTGCCCAACAACCCCGCGCCACAATGATTCGTGATGCATATGCAAAACGCCCAGTAAACATTGCTAATCTCAAATGGGGAACATCATCGGCAGTTGCAGGCAATTATCGCTTTGGATATGAGATTCTGCAAACTTCTGGACGTACTTTAAACAATCGCTTTTTTATTGCGAATGGTGGATTCTCTCCAACGTCTTCGGACACGGGAATATTTAGTGGAGCCATCGATTATGCACTGCCTCGCTTTGACCTCACTGGCACCAATAAATCAATTTTTGTTGAAAGATTTAATGCTCCTGGTGGACCTGAAGTTAGTTCTCGCGGCTGCATGGATGTTAATGCAGAAGAATTTTCAGTTTACAATGAACTAAATTACCGTAATTTAATGGTTCGGGAAGCACTTGATAGTTGGCTAACAGAACATTGTGGTCAGTTTGGTATTTCTCCCACGGGCAGCCCTGGCGACGGAACTACACCAGCAGAGCATACGGTAAACCCCTTTGGTTATGGCGATGTTATCGCTTCTTATCACAAAGTCAATAGAAACCCAAGAGTTCGAGTTGCATTAACTAATGGTTGGCAAGGCGCAAAAAGTTGTAGCTTAAATTATGATAATTGGTACGTTCAACACCCAATTCCTCAAAGCGATTTTCAATATGCATGGATAACAGCATCTGTTTCTAAATCTGCTTGTGATGCTTTGGGGCACATCGGCGCTCATGACGCTCGTGGAATTGTTCCATTTTCTGTCCCATCTGGTGTAACTTCTATAACTCAATCGGCTATACCTTTTATTAGTGCAAGTGTAACCGGCGCATTTGGAATAAATGCTGATTTTGTAGGCTTAAACACTTTAGTTCACGAACCTGTTACTTCATCAACAAATACAGTAGGATACCCTCTTACAGTCCGCTTCAGTTCTTATCGAGGCGAAGTCGCTCGGATAGCAAACAATTCAGGAACTCTTTTAAATTCACTAGATTTACACCGCAATGGCCCCTATGGTCGCCCAACGTGGAAACAAATTCGTACAGGTGAAACACCAGTTGCACGATATCACAAAAGAAATAACATTCTTTCAGTTGGTTCAAAAAGAGGTGTCGTAACCGTTCCTCATGGTTCAGGTTCAAACATGCGAGCCACATATTTTGATCCAAGAACTGGCCCAAGCAATATTAAGAATTTTGTTGAGCCACCAGTTGTTTTCAAATATCGCCCGCTTATCAGTGACTTATCTAACGTCCGCTTGCAACACTCATATGCGAATAATAAGTGCTTGTGGAGCCAACAAGGTTTGCCACTTAACAATCCTTCTAAGTCGATTGGTGAATACTTAAATGGTTTAAATTATAAGACCGATAAACAGATTTATGATAAACTAAGACGCACAACAGAATATCAAGCAACTTTTCAGAGTTTAATATATTCTGAGGTGATTTATCCTCGTGCAGCAAACACAGGTCTTGCTCGAACTCGCGGAAGAACACAATATGCAGAAACAGCAGATCTTATTTCCCCTATTCTTTATTGTGGGGCTGGTATAATACCAACAGCATCTCTCTCCATTAGAAGCAACGGGATTGACAGAGGTCCAAATATTCGTCGCACTTTTTGGAAGGATAATGAACTTTATCGAAATAGGTACGGAAAACCGGGTGGCGAAGAAGAAGAAGCCTGTACGACGACGTGGTTCACAACGACTATAAGCAATTCTTGTGGTTTTCAAAATGGTCATGCCCGAAGTGTGTGGTGCTTCGGGGAAGATCCTCTAGTTTTTGTTCCACCTTCACGTTCGAGTGATGGTAGCAGCCAGCTTATAAGTGAATTAATTCGATTATCCGCATCCTCCGGTTTCGCAGATAACAACGCACTTGATACAGGAGAACTCAATTCATTCAACCTGTTTACGGTGGGAGGCTTACTGGGCACCACACCTTCTGGGTCTAAAGAAGGTTTGTCCAGGTTTTATACTCATCCAACAGCCTCTGCCTATTATTATTGGCTACCATATCAAGGATTAAGTCAGCACTTATTAAGGAACAACGATTATATATACCCAGAAGTGTCTGGTACATATACTCGCGAAATGATGAAGGGGTTAAAATGGACTGCTGCAATTGATTCTGGTAAATCCCCTGGTTTCGATTCATATGAAGCATTCGCCGAAGACATTCGAGGACTCGGAAAAGCCTGGACAGTTTTGCCTGAGTTTAGAATTTCAGACAATATGAACTATTACGCGAGGGACAAGGCAGGAAACTTTAATTCTAAGAATGATAAATTCCTGCTTTTAAACGGAGCACACATAACTCAAAGCGCGATTGAGCCCGACGCAAACCCTTCTAGTCCCAATGAGCGCAATTTTGATTCTAACTTTTTTAAAGAGTATTCATTTTCGGATTTCCAAAAGTATTTTGGGTGCTTCCAAGATGATAATAGTTTAAATAAAATTACTTTAAACTGTACTGCTGTTAAGAAAATGTTGCCATATAAAGGGTTTTATCCCGCTGATCGAACTACCCAACTGGTTAGTTTATTTTCGGGTGCATTGGGTCATTATGTTACTGGTGGAGCACTCTCTGCTTCTGGAGGATCCTTGGTGGCCAGACAAGCCGATGTAAATGTTAGTAAAGAGTGTGAACAGTCCTTGGCTTTACAATCCGCCTTACAGCCATGGTTTGCACCCGGTATTCTCTACAATACCATCAAGTCAGGTATCGCAGTAGATTGGCCTATTTTTACTGGCTCATATTCGGGCTCTAGTGACTTTCCTGGTGGCGGTTTCTCCATAGAGAACGCAATCAGTGGAAGCCCTAATAGAAGATTGCCATTTAACACCCTACTTAACCCATTAAAGGAGATACCAGTTTCAGCTTCAACTGGTGGTCACGAATTGTTATTAGTGGCACCAACATATGCTCGTGTTCGGTTCGGCGGCGGCGGCATCAACCCGGCACGATTTCCGTATGCGGAAATTCGCGGTGCTCGACCCCAAAACTCAGTCATGGATCTTTATTCAAGCGCCATGCACAATTTTTTGGCTGAGATTCCCAATTTTTTCCTAAGAGATAACAAGCTGTCCGAATTAAATTCTCTCCCACAATCTCAACTAAACGGAGTGATTGAGGAAGGGAAAGTTTACGTCATGGATGCTTTCATCGATAAAACTAATACAGCCCCAAATAATGAGCTTGTGATGATGCAGGATTATTATAATGGCTATGTATCTGGAAGTGTAATCAAAAACACTTGGGGAAGCAGTGTGACTGGGGTGGGGATGTTTGTCACTTCCTCGTATAACGGGAAATATTTCGGCCCCCCATTTCGAGTTGCAAAAGACGGTTATGATAGCGGATTTCCAAATTATGCAGCTTATCAAGCTGGTGGTTGGCCGGGTGCGGTCAACGCAGACCCGGCATATGCTCCCGTCACTCCTCCATATTTTTATGGAAAAGCTCAAGTAAGAATGACTTATACTGCTAGGGCGGAAGATCGAAATACAACCACGGGTGATTGGGATTGGTCTAAAATTTTAACTAATATGACTATGAGTTTCAAGGGAGCTGATGATCCGCGCCACGCAGCATGGACTTGGTATCCTGAATTTGCCGGTACTCCTTCGGATTATACCGTAGGTCAAGCTTGGATAAATATGATGGACGTTACTGCATCTTTACAACTGGAAGGTGTTAAGGTAGACAAAGCTGATCCAACAAATCCCGGCTTAAATCGGTGGAGTATTGCCCCTTTCATGGAAACTCCAGTCTTAGATTTTTCTGGAACCCAGACACCACAACAGGGCTATGGTCGTGGAATGTGGAGTGGTTATGGAGAAATTCCCAAAAATGATAAAGGCTTGTTTTATGGAATTCAGCCAACACCGAATTTGTTTTTGAACGATCCTAATGTGAGGGATATGACGGTATGGTTTAGAAATGTGGCTCAATCGGCCACTACTACCGGAACAACTCAAACGTATACTTCCGACTTGACCCGAAAAGTTGGAGAAATTGCGGATAGTAAGGTAATCTCTGAAGCAGTTGTGGCAATTCCGTTTTGTACTCGACAATATGGAAGAAATTCCGGCTTTGCCAGAACAGTATCACACCCTATTATGGGCAAGAGATTTTTCTCTCTTGGGAACAATACGGCTAACGCTCGTAATATGTTTGATACACAATTTGGAAATGTGCTTAATGGCCGCGATGCTATCCCTAATACGCCGGGAAACAATTCATTATACACCAGATTCAATCTCGACAGTCCTGTTGTAGAGACTTCAGTTAGTCAAATGGGAATGTTAATGAACAAATATATTCTACCACCTGAATTAGACTTTGCCAAAAATGGTTCAATCGAACCGTTTGCTATGTATATCATGGAATTCGAACACACTTTATCAGAGCAGGATTTAGTTGATATCTGGCAAGGATTAATGCCCACGATTTCAACAACTGCTGAACTTGATAATTCTTCTATTACTCACACCACAAAGCCTTATGAGTTTTTTGGCGGTAAAAAGCTGCCACCATCTCACGAAATACGTTGGATGGTGTTCAAGATTAAGAAAAAAGCCAATATAAATTATTGGTCAATGACACCTGCTGCCGTCGATGATATATCTAACCCCCTAACATCTCAAGACATTAATCCTGTCGGACTACAATATAGCTACAATTGGCCATATGATTATTTCTCTTTGGTTGAATTGGGACAAGTCGAAACTGTCAGTAAGTTTTCTGGCAGAGCTGACAGAACAACTTTTGTCTCTGAAAGAGCTTCCGAAGATACTGCGATTGCAGAGCAAGGAAACCCTGGAGCTGGTACGGAGCCCGAAGGACGAACTAATGATAATTCCCTAGGATCAGAAGGTTCAGAAAGTGGGCGTGCCGGGGCGTCTTCTCAAGATCCGGGATACGACCCAAATGACAACTCGTTAGGAGGAGGCTAAATGAAATTTTTTAATAAACAAGAACAGGTCATCGACATACAGTTGACACAGTACGGCAAATACTTGCTCTCCAATGGCAAATTTAAGCCAGTTTATTACGCTTTTTTCGACGATGGCATTCTTTATGACCCTGAGTATGGTTATGGACCACAAGATCAAAATGATATACAAAATCGCATAAAAACAGACACCCCACAATTGGAGGGGCAATATAACTTTAGAGGAGTTGAGTCACAAGTCCGCAAAGCAAATACTTTAATTCGCTCTCAAGATGAGTGGGAAAAAAGATATTTCGAAGATTTATCCATAAGACCACCAGACGCAACCACTGATAACCAATATGCATTACAAAATATAATTGGAACATCAGATTTAAATTCCTCTTATGCTCCTTCTTGGGATGTTAATTTGCTTATTGGCACAATTAGTGGATCCTCACGAACAACATCGTGGACTAAAGAACAAACTGGAAGTGCCCTTAATGTTCCCCAAATTACTGCGGAAGACGTTTTATATCAAACTGCCGTGAAGCAAGTTGGGGTAGACGAGGTTATAGAGAACCCGGATGCAGATATTTATGGCAATGAATACATTGAGGTTTTTGCAACTGAAGGTGGTATCCTGCTGGACGTTAGCGAAAAGAATATAGAATTTGAAAAAGAGGGGTACGAGATCCAGGTTTACGAAATCGAAGATGAAGTTATCTGTAATGGTAAAGGTGGAACACGAGAAGTTCTAACTCCCTTGTATTTTATAAAATATCCTGAAAGAATTAAGAACGGAATCCTGTTAGACCAGGAATCATATTTAAGCGAAATAGAGATCCCCGGAATCGCTGATCTTAAACTTGATCCTAGATATGTGGAATATTTTCTGGAAGTTGATGTGGATAACGAAATTGATAAAGATGTATTGTGTAAACTAACTTCTGATCGAACTTTGGGAATTTATTCAACTCGCTTCTTGGATTGTGAAGACGAGGATAAGAAGAAAGAAATTGATGCTCGCAATATTTATAGTACAGACATAAGCGAAGAAGATCTTAAGGGCTGCAAATGAGTAATTACGTTATAAATCCAGAACAAACCGTTGGTCAGTTTTTGCCCAATGTTTATATTAGCCAGATAACTCTTAGAAGTGATACAGGATATTCTCTTAACGAAATAAACCCTCACATTGACTATCCCGGAGAGGGAACTCAAATTCGTGGTGATGGCAGCCTTCAAGTTGAATTGGCAATTACAGTAAAGGACGTGCTCGGACCCGGAAATATTTCCCAATGGTTTTCGGCTGGAACTTTACCGAATAACACTTCTTTAAAACAATTTGTTAATATTAATATAGTCCAAACCCAAACAAAAGAAGCTACGGCAAGATGGTCAATGAATATGGCCCAACCAGACAAACTTTATGCCGGAAGCCGCATTGACCCAGGTAATGGTGCCTCAGTTTATGTTATGTCTTTGAATGATTTTGATAATGGAGAATCTTTGGAAAGGCATATTAGTGAATTTGACAATCAGGGAAACTCAGTTAAAAACATAAGCACAACTATCACTTCTGATGATAGGGCTTGGAAACCAGGAGTTCCCGGATCAAAACTCGGAGTTCCGCCCAAGCCAACTGATTTGGCCTATTTTGTTTGGGCCTCCTTTGATATTCTGGGTTTAGCAGATGTTTTTGAGCTTCAAGGCAGCAAATTAATTGATGCTAGCAATCATCACGCCCCTTTAAATGGGAAACTCAATTCTGATGTAGTTTTTAAAAATGGCAAGCTAGTCAAAAATGGGTATGTCTTTTTTGAAGCAATACGATTATCCAATGGGAAGTTGCAAAAAACTGACAGAATATGGAATGGTAGAGTTCATTATCATAAAAATGGTCCTGGTGGTTATGAAGGTTATATGGGTGGCCAATTTCACGATGGCAACGCAACGCGAGCCCAACAACCTTATTTGTTTCGACAAACAGTGGCCAATAATAAAATACAGGATTTTCGCATTGTTAATAGGCTCGATAAATTAGAACTTAATTTTTCCAACCTACAAAACGATCTCTTAAGAGCCCTCAACACCGAACGCAGAAGTATCATAGAGGATACTAAGTTTTCATATTTTACTGAATTGATGATGTCACGAGATCGTGATAACAATTGTCGCTTTCTTTTTGGGCTTGATCTTCGAAAACTTGTAAGAGAAAACTCACCTTATTCCACAATATTTACTGTGGCTGACAATAAAAATCCTCGCTGGCTCCAGGAAGCCATGAAAAAGGTTCAAATTCTATCCATGAAAGTGTATAGAAAGAGGACAGTAGGAAGTTCCGAGGTTGGGACAAGTCCCTATTATTATCCAGGAGATCACCACTTTGAACCAGTTCCTAAATTGGATAAATTTGATAATGCATTATTGCGCAACCACAGAAATGGAACATCATATGATCCATCTGAAGAACTATTGATTGATGCCAGTGAGGTTGAAACCGCCCCTGGGTTTAAATTCATTGGCGACGGTGCAGCTTCAATGGATGGACGCTCTACCATGCGTCAAATAAACGGCATCTTTAACAATTCGACAAGAGCGATTAATTTTTATACTGGAACTGATGCTGGAATGTCAACACTGACAGACGGATATTATCAGTATAAAATAGAGATTGAAGTGCGAGACAGTGTAGTTGATTTCTTGATAGAAAAAAGAGCCACACTGATGGAACAGTTAAAAAAACTAAAACAATATTATAATGAGGGGACAAAAACCGGAAATAAGTTTGCAAGTGGAAAAGTGCAAGAAGCATATTACAATCCCACAACCAATCGTTTCACGCAAGCTTTTATCGACTACGCTACGTCCTGGCCCAAAGATGCCCCCTCAAAATACATTGACACGTTGAAAATATTTTCAAACCTGAGTGATGATGATACTCGTGATTACACCAGAGTGCTCACTTCATATGTTAATCCAAGCACGGGCAATCCACAAGGTTGTTTGGCTTTGATGAATTTATATGACAACTTGGTATCGTTTATTAATAGAGCGATTGGCATTCAGAAGGAAAAACCTTTTGAAGCACCTAAAGATAATGATCCAATGAACGCCGCTGGAACTTCTAATAATGTTTTTGAGACAGACGTTGGATCTGCGGGACGACCCTATGTAAAAACATTTAAAATTGAGCATACATTTTCTGAATATTATGACGGAAATCTGCCGCAAAATGTTGGGTATGACTTTCTTGGTGCAGGGTATAACATAGGTTTAACAGATACACCAAGCAAAACTGGTTTGCGAGTGATACCATCTGACGTTTTCAAAGATGAAATTGTTAGAAAAGAGTTGTTAAAAATATTTAATGACACTTCCAGCCGTATTGATATGCATGGAATTGCAACAAAGACATTCGGCTCAGAACATATTAGCCCTGGCAATAATCTGCAAGAAACAGATTTTTCGTTTTTAACTCCGTCAGTTGTTTATAGTAGTGACTCCACTTTAGCCATGATCGGACAAAATACAGACGCCGCACCGAATATTAATACTCGTCAATTTATGAATATGACAATGGGCAATGTTCAAAATGCAACTAATACTTTAATTTCAACCAACTCCTTAGAAGAGAAGACAGCCGATTTTCTCTCCTATAACTATAACCTAACTGCTATCCCATCTCCCGAACCAAGAACCTCAATAAATCCTCCTGGTACAAACACAGATAACGTGCCGTCCTCAACACCCAATGAAGATTATGAGCAACTTTCAAATGCCCAAGCTTCTCAAAATATACAAGCATTTCAGGTGTTTTGGGATCTAATATCAAATGGAGTTGTTAGCGATGGCAACCGTGCAGGTGTTCAATTGCCGGAAGGAACTAATCAGAAAAGCGTTAAATATTATAGCTCTGAAGAGGTTAATGGTTTTTGGGACGCATTTGTTGACTCAATCCCTGCAAACTTACCAGATCGCACAGCTAAAATCACCTCTGCAATTAATCAACTCCCAAATGCAATCAAAGCATTGATTCGTTATAATGATGAAACGGTAGCTCTCACCTTTAATCGAAACTACGGAGAAGGAGCCTTGAAGACACCAATCGATAGTTTTTTACAATCTGAACCTTTCGCATCTCCCAACTTAGCTTCTCGGGCAAGAATATTATTTGAAACAATAAACGAAATTCAATATTTGGATGCATATGGTATGACAGAATATGCAATTGGTGATGAAAAGATTGAAGAACACACCACCGCAATTCCCGTGTGGAAAACTCTTAATAGAAATATATTCAATCAAATCGGCAATATTGATCCCTCTAAAGGTCCGAAAGCACTTATTTGCCGAATGCGTTCTTGGGAAAGTGATACATTTAAAACCCAAAGACACCCTGCAAATGATTTGCCCACGTATGAAAAATATTTTATTTTAAATACATCACCGACTGATCTTCCACGGGACAATGAAAGACCAGAGGAGCCCATTTTTTCCGCAGAAACCCCTGATACACCGGAAAACATTATAGGAAATCCTGACTCCACTGACTCATCGGATCCTTGGGTGGATTATGTCGCTACAAATTGGGACGCGGACGATATTATTTCCAACTTAACACCAGCCCCACCACCAGATTTAGCTGGCAATCCAGTTGCCGATGTAGATCCTGGCAGGCCATCTGGAGACAGCCCTCCACCCCAGCCAGGTATGAATCCATATGGTCCTGCACCCGGCAACCCATTAACTTCGGAAATGCAAACTCAAACTGGCAATAGTTCGGGCGAAAATGCAAGTGGTGAAATGAGTGGTGGACCCATGAGAGGTGGAAACATTGTGGGAGGAGGTGGATATAATGCCTGAATTTGGGCCCAATTCTCAAGGAATGCCAACAAGCCTACAACCAGGCTCACAAGCAACCACTATTCGAAGCGACCACTCTCGTCCAGCCGGTGATATCAATCTTGCTAGCTATAGCATCACGAACGATCTTGGTGGTTCACTCAATCATCCAGAACCTCGCAAGATTAGGATTTATAATCAAACCTCTTTTGGAGGCAACGCGCCGGATGGATTTTTGTTTGAATTTGATACTCCCGCCCCTATTGACTTTATTAGATATCGAATGGCTCGTATTTGGAATAAGGATCCTTATAGTAATAACGGTATCATAGGTGGTGGCGAAGGCCCAATTAAGATTAGTCAAAGAGTTCTTCAAAGTGCAGACCCCAATGAACCTTGGTCAATCAAGCTTAAATATGGAACCCCTTCAAATAATAATTTAGGAATTTCTTTTCGTCACCGAGAAAAAGTTACAATTGGATATCAGCAACAATTTATAGATGAGTGCGGCAATTATCCTGCAATTGGAATCCCCACGGATCAAGATAAGTGGCTAAAGGTTTTAAGAGAAGATCTTCCAACGAATATTCAACCCTTAGATTCTCACGGGATTATTCCAACATTTTCCGAAACTCACACTGGAGATAACACTGATCCTAGAAAGTTTGAGGATTGTGTTTTGGAATATGCATCTCCTCTTGACTCTAAAACTATTGGAGATAATTTCTACGGCTCCCTTACGGTTAGCGAGGCAGAAGTTGTTCCCGTTTACAATTTTTATATAAAACAATATGAAGCTATTTTGAGTCAATCTAATCCTGCAAACGAACCAAGCGAGAGTATGCTCCCTAGCTTATATTCCTTTTTAAGTGTTGCGGAGAATGAAGGAAACAAAATAACTCGCAATGCCAATGGCGACGTTGATCCAAACAGCATCGACACAGTATTTGAAAAACATATTACTTTAGAAAACTCGATTAAAGAAACTTTTGTCTCAACCCCTGTTACATACAACGTTGGAGGCCAACAAAAACCTATCAATGTCGAAATAAGTGAGGGCCAATATTTTGATAAATATGCTTATGCTTTCGCCAATAGAGTGCGTAATCCACCACCGACAACACCAGAACCGTTACCAGGTCTTGAAGGGTTAAATGTCGAACGCCCAGCAATGCGACAACTTGGCGGCGACCGCCAACGAGAGTTAAGTTCTCAATTATCTTCACAATTTGCTGGCGGCTATTCAGTATCTGATCGCTTTAAGAATCAGATTGTACCAATGTCTAGCATCGATATGTTTTCCTCCTTTAACGAGATGGCTAATCGTTTTCCTATGTACTGCCAAATTAATTTTTCAACTTCGCACACATCAAATTCTGAAGTTGTCAAAATGTTTGAAGACACAGAAATGACTGCGCTGTTTATGAAGGATTTTGTAGATGGAAAGTTCGGTCAAAGCGAGAAAATGGATTTTAACTTTTTGGCGACGGATGGTCTTCCTTTTATACCGGAAGCATCTTCTTATAGTGCAGAGTCATATAGACCCGACCCATCTCTGCCAGCACAATCAGTGTTAGGTGGTGCCCTGGATTCCTGGAATCTGTTGTCGGGAGATGGTTGGTTACAATGGCTTGAAAATAATCATGGCGCAGACAATGTAGACAGCGGAGTATTTCTGGGGAAATTTAACAGAGAAATAATAAATGCTCAAAATAATCCTGCATCCACAATGGTGAGGAATTTAATGTTCACCGTATTTAAAGCTAAGTTATCGCAACTTGTGGAAGAAAAGACACGCACTTGGAAAGATATGGTAGGCGGAACATTTAACGGTGTATCTTCTGAAGCCAAGCCTGCGTATCATGAAACGGTCTTTTATGTTGTCGAAAAATGGGCTGCGGACATCGATGGTTCGCCGATGGGAACAGAACCGTTACAAAACTTTTATTTTCCAAACTCAACCCAATTGGACAAGCATCACTTTACCGACACACAAGTTAAGTATGGCAAGCGATATATTTATCGCATCTATGCTATGGAGATGGTATTTGGAACCAAATATTGGTATCAACTCGATCAAGCACCCGACGCTTCGAATACACTTTGGCGCGACCACCTCACAGAAGACCAAGCCAGAATTTGTGTTTTAACAGAACCAAGTTTAAAGATGGTTAAAGTTCCATATTTTCAAAAAGAAGTGATTATGATGGACGACCCACCAGTTTTCCCGGATGTGGATGTCATTACATATCGCAATGTTAGAAATCAAATTTTATTTTGGCTAACAGGAAATTCAGGGGAATATACTTTAAATCCTATATTAATTCAACCGAATGATGAAAAGGTGATTTCTAACATTCGTCTATCACAAGAAGTGGGTGCAAATGAACCCATTCGCTTTAAAGGCGACGATCAGGCTCGTTTCTTTGAGGTTTTCCGAACCGACAAAAAACCAACCACATATGCGGATTTTAAAGGTGCGAAAATTGCTCACATCGATACAGGAGTTGATCTCGATCAATATTGCAACTTATCGACTAGTGGCGAGTGGATTGATAAAGCGATTGAGCCAAATAAAAAATATTATTATACATTTCGAACCATAGATAATCACGGGCACTTTTCAAACCCATCACCAGTTTATGAATTGGAAATGGTTTACGATGGTTATGCTCCATTTTTGTTGAGAAAAGTATATTTTCTTGAGGAAAATCCCCCACCACCACAAAAGCCAGTGAAGAAGTTCACAAAATATATTCATATTAAACCATCAATTCCCCAAAGAATGGTCAATGCAGTAGATTCTGGGTTGAAAAATACATCCGGTGAAAAGCTGGTAGACACAGACGGAGGATTAACCGCAAAAGGTGATTCTGATTGGGTTGTGCTGGGAAGAACCGAACAACCACTTTGGCAGAAGTCGTTGAAGGTAAGGATAATTTCCAAAAAAACGGGAAAAAAGATAGATTTGAACGTAAAATTTAAAAATACGCACACAAAATTAGACAATGGCGGCAATAATAATTTATGTTAGAACTAAAAAAACAAACTATTTATATGAAGATAGGAGACAAATATGGCATTTTTAGACAATAGTGGTGACATTATTTTAGACGCGGTACTCACAGACACAGGCCGCTATCGTTTAGCACAAGGAAACGGATCGTTTAAGATTACAAAATTCGCATTAGGTGACGATGAGATTAATTACGGCTCTTATAATAAGAATAATCCGAGTGGAAGTGCTTACTATGACTTGGAGATCTTACAAACACCAGTTCTAGAGGCTTTCACAAATAATACCTCAACACTGCAATCTAAACTACTTTCAATTCCCCGCACCAATTTATTATATTTGCCGGTTATTGTTCAAAATTCTACTCAAGTTACAGCGAAAGCTTCGGGCAGCTCGGACATTCATGTTGTTTGTGTAAATGAAGACACAGTTGGAAACAGCAATTCTAACGGCTTTATTGTTCTAAATAGCGAGAATAGTAACAACGTACCAGGGATTATGAATGGTTTTAGACCTGCCGATGGCGGGAACATTATACGGGTTGATCAAGGGTTAAATACAAACGACATCTCAGCAGAATCTACAATTGATGCAGATCTGCTTGAAACACAATATATCGTGGAGATTGATAACAGATTTGGAAGCTTGGTAAAAGCTGCCGGGGATCCAACCCCCGCTAAAGTATCTTTTGTCGATGATGACAACATTGCGAGTTATTACTTCTCCCTTGGAAGTGATCAGGGAACTTTTGTGGGACCACCGCTTGCTAGCCAATTTGAGACTAATATTAAAGGTCCACGAGGAACTATCTTCTTTTTTAAGATTCAAGCATCCACAGAACTCCAAACAAGCCCATACCTCTTTGAACAATTGGGTTCAACTCAAATCATGAGCAAAACGGACGGTACGGAGCAAAACGTCAGGTATATCGACACCACTATTAAAATAACTGGAGCAACCACAGGATATAGTATAAATCTCCCAATTAGGTATATTAGGAATATTTAAACTCTCCAAAGGAATGAACAATGGCAACAACTTTTAAAACTTTTCTAAACAACGACATAACTTCGACAAAAACTCTTTTGCACGAAGCTATTCCACTCACAGGGACAATTGCGTCAGGTACTTATAATACAGCCGGTGTCACCGCAGAAACTTGGGGCGGAACTAATATTAAAAATTATGCCCACGGAATGTTCCAAAGTGTTTATGATTATCCATACTTAAGTTCATCGGCAAATCATATTTTTGATTTGACTGTTGGTTATGCTTCCGCATCAGCTTTGAGTGGTGCAGAAGCCAGCCGAAGTATGCAAGCTAAAAAGATTAATATGTATAATCAAATGGCTCAAGTCCTGGCGGGTTACGACACGACTGGTAGTATTCGAAATTTTGATGAAGATGGAAATTTGGCTGATTCCGGCGGAGGTTCGGGCACCAAAGTAAAAGACTGTATTTTCATTAATGTGGCACGACTGCTCGCAAAAGATGAGATCAAAAAAGGTTCGTTTACTTTAAAAATCGGAACAGGCTCTTATGCAACCCCATTTGTTAATGGTGGTGTAAACACTATAATGACCATTTCTGATTCTGGTAAGGAAAATGATTATCGAGTGAATTCTCCTGCTGGCGAATATGCTATTTTATCTGCAACTGCTGGTTATGGCTCTGGATGGACCGCAGCCCCGGCTTGTGGGTTGATTTTTTATCAAGCAGGAATCGTAGTTCTTAGTAGTTCAATCTTTCAAAGTGGTAGTAGTCTAGCCACTCAGACTGGTGGAATCATGGGCAGAGCTGCAACAGGCGGGGGAAGCGTCCAATGGAATCCATCGCTTCAGTATATAACAGCTTCTCTTACTGGTTCTTCTATTAGTTCTTCTTGTAATTATTTTAGGCATCGCTTATATGATATGAGTTTTAACAATACAACTGAATTGAATTCTACTATTCATTTCTGTCGCATAAATCATAATGATTTCAATTATAGCTCCAACCCAACATATTTGAGTTCAAGTAAAATCGTTGTGAAAAACAACTCGTTAGATGCTCCGATTTCTTATATGACAACAGTTGGGCTTTATTCTTCAGATAATGAACTTTTGGCGGTGGCCAAATTGTCTGAACCTTTGAAGAAAGATCCGACAAACGAAATGACAATTCGCGTCCGTCTAGATTATTAATTGTAAACTAATTATGGGTAGTCATGCCTTTTTATAAGTTTGAACAAAACGATGTTTTTTATAACAGAACGGAAACGCATCCTCAAGTAAATTTCGTTATTTATAACGGCAATATTTATTATAACAACAAACCTCGTGACTCCGGTAGTTTTGTCGATAATGCGGGAATGGTCCCCACCGGCTATGCAAATCTATATGAATTAAATATTGATCGAAAAGCTGGAAATCTTATCTACCCCTTTGTGACCAAGGATGGTAGTTTAGATTCTTTTAAAACAATTTCTACTAAAAAATTTAATACAGACTTTCTCTATGGAGATAAAATAACTGGAAGTTATCCCATGTCGGCCAGCATCTCATCTGATCGGGTTGGGGCATCAGCAGCTCGCCCACGTATTAGTGCATTAAGAACTGCGCTAAAAAATTATGAAGTTCTAAGTCCTGCTTATGCATATAGTTCAAGTTTGGGAAATAAATCAACGCAGGAATTAAGACTTGTAAGCATCCCTTCAATATTTTACGGCTCCTCTGTCCAAAAAGGAAGTGTGTCCTGTAAGTTTTATGTGTCTGGAACTCTTGTGGGAGAGTTGCGCGATAATCTAAAAAATGGAGAATTGCGGCAAGTTTCAACAAGTACAAATGGCACTACAGAAACAGCAAGCGGATCTGTGGCGGGAGTTGTTTTGTATGATCAAGGCTTCCTTATCTTAACTGGTAGTTGGCCTTTATCTCCACACACGGAAGATTATTATGGTGGTGGAGCTGCTAATCCACGATGGATGGATTTCTCAACGACTGGTTCGTCTATCCCGTCGTCCAGCTTCGCACTAAACTTTAGTGGAACAAACTATGTTCCAACTTTAACAATGTTGGCACAAGCACCTCTCTCGACAATTAATTATTCAAACAATCCAACAGCAATACAATATCAACCAGGTTTCGCGCCAACAGCCTCAAGCGGTTCCGCAGCTTATATTGAATACGATAAAAAGCCTATTAAAAATATCGCATCTGGAACTTGGTCCGATCCAGAACCTGATTTTAGTAGAGTTGTTTATATAAATTATGTTGGTGTTTACGATGAACATCGTAACTTAATTGGTATTGCAAAAATGGCAAACCCAGTGAGAAAGCGCGACCAAGACGATTTTACATTTAAATTAAAGCTAGATTTTTGATATAATAAGGTTCTATTTATAAGTGATGAAAAAGGAATTTAAAAAGTGGCGCAACTTCTTGACGGAAAAAGAAGAAAAAATCTCTCAGGACCGTTATGAGGGAAA
>Ga0208299_1000233_pt1 | contig 53237 bp, 65 predicted proteins | sample 15_taG_FD_184089 | JGI IMG/M metagenome (GOLD analysis project Ga0208299, IMG submission 184089) | Marine viral communities from the Subarctic Pacific Ocean - 15_ETSP_OMZ_AT15312 metaG (SPAdes) (version 2) | ecosystem: Environmental > Aquatic > Marine > Oceanic | place: Pacific Ocean | collected... | reverse complement strand
GGCAAGCTGGAGTGAAGAGGCGATTGCCAAGTACCGCGAAACAATTGACAGCGAGTTTAGGCATCTCTTAGAAACCTTCGATTCTCGTGAAATATCTCACGGGACATGGGATAAAATGATATCAGCGATGGACAGTCTTACAGGAGTAAACGACAATGGATGAAAGCGACATGAGCGAATATACGCTCGACGAGGCGGTATCCCTGGCACAGCAAGTGCAGGACGATGCAGTAGATTCACACGATGATTCGACACAAGAGGAGTAAACGACAATGCAACAAGAAGAACTATCACCACATTGCAGCACAGGCCAAGGCCACGATTTCCTGAATAATTATTTCATGGGAAATTCAACCAGCGCATACGAGTTTGCGGCATATTTGCGAGGCGTGGCAAAAGACTTTGACCGTGCAGGTTTTGACGCGACGGCTGATGATTTCAAGGCGGCAGCGCATTTTATATATCACCTGCAAAATGTCATAGCGTGGAATGAAAAGGAGTAAAGACAATGACAAGTAAACAAAAGCAAACAGTGAAACTTGTGGAAACTGCGGTGCGAGATCACTGCTTGGTACACATCGTTGAATTTGAGGGTCGTCTAAACAAAAAAGACGCTGAAGCCTTTCTGAACAGAGAGGACAATTTCAGGGGGTACGAAGAATGCCTCGCTCAAATTGCAACAAACGCAGCTAAAGAGTGGGACTCAAGAGATCGGGAGCGCCCTCTAGACTTTTTCATAGAGGCTTACCTGTATGACTATGCTCTCCGACGCGGGATTACGAGCCACCTGTAGTAGTGGATCAGGCGGCCATAACGTGGAATGAAAGGAGTAAACGATAATGGCGAGTAAACGAAAGCAAACAGTGAAAAAGAACAGGCATCAACTGCGGCGCAACCGAGGCGCACAAGGCAAGGGTACGTCGAAGTACGCGGAAAAGGTACGGTCAGGTAACATGAAATATAGCTTGATTTGTAATCGGTATGTATGCTAAGATGACACAAAAGGAGTAAGTGAAAATGAACAGCTATAGATTCGTGTGCGAAAAGGAAAACTGGGCTGCGTCATGGCATGACATTGGCAATTTTTACTACGGCGAAAGGTTCAGCCCGGACACGCTGCACCTGATCGAGTGTAAGAAAAGAATCAGCGAACAGTTTAAGGTCGGACTCGATGACGTGATAGTCTATCGAGGAGACATGGCACTACTCTGACAAAGATTTGCAATCGGTTGAAAAGTGTGCTATAGTGTTTCATACACAACGGAGGCAGAAAGTATGAGAGAGATCAAATTGACGGCTCTGCAGCAAGAGATACTGGAGCATCGCTTCGATGTTTCTGACGCGATCATAGAATCATGCGAGGCTGAAGTTACCGAAGCCGACATCGCTGATGTCCGGCAGATTGTGAAGGGCGTGTTTGATCCGGCAACACTTACGGATCAGCAATTCATGGTGCTTGCCAATGCGTTAAGCTGCACAACATTCCTTGGATGCGCTGAAGATGCGGTTCACCGCCGGGAAATAAGCCGCCAGTATGTGACGGCGTGTTGGAGATCATACGATGCGATGTTTGACAGCATACGCGACAACGTGACAGACACTGACAGATTGAAATATCTTTTCAGGTGTGCGTAAAGGTAGTTCTTACCATCTTGCTTGCTTGTCCTGAGTAAGCAGGATAATGAGAATTAGCCATGAAGAGAAGAGGAGACGAGTGACAATGAGATATCCGACTTTTAGTGATATGGAAAATCCTACAGAAGAAACACTGAGGGAGATAAAAGCGGCAATGCTCGAGAACAGAAAAGAGACGACAGACTTGACACCTAGTGTCCTATATGCTCAACTACTGCTCCGGCTGTTGCAAAATGACAACGTGGATTGTCAAGAATTTGCCGGACAGGAGCTATTGAAGCTCGCGTCCAAGCTGGACTCGTCAGACGAGCTGATTGATGTCGCTAACGATGACGAGGCTTGGCGCAGATGCCTGATCGTCCGTCGTTTCATGGCGCTACGGGATAAGGCGAGAGGCTGGCCTTATAATCCAAGGTATATCTGATAATCATAAACATAGGATGAATAGAAATGTATATAAAATTCACAAGAGACGAGGGCTATATCGACGGCTTCGTGATTCATAGCGAATCAAATCGAACGCTAGACGTATTCGTGAGTCTTGAATTTCGCAAGCCGTTACTCACATTCAAGAGGCTTTACGGTGATTGGACGTTCCGCTTCTGGATTTTTAATGTGCAGTACACAGCGGATACTTCGTTCGAGCGGGACGGTGTTGTTATACCTGTAAGGGAGAAAAGAAGATGAAAAAGAAAATTAGTGGAGATAAACTTATGGCGCATCTTTCAATTGACGAGGAGAGTTTAGTTGCCGTTGTCCGTGAGGCAAAAGACCTTCTGGCTTTGCAAGAAACTGCTCAAAGTTTTAAGAATCTAGGAGTAGCAGATCAGGACTTCTGGGAAGAGTATGCAGATGAAATTGACGAGGCTTATCTGGATCTCACTGCAGCGATCAAAGAATTTCAACAGATAACCTATCGCCTGAACGCGAACAGGAATATAGACTTAACAAATTTGAAAAGGAGTAATTAAAAAATGCAATCATTTGTAGACAATGACACGTTCATACACGGCAGTCCAGAAGACAGAGGCAACGCTGACTACTACTACGGCAGACCCTGGGAACCGCACTATTTCAAAGGTGATACCTATATGAGTGAGCGCGTCGAGCTAAAAGATATGACCGCTCAAGAGATCGTTGAATACACGAGAGGCTACAATGATCATCGTTGTGGGCAAAAAGATTGGGGAGTATAGAATGACATTAGATGAATTAAAAACTTTAATATCGGAGCATGACTTGACATACTCATTCTCATGTAGTAGTATGGTATACGAGGCAGGTGACAGAGAATACAAAGTCATTACTCGCGCATTCAAAACTTTGGATCGAGCAGATAAGTTAAAAATTATCGAACACTGGAACGACACTGTGAACGAGAAATTAATTGATGATGTTAGCGAGGATTTTGAATGGCGTATCAGCGTCGCAGCAGAACTAGAAGACGCTTTGGAATAAATGGAATGGAGATTATAAAATGAGCAATAAAACTAATGACGTACTGCTTGAGAATCTGTTTCAGGACGGCGAAAATATAGGCAGTTACTTGTACAAGTTAAGCGGCGAAGACTTGCAAAACTTTGCAGAAATTTACGCTAAGACAATCTTTAAAACTCTTGAAGAACAGTAGATAACTATATGATTTTATACAGGAAATCACCAGTCACGGGTGAAGCAAACGTGATGAACATCCCTGTCACTCGTCAACAATTAGATGCTTGGGAAAGGGGCGAACGGGTTCAAGATGTTTTTCCAAACTTGACATCAGTGCAGAAAGAGTTTATAAAATTTGGAATCATTGACGAGAAAGAACGGAATATTTATTTACAACAGGAGAAAGAAAGTGAATGATAAATTTAAGTTGACAAATGTTTTACGGGACATTACAATGGCTCAAACTTTCGATGATCAGGCTTGGCAGCATCAGTCGCAGCTTGAACAACAGCGTTACGAAGAAGAGGAAACTTTTGGTGAGGTTGATGAAACGTCCTAAAGTAGGAGACAGAATTATACACGAACAGATAGAGCTTGACATGGTTAGTACAGGTGTGGTAACGTGTATCTTGTCAGCACAGTTCACATACGAGACGGACGAAGGAGACATAAGGTATTGTTTATTCAAGGAATTTTGGGAAGTGGAGAAGGAAGGTGAAAAGAAAGATTAACAATTTTGTTAAAAAGCACATGGACAAGTTTCAGAAACCTTCGACACATGTGGATCGAAAGAAGCGCGACAAAGTAAAAAGGTGTCGTAAAAAAATTAAGGTGGAGGAGTATGATTGATTATAAATTTAATGAAGAGAACACTGTCAAGCAGATCAAAAGATACATCGACAACACATACGAACAACACTATGCGAACGATAAATATCAAGCGACTGACATGATTATAGATGCAGGACATGGTGAAGGCTTTTGCATTGGGAACATTATGAAGTATGCAATGAGGTACGGAAAGAAGTGTGACCCGATCACAGGTGTATATAAAGATCAAGGAGACTTGCTTAAAATTATTCATTATGCTATCATTGCATTGCATCTATGGACTGAGGAAGCGATTTCATCTGACAACTGAGGAGGGAGTAGATGCGTAGCAAGATAACGCGATCAGGACACACCCTGGAAAGTGCCTACTGGACAGGGGATGTTTATGAGGTCGAGGACGAGATTGAACAGATGGGCAGGCGTGAAAACGCTTGGGAGTTTAACAACAAAGAGTTTGAATCCGTTGCTGATTTTGTAGACGGATTGAAAGGGGTTGACTTTGAATGATAGATGTGATATACTATTGACATGTTAAACAATTTAAACACTTTAACAATTTAGAGGAATTGAAATGCAAGTATTACAACTAGATAAACAAGTTAATAAGAACATGCGAATCTTGGAAAGCTTGGGAGAGTATGAAGCTGGTAACTTTACCGTTGTAGAAGCGCCGGTTCAATATAGTGTTCCGGCAGGGTATAGTGGGACTAAGAACGTACAGTTCTCAGGGAAGAAAGTGTTGTACCGTGAAGACACTAACGAGCCACTTTCAATAGTAGGTGACAGGTATCAGATGGCACAGTATCGTGATGCTTGGAAAGCTGCCGAACGTATCCTGGCAAACTCGGACTTGAATTTACAAGGGATTAAGAGGCGCATGGAAGAGAGTCATGGAGGTGGACGAGCGTTTGCTGTGTACACGTTGCCAGAACATACTGTTGATCTAGGTAAGGGACATGAGGTTCAGTTACAAATCATAGCCTATTCAAGTTTCGATGGTAGCTGGTGTTTTGTTCTGGAAGTTGGTGGAGTCAGTTTGATTTGTGCAAATAGACAAGTGGCTATTGATGGGTTTAGTTTATATAAATCAAAGCACACCCCATCGTTGAACATTGCACAGGGTGTTGGTAAAATAAGCAAAGCTTTGACAGTGTATGAACAGGAAGCAGATCGTTGGAAGCGTTGGAAGGATCAGACGATCAGCAATCGTGCAGCATTTGGAGTATTTGCAGAGGCGGCGAATTGCAAGTTTCCGAAGAGCTGCCCTCTCAGAGCGGTACATAGCTTGCTTGAAGAGCCAGAGGTATATCGTAACAAGGCTCTAATGTATATGTGGAATCAGTACACAGGCACAGAGCAGAAGCTTCTAGGTAGCAATGAGTGGGCGGTGTTTAATGCTATGACGCATTGGGCAACACACGCCAAAGCTGCAAAGAAAACTGCACAGGGTAACATTGCATCTATTAAGGTGCGAAGGAATGAACGAGTAAGGTCGGCGGCGAGACTACAATTAGCCGCGTAGGAAAAAGACCTGAGTATGTCATAAAAATGCTCCTTAAGACTTAGCCTTCACACACGGAAAGCGCGGTTTAGCTCGTCGCAGGGCGATAAGCCGGACAGTCCAGGTGAAAAGATGACCACCTAAACAAGCGACGCTATAAGGTCAGGAAGAGTCGGGTGGGGGCTGAGTCTTTTGTTTGTATGTGGAATTCTTTTTATGTTGACAGGCCCTGTTGAATATGATATAATATAGGGCTTTTGAATTTTGTACAAGGGTGAGACATGGCTTCTAAATACTGGACAAAGACAGGAGATTGGCGCGAGACATATCACGCAGGCCTGTCCGAAGACGAAAGGATTATTGACATCTATACGAAAGCATTTGTAATGAGTATGGGTGTCCGGTGTCCTACAAAGTTTCGACTGATTCCAAGGTTCAAGACATTCTGCTATAGTAAAAATGATGGACTGCTTCCGAAAACAGAGGAAGAGATATACGATCTAATACCAGATTTTATTGAACATTTAGGAGAACTTTAATTGGAACAAATGAAAACACTTGATATACAAAAAATAGAAACACCAGACCTGACAACACAACAAAAGAGCGCGATGATAGAAGCGCTTGAACAGGTGAAAGAAGACACTTGGAAAGACAATGTCCTTAGTGTTGCTATGTTCGTTGGATACAAGGACGGATCACAGGTAGAATTTTTTAATGGTTTAGTAAATCTTGAAAGCTTCTATGTGCAGGTTTCTAAGGCGGCGCATAGGTTATTAGTAGAGTCAATCTCATTGGAGGACGAGAAAAATGTATAAGAATTTAATTATTTCATGGGGAGTAGCACTAGCCCTGCTTATCAGTATTGTTGGTGGTCTTTATCTTGTCAATTACGTCGATACGAATATAGCTGATGCTAAACGACAAGCAATAACCAGAGCGCAAAGAGTGGAGGCGGGGTGGAATTCGTCTGAATTGAAACTCTCGTCTAGAATAACAGTGTTGGGAGATAGTTTTAATGACCATGCACATACTTCCTACTTACAACAAACTCAGACAGGTTCCAGCATTGATAACTTGACGCAGGACTTAGAAAGGTTGAGCGCTTTACATGATTCGACTGCTACAGAATTGTCTAGAGCTTTGCGAGGGCAGGAGGAAATAAGGAATCAGGTACAGCTTTTACAAAGTGAATCAACTGCTGTTCTTGAATTTCTAGAGGAAATAAACAATGCTCTCATTCTTCTCAGGACTCGCCTAGATTCGATTGAAGTGCAAAGCATTGAACCGGAAGGCAGCGAAGAAACTGAAACAGCACAAAGCAGTTATTCACAATCTTGTCCTGGCCCTCTTAATCGTGACAAGCAGCTTCCTTACTTACAAAAAGCAATGAATAGGTCAGCTTCGTCAGGAACTCACAGCGTTACTGTGAAGTTTGATATACAAGAGGACGGTACATCAGTGGTACGCAACACAAATTCTGATACCGCTCCTAATTCTCTTGTACGAGCAGTCGATAGATATGTGTCGAGGCTCGTCTTTGCGGAGCAGGCCACTCCCTTGGTAGGTTGTGAGAGAATAGTGAAGCTGGACATGGGACACCGGGGTAGAATGCCTTGGTAAATATCTCAAGAGTTACAGATTGAATTATAGTAAGGAACAGATATTCCATTTCACTTGTGATAAATGTGAACTATGGTGGAGCATAGGTGTAGAGAATATCAAGATGAATAAAAGAACTTGGACATGTCCTTGGTGTAGCCATCAACATTTGCCGCCACATTTTAATTTAGTAGACGGCGTGGCGCGCATTGTGGACGAAAGTTTAAAATTGAAAGGAGAAGATTAAATGAAAACGATGAATGGAATTCCTTCTGTGGTTGAAGGGGTCGCTTATTACCCATACATTACTGTGCCGAACGACAGGTTTCAGCCTGCTTTTTATGAGGTTAGTGTGGCAGTGTCGGACGAGACTTTTGATCAGTTCAAAAGCCGAGGGTACGTTAGCTGCTTTTCAGCAGGCGATAGGAACTTTACGGACGATCCTGTTATAGTGTTTAAGAAGTTTGCATATAACAATGATGGCAGTGCTAATAAGCCTCCTCGTCTGGTCGATACTGAGGGTAATGATGTAGATGTGAACGTAGGCAACGGCTCAAAAGTGCGGGTGCAATGGAAGCATGTGGAATACAAGGGCAAAGGAAAGTCCACCGTCAAACGTCCAGAGCTGGTAGCAGCCCAAGTCATTGAGCTGGTTGAGTACAACAGCGACGGCGTAGCAACTAAAGACGAAGATGTAATTCTGGAGTTTTAATTATGGAAAAAGCACCCAGTACAAAAACGTGGACTTACACAATAGACGGGGAGAAGTACGATGTACTTAAACTTCCAGATGAAGGTCAGCAAGCAATCAAGCTTATGGTTGAAATTGATAGAGAGTTAAGAACCCTCAATCGTCAGCGAGCTATATACAGCGCAGCAGCAACACAACTGAACGCGGTAGTATATAATAGTTTGAATGAAGAAGCTTTGATTGCAGAAGTAGAGGACGAGGAAGAAGCCTCAAGGACAGGAGGCGAGGCCAATTAAGAAGTTATTTAACATAGACGGAGGAAGACTGTGGAAGCTGCTGAAAACAGATTCAAGCACACACACTTATCGTGTCCATTTTGTGAACACAACGGATGCTTTTCAATTAACGAGGATTGGAGTGGTTATTGCTTTTCTTGTAAGGAGTATTCAAACGATGTCAGGGAGTCTTATAACGGAGACGTAGATGCCCTGATTGAAGGAAAGACAGCCAAGACTAAACAGCAACAAGCTCCTCTTGATTCCGGTTCTTCGGAGGTTGAAGGAATCATAGGGGCGCTTTCAGATAGAGGCATAACAGAGGCTACGGCTAAACGGTACGGAGTTAAGATAGCAACTGATACACGCGGAAAAGTAACCAAGCACTACTATCCTTATTTTACATCAAACGAAATAACAGCAGTTAAAACGCGAGACATAAGCTCCAAGCAGTTCTTTTGGAGAGGGTCTAAATCAAACACCGGTTTGTTTGGTGAGCAGACAGCGCCGAAGCGAGGCAAGTTTATCACCGTAGTTGAAGGTGAGTGTGATGCGATGGCAGGCTTTGAACTCTTTGGAGGCAAGTGGCCTGTTGTTAGTATTAAGTCTGGCGCTGCTGGTGCTGTTAAGGATATTAAAGAATCATTAGAATTCTTAGAAGGTTATGAAAGCGTTGTCATTTGTTTCGATAACGACAAGCCTGGAAGACAAGCAGCGAGAAAAGTTGCGAGGATTTTAAAACCTGGAACCGCTAGGATAATGACGCTTCCTAATGGTTTCAAAGACCCCAACGAAATGCTGCGAAAGAATTCGCATTCAGCGTTTGTTAAGTCCTTTTGGGAGGCTAAAGTCTATACGCCTTCGGGTGTTTTAAATGTATCGGACAGTAAGGACAAATTCAAAAACAGGAAAAAGAAGGAAGCCGTCCCCTATCCTTGGTCTGGATTGAACTCAAAACTGTATGGACTGAGACAAGGAGAGCTTGTTACCCTCACTGGCGGCACTGGACTAGGGAAGTCTTCGGTAACACGGGAGCTTGAACACTGGCTAATTAAAACAACACAGGATAATGTAGGAATCATTAGCCTTGAGGAAGATTGGCGCAGAACAGTGGATGGTATACTATCCATAGAAGCAAACGCTAGGATGTATATTGACCAGATACGAGAGCAGTTCACAGAGAAAGAAATTGACAATATGTTCGACATCCTGTATGATGGTGAGAACAAGAACCGTGTGTGGATTCACGCACACTTTGGAACGAATGACATAGATGAAATCTTTTCAAAGCTTCGGTTTATGATCGTCGGGTGTGACTGTAAATGGGTAGTGGTTGACCATCTTCACATGCTTGTTTCTTCTCTGGCTTCTGGTGACGAGAGAAGATCCATAGATAATATAATGACTAGGCTTAGATCGCTAGTAGAAGAAACAGGGGCAGGGATTATATTGGTATCTCACTTACGCAGGATAGATGGTAATCGTGGACATGAGAACGGGGTTGAGACAAGCCTCTCTCATTTGAGAGGTTCTCAAAGCATAGCTCAGTTGTCTGATTGTGTAATCTCACTGGAGCGTAACCAACAATCAGATGATCCTGTAGAAGCGAACACAACCAGGATCAGGATATTGAAATCCCGATATACTGGAGACGTTGGGATTGCAACACATTTGGTGTACGACAGGATCACGGGCCGTTTGAGTGAAATGGATTCAGATGATATTATGTTTTCTAATGAAGAGGAGACAGAGGTTTCTTTAAATCTCAGTTAAAGATATGACAAGATTAGTATTTGATATTGAGACAAACTCTCTTACACCGTCTAAGATCTGGTGCATAGTCGCAAAAGATGTTGACAGTGGACAGCTATATACTTATGGGCCAGAGCAGATTTCAGAAGGGTGTGATCTTCTGGAAGCTAGTGACTATTTAGTAGGACACAATATCTTAGGCTTTGACATTCCTGTAATTGAGAAACTAACAGGAAGGAAAGTAGCCAATGGAAATACCAAAGTTGTAGACACGCTGGTTCTATCGAGGCTTTTCAATCCAACTAGAGGCGGCCCTAACGCACACGCTTTGGCAACATGGGGAGCGCCGTCACGATTAAACTTTCCTAAGATTACATTTGACGAGTACGATAAGTATTCATCTAAAATGTTAGAGTATTGTATCAGGGATGTTGAATTAAACTTAGCCGTCTTTAAATACTTGCAGCAAGAAGGGCGCGGCTTCTCTGTGCAGTCAGTTACACTAGAGCATGAGGTTTCCCGTATCTTGGAGAAGCAGCGAAAAGATGGCTTCCTCCTTGACCAGAAGAAGGCAAACATTTTATTAGCAGAACTAAGGGAACGCTTGGCAGAGATAGAAGAAGAAGTTAGAAAGATCTTCAAACCCAAGATAGAAGAGATTGTTTTAATTCCCAAGCGTAAAAAGGACGGAGCGATTAGCCGTGTTGCGAAAGGAGGCAGACTAACCAACGAGGAATACGAACAAGCTGTCACTAAGAATACACTAGAACCTATTAAAAGATACAAGACAATCGACTTTAATCTAGGCTCTAGGCTTCAGATAGGACAGTACCTGCAAGAGTTTGGATGGAAGCCAGAGAAGTTTACGGAGCATGGCAGGCCTATCGTTGACGAGAAAGTATTGATGGGAGTGAAGGGGATACCAGAGGCGGCACTGATAGCGGAGTATCTTCTGGTACAGAAAAGGATTGCTCAAGTTGATTCTTGGTTAGATGCAATTGACGAGGAGGACGGCAGAGTACACGGTTTTATAAAATCTACTGGTGCAATCACGGGACGTATGACACACATGCGCCCCAACATGGCCCAGGTTCCGAATGCTGCTTCCCCTTATGGAAAAGAATGCCGAGAATGTTGGACAGTGGATGAAGGATACAAGCTTGTAGGTATAGATGCTAGTGGACTAGAGCTAAGAATGCTGGCCCACTATATGAAAGACAAGGATTATATAAATGAAATCATTAACGGAGATATACACACCACTAATCAAAAACTTGCAGGACTTGAATCGAGAAATCAGGCGAAGACATTCATCTATGCCCTCATTTACGGTGCAGGAAATAAGAAAATTGGATCAGTGGTTGGAGGAAGCGCAGCAGATGGAGAAGAGCTTAAACGACGTTTCCTTTATAATCTGCGAACATTTGAGACGCTCAAGAAGAGAGTGTCGGTGGCGGCTGGACGAGGCTACCTCAAAGGATTAGACGGAAGAAAGATCCTTATTCGCAGTGAGTATGCTGCACTGAATACACTGTTGCAAAGCGCAGGAGCTGTCGCAATGAAGGAAGCCCTGATCAGGTTTGATAAATTAATTAAAGAAAAAGGATACGACGCTAAATTTGTTGCTAATGTCCATGACGAATGGCAATTAGAAGTACGCGAAGATCAGGCAGAAGATGTAGGAAGTCTGGGCGTGGAGTGTATCCGTAAAGCAGGGGAAGCGTTCCATCTCATGTGTCCGTTGGACGGTGAGTATAGCATAGGAGATAACTGGAGTGAAACACATTAACATGAAACAACAAAGACTATTTGATGATCTAAGCCCTCACAAATTACACAGAAAAAACGATCCACAAACAAGTAAAGAAGCTGCGTATGCTGTACCACTAGCTAAAACAAGGGCTTTTGTTTTTAATCTCATTACAGAAGCAGGCAAAGCAGGAGTTACTGTTAAGGAAATGAAAGCGGCATACCCCAATATGGGATACAGTACAATTTCTTCGCGTCCTAGTGAACTAGAAAGACTAGGGCTTATCTTTTATGCAGGAGATAAACGAGATCATGCAAGAGTTATTAGACACACTAAATATAAGGAAGAAACACAATGAGAATTTCTAACACAAGTCAAAATGCAAGCATCTTAGCACACTTACAAACAGGTAAAACTATTTCACCTATCGAAGCTTTGATAGACTTTCGATGCTTTCGACTAGCTGCCAGGATTAGCGAGCTTCGGAAGGCAGGACACAATATTCAAACCCACAAAGGCAATGACTACGCTGTATATTCATTGAGTGAATAAATAATGAAAGCACTAGACCGAAAGAAACATAGACACGATAATAGAAAGGGGGATTTAGCAGAGTTTTATGCGGTCACTTGGCTATGGGATCACGGGTATGAAGTATTTAAAAACTGTGGTTGTAGTGGGCCGGTGGATCTGATAGCAACTAAGAAAGGAGAAGTGACTTTGATAGATGTTAAAACCAGATCAGGAAGAGCAGGCCGAAAAAGAACAAAGAAACAAAAGGATTTGAATGTTCAGATCTTAAATTATAGTCCTACAAGCAGAGAGCTGCGTTTCGTAGATCATAAAGAGGATTAAGGCAATGCCACAAAGTAAGAACTTGACAACTGTTGTAGATGATATTTACGAAACTCTTTCTTGTTTGTGTGATTCAGAAGATTTAGAAATACCAGACGAGCATATCGAAGAGTTTGGGGAACGAATAAAAGTAGCCTTAAAAAACTGGTCTACTCCTCACAAGGAAAAGGCCTCTCTTCGTATGTCAATCATTGGAAGGCCTATGCGAAGGCTGTGGTATGACTTAAAGAATGGAAACTTAGCATTCAACCGCACACACCCTTCAGTGTTTATTAAGTTTCTTTATGGGCATATCTTGGAAGAGCTGGTGCTTTTGTTAGTCAAGTTATCAGGACATGAAGTAGAAGACGAACAAAAAGAAATTGAAGTAGACGGCGTTAAAGGTCACATGGACTGCAAGATAGACGGAGAAGTGGTGGACATCAAGACTGCCTCTTCGTTTGCATTCAAGAAGTTTGAGAAAGGAACTCTCCATGACGATGATCCCTTTGGATACATGGCCCAACTAGCAGGATACGAGGCTGCCGAAGGCACGGACGAAGGCGGGTTCTTAGCTATGAATAAAGAAAGCGGAGAGCTTGCCCTGTATCAGCCTGGGCCTCTTGTGAAAATTAACGTCAAGGAAAAAATTAAAAGGGTGAGAGAGGCCGCAGCACTTGACACGCCCCCTGCAAAATGTTATAATCCAATACCAGAAGGTAAGCGCGGAAACATGAGATTACCTAGAGGATGTGTCTACTGTCCTTACAAAATGGAGTGTCATTCAGACGCTAATAACGGTTACGGGTTGAGGATATTCAAATATGCAGCAGGCTTAAAGTACTTCACCCGCGTTGTGTCCCTGCCTAAAGTTTTAGAAGTGAACAGGCCTACATGAACGCTAGGAAAGCAAGACAAATACATCAAAGAACTAGGGAACTTCTAGTCGAATGGGTTAAGTCTCTGTTACCAGAAGAAGAAGCGGAGAGGGTATCGTTAAGCAACATTCATAATTTGCTTCCTGCTGAAACTCACTTCTTTGCAAACAATAAAATTCATTTGAATTCTTATTCTTTCAAATGGATTAAGAAAGGAATAAAGAGAGTACTAAGACAAGAGCCTAAAACCAACATTAAAGATATTACTATGGAACAAATAAAATGCAGCCTACAATTACCAGCACCGAAACAGCACACTCCCTACAAGATATTGTAATGTCTTTGGCTGGTTTTATTATGTCAGGACATTCTATAGAAGATGTTGATGAAGAGGTTTTGATTATTTTAAAAAGATCCATTACTCTTGAACTAGAAGAAAGACAGGGGATGATCCATTAGAAGAAAGCCTAGAAAACTAAGACCCAAGTATGATTCCAGGTGGGAAAAGCATCTGCATGAGGAGCTTTTAAAATCCTGGGAACATCATGGAGATAAGGTTCATTATATTATTGAACATAATTACGAGCCTGATTTTATTCAGACGTTTGGAGATAAGACTATTCTACTAGAAGCAAAGGGCAGGTTCTGGGACTTTCAAGAATACAGTAAGTATAAGTGGATAAAGAAAGCATTACCAGAAGCCACAGAACTAGTATTCTTATTTTCTAATCCTGATGCTCCGATGCCTCAAGCTAAGAAGCGAAAGGACGGAACAAAACGAAGCCATTCTGAATGGGCAGAAACTAACGGGTTCAGGTGGTTCACGGAGCAAACACTTCCTAAAGGATGGACATGATAATTGCAGACGGTTTTGATGAAGCTATAATAGGCGTTGCCCGGCGCTGCTCACAGCCTGACCTGATTGCTTATGATGCTGAGAAGATTATTAAAATTCTGATAGAGCGTGACGGCATGAGCTATGAAGAAGCCGTTGAATACTTTGAATTCAATATTGTAGGGGCTTGGACAGGAGACGAAACCCCTTGTTTCATAGACAGGAGGACAGAAGGTTCATGGTTGAACGAGACAGGAAAGCTGAACGAAGGTTAGGGTTTTTAAGAAGAAAGAAAGCAAAACAAAACGCTAAAAATAAAAGACTAAACAGGCAGAAGAAAGACGAGTTAAAATACAAAGATTTCTTATACAGAGAAGAAGAATATAATGAGGACTGAACTACCTACTAATTACCAGCAGTTTATTCATCTAAGCAGATATGCCAGGTGGAACGAAGAGAAAGGAAGAAGAGAAACTTGGGAGGAAACAGTTTCACGTTACTTTGATTTTTTTGTGACACATATACAACACCTTGCGCCCGATACAGCACACGTTACTATAAATGTGCGAAATGAATTAGAAAAGGCTGTGCTTAATTTAGACATCATGCCAAGCATGAGAGCATTAATGTCGGCAGGCAAAGCCTTGGAACGTGACCATGTTGCAGGATTTAACTGTAGTTATCTGGCGGTGGATACTCCAAGAGCCTTTGACGAGACTCTATACATCCTTATGTGCGGGACAGGCGTAGGGTTTAGTGTTGAGCGTCAATACGTCAACAAGCTTCCAGACTTGCCAGAAGAGCTATTTGATACAGACACTATGATAAGAGTAGCCGATTCTAAAATAGGATGGGCCAAAGCTTATAAGGAGCTTATCTCTTTATTGTACTCTGGACAGATTCCGCAGTGGGACGTATCGAATGTCCGTCCACATGGGGCAAGGCTAAAAACTTTCGGCGGGAGAGCCAGTGGCCCTGCGCCTTTAGAAGATTTGTTTAGCTTTACTATTAACATTTTTAAGGATGCCATTGCTAAAGGCCACAGGAAGTTAGTGTCCATAGATTGCCATGATTTGATGTGTAAGGTCGCAGAAGTTGTAGTAGTAGGAGGAGTAAGGCGAAGTGCTTTAATCTCTCTCAGCAACCTCTCAGACGAGCGTATGCGTAATGCTAAGTCAGGGGCATGGTGGGAAGATAATCAACAGAGAGCGCTGTCTAATAATTCAGTGGCTTATACGGATGCTGCCGATATGGGAGCTTTTATGAAGGAGTGGTTATCCTTGTATGAAAGTAAAAGCGGAGAGAGAGGGATCTTCAATAGACAAGCTTCTGAAAAACAGGCGGCTAAGAACGGCAGGAGAGAACCCTATTCAGACTTCGGCACTAATCCTTGTAGTGAGATCATTCTACGCAACAAACAGTTCTGTAACCTAACAGAGGTTGTTGTACGAGAAAACGATACTTTAGAAACCTTGCAAAACAAGGTAAGGCTGGCCACAATACTAGGAACTTTCCAAGCCACGCTAACTAACTTTAGATACTTGAGCAGGTCGTGGCATAACAACACTAAGGAAGAGGCGCTTCTTGGCGTTTCATTCACAGGCATTCTCGATAATAAAAAGATGGTAGATGGCAGTATTAAGCTTGACCAGTTAAAGAGGATAGCCGTAGAAGAGAATAAAAAATGGGCTAAGAAATTAGGAATAAGCCCGGCAGCAGCTATTACTTGTGTCAAACCAAGCGGAACTGTTAGTCAATTAGTAGATAGTGCCAGTGGAATACATACTAGACATAGCCCTTATTACCTAAGAACGATCAGAGCGGATAAGAAAGACCCTCTAGCACAGTTAATGGTGGATCAAGGCGTGTACCATGAGGACGATACAACTAAGCCTGATCACACCTATGTATTTTACTTCCCGATTAAAGCGCCAAAGAACGCAATAACCAGAGAAAACCTGACAGCATTAGAACACTTAAAGCTTTGGAAACATTACCAAGATAATTGGTGTGAACACAAGCCTTCTGTAACTGTTTCAGTTAGAGAGAACGAGTGGCTGGAAGTAGGAGCCTGGGTGTACGAGAATTTTGATGATGTGTCAGGCATCTCCTTTCTTCCTTATGTAGATCACTCTTATCAGCAAGCGCCTTATCAAGAGATAACGGCTAAAGAATATAAGGAGTGGCTAAAGAAAACGACTACTTCAATTGATTGGACAGTTCTTCCTGAGTATGAGAAGGAAGACATGACAGAGAATAATAAAGAGTTAGCCTGTTCAGCTAACACTTGTGAAATCTTATGAATAAGGAAGGGAATATTTTATCGTTTAGAATTTTGATTGATTCAAAAGGAAATCTTGTAACTGAATTAAGCGGCCTCCTAGAAAAAGACGCTCGCAAGATATTTAACAAGGACGATCTTCCCATTATTGAGAAGATAATAAGAGAAGGCAGAATAAAACTGGAACCACTTCATAAATTTTTAGAAGAAGAACTAGGGAATATAGTATGCAACTAACTTAAATTGTTGGCCTGCTGATTAGTAAATTTAGGAGATTTGAAATGGGGTTAAAAGGTACAACACCTAAAGATAAACTGTCTTGGTATATTAAGTGGTTCTCTTCTTTAGTTTTAATTACAGCAATGGCTATCAGGGCTTCGGAAGGATCTAATTTTTTAGATACAACCCTTTCGCTTATTGGCGCTAGTGGGTGGCTTATTGTGGCGTGTATGTGGAAAGACAGGGCATTAATTGTGCTGAATTCTATAGCCCTGTTCATATTACTTAGTGGGCTATTACAGAGGATTCTTTAATAAAAGTAGTCTAGTCTCTTGAAACTCCTTTCATCTTTTCAAACGTCCGAAGCCCTCCCAGGCCAAGCATCCCCATGAGTACAGTTGATAGCTGACTAAATTCAAACTCTGGAAGTTCTTGATCCATTCCGGCTAACGCGAAACCGAACTGTAAGAGAGGGGCCAGAATGAAATGATAACTAAGAGCAACCCCACAGACCCATCCAACGAAAGGCCTCCAGCCAGCCACAAAGACGCTCTTATGAGCCGCCTCTGCTTTGTTTACTTCAAGCTGTGCTAAGTTAGCGCTATGTAAAGCTGTCTCTAGCTCATGCTGTAGCTTCATCTTTAAGTCTTTATCAACTACAAACTTATCTACGATACTTGTTACGGGGCCTATCAATTTATCTATCATTCTCTTCTGCCTTTATTCTACATCATTAAGAGGATTAGCTAATATTTGTTCAATTCTTTCTTGTAAATCATCACGAATCTCACGCAGATCCTCGTTTATAGATCTGGCCTCGTCGTCCAGGTCGCTTCGCATAGTCCTTAATTCTGTATTCATGTCTTGAAATTGTGTGTGCATAGATTTTTCTATCTCATATATATCATTACGAACCTCTCTCTGAGTTTCAGCAGTAGAAGATTCGACACTTCTAGAAAGTCTATTAGACTCGTCTATGTCACGGGAAACAGCCTCGATATTAGCAGACACTGCCGCAATATCGGCTACCAGTTCTTCCCGTATAATATTATAAACCGTTTCAAGTCTATTCATTTCAGCCTTTATAGCCGTTGGCTGTAGTGCTGATAACTTTGCTTCCGCATCCAAAAGTCTATTATATAATTCAAAACCTCCCCACAAGCCTCCTGAAATCGTACCAAGCAGGGGCAATATTAGAAGAAGTTTTCCTCCTCCAACCTTAATACCTTTATATTCTACTTCTGTCATATTACTTATATCCTACGTTCACCATTTCGTTAAGCTTTTTTTGAGACTTTCCTGCCATCATATAAAAGCTAAAGTTATTGTCCTGTACATCCTCCTTTGCATACAAAATATTACTAATATACCAACTGCCCTGATCAGGAATCTGCGTCTGTTGTGTATACTGCGAGAAGCCTTCCCTATATCCCATGAAAACTACCGCTGCCGTTTGATCTGTATCAAAGCCTCCTTCCTGCATCATAACATCTAACTGTCCTTGTAAATTTTCTTGTGCTGCCGCCGCTCCTATCTGATCTGCTAAAGATTCTACAGCTTGTGTAATTCTTTGCTCAGTAACTGTCGGAGGAGCTACATCAAACCTCCCAAAATCGGGAGCTTGTTGACTAAGGAATGTCCCTATATCTCCTCCTACAGCTATTGCCTCATTAAAATTCTCTTCAAATTGAATGTCCGATTGTGCAAAGGTTTCTCCTTCTTCAAATACTAACTCGTCCTGGGTCTGCTGTTCTTGCTGTTGTTCCGCTACTTCAAAAGGAGAGGAAACTATTTCAGGGCCGGTTTCTGCTGCTTGAAATTCTTGAATTCCTGATGTCTGTTCCCCTTGTTCTCTTAGGAAGCTATCACCGCTTTCGTCCTCTAACGCACTGACAGACCCTGTAGCGCCCGTAACTTCCATGCCCTGTACCCCCATATCTATTACAGAATTTAAAGCTACAGCGGCTTCCTGAGTGAGAACAGGCCCGGAAAAACTAGGCCCCTTAGACCGTACAAAAACCCTTTTTGATTTTTTCTCAACATCAAGAGTAGCTTCTTCTTTCTCTTTAAAAGTTTCTACGTTGTCTTCTTCTTCTTCTACTTCTTCATCGAGCAGAAGCTCTAATTCTTCTTCATTTATAAGCTCTTCAAGGGTTTCATCTTCAATAAAAAGAATCTCAGTTTCTTCGGCTATCTCTTCTAAATCTTCAAAAAGCTCTTCCGCTTGTTCTTCTAAGGGACTAGCTTCTTCCTCTTCTAAAGCCGCGTCTTCTGCCCAATCATCCTCAACAGATAACCAATTGTCAGTGATTTCCAACTCTTCAAAAATATATGCTTCGTCTAATTGTACAACAGAAGCTTCTTCATGTGTTGCCTCTATATTATTAAAAGGAATAGACCCGTCACCAGAAGAGCTTAACCCTGTTTCAGGTTGAGCAGAAACAAACAAATTCTCTGGTTCAAATGTTACCGCTTCCTCTTGATAAAATTGATCAATTGCTTGAATCTCTTCTTCATCGTAGCCCATATCGTTGTAAGGAGGTTCCAAAATTTCTGTTTCATATCCATAAAATTCCTCTTCTGAATCATAACCTTCATTTATATACATTTCATCAGGAGATAAACCAAACATATCGTTTTCTTCCTGACTGTAAGTGCCATCCTCAATCTCTTCTTCTTCTATTGTATGAGAATCTGCGATGGCTTGTTGTTGCTCTAAAGCTGCCCTATAACCAGGACAAGAACTATGGTAAAGCGTATCAAAAGAACACTGTTGCGTCATATAAGCCGCATCATAACCAGAACAATCTACATCATATAAAGCATCTATCCCACATTGCTGATTAAAATAAGCCAGCGCGTATCCATCACAGTTCACATTATATAAAACATCTATCCCGCATTGCTGATTAAAATAAGACTGTGCGTATCCAGCACAACCCACATCATATAAAGCGTCCATTTCACATTGCTGATTAAAATAAGCCTGTGCATATCCAGTACAATCTATAGAATATAAAGGGTCAGCAATACAACGTGCCGTAATATCTGCTTCTATTATCAGAGAGTTATTTTCTAAACTTGTATTATGAGAAGTATTATTCCAATCATTATTAACACAAGAACTAGAAATATTTGTAGTTCCTGTAGCACATTCATCATGGAACAGGTACTGATCATACTCTGTCATACTTCCCTGTATACCAATCAAAACATCATGGTTACTAATATCTAATTCTCCGTATCTAAATTCAATATTATTAGAGTTTTCATATAACCACATTTCAAATGTGTTATCGGAGTTTCGATAATACTCTCTTAAATCATACCAACCAGCTATAAAATAACCGTCACCATCAGGAGAATCAAAATACTTGGTAAGCATTCTAGAGCCATTATCCCTAATAAGATCTGTCCAAAAGGGGTAGATAGTATAAACCGTGTTAGGTAACGGGTCAGGAGTGTAATCATAGCAATAGTCCGTCGTAAATGACCAACAACCGTTTGTAGCCATATGCCCCTGAGTATATTCATTCCCATAAAATTCAAATGTAAAGCCTAAATCAATAGCTTCAGATAGCCCATCGTCCGAAACATCCCACTGTGACGCGCCTTCCTGGGTTCTTAGATCAATAATAGATCCAGACCCTACAGTGAAATCAGCGGCTCCTACGGCAATTGAAAATAATAAACTAAGACTGACATATAGTTTCGTTAGGCATTTCATTACAAAACTCTTCTTTTGTCCAAACACGATATTCATATCTGGAGTTGCTATCCGCTTCTCTAAAATTATGGTGAATACTAGTCATCCCTTCAGGCTGATCTTGCGGGTTTCTGTCCCATCTTTTTTGAGCCTCTTCTCCTATATTGCCCATATAAGGACAGGGAGTACCTGCCATTTCCATAGCTGAAAAGACCCTATCATCTTGACACATTAAGCTGACAGCAGCAACTTTCATGCCCATGTCGTATAGTGTTTTAGATAACTTGATACGTTCGCAGTTCTTATCTGTTATGCTCTTGCCTCCAGAAAATCCAAAAATTTGGGTCTGCAAAGCCCCACTTACTCCTGTCGTACATAAATCTTGTGAATAGGAGCTTCCTATACTTGGCGCAATCGCGCTAGGAGGAGGACTATTAATATCTTGCGTAATCCGCTGTGTCGTTTCGTTACGGTTAATATTTTCATTAGTGTTTACATTTGTATTATTTGTTGTGACATCCGAAGATGAAGTGCTTTCAGATACCGAAGTATTATTATTTGTATTAGTATTTGTATTAGTATTAGTAGCAGTTGTATTATTTGTATTGGTTGATGTATTTACATTATTGCTAGTTACATTTTGATCCACAGTAGAAGTATTGACATTTGTATTAGTTGCCGTAGAAGATGAACTAATTGTTGAAGTATTATTATTCGTATTAGTATTTACATTAGTATTATTATTTGTGTTGGTCGATGTATTGGTATTAATATTTGTATTAGTTGATGTTCCAGAATATTCAGTTGTATTTATATTATTATTAGTATTATTATTAGTTGAAGTAGAAGTATTAGTATTAAGATTAGTATTAGCATTAGTATTAGTACTAGTATTTAGATTAGTATTTAGATTATTATTAGTATTTACATTAGTATTATTGTTAGTACTAGTATTTATATTAGTATTATTATTTGTATTTGTATTCGTGTTTGTATTCGTATTAGTGTTAATGTTAGTATTAACATTCGTGTTAGTATTAGTACTAGTTGTAGTTGTTAAAAGAGTATTAGCTTCACAATACTGTGAACCCGCAGTACACGTTACTCCTGTCTGCTGTGCATAAACATTAGGAACACTTCCAAGAATATATAAAATAAAAGTGGGAATAAAATATCTGTTAAAAATAAAGTCTGTCATGTCTCTCGTTTATCCTCTTCGGTAAATACAATCTCGTTTTGTAATGTATTTTCAACTTCTCCTAATACCCATCCTGGCAAATCTTCTAAAGATACATCTACAAAAATATGTTCTTCTGCCTTTTGCAGATACAGGTTAATAAGGTCTTCGTAAATCCCTCTGAATTCTTCTCTCTTTATCCAAGGCTTTTCTTTCTTTGCTCGTTCTTTGCAATCTATTTGATAAGCGTTGTCAAGATCTTTTTCAAGGTAGAGGAGCATTTTAATTTATTTGCTTATACTCGTAAGCTAAGTCTATAGCACTATCTGCTAGTGTCTCGTCCGTATTTTCAAATCCTTCAAATTTAATAACAGCATTGTTATACTTTCTTAAAGTATCTCTATTAGTTAAATCTAATTCGTCTGTGTCTTCTACCCCCATTTCATCCGCTACATACCTAATAAATGATTCTGTAGGGTTTTCATCTTTACCTTGAAATTCTTTTATATCTCCCCTTTGAGGCGCGTGACCACTTATTAAGTCCCTTACTGTGTTCTTTCCTCTCTCATAGTGTGTTAATGTATTAATAAGCCCCGCCCTCATTCCTGCTAAAGGGGTTAGGAATCTTTCAAAGGTGTCTTCAATCTCAGGATCGTGAGGAAGCTTGTCGTTCCAAGGTATGTCTGATGCTCCTATAGCAGGCCCGTAAACAAGGTTGTAAGGGTTGTTGTTTCTTGTTGCCCTTGTAGCTTGTAATCTTTCCAAATCTTCTCCAGCAGAGAAGGGGTCTTCAACCAAACTGCCTTCTTGATAACCCTCTCTTTCTTTTTCCTCTTCGGGAGATGGAGGCTCTTCTATTTCTTCTGTAGCTTGTAGTAATCTTTCCAAATCTTCCTTAATTGGCTCGTCACTTATAATTTCTAATTTTTCTTTTAAAGTCATTTCATTAATAGAATCAAGAGCTTCTTCTTTTTCTCTTGAATTGAGGTAAGCAGCCCCAGGTAGATATAACAAGGCAAGCTTTTCAACATGATCCTCTATCCACACCCTTTTTACACTTACCTCGGTTTCAGGTTTAGTAGCAAGAGGCAGTTCTGTAGTGGGCCGTACAGTCGTAGCAGGAGGCTCTGTAATAATACGAACTTCGGCATCAGCTTTAGGCTTTGAAATTTTAAACACATTTCTATCTTTGCTTCCTTTAACTGTAATTCGTTCAACACTATTAAACTGCTCTTTAATTTTTGAAATTAAATAATCTGTCTGTTGCTTGTTAGTCCCTATTCCTTCATAAGCTCCTTTTCTAGGAGTAATCGGAAAATTAGCTATAATAAAGCCTTCTTCTTTAACAGAGTTTCTTAATTCTGATAAAGTATTAGTAAGCATTCTTTTTGTAGCTTGAACATTTAAAACATTAGAAGCATTAATTACATCATACTTTCTTATCAAAGCATCTGGATCATGTATTCCTTCTCTTATACTAGTAGGAAGATCATAAGCAGTTACATTTTGAAAACCTTCTCTTCTAAATAGTTCTGCATGAGGAGCTTTTGGCCCTGCTCCAAATTCTAGAACAGAAACAAACCCTCTATCTGCTTTAGGGACTTCTTGAAGAACGGCTCTTGGAACAAGGGCTTTCGCTCCTACTACTCCTGGCCCAGAACTGGCTGCCGTAGCAACAGCAATATCTATTTCTTCGGGTGTATGACGAAACATAGGTACATTGTCTGTCTTTTTTACACTTTGCAGTCTTGCAACATCTTCCTTAATTGATTTGTCCACAGGACTAGATGTTAAAAAATCTTCTATTTCTTTTTTTGATGGATTATCAAATGTTTTAGTAGTGAATTTATTTTGTCCTCTATATTGATTATTAGGAATAAAGATTCTAATTTTACCATTATCTAACTCTTTAAAATGTGCCACTCTTCTAAATTCTCCAAACGTATCAACCTCACCCATAAACTTTTCAGGAATATCATATCTTGTTAGATATACTCTAAGTAAGGTATTGACATCATCATTAGATTTAAAATCAGAAGGTAAGGTTTTAAGATCAACAATATCTTCATAAAAGTCAATTTTATCGCTATCTAAAAATTCATATTTTTTATCATAAAAAGTATCATAATCGTCACTTATAATTTTTAATCTTTCTTTTAAAGGCATTTCATTAATAGAATCAAGAACTTCTTCCCGTGAAAGATTTCCTACGTCTGTTTCTTCTACTGCTTTCAATCTTGCAACATCTTTACCCGCAGCAGATGTAGCAGCTTCTGCGGCCTCTTCTGCTACTTGCAATCTTGCCAAGTCTTCTCCAGCAGAGGAAGGTACTTCTGGAGAAACTTCGGAAGCTTTTGGAGGGGAGGCCTTTCTACTGGAAGGCTTTAAACCAGATAATATTCTGGCAGAAGGAACATAGTCTGCTTTAGAGGCTGTCACTGGAAACAGCTTCCCTAGTCCCTCTCTTAAAGCACTTGCTATTCTTGAGGAAAGCCCTCCTAATACAAATTCTTCTCGTTTTTCTGGATCTTCTTCATCTATAAAAGCTTTACCAGCTTGTACATTATAAGGAAGCCCTGTCATTTTATCTATTCTTTCATCAGGTTCTTTTGGAACACCTGGAACATTTTCAACTATTCCACCTTTTGCTTGTTGCCGACGAAGGGCAGGCTTATCTACTAATTTGTCACCAGTAATGCCTTCTCTTAAATCCATAAGCTCTTTTCCAAGAGGAACACGGTTAAGCACCTGTACCATCGCTCCCTCTGGATCACTCTGAGCTAAGTTTGACCAGACCGTGCCTACATTCCCCTTAAAAGGAAGAGGCGAAAAACCTGTAATCATATCCCAAGCCCATCCTAAACTAGGCGCAACATTAGAAAGAGGATTATATGCCGTGTTTGTGGACATGAGTTGAGCCACTTTGTCAATATACCAAGGAGTCCAATTTCCAGAAAATTGACCCGACCTTCCTACAGTTTCTAATTTTCTAAAATTCTCAGTATAAGTATCAACCCCTTTTTCTTTTAATCTTTCTCCAGTAGGATCGTTTAAAAAATCTCTGAATGTTAAAATACCATCATATATAACCAACGAACCTAACATTCTAACTGCCAGTGCCGCATCTCCTGATTCCATCCTGTTAATTAAAGCATTTGTCTGTGAGCTTTTAGCTTGCGCCCAAGATAAGAACTGTCCTGTAGCACGAATAGCAGGATTTTTAGACTGTGCAAACCCTCTCCTATTTCCAAGTTGAGGAAGAAGCGCATCCCTGTCTGCCGCCTTTACCCCTATTCTGTTTAAATAAGTACGGGCCGTTGTGTCTTGCCATGCTTCGTCTACAGTTTTAAACTTTCTAAGATACGATGCTATAGGGTTTGAAATCCCTGCGTCAGAAGCCCTGGCAGCGAGTGATTGCGTTTTTCTTTTTCCTAGCCGTACTGCAATTTTAAACCCTTCCTCTATTCCTGAATTATATGCGAACTTTCTAGCAAAACCAGTAAAAGGCGCTAGTCCATTTATTTGAAACCACTTCTGGTTTATAGCATAAGTAGCAGCCTGAACAGTTGAGCCGGGGTTATTTTTCATAGTATAGGCTCGTAGTTCATGTTCTAGAACTCCTACATCCCCAAACCCGTCCTTATGAAATCCTCCTTTATCTTTTTTACTAAAGGTTCTTCCCATTCCTTTTAAACCAGACATAACCCCACTATTTTGAAAAGGCTGTACCAAGTCTCCTAAACTAGCAACAACAACTTTTGGCAAATAAGTCAAATTTGCAAATGTAGTAGCTATAGCATAAGCATTATTAGATATATTATTAGAAGAGATACCATGCCGAGCATGTAACCTACCATGATACACATCTACCATATCATGTATAGTTTTCATTTCTTTGTCTTGTAACCTTCGTAGGCTTCTCTGTTCGCTAGGAGAAGAAGCGTTGTCTATTGCCTTTTTAAAATCCTTAATAATCGCTCTTTTCATAGAGGTTATTACCTCGCCTCTTGCTCCAAACCTTCTGGCAAATTCTAAAGAAGGAATAGTCGATTCTACATAACGAGACATTACTTCTTCTACATCCCACAACATAAAATCTTCAATTTCTTTAACTGCTTTAATATCTTTAAAAGTTCTGTCTAATTCAAAATTCTTAATAATACTACGCATCCTCATATTAGGATTACTATAGTCGCTCCCTATCCACTGACCTCCGGTCTTCGCGCCAGGGGAGCCTGTTTGTATAATCTCATCTATGTGCTTCTTAGCAGCAGCTACTGGATCTTTTATTCTCGCGTCTGTTTTGGCCTGTATTCTAAAAGCTCTTTCATAAGCTGCTCTAGCGGCGGCTTCATTCTTTATAATTGCTGCATGGTTATGAAACTGAGGAAGCCCATAGTCCTTTAGCTTTTCAACCCCAGGAAGAACAACATTAACCTCGTCCCATAATTTATTAATTTGAGCTTTGCTTCCTCTAGAAGCTACACGAATCATTTCTATTTCTGCGTCATTAAAACCAGCCTCTTTTAATCCTTGGGTGGCTTGTCTTGTCCCTGTCTCACCGTATAAGCCTCTTGTATATTTTCCAACGGCTTCTCTATAACGAACTATATCTTTATTATATCCTAACAAAGAAAACTTTGTATTGTCTAAAGTTTGATTCTCAAAAAATATCCTTCTGGTATGGTTTATTTCCTGCCTCACTAAAGAGGAGGTTGTTTCTAAAGCTACTTTAGATGCTCCTCTTGCATCTGCTCCAACTTGATTAAAAAGCATCCTAGAAAATAGCTCTAGCCGCCCTCCAAAAGCATTTGCCCTTGTAGCTATTGTAGAAGAAAAAAGAACATTGGCCTGACCCCATATAGTATTTTTAATAGTGTCACTTACCGCGTCTTGTCCAGCCTCTTTAACTAAAGGAGAAAAAGTAGACTTAACTATTTTACTAGATAAAGCTCCTCCTGTTGCTCCTATCAGTGCGAACATTAAAGGATTAATATTGTCTTCTTCTGTAAAGAGATTAGCAGTAGCCCCTGTTCCATAGCCTCCTGCCGCCCCTATTAATGGTCTGATAATCGCCCTTCTAATAGAAGCCGCAGTAAGAAGACCATCATCAGACAGTTGAGATATTCCTGCATATAGCCCATCTCCAAGTTCAATAGCTTGATCTGCTGTATTGAATCCTAATGCTTTTTCTTCTTTATAGACCCTGACCCTCTCTTCTCTTAAAAGCCTGAATTCTCTATCTGATAAAGCACCAACTTCTTTATTAGTACGTCTTATTTTTTCCTCTTTTATTCGTTGCGTAAGAGCAGCACGATAAGCAGGAAGTTCATTATTATTAGGAATATTTCTAGTATTCTCTAATAATGATTTAGGCATATCAGCCCGTTCTCTTGCTGCTAATAAAGAAGTATGTATAGCTCGTTCTTGTTCAAGAGGTAAGGGAGGATCGACAATACTGGGACGCATTTCTTTACGATATAATTCTAAAGCTTTGGAAGGCGAGATTTCATCTACAGGCTTATGAGATATTCCTGTAGCATCCCTAATAACTTGCTCTGGCGTTTCTTCTTTTCCAGCCCCAAGTAAACGTCTTCTTTGTCCCACCATAGGAAAAGCAGCCCCTACTCCTCCTCCAAGAACAGTACTCAAAGCAATGCTCGTAGGGTCTATATCTTCTCCTCTGGAAGATTGATAAGTAGCTGTCCTGATAGGAGCCTCTACTCCAAAAATACCGGCTGATTTAGCCCGTAAGCCAGCCCTTGTTAATTGTGAGCCTTTTACAGGGGCCGCTAAATACATTGTACCAAACATCGCAGGATCTAGCAGCATTCCTACACCTTGTCCCCATAAAGCTGCTGTACTGGCTGCGTCTTCTTCTGAAATATCGGGGAATTTTTCTTTAATTCTTGAAAGTCTTTCTTGTTCTAGTCTTTCGATATTTTCTCTGTAATCTCCTGGTTGTAAAGCGGCTTTTCCCATGCGCCAAAGCTCGCCTCCAAACCACGTTGAAGCCTCCACACCAAACTCAAATCTTCTTTTGGCAGAGGGGCGTGTTTCCCATTTAGGAGGCTCACTATATAATGATTCCCACGTTTTATCTGTAGCCATTATTATTCGTCTTTCTATTAAAAGTTAAATTTATTTAGTGTGCTAACCGCGCTTCGTGCTTTTTCTTGATAATTTTCTTGTGCTACAGGAGGTAAAGAATACGGATTATCAGGATTATTATCATTATAAGCGGCTATTAATAAAGTATGACTAAGAGGCAGCCTTGTACCTCTAACTCCTGCTGTGTCACTTCCCGGCGCACCTATAGAACGGAACATGATTTCTAGGGCTGCTCTAATCTCACTGATTCTTTTTTCGTTATCTGTGTTGCCTTTATATGCCCCTCCTTCAGTCACATATGTCTCAGGGGTTCTGCCCGGTATACTATCTACATCCTTAACGCCTAGCTCTTTTAATTCCCGTAGTAACGGAACATAACTTGCTTCACTTATAACGCCAAGATATTCTTTTAGTGCAGGAGGTAAATTATCATATTTTATGGCGTTTCTCTGTTTTGAGTAACTCTCCGCTAATCCAACAAATTCCTTATCAGGTTCTTTAGGTTCGCTTCCTCCTAACATAAAAGGCGGCGGCTTTGGCCCCATTATTCCTGGTACTTCGGGCGTTTCCATCCTTCCTACTGTAAATTGCAAAAAGCGTCCTCCTGCATTTGCTTCCGCGCCTATTAAAACTTTATCGTCCCGTAGCCTTTGTGAAGGAGTTACTTTCAGTACCAAGCCGTCAGTATTAGTCAGAGGAAATATTGCAGGGTTTTCACTGTTAGCCACTTTTTCTACCATTCTATAGAAAGGGAGCGCTCTGTAATTAAACGCCGATGTCTTAAATATATTAATTTGATCAGGAGTTAAAGAATTTAGTGTGCTAACTGCGCTTCGTACTCTTTCTTGATAATTTTCTTGTACTGTTGGAGCCTCCTTGTAAGATGTTTGGAAAGTATTAGCAAGCCTATCTACAATATTTATCTGATCTTGCCGTGTAGTTACCGGCATTTCAGTTATAGGGCCTATATCAATCTGTTCGTCGGTGTCCGTAGTCTCCTCTTCTTCCGGCTCTTCGCTCGTCGTCATCCCGTCTAGGTCGAGGGCCTCGCTCTCGGCCTGTGTTGTTGAAAGCTCTATTCTATTACTAATATTCTCTCCTTGAAAAACTTTGCCTGTCATAGCGTTCCTAAGTAAATTAGGAGCAAAGCCAAACAAAACATCAAAAGACTGATCCTGATAGATCGTAGTATCCCCTCTTTCCATATAATCATCAGTAAGACCTTTTATTGTTTGTAATAGAAGCTCTCTTTGGAATACTTTGCGTGTTAGAGGGTTATTTATAGCAGGCATTTCCAGGCCCGTCCTGTTTGCTTCTGAAATCGTAAGAGCCATTGCCCCCTTTCCTGCATTTATTAATTCATTTATTACTATATTTCGATGCTCCTTAAAAGCAGTTGCTTGAGTACTTGTCAACACATTTTCATTTATATAATATTCTAAATTACCTTCTAAACCTAGGTCATCTATCCAAACTGGAATCTGTCTATCGTCAACACCTTCAAATTGTAATGCCCATAAACTTCGATTCAGTCCAGGCCTCCCTTCTTTTCCGTCCATAAAATCTGTAAAATTTTCACCAACAATAATGCTATTTATTATATCGTCGTTGTCTGGTAAATCGACTACAAAATCTTTTAGAGTCTCCATTATTTTTGCATTAAGCGTTCCCATAGAAGGCAGGGGAGCGCCTTGCTCTCTTTCCTGGATTACAGCTATATATGCGGCCTCCATAGAAGGAGGCATTTCTCCACTCCGATACATTATATATAAATTATTAGCCGACTCTCGTTCATTTAAGGCTAGTTTATTTTCAAAGGCCTTTGCTGTTCCAGTAGGGGTTGCCCAATATTTTTCTATAGCTTCTTGAATAATAGGGTCTAGTACTTCGGGAGTAATAGCGCCTGTTACGCGGGACATTCCCTCTTGTAGTGTTTCAACATCCATTGACCAATAATCGGAATCAGGCTTTTCATCTACTTTTTGAGCGAAAATATGAGCATTCACACCTGTAATATTTAAAATAGATTGATCAATATAGTCTTCTCTGGACTGCCCTGTAAAAGCCCTTTTAAGCTTTCTAAATAAAGCCTGTCCAAAATTAGAAGATCTCGGCCCGTACCGTTCAACATTAGTTATAAACTGTTCGTAAGTAGGGAAATTCTTATAATACTCTATACCTTCAAGATATTCTGCTTCTTCAATTTTAGCAACTCGCCTAACATGATCCATTACATCCCCATATATCCCTCTAACTGGAGAAGCTTTTTGACTAATAAGCTCTCCTGTTTCACTATCCATAATAGTTTGAGGCCCTTGAAAATCTTTATGCCAGTCTTCTCCTAGTGCTTCTACCAGTTGCTCATTAGTGTAGTTAGATACTCTATCATAAAAATAGTCTGATCGGCTGCCGTCATATTTTTTAATATCCTCTGTCGCATTAGCTAGTTCTCCTACCAATAAATCGTGATTTCTCCACTGCCCGTATAGCTCTCTGCCGTCAGAAGTTTTTAGAAAATCTTGTACAGGCTCACGAAAAGGAGCCGCTACTAAGTTTCCTAAAAACTGCCCTGCAATAGGAGCAAAAATACTACTTATCATTCTGCGCTTTTCATACTTCTCACGCTGCCGATAGTAATCTTCTGCTGGATCTGAACTCTCTCCTTTAGCCTGCATTAAAGAGCCGAAAACTTTCATTAATTGTTCTTGGTCTTGAGCCATCTATTTAATACTCCTTAAACTATATCCTGTGCAGGCCTAGCCAATAGTCCGGCAGGGGCAGGCACTTCTTCAATCTTTTTAACAATTTCAGGAGGCAAAGCTCCCTTAGAAACCTTGCTCTTTTTTTCCATTTCTTTTAATTTTCCTGAACTATATTTCCTGCCAAACATTCTAAAATCATCATCATCTTTTTCAGGCTTTCCATATATTTCTTCTTCTGTTAAATCGTCATCATCTTCGTCTTTAATAATTTTATAATCAACATTTGCTTGTTCTGCTAACGCCATTAGCATATAAGCTGTTGGCTCCGCTAACATAAGCATTAAATCAGGGTTCCACTTTCCTTCTGTAAAACCTTTATAAAGAAATATCTCTGCTAGATTTATAATAGGAACATCATTAGATATAAGATTTAAAATACTTTGGTAAGCTTTTTCTTCTGTAAAAGTTGTAAATAAATATTCTAATGCTTCTGTTCTGTCTGTATATTCAGGAGCTTGTTCAAAAGGATAAGGACTATTAGGATCATTAGTTAATGATTCTCCTGGTATAGGCCTATCCAAAGATAGTCTATTATTAGCCACTGCTTCTTGAATTTGAGGATCAAGACCCTTTTCTGGTCTTAGTCCAAGAGATTGTAAATCAGCCATAATTATATTATCCTATATTAATAAACTGTTTCTAGCTGCTCATCCAGCGTTTCCAAACATCAGCCGTAGCTCCAACACTTCCTTGAAGATAAGTATTCGTTCCGGCTAAAGAACCCATATACCCCGGAGGCATTCCTACTGTTCCCAAAGGAGTGCTTAGAACACTAAAGGCCATGCTCTGATCTGATGGCTCCCAATAATTTGCGCCTCCACGAAACTGTGGAGGATACTCAGGAGGATCGCCAGCCGCCCAATTCATAAAGACTTCTTGGCCTCCCCTAGACAGTAATTGACCAGGAAAATCTGTTACTGCTTGTTTAGTACTATCTTTCGTTCTTTCCCACCAGTTGTCTTCCTTTTCGCCTAAATCAGGATAAGCGGAATCGGCGGGCGGCTCAGGCGCGGGATCTAATAAACTTCGCGGCGTCTCATCGAACCCTGCGGCCAGGTTAGTCGTCGCTTCCTCCGGTACTGGGGCAAGCTTGGCGGTAACTCCTGAACTGTCTGGTAAATCAAAAAAGCTTGCAATTTGTTCCTCTTGAGTTTGAGGAGCAAACCCCCAAAAGTCTGTATTCCGTGTTGCTTGAAAAGGCTCGGCAATCGGAACAGTTATAGATTGGCTAGACGGTAGGCCAGGTTTAGGAACTTCTATTTTAATAGAATCAAATCTAAAATTCGCTAAATCATCTCCTGATAATCCTTGCATACTAGCGGCTACATTTTCAGGCATAGTGTAATTTTTTACAAAGTCTTCTGGAGACATGCCTACGGCTCTGGCTTGTTCCGCAACAGTTGTACCAAAGCCAGGGTTAATTGTTACAGCTTGTTTCCAGGGATCTGCAATACTTGATATATTTTTCATTACGTCATTTGAATAAGTTTGCCACGCTTTATCTAATGTCATCTTTTCAAAACCTGGTAATCCTAGTTTACCACCAATATACTTTCCTGCTGTGCCTATAAAATCTTTAACGGCTCCAGTAACAGTACTATAAACATTACCAGCAGTAGCAGCAAACTTATGTACAGTATTTAGAACGGCTCCTGCACCCCTTATAAAAGCAATTTCGCTCGCTAAAGCGACTTCAGCCGCAGCACCAAGACTCGACATTAGCCAGCCCCCTAGATGAGGCATCACAAGCATCATTCCTATTTGTCCAACAATGCCGATCTTATCCATAAATTTACCGACTTTCATGGCAACCTTTTTAATTCCTTTGCCAATCTTTTTAAAGACTTTTTTAACGCCTTTCCAAAGTTTACTAAATATTCCCATTATATTTGTCCTTATTAATCTGTAAACATATCAAATAAGTCTTTAAGATTACCTTGCCCCCATCCTAATGACTCATTAGCTTTAATAGCATCATTAGATAAAGCAGTAGATAACATTCTAGAAAGTCTATCTAATTGATTCTGGCCTCCTTGCCAATCATAAGTAGCATTATCTCTTAGCTCTTGCCATAAAGCATTTTGAGAATCCCTGGTCAAATTAAAAGCATTCATAGAATTTTGCTGATTAACAGCATTTTTAGCTGCTGTATCAATTGTATTTGCCTGCCTTCTCCATGCCACATTAGACTGTTCTACTGCTTGAGCATTTGCAGCGTTCCACTGATCTCTTTGATAATCTAAAGAAGTATTATATTGCTCTATTTGGGTACTGAGTTGATTATTAAATTTATCCGCTTCTAACTGATTACCGGCCTCGATTGCTGCCATTCGATTTTGCTCGGTCGTGTTGAACTGAGACATGGCATTCTTTTGCTGTGCATTAAACTGTGATACCTGCACTCCAAGTCCTGTTATAAACTGGTTTGTCTGGTTTTCAGAAGTAGCATTAAATTGTTGTGAAGCGTTCGTAGCTGCCTGGTCTGATAGAAGTCTTTGCTGTTTAAGCTGACCCTCCATAATAATAGCCTGTTGAGTATTATTTATATTAGCCATATCTACTTGTAAAAAGTTTCTAGCATTTTCTATAGCTATTTTAGTTCTTTGATCAACTGCTGCCATGTCTAAGGAAGCCATTGCTGTTGCGTTTTGTATGGCCTCTTGCTGTCTTGCATTAAAATCTGTTAATGTCATAGTCTGCATAAACTTACTATTAGCTATTTCAACTTGTTGCTTAGTTGTATATTTAGCCATGTCCATATTAGCAACCATAGTTGCGTTTTGCATCGCCCTTTGCTGGTCAACATTTAACTGAGCAATTCCCATATTTTGCGCTAGTTCCGCATTTCGCAAATTGGTTTGCATTTGTTTATTTAAGTTAGCTAACTCTGTCTGCTGCTCCGCGTTTAGATTTTCAGAGCTTGCCTGATTTAACGCTGTTAAATTGGCTAGTTGTATTTGCTGTGCCGCAGATAAATTAGCCTTGTTCATTTCTTGAGTAAAGGCTGCGTTTTGATTTATGAAGTGGGCAGCGGTTTGATATTTTAAAAGCCTGCCCTGCTGCTCGGCTGACATATTTTCTCTTTCAGTTTCGTTTAAAACTTCTAGATTGGCTAAATCCATTTGTAGACCAGCGCCTAAATTCTGTACAGCCATAGCCTGCTCGTTTTGAGCATTTAACAGCGTTGCATTTTGCCTGTTCTCTAAATTCTGTAAGCGTGTCTGCTGCTGCTGTTGAGCAGTCGTCATTCTAGCCTGCTGCTTAAATTGACTCTGCGTTAGACGCATTTGTTGCGCCATTTGAGCAGTTTCACTAGCTGCTTCTTGCCTGTTAGCCAGGTTCTGCATCCTTAATTGCTGCTCTTGTTGAGCTTCAGTCAGATTAGCTTGCTGCTGATTAGATAAGTTCTGTGCTGCTCGCGCTTGTAAAGCTTGTGAATTATTCTGCGCTATAGGCAACGCGCTTTGAATAATAGCATTAAATAAAGAATCTCTGGCAACAGTAGAAACATTTAATCCTCGTTGAGCCATCATCTGTGTAACTTGATCTACAGCAGGCCTTGCCCATATTGGTATTGTTCCTTCTTCTAAACCACCTACTAATGATTCCAGTTGAGCAGACATTAAAGCTTCAGGAGGAAGCGCAGCAATAGCGGCCTGTACTGTTACATCTTCATTAGCAATTTGTGCTTCAACAGTTGCGGGATCTTCAACGATAGCTGCGGCAATTTCTTCCGGTATCTCACTGGTTTCTGCAAGCATTGTTGCAGCCGCCCCTGTTCTTTCTATGCCATGTACCGGGCTTCGTTGTGCGGCTTCAAAACCTATATTATTGATAATTTGAGCTTCGTCGGCTGTTGGAGGCGTTCCTGTAATTGCTGTTCTTGTTTTTACTTCCGCATCAGGAGTTGGAGAAACCTCCCCACCAATGCCATCAACTTCCCCAACATAGGCCCCGTCTGAAATAATAGCAGGCACATCCCTAGCTAAAGCTCTTTCTTCCTCACTTGTATCCCTTTTCGCTGCAACAGCTCTTTCTGTTAATTCTCTAAGTTCATCAACTTTAGTTTTAGCTTCCTCTGAAAGTGTTCCTGTCTCAGGATTAATATCCATGCTTACGGCTGCTTCTGGAATAGCTATTCTATTTCCTGTCGGCCCGTAGATCCACTTCATCCCATCTGGAGGCATGACCGCAGGATATACTAAGTCGTCAGGAGGAGTTTCACTATACCCTTCAGGGAAAGCCGCCGCTTTTACAGCCTCATAAGTTGCTGCATCAAGGCCCTTTATTGGAACAGGCTGTCCGTCTTTATCTCTTTTTATAGAGCCAGGAATAGGATTGCCTTCTTCGTCTACTTGAGGCTCATATAACCCGGCTATTGCTCCAGAGCCTGCGTCGTCTGCTGTCATAGTGTCCACAGTAACTTTTTCTGGGGGCTGAGAAACACGACTTTTTAAAATAGGATTACCGTCAGCATCTTTTTTTATAATTATTCTTCCAGAGCTATCTCGTTTAGGCTCACCAGATGAATCATACTCAATCTCAAAACGAGATATTTGTTGTACGTCTTCATCTGCTGTGATTCCTCTTTCTACGGCCCCTTCAATAGGCACACCTTTTTCATCTACTCCTTGTGAAGTTAAAGTATCAACATCTGCTTTAGGAGTTTGTACTGCTCCTCCAATAATCCCTATATCCCCTGATTTGAATTCTCCTGTTGTGGGAATTGCTGTTTCTGGATCTGCCCACGATAAAAAATCACTCTCTGGATTGTCTGGATCGCCACCTACAGGCGTCTTTAAAGCCTCCTCTGTTTCCTCCTCTTGTTCGACTACTACAGCCTCTTTCTCAGTCATTTCTGCCGCGTCTACCGCAGCACGATGGGCTTCTAACCCGGCTTTATGTGCTGAAAGAGCGGCTTGGTAATCCGCTTCCTCGGAATGAACGTCGCCACTACCTAGAAAATCTTCCCTTTTAGGCGGCGTGTGATTAAAGGAAGACACACCCTCCAGGCTTCCTCCATGTAAACGAACTCTTCCTCCTTTGCGGTAATCTTGACGAACTACGCTCGCCCTGGCGCGCTTGCTTTTAGCTTGTTTCTTTTTTCTAGCCATTATTTATCCCTGTCAAAAAGTCTGTCAATTTTCTTCTCAAGTTTTCCAATGCTATCTAAAATCCTGTCAATATCATCTGCCAGTTCTAATTTAGTGACATACTGACGAGCTAGTTCTTCTCTAGTCTTATTCAAAAGTATGTCAAGTCTTTTACTTTCATTTGTATTAGACCTTATACTATAAAATATAGGGCCTAAGACAAGCGTTATAAAAGCGTTCCAAATTATATAAGTAGACAACTCCATTAGCTCGCACGTTCAATGATCAGATCCCCATTGGAATCCGTTATATCGGACGCCTTTATATTTGGATCGCCGCGTTCTGCAACAACCATCCAGCTTATTGTGTCTGTCGATGCCGTATTTTGACATTCAATTGTAATCGTGTCACCGGAAAAACTACTTTTAACCGCGTCCCATCCGGTTTCGTTCGATGTGAAGGTCTGTACGTCTCTCGTAAGCCATTCAAATGTTCCGGCAGTCATCCCGTACTTCGTATCCATAGAAACGGTAGCTCGCCCATTAACAAGATCTACTCTACCTCGGTAAATCAGGTCGCATTGCGGCCCCTCTATAAAGCTGTGACAGAGATCATAATTTTCTCGTAGACCATGAGGAATCCGAAAAGTGCCTGAGCCTTTTGACAGTGCGCCAGTTACACCAAGAGTTGCGCCAACAGTTACTGCCCCGTCCGAACCCTGAACAAACAAAGCATTTGTAAGGTTATCGGACTCAACTCTGAAGTCTAAGTCTTTGCTGTTGTCATTAAATACAGTTTCAGTAGCATCCATTAACATTCTTGATGTTCCAGCAGTGCCTGCAAGAATGGTAGCCAGTTCTATTCTTCCGTCTTCTGCTCCATCAGAAGCATCTACAATTCTGGTGTCTATAGCTGCGTATACAACATCTTGAGAGTTATCGTTTCTACCCTCAAAGTCCATTAGTCCAATAGCATCACCATCCGCTGGCGAACCTGAGTTTCTGTACATCCTAAGATTAGGGCCAGAGCCTCCATCTGCATCTGTAGAAACAAGTGAAAGTGTGTCGCTGTTATCGGCGGTGGTAATTAACATGCCACCCGCATCATCTATAGTCACTCTGGCTGTATTGTCGGTTTTAAAAACAATATCGCCGCCAGATACGTCACCAGCATTCAAGGTTAAACTGCCCGTGTCAGAATGGTTGTTCCCCGTTAATTCAATAAATGCCCCCCGGCTATGGGATACATCGCCACCGCCACCAATTCTGGTTCTCCGATCATCTGATCCGTCGCTTGTGTTTTGCTTGATGTCAAAGTTGGCTGCATTGCCAACCACAGTTCCGCTAAATGTAGCGATTCCTGTCACGCCAAGTGTAGAGGCCATGTCTACAGCGCCGTCGATGTCTACAACGTCTAAGTTAGTAGTGCCGTCAACATCAAGATCACCATTGAAATCAGCATTACCTGCTAGTGTTAGTGTGGTTGCCATATCCACAGCACCGTCGATGTCTACAACGTCTAAGTTTGTAGTACCATCTATATCTGCATCGCCTGATATATCTAAAGTAGCACCGTCTAGCTCACCAGTAATTGTAAAGTTTCTTACGCCTGTGTAGTCTTTATTAGAATCTAAGATAACTGCTTTAGAAGCTATCGCTGTTCCTACAGCCGTTGCTCCTAAGTCTAAGGCGTTTACCTCTCCTACTACAACTGTAGCTCCATCTAAGATGTTTAGTTCAGCAGGAGTAGAAGTAATAGTAGTCGTAGTTGCTGCTGCTAAAAGAGGAATGTATCCTCCTTGATTAATTAAGTATTGAGTATGATCTCCTGTAGGATCTACGACAGATAACGTAGTTTCGTGTGCGTCTGCTGTAGCTCCTTCAAAGATTACAGCATTTTGAGCATTCATTGTAACAGTATCGACTTGGGTTGTAGTTCCAGCAACTGTAAGATTAGGAACTAATAATTGTCCTGTACTTGGATTATATCGTAAAGCTCCTGTGTCGTCTAAGAGTCCGTCAGACTCGTCGTTAAAGACTACAGGGAAATTTGTATTTGCTGTGCTGTCTGTGACTGTAACTTTAGAAGATGTACCAGTTACATCGCCTGTTAGTGGGCCTGCAAAAGCGTCTGCTGTTACAGTTCCATCAAAGTAAGCGTCTTTAAACTCTAAAGAGCTTGTTCCTAAATCTATTTGATTGTCTGTTACGGGATATAATGCTGACGCTGTTAGTGTCAGTCTAGCTGCATTATCAACTTTAAAATCAATTTCATTAGCTGTGCCAAAATCAATAGCTGTTTGGGAATCTTCTCCCATTATTAAATCGGTAGCATAAATTGATGTTATACCTGTTTGCGCTGCATCCACAGCAAGATCAACTGTATTGTCTCCATCTTGATATGTGACAGTTATTCCGCTTTCCGTATTACTGGAAAACATGGCTCCAGCAGTATCTGAAATATATTCGGCTAACGTAGTTCCATCAACCGTGATAGCGTCTGCTTCTAGTGTGCCGTCAATATCTGCGTCACCACTAATATCTAATGTAGCAGCATCTAACTCCCCTGTTAGTGTGATATTTCTAAAAGAAGCAGCGTCTTTATTTGAATCTACTACAACTGCTTTAGAAGCCGCTACTGTCCCTGCTGTAATTCCATCCAGCATTTCCAATTCAGCTTCTGCTAATTCAGCACCTGAACCAAGTGTAAGAGTGCCTGTAACTGTAAGATTATCATTAACTGTTACTTCGGAAGTTGAATGACCTATTGAGATCGGAACATCTGAAGTTGCAGTGCCTATAGTAATACCATTTGAAGTATTAGAATTATCTATATTTAAAGAGGTTGTCGCATCCAATGAAATGGTTGCACCATCTACAGCAAGAGTTCCATCTATATCTGTATTATCTAAATTAGCAGTACCATCAACATCTATATCTCCTGCCAGATCAATTCCGGCAGCTCCTGCCAAGACTAAATCATCTGCTGATGTATCCCATAACATATAGGCACTGGCAGTGTCTCCAAAGAACTTAACATCATAACCTGTATCATCAACGCCTACAGTTATAGTGTTGTCTACTTGAATAGCTCCATCAAGATTTGTAGTTCCTGAGACAGTAAGCCCGTCTGTCGTTACTGTACCATCGAAATAAGCGTCTTTAAATTCTAATGAGCTTGTGCCTAAATCTACATCATTATCTGTTACTGGTACAATTGCCCCGTCTTGAATTCTTATCTGCTCTACGGCTGCTGAAGATACTTCAACAAAAACACCCCAACGATTATTCGTACTATCAGCGACAATTTTATTAAGGAAGTCCTGATCTCCGATTGTATGGATATTACCGCCTTCTGCGGCAGTCCCGTCATGCTGATGCCCTGTTGTTCCGCTTGAAGCGTATGCAAAAGCATTTAAAAGCTGATTATACTCATCATTAAATAATGCGGCTGTAATCGTGTCGCCGTCACTAAATGAGCTTTGTCTGGTATAAGTCGTTCCCATTCTTATCTCCTGCCTGAAGGTGCATAATCTATATAGAATCCATTAACTGAATAAGGTGCTTTTTGATCGTCACTATAAACCTTAAAACTTCCTGTATACCCGCTACCTTGGACTGCTTGTCTAACCATTGGGTCATTCTGAGCGCCAAAAACTACAGAATTAAAAAGTGCATTGCTATTGCCAAAAATAGCTGGTAATGAAACTGAATCTAAAACATAATCGGGAGGCTGTGGGATAGTTTGATCGTCATAATCAAATCTAAGCCTTATTGACGGCTGAACAAGCCCTTCTGGACTAAGAGAAATACGAGCATAATGAATAGTTTTCCTGGTTCCTAAATCTCCAAAATCAAAATTTGGTGTTGTATATTCTGCAACTACGTTTGTAGCTGTTCCTGCTGGCGTAAAATAATCCCCGTCATTATGTACATAGACATAGCCGTCCTTGTCCCCATGATATGTTTTTTCTACTCTATCTTTATCAAAACTTGAAGCAAGAGCATGTGCCTGAATTCCTAAAGTCTCTGACCATTCAAATCCATTGCCTGTGAGAGTTCCAATAATACCTTTTGAAATTCTTGTAGACGCATTACTCGCTGAATAAAATAAGCGATATTGTGATTTACTTCTTAAAACAGCGCTATCTATCACATAAGTATTAATAGAAGATGCTACTTTTCCGATAATAGACTGGATTTGCCTGCTTACAGAGCCTAGCTCTACGTCGCCAATTCTAGCAGTACCCGCTATAGTGCGTATGCCATCAGGACTCAAGAAAATTAGATCACCTGCAATTTCTTGAATACTTCTTCCATCTAAACAGCCTACATTTCGTGTTATAGGTACTACTGCAATCGTACTTGAATTATTTATATTTTGAAGTTTATATATAGAATTAGCACAAAATATAATTAAATCACCACGAAAACTTTTGATGCCTACAACTTGATCGTCTAGTTTAATAGATCCAGAGCCTGTACTAGAGAAATCATCTATATCACTAGTACCACTATAATAAATAGTATTAGGCGCTGTAGCTGCTCCTGCAACTACCAAGTGCTTATCGTGTATTACACAAAACTTCGGATATACCGTACCACTTACTGTAATCTCTTTACAAAAGTATGTTCGATTTGAAAGAGCGCTATCCGTTCCTGTCATTTTAAAGTACATTGGCTTAACGCCAGAGCCTTCATCAGTGATAATGACTTCACCATAATCTGTATCTCCTTCATATATAGCGAAGGATGCTAAAGATTGTGAAGTTCTGGCTAAAGCGCTACGACCTGTGAAAGTACTATAATTATCTCCTCCACCAGCAACACTATCTTTATTTATCTGTAGCCAGCTATCTCCGTCCTGGCTAAAATAAATATTTGTGCCTGAACAAGCTAATAAACCGTCTGCATATACTTCAAGTCCTAAAATACCATTACTACTATTAGGGCGTGTACCGTCTCCCCACTGAGAAAAGCCATTAATACGGCGATAGCCTCCGTCTGGATCAACTTCATAGTTTCTTAACTTCGTCGCTAATCCTGGTTGAGCAAGCATTTCAAACTGGTTTAAGTTAGTATTTAAACCTCCTTTACAAGATACGCCGTATGGTTGTGTAGTTGTCATTAAACGAACCCGATCCGGTCGTCTTTAGCATAAACAGGAGTAGGCTCTAAAAGATTTGAGCGCATACTACGAAGCCCTTTTCTATAGTCTTCATTAGCAAACGCCGCTGCTTGTGGATTATCCTTAAACTGCCAAATATAATATCTGGCTTTAGCTAATAAGACAGATGTATACATTTCTGGAAATACAATACTATCGTCATAAGATGATAATTTTGTAGGAAGATCCCACGCAAAGAACCAAACGCGATAAACCTTTTTAGGTATAGGGCTTATACCAAACTTCCGAGCATCAGGGCTTCTAAAAACAAGATTAGGCTCGCCCCACTTCTGAGTATCTGAATCATCTAAATTTTCAGAAAGCCTTCTAAAATCTTTCCATGCTTCAATTGTAGCATATCTAAGATTTCTAGCTACATAAGGAGCAGATTCTCCACTAACTCCTACAGTTGTAAGATAAAAATTATCCCAATCTATCGAACCATAATCAGCCGTTATACTAGAACTAGAAGCTTTTAACTCATACCAGCGCGTACCTGCTACAGTTTCTACATAAACATTCCCATACATAGGGTCTGTAGCGCCGCTTTCAGCCGTAGCTAAAAAGGGCCATTGGGGTTCTTCATTTACAATATCCCAATAAGCCCTATTTATAGCATCGGCTGCGTGTTTTTGAACGCCCACAGCAGATGAAAATGTAGAGGAAGTTAAGACAACCTCATTCAATTCTCGTAATAGTTCATTAGTAAGGTCTAAATATGTTGTTGCCATTACTCTGATTCTTTATTATTATCGACACCTTGCTTCGCGTCAGAATCACGGTTCTGATTATTTTCAGAATTTTCGTAATAGCCTTCCATATCTGTAATGTCCTTATAATTAACAGCACTACCGTATTTTAATTCAGGCATTTTTTTCTCCTGGTACTGGTTTCTTTTTAAATATTCTGTCGTAATTGCTTTTATAGTTTTCCATACTAGATCCAGAATATTGTCTACCTAAAAGCCCCAAACTACGAGTACTTTTACCCTTATGATTCATCACAATAGGATTTTTATCGCTTCCTAACTGTGTCATAATTAGCTCCTAACTTAGTCAGGCAATACGCCCAAATGCAGGAACTCAATTAAAAAAGTTACCGTTGTTGCTGCCGTTGCCAAATCAGCGCCTATCGGAGTTAGCCGAGCATATAGTGTTCGTGCTGAAGCTGAATACAATGTTGCCGCAATAGCAATAGCCTCAGACGTTGCTGGCCCGCCTACGACACCTGCCGTAGTTGATGTACTAACAAACTGATTAGCTGCGTGACCATGTGAATCTTGAATAATATACAAGGGGGCATTAGCCGTCCAAGTAACCGCAGATCCACCATCATCTAGAATAGCTTCAGTAGCAATAAGCTGAGTGCCACCCGAAGATGTTCCTAATGAAAAGTCTACATCATTACCACTACCGCCTGCTGTAACAATATTGCCAGCCGGAATAGCAATCAGATTACGCAGAATCGTATCCGCAGGCTGTGTAAAGCTAACATCAGTATTAGTATCGTCTGTAACTGCAATAGTACCTGTAGTAACCGATGTCCAAGAAGTAACTACATTATCAGCAAGATCACGAACATCACCTGTTCTAGCCGAGTTTCGGCCTGTGTCTCTTATTTCAATAACTGGACTTGCCATAATTTTTCTCCATTTATTTAATTATAATAAAAGAAAAGGGAGCCTTTGCAGACTCCCTAATCTAGTTAGTTTAGTCAATACCATAGAACGCGGAAACCAACGCGCCAGCGCGAAGTACTTTAGCTCCATAAACATGAAGACCTCGTACAATGTCGCCAAACGAATCGGGATCACGCAGAACTTCAGTACTGGTAATCGTCTGAGCTGTTGCCGTAGACGAAATATGACCAGCAATACATTTACCAGCAGCATTAGATGTGCTTGCAATGTTATTAGACTTGTACATATTAAATCCACGAAGTTTGCCAGATGATACCAAACCGTTTCTGATCGAACCTTGACCAGCGTTATAATCGACTGACAAAAGTTTTGAAGCTGTACCAGAAAGAACTTCGTAGAAGTCAGGAGCAGCTACAAAAAACCGTCCTTCTTCTGGAATATTCTGATCGTCTAGAAGACGGGCCATACGACCCAAAACATCTATAGGATCGTGTTCTGATCCAGCAAAACCAATGTCTAGATTACCCGTACCATCAAAAGTACCCGCAGCAAGATCCGTTGCGTTGTCTGAACCTAGAACATGGTTCGGACTAGAAGCGGATACTCCTGCAAACATGACAGCGAGAACGCCCTCGTCAAAAGCATCTTTAAGTGCATAGGCTGCTGAAGATGAGGCTACTTCCCGCCAGTTCACATGGGACATATTACTTTCAATGTCGTCCACCTTGAACTTAAAGGCATTAGCTGTATCGACAACGAGCGTCAACTCTTGGTCAGTTAGCTTTGTCTGAGTTACGTCTGCACCACGTTCGTACTGATACACAGTGATCTCAGGTTCTTTAATAATCTTTACTGAATCTCCAAAGTTGGCAATTTCACCCGAATAATCGGTATTTGTAATTGCTTCCGCAACCGATGATTTCCTAAAGAAGTTAAGAACCTTCTTAGAATAAACGGCAGGAAGGAAAAACGAATTGTTTTGACCACTTGTAGAATTAGCAAAGTTGGCATCAGTATCTGTGCTAGGCTCAAAATACTGATCAGATTGATTATATGCCATTTTTGATTCCTCCTAAAAATAATAGACAAATTATTTTACTACTCTGCCCTCGCTTACAGCTTGATTAATTTCCTCTTCATATTTATCAAACTGATCCATAGACATTGCAGTAATTTCCCGTTCAGTCCATATCTTCTGAGGTTGAGCAGCATCTACCGTAGTTGTCTTTGTAGAAACCAGGTCTGCTGCCGTCTCAGGAGTAGACTGTTTTTGTCGTGATTTTCTAGATTGTACAGGAGGGGTTGATATACCCTGCTCAAGCTTAAACAAATCAATCGCTTTACTCGCTAATTTAGCATCTATAGCATTTTTATATATCCAGTCTTGTATTTGTTCCGGTTGCTCTTTTGCCCAAACGTGAAACTCTTCTGATCCTCTAATATCTTCAAAATCAGGATGAGTCTCCCTTAAACCAGACTCTGCTTCCCTTCGCATAATATCGGCTTCACGTTGTTGTACAGACGATAATTGAGATTGTAAGTCTTGAATCTGACGTTCACTTTGCAAATGAGCAACTGTTTCAACTGTTTCATATAAATCAGGGTATTCACTTTTAAACTTTTGTAACTCTTCAGGAGTTTTAGGAGCTTTATATTCAGGCTGTGCGGCCCTCGTTTCAGCTAGTAATTCCTGCTCTCTTTGTTTAAATTGTGAAAGCCTGTCATCATAATGCTTTTTTAAGTCGTCATATCGCTTTTTATAATTTGTTCTTTTACGAGGCTTTTTCTGTTCTTCCGCTTTTACATCAGGGGCTTCGTTTGAGGTGGCCTGCTGTTCAGGTGGAGCATAGAATAATGAGTCTGCTGTTTCCATTGGTTTTCCATCTTTAGCTTTGTGCCAAGATTTATTCATATTATATGGATTAGCGTTCTCGTCCTCTTCTGCCTGTCGTAACTCCTCTGCTTGTTCAATCATAATCACTCTCCTTTACGGGGCTTGTCGTTTTATAAGGTAGCTATACTAATTCGTTCTTTAGTATAGGGCTTATACTCCAAGGTAGCCAAAAGGTTAAAAATACAATAAGGGGCCTTCTAAATTAAAGGGTAGCCTTATTACCTTAAGCTCGGCATTCGATTAGAAGAAATCATTGTTTGCTTAATTTCCTCATCATCTGTGCTAGCTGAAGAAGTTAAAAGTCCTTCTTCGGTTTGCACTTTACCGCCGAGTACTTTACGCATTAAACCACCGTCATAAGCACGTTCAGCATCATCCATCATTCGTTGGAGTTCATCTGCGCCTATTTGTTCAGTAGCTTTATCCGTAAATACAAATTCTCCTTCCGATAGCCTTGCAGGTATCGAATCAGAGACTCCAGTTCCAGGGCCTTCAACTGGCCCGGAACCAGAAAATTCAGAAGCTGTTCCTACAACTTTATCAAATATTTGACTTAGCTGTGGATCATTTTCTAGTTTACTCATTAAATATGTTTGTTCTTCATCGTCAAGAGCCTCATCAATAATGAAGCCTAAATAATCTTCTTCCATTTGTTCATCAGGAACTTGAGAAGCTTCAACTGCTGCCGCTTCTTCAGGAGGGATATTAGGATAAGTATCTACAGGCATGACCTGTTCTTGTTCTGTAGGAACTAATAAGGCGGCTCCTCCTGCCTGTTTAGCCTTTCTTACTTTAGAGCCTTTCTTATACTTATATTTTCTATTTGCCATATTATTATTCCTTCCTGTCTTTAGCTTCTTTAACTAGCTCCTTCAACTGCTCTAAGCGTACCAGCAAAGCCACTTTCCCCTGGCTGCGGAACATTTCCTGTTCCGATGTTGCCGCCACCAGTGCCTGTAGCTCCAAGGTCTTGAGGCTGTCCAGGTGTTCCTTCAATGGCTCCCATGCCTCCGGGTTGTTCACCAGGAGCGAGAGCTTCCTCGCCAATTGTTTGTCCAACATTTTGCATTCCTATAATTTGAGCCATAATAGCGGCTTCTTCTGGATCATTTAAAATCTCGTCAGGATCAAGATCCAAAGTATAAGCAAGCTCACTAATAAGCTTCGATATTTTAACAAAGGGCGCAATAGCAGGATTTTGAACAGATTGTAAGAAGGTAGTTAATCTTTGGCTCCTTACTTCCTTTTGCATAAGGCTATTTGTTCCTGTTGCCTTAACTTCTAAATCGCCTTCAACGCCCAACCGACTATCAAGGAACTGCATGTTCCATTGAAAATATGCTTCTCCTAGTGGTTTCAAAAGAAAATCATCTAAGTTTTTAACTACAGTCTTTATGTTTAAAGAAGCTGCACCTAAAAGCATAGACATTCCCGAAGCTGTTCTTGTCATACTTTGTACGCCCGTCTGACCATGAGAATAAGACGGAATACCTGTTTGTTCATCTGCTAATTGTCTGAACTTATCAAACATCTGCATGTTTTCGTGAGTTACATTAGGGAACTTGACCCCATGAATAGCTTGTCCTGGCACTCCTGCTTGTCTTCGGAAAATTTTGCCAGGATAAATTTCCATATTCTGTCCACCAACTAATGCTGATTCGTCTACATCAAAAACCAGCGAACCAGACAGAGCTAAATTATCAATAGCCATGCGAGCATGTCCATTCATTATTTTCTGAGAATCATCCATGTTTTCAGCAATTCCAATACCAAAGAAACTATAAGGATTTCTCTCATATGGGAAAGAAAGATATGGAATTCTATAAGGTGTAAAAGGATTAACAACAGCTCTTAGCAATTTTCCATTGCAGATCCACGCATTAACCTGTACTTCGTCTAGATCATCTACGCTGTCTCCCAATTCCATTCCTACTTCACGGGCATACTCAGCATCCATAATGCCCCAATATTCTAAGACTTCAAATTGTCCTGCGCCATATTCTTGTGTCCTATGGTCATCCTTTAATTCGTGTTCGTAATCTTTTTCTACATAGTTTGCGCCCATCATTAAACAGTCTCGTATTTCGTCCTTATTAAAATAAGGCATTTTACTCAGCGCTCTTAGCTGAGATCTGTTTAACTTATGACGATGGAAAACATATTCACATTCTTCAATATTAGTAGAGTTTGGGTCAGGGAAAAAATCCCAAATACTAACAAACTCAATTCTAGGTACTCTTACTGTTATAGGAGAGTAGCCTCTTTCTCCGTTTTCGTCTTCGTCCCAACGGTTTAATGTCTTGTTAAAATTGAACGGGCCTTTAACAATGCCTGTTCCAAATAGCGCTGATTCAAATAAAGCATTCCTGATTTCACTTGATCCATTAGATTCGTCAATCTGGTCGTGAATAAGTTTTTCCATTCGTCTAGCTGCTTTTTCCGCTGGATTGAGTTCCAACGCTTGTGGTGATGGCGACAGCCCTTCCCGCAACAGCCCTGCTTCTTCGGCTTCTTGTTCAATAAATTCTTCCTCAAATTTACCAGTATTAAATGATGCTCCTGGCTTTAGAACTCTTCCGTCTCCTTCATAGCCAACATCATAAGGATTTTCTTCCTGTTGTTCTTCTGTTTCTTCCCTTTCTTCTATTGGTTCAGGAGTTGTTTCTATGCCTGGTACAGGATTATTTATATCAAGATGGGCATGTTCTGGGATTCCTTCTGGAATTTTGGTTTCACTAATACCTATAGGAAACTTTCCTGCTCCAAAAATAACATCTACTAGCTGACCAAAAGCAGCCAGTACTTTTGTTTTCGTAACCTTGACAAAAACCCTGGATTTTTCTGTTTCTCTAAACTTAACATTCTTTGGATACAATCCACGATAATTATGATAAGCTGTTATCCATCTTTGCTCATCTAAATTTCTAGCGCTTTCAGCAGAATTAAATCTAGACTGAAGTAGACCTACAAATTTATTACGAAGATCTACACTTAAATTTAAAGATTTCCCTTCTTCTCCTTCTACAGGCTCAAGATAAAGAAAATTAGCACTTTCGCCAAATATGTCGTTGTTTTCTGCCATTTAATACCCAAATTCCCTATCTATTGGTTGATATGCTTGCGCCATTCTAAGATTTCTCATTCTATTAATAGGATCAGCTATTCTAGGTCTTGACATAATCAAATAACGTAAAGCATCATAAGCATGATCAGGCGCGTGTGTATTCACATCTTCAGGTCTTGACTTATCCATAGGAATACTTTGTAATTCTTTTATCAAGTTTGGACAAGTACTGAATATTTGTAATCTAGGTCTTCCCGTAGGCTGAATTTTTAAATATTCGTGTATTTGAATTTTACCTTGTATCCTATTCTTATCTGCCCTTCTTAATTTATGCCCTGCTCGTACTAAAGTTTCTCCTACTGTAGGCCCTGTAGTCCCCGTTCTTGCCCATGCTGCTGTATCTAGTACACCAGCCACAGAAAAAGGATCATTTATTTCCATTTCTGTAATTACCTGGCCTAAGTCCTGTCCTGTTAAGTTCTTTTTATAGAGTTCTCGGTAAATAACCAGTGTTCCATCCGAAGCATCTACTGCGGCCCATATACAAGCGCTTTCAGAAGCGTACCCGTAGTCAATTCCTTTAACTCGTTCCCATCCTATAGGGATTTGGAACGGAGGAATAATATGTACATCAGGATCAAATTCTGAAAATGCTGCTCCTTCTGTTATTTCCCAATTACCTTCCAGTAATTGTCTTCTTTGTACAGGTGGAAGAGCTTTAAGCATCTCTTCATACCGCCCATCTTCCGATAAATATGGATTATCGTCTAGTCTTGCAGGAATAAACCGCCTTGTAAGACCATCATCTCCTTTAAAAGACTGTCCTGGTTCACACGGGTCAACATATCTCTTCTTAACCCAATGTGCGCCAACGCCTCCGGGGTTTGCAGTACAACGTAAATAAGGATCTATCTTTGAATCCGTTGTACGCAGCCTGGAAGCCAGATAATTCCAACCGAATTCTGTAGGAAGGTGAGTGATTTCATCAAAACCTATCCAAGAATACGATTGTCCCTGGTAGCGGTAAACGTCTGCGTCTCTTTCTAAGAACCCAAACTCTACTTTAGCTCCACTAGGGAAGTTCCATATCTTTTCAACTTCTCTAAACTTACATCCGGGGAATGCTTTTGGATATAACTCCCTGGATTTATCTATTAACTCTCTTAATTCAGGCATTGATCGTCTAAGAATCAAAGCCCTGTGTGCAGATCTATGGCAAAATCTTAAAGGATCTACCAGCATTGCATAAGATTTACCTCCTCCTGCGGCTCCTCCATATAAAACATCCCGTTCTGGAGAAGCTAAGAACTCTGTTTGCGGCCCTTCGTTCGGTGCGAAGATAACATTGCTTTCATATATCTGTTGTTTAACTGTTTTGGGTATATGTTTTTCAATATCTTCCTTTGTGATGATCTTGCCTCCGACAGTTTTTTTAGAGGCTGATTCATCCAGCTTTCCCTGGATTTTTCGCTGCTTTCTGATCCCTTCTTTTGCATTCTTTAACTTAATCTCAATTTTTTCTACTCGTTTTTCTTTCGATCTTAACGAGCGTCTGGCTTTTCTTTTGGCTTTTACCTCTGAATGAAAGTTATAACCAGAAGATTTTGTTCCTTTCCTGCGTCCTGCTTTCTTTTTTGGGGTTCCGTCTACCTTTAAAACAAAATCACCCTTCTCGTCTTTCAAGTAATATTCTGGAGTTATGTCCCAATCGTTCGGAAGAGTCTTTTTTGCCATAAGTCATGTCTATATGCTTTTGAAGCCCTCTAGAAGAAAGAGATCTTCCTGTTTTATAATGAAGCCACTCGGCTCCTTCTCTGGAATTAATAGACCCCATTAGTACAGAATCAACAACACTCTTAAAAACCTGTAAATGCTCTTGGTTAGGTATTATATAATCTGGATCATCAGTATCTAAATCATAGCCGAACGGAACAGAGCCTGCTCCGCGTCTCTTACGCATAGCTAATTGCTTCTGCCTCTGCTTCTATTATATTTTCTTCTACTTGTTTTGCAGGTAATATGAATATTCCACCATCTGTAGTGTGGTTCACATTGACCCGCTCCGCTTTTCCTAGTCCTATTCGGTCTAGAATCGTTTGTGCAGCCTGTAAACGTATGTTAGCCTGTGGAATAGGCTCTTCAGAATCCATTACATGCACTAACTTTATAGCGGCTTTAGGTGCAGATTGAGCGAGAACATGAGAGGCCAAGTCTATCATTTCTTCTTTAAGTGATTTCACAACTTGAGAATAGCTGCCTTCGGCATATCCCGCCAATTCTGCTGCTTTTTTCGGGTCACCTCCAGTGTTTATCAAGTTGTCTAAGAAGCTTTGCTGCTTCTCAGATAACTTTCGCTGCCTGTTTGACTGCGGCTGCGCTGAAAGATGAGATAAATATTTAGAAGTTGTTTTAGTTTCTTCAGTCATAACCATATATTATAGGGCTGAATATCAGATTTGTCAAGTATTTTTTAAAAATATATGAAAATAGTTGCTAAAACACTTGACAAAATGGAAATCTAGCTGTATACTAGAGTAACAGGCCGCCAAGGTTTAACATGTTTTAAAGCTTTTAAAGCTTCTAAAGCCCTCACTACCACAATATCTCTCTTTAAAGCTTGACAAGCTTTAGATGGGATGCCGCCTTTCTAATGGTTCCGAAGTTAAACCTGTTAAAATATACGAGATTGTGTTTTATGGGGGGGTAGGGTGGCATGGCCTCCTGCCTGCCCTGCCTCCGCAAATGCGAATACTTCTCATTCGTACTTGGGAAGCGTTCCATAGTGTACAACACTGCAACGTTCCACAATGTAGAACACTTTTCAATGCTTCACAATATGGAACATGACAAACGCGAATGCTTCTCATTTGCACTTGGGAAACATTAATGCGAATGCTTCTCATTCTCAATTAGTTCCAACATTTTACCAAGTGATAATGATTCTCATTCTCATTAACATACTTTGGTAAATGCGAATGATTCTCATTACTTATAACATTTTAAAAGCGTTCCATATTGTGATTTTTCCTTTACGGCGCGCGTCTTTTCCTGTATTTTTAGCGGCGCAACACAACAAACAGACAAGGAGCAGACATGCGACATACACATTACATCAAGGCAGACGCCGTGATCGACGCCGATACGCATCAGGTAGGTCAGATGCGCGTCTACGTCATTGCAGGCACGGGTCAGCGTCTCTACATGAGACTGGCAGGATATGAGAAGGCGCGCGCACACAACGGCGCACGAGGCGGCACACAGGGCGTTTGGCTGAACCTTAACGAATGGGCGCGACGATTCACGCCTGACGTAGTTTGGAAGCTCAAGCGCGTCAAGCGTAACCTGCTGTCAGTCGGTTATCACGTCCCGCTCAATCGCACGGTCAAGACCAAAGCCAAGCGATACCGGCAATCAGCGCCGCCAATGGGCTACGCTGGCGTCGCATATTTTAGGCAATCATAAGACACGCCGCACACACGCACACACACACGCGCGCTGGATTGGCTAGTGCGCGCATAGGAGGAAATATGTCAATCATTGTTAGGATTAAAAACGTATATGGGCAGGATTTAGTCTATCCTGTATGTGAGAAGGCCCAAGCATTCGCAACGCTAACCGGCAAAAAGACGTTGACCGGCTACGCTCTGCGGACTATTGAAAACTTGGGTTTTGAAATTGAGGTAGAAACACCGACGCTGTAATTTTCAGCATTCTGCGCGCTGATATTCTAGTGCGTAGACTATTGAGAATTATTAGGCGCGCTGGATTAGCTAGTGCGTAAAGGAGGAAACATGACACAAGAAGAAGCACTCGAAATAGGATGGGCAAGTATAGCTGGCGATGGCAGTATTGAAGCGACGCGGCCCGAACTTTTCAGGACTATTATCGCATTGGAACGAACAGTCGCAGCATGGGCAGAGCGTGGCGCGCTAGAGTCAGAACGCGACGCGCTGATCGCTGATCGTCAAATGTTAAATGAAGCAATAAACGCGGTGAGCGGATGGATAAAACGTAGTCATCCCGAACTACACGACGCATTCATTGATGTTATTTTCCCATTGCTTTCGCAAAAACCGACGTTGTAGTTCGCAGTACTCTGTACGCTACTATTATGTGGTGTACAGATTAGTGGGAATTATTAACGCGCTGGATTTACTGGCGCGCATGAGGAGGAAGCATGACAATAGCAGGACGACCGACAATTATAAGAGCGCTGAACACGGGCAAAGAGACAGGCCTAGTTGCTACTGTATGGGGCAACGGTACTTTCCGCGCACAATTTCAGCTTTACGAGCATTTACAGGATGGCAAACTATTGCAGCATCATGCAGGGAGCAGCTACAGCACAGAAAAAGGAGCAATCGACGAGTTTAATCAATGGGCAAACATGAAATCTAGATAATTGTAAAGGAGAAAAAGACATGACAACACGAAAAACCGAAAAATCGCTGATAGCGGAAAGAGATAGGGCAATCAGCGAACGCGACGCGGCAGTAACGCGAGCGCATCACCACAATTTCTTACAAAGACAAGTACGCGACTTAAAAGATATGTTGGAGGAGGCGCGTAAAGCTGAGAGGAAATGGGAAGGCCCGTTTCTGAAAAAGATAGAGGAGCTAGACGACGAATTGATTGCATTAAAATCGGAACGCGACGAGCTGAAGCTGGAACGCGACGCGATAATGAAACTGGCGATAAGGAGGCGAGAGGCAATGATGACTGCGGAATCGGAACGGGATCATGCGAGCGCGGGCTGGAAAAATGCAATGGTGGAACGCGACGAGCTGGAAAAAGAACGCGACATATTACTTGCGAATCTGCAGAGGGTGTTCGGATAGTTGACAAGCTTGAGAAATTCAGGCACTATGTATTAAAATCAAGGGAGGCAATATGAAGTACTTAACGGCTAAAAAACCGGCAAAACCTGATAGTAACGCGGCTCGCGGTTTTATAATGTATGAAGGCGAGAGCGCAATAGATGGTTCGGACATTGTGGTGATTGCCACATTAAAATCGAGCAATGTTAAAACCGGAAACATGGTGCAAACATGGATACTTTGCAAAGATTCACACCCTGTACAGGCTAGTCTAGATGGCGATGACACTGCTATATGCGGAAACTGCGTACACCGGAGAAATCGAGGAGGCGCATGCTATGTGAACATAGGACAAGCGCCGTCGCAAGTCTGGAAAACGTACAAGCGCGGAGGTTATCCGTTGTTCAATGCGAAGGATCATGCACAGTATTTCACGGGGCGCAAGGTTAGGCTTGGCAGCTATGGTGATCCTGCAGCAATGCCCTATGAGATAGCGGAACGAATGGTGAATATGTCGCTCGGTCATACAGGATACACGCATCAAGCATCACGAAAGTTTTTCGACAAGCGATTCCTTACACTTTGCCAAGTGTCAGCAGATACGCCTAGACAAGCGTTAAAATTTCAGGCAATGGGAGCAAAGACTTTCAGAGTCGCGCTAGAAGGCGATGCGCTAATGGACGGCGAAATAGAGTGCCTAGCGGACTCAAAAGGAATTAGTTGCTTAGATTGTGGACTATGTAATGGAGTGAAACAGAACATAGCAATCACAGTTCATGGCACATGGTCATCAAGATTCAAAAGCAAAAGAGTACTGGCAGCATAACAAACAGGAGCAAAGCGAACATGAGTAGCACAAATTATTCCGACATTATGGTGGGTGATGTAGTTTATTATTCAACGGCGCAGGAACAAGTCGGCAAGGGTAAAACATTATTCAGGGGCGATCAGGGGTGGATTGTGAATCGCGGCAATGGACAGCCGCAAGTAGTAACACCTGAAAATTTTGTGAAGTTTAACAAGGGTCGAAACAGGCGCGTTGATTTTCTTGGTAATTTTCTACAGGAGTACAGAACATGAGACACGCAAAAGCAAGAGACGTTGAGGTAGAGGCGCTTCGGGGAATAATTGAAATTTTCACAGCGCATCAGGCAAGCTGGAGTGAAGAGGCGATTGCCAAGTACCGCGAAACAATTGACAGCGAGTTTAGGCATCTCTTAGAAACCTTCGATTCTCGTGAAATATCTCACGGGACATGGGATAAAATGATATCAGCAATGGATAGTCTTG